>SL_7KL_010_BRINEDRAFT_10001729_pt1 | contig 10346 bp, 12 predicted proteins | sample SodLak_010_BRINE_FD_10663 | JGI IMG/M metagenome (IMG submission 10663)
GTCAGACGCAACAGTAATGTCACCCCACTACTGAAATTCGCGGCAAACACAATCGGTACTACCTGCGCCGCTTGATCAATTGCCGCGTGTTGCTCAGCGTTGAGCCCCGTTGTGCCAATCACCATGGGGCGTTTGCTTTGTATTACCGCGGTGAGGTTGTCAGCCAACGCCTCCGGCAGGGTGAAGTCAATCAAAATATCACTTTGTGCAGCCACTGCGGGCACAGAACTCTGTAACTCAACCCCCAGAGGCTGGCCGATACCTAGCGCCAACCCGGCATCCTCACCGCACAGGGAATGGCCTGCCCGCACGGCAGCGCCACCAAGCGTAAGCTGCTCTGAGTCAGTGATCAGACCAATCAGACTCCGCCCCATTCGTCCATTTGCGCCAAGGATACCGATACGCGTCATTTTAAAATTTCATCCCTTCAAAAAATGACTTAACAGAGTCGAGCCAAGAACTCCCGCGCGGGGTGTGATGCTCCCCGCCTTTTTCGAGGGTCTCGGCGAGCTCCTCGAGCAGTTCTTTCTGCCGGCCATTTAAATTAACCGGTGTCTCAATCATGACACGACAGAGTAAGTCACCTTGCCCACCGCCGCGTACTGGTTTAACACCTTTACCACGCACTCGAAAGGTTTTTCCCGATTGCGTGCCCGCCGGAATCCGTAACGTCACCCGGCCATCGAGCGTGGGCAGCTCAATCTCCCCGCCCAGCGCTGCCGTCGTAAATGCAATCGGGATCTCGCATCGCAAATCCGCCCCGTCCCGAGTAAAAATCGGATGAGGCCTGACCGCAACTTCAATATACAGATCCCCGGGCGGCCCACCCTTTTCGCCAACCTCGCCTTCACCGCTGAGGCGGATCCGGTCGCCCGTATCCACACCCGCCGGAACGCGGACATTGAGTGTTTTATGATCCGGCAGTGTGCCGGCACCGCTGCATTTCTTACACGGATCCGTGATTATCTGGCCGGTTCCACTGCAGCGTGGGCACGTTTGTTGAATAGAGAAAAAGCCCTGCTGAACGCGCACATCGCCATGCCCATTGCAGGTGGGGCAGGTGTCCGGTTTGCTACCTTTAGCCGCTCCGCTCCCCTCGCATTCAGTGCAGCGCACTTGCGTCGGAATGCGAATATCGCGCTGAACACCACCAACGGCCTCTTCGAGGGAGATGTCCATTCGATAGCGCAAATCAGCGCCCCGATAGGCGCGCGCCCCCCCTCCGCGACCGCCCCCGCGGCCACCGCCGAAGATATCGCCAAAAACATCAGAGAAAATATCGGAGAAGTCAGCCCCCTGGCCACCGCCACCAAAGCCGCCGCCGCCCATGCTCGGATCAACGCCGGCATGGCCAAACTGATCATAAGCGGCCCGCTTTTGCGCATCCGTCAGGGTTTCATAGGCTTCCTTGGCCTCCTTGAAGCGGTTTTCAGCATCCGTATCACCCGGATTACGATCCGGGTGATACTTCATCGCCAAACGCCGATAAGCCTTCTTAATATCCGCTTCCGAGGCGTTTTGGGCCACCCCCAGGACTTCATAATAGTCACGTTTTGACATTCGCCCTCTGCCCTATTGGCTATTTTTTCTCATCATCGTCTTTGACTTCCTCAAACTCAGCATCAACCACATCATCCTGATTGGTACTTGACCCATCGCCTGAGCTATCCCCCTCAGCACTCTGATACAGTTTTTCAGCCATGCTGCCCGAGGCTGCTGCCAGGGCTTGCGCTTTGGCGTCGATTTCTGCCTTATCACTCCCCTGCATCGCCTGCTCTACCTCGGCAATCGCATCCTCAACCGCTTTTTTCTCTTCGTCGCTGGCCTTATCGCCGATTTCACCAAGACTCTTGCGTGCAGCATGGACGAGATTATCAGCCTGATTACGGGCCTCAACGAGCTCGCGAGCTTTCCGATCCTCCTCGGCATGGCTCTCAGCATCGCGCACCATCTGCTCGATTTCTTCATCGGAGAGACCACTCGAGGCACGAATCTGAATCGACTGCTCCTTACCGGTGCCCTTGTCTTTTGCGGTGACATGCAAAATACCATTTGCATCGATATCAAACGTCACCTCAATCTGGGGCATGCCGCGCGGTGCTGGCGGGATGTCTGAAAGGTCAAACTTACCGAGCGACTTGTTATGAGTCGCCATTTCACGTTCACCCTGAAGCACATGCACCGTGACNGCGCTTTGGTTGTCATCCGCCGTTGAGAAAACCTGNTTGGCTTTGGTCGGAATCGTGGTGTTTTTCTCGATNAGTTTTGTCATCACACCACCGAGGGTCTCGATGCCCAAAGACAGCGGCGTAACATCTAACAACAACACATCTTTAACATCACCACCGAGCACGCCACCCTGGATGGAGGCACCGATGGCAACCGCTTCATCGGGGTTAACATCGCGTCGTGGCTCTTTACCGAAGAATTCAGCAACCGCCTCCTGCACCTTCGGCATACGCGTTTGACCACCAACCAAGATCACCTCGTCAACCTCACTTGCGCGCAGGCCAGCATCTTTTAATGCCACCTCACAGGGCTTGATGGTACGCCGAACTAACTCATCAACCAGGCTCTCGAGCTTGGCCCGCGTGAGTTTAAGGTTTAAATGCTTCGGCCCGGTTTGATCCGCCGTAATGTAGGGCAGATTGACCTCTGTTTGCTGGGCCGAAGACAACTCAATCTTGGCTTTTTCAGCCGCTTCTTTTAAGCGCTGCAGCGCCAGACGATCTGAGGAGATGTCGATCCCCTGCTCCTTTTTGAACTCGCTCATCAGGTACTCGATGATGGCCCGATCAAAATCCTCACCACCCAAGAAGGTGTCGCCATTAGTGGACAGCACCTCAAACTGATGCTCGCCCTCTACCTCGGCAATTTCAATGATAGACACATCAAAGGTGCCACCACCGAGGTCATAAACCGCCACTTTGCGGTCGGCACCCTTTTTATCAAGACCATAGGCAAGCGCAGCTGCTGTTGGCTCATTGATGATCCGCTTTACTTCAAGCCCCGCAATGCGGCCCGCATCTTTGGTGGCCTGACGCTGTGAATCATTAAAATACGCGGGCACAGTGATGACCGCCTCAGTCACTGTCTCGCCCAAGTAGTCTTCGGCGGTGCTCTTCATCTTCTGCAGCACACGGGCAGAGATCTCCGGCGGCGCCATTTTTTTACCGCGTACTTCGACCCATGCATCCCCATTATCAGCTTTCGCGATGTTATAGGGCATTTCGCGCACATCACGCTGCACCACGTCTTCTTCAAACTTACGCCCGATTAGGCGCTTAATCGCATGCAGGGTGTTTTCCGGGTTGGTGACAGCTTGCCGTTTTGCTGCCGCGCCAACCAGCACCTCACCCTCTTCGCTGAATGCCACCGTTGATGGCGTTGTCCGGCTGCCTTCGGCGTTTTCAATCACACGCGCCGAGCCGCCTTCCATCACGGCAACACAGGAATTTGTGGTTCCTAAGTCAATCCCAATAATCTTGCTCATTCTCAAAGCTCCTCAAAGTAAATTCGGTCTCAATACGAGATGGGGGCTGCTTGATGGAATTTCAAGTCGATGCTTCTGGCGCCTTGGCTACCACCACCATGGCTGGGCGCAATAGCCGGTCACCGAGCTGATAACCTTTCTGCACCACGCTAATTACAGTGTTAGGTTCAGCCTCATCCGTTGGCTGCGCAGCCATAGCCTCATGGGCCTCTGGATCAAACCGCTCGCCCAGCGGATCAATTGCCACAATATTAAATTTATCAATGGCTTGCTCAAACATTCTAAGAGTCAATGCCGACCCTTCTGCCAGTTTCTCAACCGTCGCACTCGATTCGTTGGCCGCCTGAACGCCCATCTCCAGACTATCCTTGACCGCCAGCAACTCGCTTGCCATCCGCTCTAGCGCCTGCTGCCTAGCCTGCGCCACATCTTTCTCAGCCCGGCGCCGCAGGTTTTCCATCTCCGCTCTGGCGCGCAGAAATTGATTCCAGTTTTCCTCCGCCCGCGCCTCAGCGGCTGCCAGTGCATCTTCTGGCGTTTCCTCTACGCCATTAACTTCCTCTTCGGTCATGCCGATCTCCCATCCATTCTTTAAAAGTTTTAGCTCTCAGTTCAGAGATGGGGGCTCATTGCCCTGGTTTCAAGGCATGCCCCAATAAACGTGCTGTGACATCAACAATGGGGATAATGCGATCGTATTCCATCCGCGTGGGGCCGATGACACCCAACACCCCTAAGACCTGATCATCCGCATGGTAGGTTAGAAGTGACTAGGCTCACGCCATCAAAGGCCCGATAGCCAGACTCCTCACCAATAAAAATCTGAACCCCTTCGGCGGAGAGTGAGCGATCTAACAAATGCAGAATGTCTCGCTTTTTACTGAACGCTTCAAACAGCTCTTTGAGCTTCTCCACACTGGAGAGCTCAGCAAACGTCATTAGATTTGTCTCACCCTTAATAACGAAATCATCACTCTCCCCCTCGCGCTCATCAAACAATTCATGCGCTACATGAATCGCTGCAGTCATCAGGGAGTTCATATGTTGCTGATCAACCTGCATCGCCTCAAGTAACCCCCGGCGCACGGCCGCAATACTCTTACCGGAGAACTCTGCCGCGAGGTAATTGGAGACTTGCTGCAGTTCTGAAGGGGTATAGTCGCGGTCCGTTTCGATGACGCGGTTTTGCACCTCGTGATCATTAAGCACCAGAATCGCTAGAATTCGCCGCTCAGACAGCGGCAGGAACTCAAGATGCCGAATGGCCCCGTAGCTTCGCTTGGGCAGTGTGACAACACCCGCTAGATGAGTGAGCCCAGAAAGCAGATTGGATGCCGAGTCAACGAGTGTCTCAGCATCATCACCCCCATCTAAGCGAACACGTAAGCGATCCGCATCAAGCCCGTTCACGCTCCTTACCTTGAGCAGCGTGTCTACAAAAAACCGATAGCCGCGATCAGTCGGAATCCGCCCCGCGGAAGTATGCGGAGATTGAATGTAGCCAGCTTCCTCTAAATCCGCCATCACGTTGCGAATTGATGCGGCACTTAAATCAATGCCCGACTCACGCGTGAGCGCACGTGACCCGACCGGTTGGCCGTCACGAATATAACGATGCACCAGCACCTTTAACAGGTGCTGCGCGCGCTCGCTGAGTGGCGCTTCACCAAGTGACTGGCTCATACAGGCTCCAACGGTTATCTGGCACTCTAAAGGTTAGAGTGCTAAGCAAGGTACCAATCGCATGAATGGCTGTCAATTTGACACAAGCGTGCTAACGTTATGGCACATTTTCAGGAGAGCCCATGCAGCGGTTTAAACGTATCGTTATTACCGGCAAACCCGCAGATCCTGCCGTTCGTGAGACCGTCGATGGATTACGCACCCATCTGGCTGCTCCCGATCGCCAAATTCGGATTGATGCAGCGGTTTATGACAGCAAGGGGCCGGCGCTTGTCGAGTTAATCGACGAGATGGATTTACTCATTGTTGTGGGCGGAGATGGCACCCTCCTTAGAGCGGCACGTCAGCTATTAACAACTGAAATCCCCATTATCGGCGTCAATCGGGGGCGGCTGGGTTTTTTAGTCGATATCGCGCCCGATCACTTCGATGAAATTGCCGCCATCCTCGACGGCAACATGATTGTGGATGAGCGGTTGATGCTCGATGCATCCATTCGCCACGGCAGCGAGACGGTTGCTCGCTGCAGCGCATTAAACGAGATTGTGCTGCAAAAGTGGAACACCTCCCGCATGATTGAGTTTGAAACTTGGATTGATGGCGAGTTTTGCAACCGCCATCGCTCCGATGGGCTGATTGTTTGCACGCCAACCGGCTCAACGGCGTATGCGATGTCTGGGGGTGGCCCTATCCTCCACCCCGGGCTTCACGCAATGGCGCTGGTTCCCATCTGCCCCCACACCCTGTCTAATCGCCCCCTAGTGGTTGGCGCGACGAGCCAGGTCGAGGTACGCGTGGCGCAAGAGGAGATTCAGCATGTTCGCATCAGCTGTGACAGTCAGGTTGACCTGACGTTAACCGATGAAGGGCGGATTGCGATCGCCCCATCGGTACATCGTCTTCACTTACTCCACCCCCCCGGCTACCGCTATTTCGATATCCTAAGAGCGAAGTTACGTTGGGGAGATAGCACACCACCATGCTGACACGAATCGCGATTCGTGATTTTGCGATCATTGATGCGCTGGATATTGAACTATCCGGCGGATTAAGTGTGATCACTGGGGAAACGGGCGCGGGCAAGTCCATCATTCTCGATGGGTTGGGCCTGTGCCTCGGCGATCGAGCTGACACCGCCATGGTGCCCGACGGCGCAGCGCGAAGTGAGATTAGCGTGGCGTTCGACATTACCGCCAACCCTAATGCGCAGCANTGGCTTGCTGACGAAGCACTGGATGAAGAGGATAACTGTTTGTTGCGGCGGGTTATTCATCAAAATGGCCGTTCTCAGGCCATGGTGAATGGCCGCCCAGTCACCCGCTCACAGCTCGAAACACTGGGCAGCCTTTTGGTGGGCATCCATGGCCAGCACGCACATCAGCAGTTACTCAAACCCACTACCCAGCGGCGCACGCTAGATAATGCGGCCGATCATCCGGATGAGCTCGCCACGGTGGCTGATCTTGCCGCCCGGCTGCAGGAAATCAGCGCTGAGATTGAATACCTTGGCGGCGGTGCAGATCAGGCGGATCGCAAAGCGATGCTGCGTTATCAGCTTGACGAGCTAGAAGGTGCCGCGCTCAGCGAGGCAGCCTATGCGGAGCTCATACAGGAGCAAAAACGCCTTGCCAGTGCGGGTGAACTGATCACCTGCTGCCAAACCGTGCTAGATAGCCTCTATGACAGCGATAGTGCGGCCCATGCCCTGCTTGCCAATGCGCAGCGCCAACTGGCCCCTTTTGAACAGACCGAGCCGCGGTTGCCGAGGCCAATTCGCTTTTCGCTAGCGCAATGGTGCAAGCTCAAGAAGGCGCGCAGCATTTGCGTCAATTTGCCGATCGCCTTGAAATAGACCCTCACCGCCTAGCTGAGGTAGACGCGTCTATTGGAGTGCTCAATGATCTGGCTCGAAAACACCAAACTCAACCGGAAGCGCTGCTCGAAGTGGCAGACCGCTTGCGTGAGACACTCGAGACGCTCGACGCCGCAGAAGGCCGGCTAAATGAACTGACCAAAGCGCAGGAAGAAGCAAAAAAAGCCTACCAAGCGGCAAGCTCCGTGCTCTCAGCGTCCCGTCAAAAAGCGGCGGAAAAGCTCAGTAGCGAGGTCAATGCGCTCCTTGCAGAGCTAGGCATGCCCGGCGCGGCTTTAATCATTAAAGTGGTGCATCAGCCTGCCACAAGCCCTGGACCAAATGGCCAAGATGAGGTGCGTTTTGATGTACGCACCAACCCTGACCAACCCCCCGGGCCCCTGCAGAAAATTGCCTCCGGCGGCGAACTCTCTCGTATCGGCCTGGCAATTGAAGTAGCAACCGCGCGCACGGCAGAAATCCCCTGCCTGATCTTTGATGAGGCCGATAGCGGTATCGGTGGTGCCGTTGCAGAGGTGGTTGGCCGTAAACTCCGTATGCTGGCTGAGCATCACCAAGTGATCTGCATCACACACTTGGCCCAAGTTGCCGCACAGGGTCAATCGCAACTGCAAGTGGAAAAACAAACCGTAGAGGGGCGAACACAAACCACCATGCGCCCGCTCACAGAGGCTGAACGGTTAGAAGAGATTGCCAGAATGGTGGGTGGTGTCGAGATTACAACCGCTACACTCAATCATGCCAAAGAAATGCTTAAACAAGCGGAGATGAACCCCGGGGCGAGCTAGCACAGGTTGGGCACCGGCCATGGATTACCAAAGAATGCCCCATTGGCTCGTAGCCGGATACCGCTGCCACCTCTGATAAACGCCGCTCCACCGTACGGTCTTTAAATTCTTCAACACGCCCGCAGTCAACACAGACCATATGATCATGATCAATACCGGAATTGAGCTCAAAAACAGCGCGATCGCCCACAAAGTGATGCCGCAGCGCAATACCGACCTGTTCAAATTGCGTCAACACCCGATATACGGTGGCGAGCCCAAGATCTTCTCCGGCGGCCTGCAGGCGCTGATACACTTCTTCAGCGGTCAGATGCTCACGCTCCCGCCCGGCCAATACGCCCAAAATTTTCACGCGCGGCAACGTGACCTTCAAACCGGCCTCGCGAAGCGTGGCCGATTCATGACTGATTTCCCACGGTGCATGTCGCGAACTTGAAACCTGAGTTACCATGCTACCTCCTAGAGCTACATCAACCAGCCAGCGGCTTTTTTAGAATGATTACAGTATACACCTTGGGCCGAGCCCTGACATTGGCGCTTATTATTGTTTTACTGGCCGGCTGCGCACGGGCAATTGAAGGCCTGCCCGTTGTCTATCAGCCTGAGCTGCGGCAAGGCACCTTATTTACTGAGGAAGACGTCGCACAGCTGGAGCGGGGAATGACTGAACGGCAGGTGCGGTTCCTACTCGGCCCGGCAACTATTGAAGATCCGTTTGTTGAGGGGCGATGGGACTATGTCTATCGCGTTAAACCCCGCAGCACGCGGATGCCGCCTGTTGCTAAACGACTCATCGTTTTTTTTGAAGACGGAGTGGTGATTGATGCGCAGGGCGAATACATCGAGCCAGGGCACCCACTCTATCGCTGAGCGTTGCGCTGACGCTGTGCACGCTCCTTGCGTTGTGCCTTAGGGTCAATCTGCAATGGGCGATAGATTTCCACTCGATCACCTGGGTTTAGCGGCGTGTCAAGCACGGCTAGCTGCGAAAAAATGCCCACCGGCTGGGTTTCTAAATCGATTTCCGTACAGCGCTCAAGGATACCGGAGGCCACGATTGCCTGCTCCACCGTTGCACCCGCTGGCAACGTAACCGGCAACAACCACTGCTCGGCGGGCGTTGCATAAGCAACCTCCACGGTGATCATCTCACCCTTTGCCATAAATCACTTCAGCTCGCTGCACAAACGAGTCCACCAATGTCCCAGCAACCTGCGTAAAGACTTTGCCAAACGCCATGGATAAGAGGCGGTTGGAGAACTCAAACTCTAAATCCACCGAAACTTTGCAGGCATTTTCTGTGATTGTTTGAAACCGCCAAAAACCTTCAAGATGCTNGAACGGGCCCTCAACCAACCGAATTTCAATCATTTTGCCGGGNTGGCGCAGATTACGCGTGGTAAATGACTTCTCAAAACCCGCTTTGGCAAACAATAGCTCGCCACAGACTACGTCTTCAGAGCGCTCTAACTCGCGACTTTGCTTTACCCACGGCAGAAAGTTCTGATACGAGCGCACATCGTCAACCAACTCGAACATCTTTTCAGCCGAATAGCGCACATGTGCTGAGCGCGACACCGTGGTCATGTTTACCTTAATCCGCCATTACCGTAACAATCGTGAAATGGTACCAAAAACTTCGGCCATCATCGGCTAGAATGTCACGGATGAGTAAAAAAGCCGGCAAGCGAAAGACCAGAAGTGACAGCGCCAGTATCGCGGATAACCGCAAGGCTCGCTTTGATTATTTTATAGAAGATCGGATTGAAGCCGGGCTTGTCCTGCATGGGTGGGAGGTCAAAAGCCTGCGTGCTGGTCGTATTAATTTAACGGAAGCCTATGTGATTATTCGCAATGGCGAGGCGTGGTTAATCGGGTGCAATATCCCGCCGCTGCCCACAGCATCCACACATGTGAACCCCGATCCCATTCGCACCCGCAAGCTACTGCTGCACAACCAAGAGCTCGCCCGGTTAATTGGGGCGGTAGAGCAAAAAGGCTATACNCTGGTGCCGCTGGATTTGCACTGGAAGCGGGGTCGGGCCAAACTCAACATTGGCCTTGGCAAAGGTAAAAAGCAGCATGATAAGCGCGCCGATACTAAAGAGCGCGACTGGCAACGCGAAAAAGCCCGAATTTTAAAACACCCATCGCGCTAGCGATTGAACCTTTACTGCGGTACCCTGTCTACTTGATAACTGGGGACGACATGGCTTCGACGGAAGTCGCAAAGCTCCAGGTGCATGTCGAGGACGTCACTCTCCCTCGTAAAAAATGTGGCAAAAAAGTTAGTTGCGAACGACGACAACTACGCACTCGCGGCCTAAGAACCCGTGAGCTGTTCACACCCGATCGCCTGTGGTCGGTGGCGAACAGGCATACTACACAGGCTAGCCCTGCCGGGAGCCCGGACCAGCAAGGCGAAACATAACGGGATCGCTGCTTCCATACCCTGACCGTCGGGTAGGAAAAAGCTAAAAATAATGACGGTGCTAAGCATGTAGACCCT
>SL_7KL_010_BRINEDRAFT_10001732_pt1 | contig 10343 bp, 11 predicted proteins | sample SodLak_010_BRINE_FD_10663 | JGI IMG/M metagenome (IMG submission 10663)
CGTAAACACCCGAGGAAGAACCGGGCCCGGCCTGTGCGCCACGCAGCACACACGCCGAGTGCACCATGGGACCTGGAAGTACGGGAGGCTAGTGCTGGGAGGCCGGCGGCATCTGGATGAAGCGTTCGCGGTACAGGCGCAGTTCGTCGATCGAATCGCGGATATCCTGCATGGCCTGGTGCGACGCGTTCTTGCGCAACTGCGCGATCACGTCCGGCGCCCAGCGCCGCGCCAGCTCCTTCAAGGTGGAGACATCCAGATTGCGGTAGTGGAAGTACTGCTCCAACTCCGGCATCAGGCGCGCCATGAAGCGCCGGTCCTGGCAGATGGAATTGCCACACATCGGCGAGGCCCCCTTCGGCACATACTGCGCCAGGAACTCCAGGGTCGCCTGCTCCGCATCGCGGGTGTCCGACGAGCTGTTGCGCACCCGTTCGATCAGCCCCGATGTTCCATGGGTGCGCTGGTTCCATTCGTCCATCCCCTCCAGCACCTCGGCCGGCTGGTACAGGGCAATGACTGGCCCTTCGGCCAGGATGTTAAGATCCTTGTCGGTGACGATGGTCGCCACCTCCAGGATCCGGTCGGTTTGCGGCTCCAGACCGGTCATCTCGAGATCGATCCAGATCAGGTTTTCGGCATTCACGGCCATGTCGCGTACTCCTTCGCGGGGAGGCCGTCGTGTGACGACCACGGCCCTTTCATATGCCGCAGGAGTCTATCATCATGGTTGCGGGGCCTGTGGCCCCGGACTCCAACCCCCGTGATCAGGAGGGAACAATGCGACATACCAACGCACGTATTGCCGCCGGCACTGCCGCGCTGGCCCTGAGCCTTGGCGGCGCGAACATCGCGCTGGCGGATGACATCCGCATGGGACAGGAGCTGCACAGCGACAACTGCATCAGCTGTCACGCCGACATGGTCGGAGGCGATGGCTCCGACCTCTACACGCGATCGAACCGCATGGTCGGCTCGCACGACGAACTGGTGGCCCAGGTTAACAACTGCAACGTGAATCTCGGCACCAACTGGTTCGACGACGAGGTCAATGCCGTGGTCGCCTACCTCAACGCGGAGTACTACCAGTTCGATGACTGATCTGAAAACCAAGCACTGCCAGTCCTGCGAAGGCTTTACCAACCCGATGCCACGGGACGATGCCCAGCGCGCCCTGGGACAGCTGCACGATGCCTGGGGTATCGACGAGACCGGCAAGAGCATCCAGCGCAGCTTCAAGTTCAAGAACTTCCACGAGACCATGGCGTTCGTGAACGCCGTCGCCTGGATCGCGCATGGCGAGGATCATCACCCCGACATGGCGGTCGGCTTCAACCGCTGTGCGGTGGAGTTCTCGACCCATGCCATCGGCGGGCTGAGCGAGAATGACTTTATCTGTGCCGCGCGCGTCGATGCCCTGTTCGACTAACCCTAGGGGAACACTGATCAATGTACACGTTCGCGTTGGTCCCCCAGGTTTTCCGAGACAAGGCGCGGTCCGCAGCCGGTAGTGGTTCTACCGGCAAGGGGCGCAACGCAGGATCGGGGAACCTGGGGAACCAACCCCACAAGCTATCGAATGAAGGGGCTCGGCCACTTTTGCGCGCGCACGGCGTTGCGGCTCCCTTGTGCAGAACGCTGCACGGCAGTCACCGCGCCTTGTTCGCACGCAAAAGCGACTCGAGCGCGAACGTGTACATTAATCAGTGTTCCCCTAGCCGCCACAGCCGAGTACGAGCTTGACGCAGATCGCCCGGGTCTTCGCCCGCCACAACCAGATGGCCGACATCGCGGGGCCCGGCGCGGCCCCGCGTCGGTTACGCCTGCACCGCCGCTTCCGCGACCTCGCCTGCGGCGACCTGGTCGAGCTGGATGCCACCGGCGACGAGGTGGCCCGCCAGCTGGATCGCAACAACGTGCTCGTGCGCCGCGACGGCTTCGGCCGGCGCAAGGTCATCGCGGCCAATATCGACTGCGTGTGGATTGTGATCGCGCCGGAACCGGCACCCTCGCGCAACCTGATCGACCGCTTTCTGGTGGCAATCCTCAACCTGCCCGCCCGCCCCCGCCTGCTGATCAACAAGCAGGACGAGGGGCCCGCGGCCCGGCCCGAGTGGCTGGACGCCTACCGCCAGCTGGACCTGGATCCGCTATTCGTCAGCGCCAAAAGCGGGTTCGGACTGGACGACCTGGCGGCGGCTGCGGCCGGCCAGACCAACATCCTGGTCGGGCAGTCCGGTGTCGGAAAGTCCTCGCTGGTCGCCGCGCTGCTCGAGCAGTACGGGATCGTCGACGCGATCGCGCCAACCACGGGCGACCTGGCCGCCTCCGGCGAGGGACGCCACACCACGGTCACCGCCCAGTGGTTTCCACTGGCCAACGGCGGCGCCTGGATTGACTCGCCCGGCGTGCGCGATTTCACGCCCGAAATCCCGTCCCTGGACACCCTGGAGCGCGGCTTCCCGGACATCGCTGAGCGCGGTGATCAATGCCGCTTCCGTGACTGCCGCCACCAGAGCGAGCCCGGTTGTGCGGTACTGGCCGCGATCGAGGCCGGCGAACTCCCCGCCGCACGCCTGCAGGCCTGGCACGCCCTCGCCGCCGAGATCCCCGCCCAGAACCGCGCGCGCGGGTAACTTTTCCTCGACGAAGCGCACGAAGAACACCCAGGGTTACCAAGCGATTAACGGGGAGGGGAAGCCTGGACGAAGAAAGGCATTGGAAATGCGCGTGTTCGGTGGCGCCCCGGGACGATCCGTGCAAGTCAGCGAATTCCAGCCGGGATTTCTCCCAACCTCCCAATGCCCTGTGAATCGCTTTTCCGGCCCTTCTTCGTGCCTTCGTGTACGTCGTGGTTGCGCCAGACGAGTTCGGGGAGGCCGCACGGTGGCGTGCAGTGAGAGTTGCGGCGGAACGTGTGGCAGGTGTCGCGGCGGGGGGCCGGGATCAGAAGGTCAGGCCCAGCTCGACGCCGATGACCGAGGAGGCCGGCTCGCGGCTCACGCCTTCAAACTCGAGGCGATCAGCCAGCCAGTTATCCGCGGAGTTCAGCGAATAGTCGTCGTAGTACAGGCTCAGGGACAGCTCGGACTGGTTCTGCAGACGCAGGCGGCCATCCAGGCTCAGGTAACCGGCGGTGCGGCCCGTCTCGCGACTGCGATCACCGTAGCCGAAGCCCAGATCCCGATCCTCGCTGGACAGGGGCTGGCGCACGCCCACCCGGAACTGGCTGTCGAAACGCCCGGAGGCGAAGGTCGGCCCGAAGCTGAAATCGGTGAAGTACGCGGTGGACTCACCGGACGGCCCGAGTTCGTTCCAGTCCGGACGCGTCTCCATGCCCACCCCAAGATTCAGGCCGTAGCCGAAGCCCCCACCCAGTTCCTGGTGATAGCCACCCACCGCCTCGAACAGGCGTGTCCCGCCAAAGGCATTGTCGGCCTCGTCCAGGGCCGAGGCATCGCCGGTACTGCGCACCGACAGGCGGTAGCGCGATTCGGTGTCGCGACCCGTTTCCGGCTCGTCGCGCAACGTCACCCCCGCCCCACCGATCCCCTGGGTCTGGGGTGGCGCAACCAGCGAGTAACGGTCGGCGGCGCTGGCAGCGCCCGTGCCCAGTGCGAGCCCCGCAACCACCAGCGAAACCACGAACCAGCCCGAGCGCCACGCGCGCGCACGAAGCGGCCGCAGGCATTGTGCCTGCGGCCGCTTCAGGGCTGCACCGTTCGATCCTTGTCGCGTCACACCAGCAATCCGTGTTGTCGTTCCTGGTCGCTAGCCGGGGGGCCAGCTCAGTGCACGCCCAGCGAGGACATGCATGTGTATATGGTAGACCGTTTGCCCACCGTGGTCGTTGCAATTCATCACGGTTCGATAACCGTTCTCCGCAAATCCGCGATCGCGTGCGATCTCCGCCGCGGCCCGGGCCATCTGCCCGATCACCGGGGCCTCCGCAGCGCTCAAATCGTTCAGCGTGGCAATGTGCGTTTTCGGGATCACCAGCACATGTTCGGGCGCCTGCGGGTTCAGATCCTCGAAGGCCAGCACCGCGTCGTCCTCGAACACCACCCGGGCCGGGATCTCGCCCGCCACGATCTTGCAGAACACGCAATCCGTCATGCCGCTACTCCTGTATCAAAATATTACCACGCATCAATATTCGCGCCGACCCGAAAGTGCATGCGCCAGGGTGCCGGCATCGATGTACTCCAGCTCGCCGCCGCTGGGGATACCCTGGGCGATACGCGTGGTACGAATCCCGTGACGTGCGGCCATCTCCGCGAGGTAATGCGCGGTCACCTCGCCCTCTACCGACGTGTTCGTCGCCAGGATCAGCTCCTCCACACCCTCCGCCTGCAAGCGGGCCTCCAATCGGTCGAGCCCCAGCTCCTCCGGGCCAATCCCGTCCAGCGGCGACAACCGGCCCAGCAAAACGTGAAAGCGACCGCCGAAATCCGTGGCCGACTCGATCGCCAGCACGTCCCCGGGGCTCTCTACTACGCAAACGACCCGCGAATCGCGCTCCGGGTCCGCACAGCGCGAACAGGTCTCGGCCGAGGTCAGCGTGCGGCACACCGAACAATGCCCGATGCGCGCCACGGCCTCGTCCACCGCCCGCGACAGGCGCCGCGCGCCCTCGCGGTCGCGCTCCAGCAAGTGCAGCGCCATGCGCCGCGCAGACTTCGCCCCGACCCCGGGGAGGCAGCGCAGCGCCTGGACCAGCTCGTCCAGTTCCGCTTCCATCAGGCGCGCCCGCTCCGCCGGTTCAGAACGGCAGCTTCATGCCGGCCGGCAGGCCCATGCCCTCGGTCAGGCTGCCCATGCGCTCCTGCGTGGTGGACTCGACCTTCTGCACCGCATCGTTGATCGCGGCGGCCACCAGGTCTTCGAGCATGTCGCGATCATCGTCGAACAGGCTGGGGTCGATCTTCACGCGGCGCGCGGCGTACTTGCCGGTCAACACCACGCTGACCAGCCCGCCGCCGGCCTGGCCCTCGATCTCCATCTCGGCCAGCTCGGCCTGCACCTTCTGCATGTCTTCCTGCATCTTCTGGGCCTGCTTCATCAGGCCACCCATGCCACCTTTCATCATCGGTTCGATCTCCTGCCCCGCACAAAGGCGGGTTTGTCCGTATTCGACGGGTTAGCGCGGGGCCGACGACGCGTCGCCCGCGGAGTTGTCTTCGTTGGTTTCGCGAATGCGCACCGCGCCCAGTTCGGCGCCAAATTCCTGGCCCAGGGCCTGGACCACCGGGTCCTCGCGCATGGTCGTCTCGGCGCTAGCCTGACGCTCCGCCGAGGCCGCCGCAAGCCGCGCCGCGGGTGTCGTCTCCGACGGTTCGGACTGGTTGACAATCTCCAGGCGCAGGGAGTGCCCCAGCGTCTTCTCCAGCGCTTCCTTCAGGCGGGTCCTGGCCCGGTCGGTACACAACGTACCCGGAGCCACCGCAATCACCACGCACTCCTGATCATGCTTGCGCAGCTCCGCGTGCAGGGCGAGTTCGCGCACCGTCCCCATGGGCAGACCCTCGGCAAAACGGTGCCAGTCGAACATCCCGTCTGCGGCCACGGCAGGTGCCACCGGTTCCGCCGTCGAAGATGCCGCCGGCGTGGCCTGTCGCGGCGACGACTCGCGGTGCGTGGGCGCATCGGCGTGCACCGGCGGTGTGGGTGCCTCCCGCGGAGGTGGCGGCTCGCTCACCCGCTCGCGGGGCGGCGGCGAGTTTTCACCGCTGCGCGAGGCCGCCTGCGCGACCGATTTCGGCACGGCCGGTTCGACTGCAGCGGGTTGCACCGCGGGTGCCGCATTACGGGAGGGCGCGGCGCGCGGCGCAGACGCTTCCCCGCGCACCGTGGCCGGCCGGCGTTCGGCCTGGCCCTCGTCCTCCCCAGACCCCGGGGCTGGCTCCGGGCGAAAGGCCAGCAGGCGCAGCAGGGTCATCTCCACGCCCATGCGCGCGTCCGGCGCGTAGGGCAGATCACGCACCCCGTGGATCAGGATCTGATAGGTCAGCTGAATCGTTTCCGGGTCGACCCGGCCGGCGGCCTCGTGTGCCCAGACCAGCGCCTCCTCGCCCGCCGCCGGTGTGGCACCGGCCACCTGCTGCACCGCCACCTGATGCACCAGCGCGGCGAGTTCGTCCAGCAGGCGCGACCAGTCGGGTCCCAACGTCTCCAGCTCCGCCAGGCCCGCCAGCAGGGCCGGGCCGTCCCCGGCAAACACCGCATCCAGCAGCGCGGCCAGTCGCGTGCGCGGGAGCAATCCAAGCATGTCGCAGGCGTCGGATTCGCTCAGGCGGTCGCCGCCATAGGCAATCGCCTGGTCGGTCAGACTCAGGGCATCGCGCATCGAGCCCTCGGCCGCCTCGCCCAGACGCAGCAGGGCACCCGGCTCCGCCTCGACGCCTTCGGCGGCCAGGATCCGGGTCAGGTGCTCGGCGATCATCGCCGGCGGCATCGGTTTCAGGTTGAACTGCAGGCAGCGCGACAGCACGGTGACCGGCAGCTTCTGCGGATCGGTCGTCGCCAGCAGGAACTTCACGTGTTCCGGCGGCTCCTCCAGGGTCTTCAACAGGGCGTTGAAGCTCTTCTCCGAGAGCATGTGTACCTCGTCGATCAGGTACACCTTGAAGCGCCCGGTGGTCGGGGCATAGGAAACGTTGTCCAGCAGCTCGCGGGTATCGTCCACCCGGGTGCGCGAGGCGGCATCCACTTCGATCAAGTCGAGGTGACGACCCTCGGCGATCTCCACGCAGGAACGGCACTCGCCGCAGGGCGTGGCCGTCACGCCGGTCTCGCAATTGAGACAGCGCGCAAGAATCCGGGCAATGGAGGTCTTGCCCACCCCGCGGGTACCGGCAAACAGGTAGGCGTGGTGCAGGCGTTCGCCGCTCAGGGCATTGGCCAGGGCGCGCACCACATGCGGCTGCCCGACCAGGTCCTCGAAGCGCGAGGGGCGCCACTTGCGGGCCAGAACCTGGTGACTCATGCCTCCCCCGTCAGTGGAGTCTGTTGCGTGCCCGGGTGCGGGGCAATCACCGCAGGAATCTGGGCCGCAAGGAAAAGGGTGGTGGCCCGCACCCGCCACACCCCGGCGCCCGACGCAGCTGCTACCGTTGCTCCCTTCCGGGCCTGGCGGGGTTCACAACCTGTCGTCGCGAGGGGACTGATACGGACCACCATAACGCGGACCGCGATTCGGGCTTTCCGAATCCGGGCGGCAAGCTTCCGCATTTCCGGCGGACGCGTCAACCTTGAGACGCCACCAAGGGCCGGAACTGACGATAGCCCGAAACTAACAACCGTATAGAGAACGAAAACTGGATCAATGAGAGGCCAGCCCTTATCTTGAGTCTCGCAGTCGGGCATCGCCTCGACCGAACCCAAATCTTCTTTCTGGTCTACTGCAATTAACACCCAAACAGGAGTACGAAACATGGAACTCGAAAATCGCGAAGGTCAGCGCGTCCCGGAAGTCACCTTCCGCTGCCGCAAGGACAACGACTGGAATGACGTCCGCAGCGAAGACCTGTTCAAGGGTCGCAACGTGGTCGTGTTCGCCCTGCCGGGCGCATTCACCCCGACCTGCTCGTCCGCCCACGTGCCGCGTTACAACGAGCTGGCACCGGTGCTCAAGCAGCACGGCATCGACGAGATCGTCTGCATCTCGGTCAATGACGGCTTCGTGATGGAAGCCTGGCAGGCCGATCAGCAGGCCGACCGGGTGACCTTCATCGCCGACGGTAACGGCGAATTCACCGAACAGATGGGCATGCTGGTCGACAAGAGCGACCTTGGCTTTGGTCACCGCTCCTGGCGCTACTCCATGCTGGTGCGCGACGGCGTGATCGAGAAGCAGTTCATCGAGCCGGACGAGCCGGGCGACCCCTTCGTCGTCTCCGACGCCGACACGATGCTCGCCCACGTCGCCCCGGATGCGGCCTGCCCCGAAGACGTCGTGGTCTTCACCAAGCCGGGCTGCCCGTACTGCGCCAGCGCCAAGGAGATGCTGGAGAACGCCGGTCTCGACTACGAGGAGATCGTGCTGGGTCGCGACGCCAGCCTGCGCAGCCTGCGGGCGGCTACCGGTGCGATGACCGTGCCGCAGGTGTTCGTCGGCGGGCACCGCATCGGCGGCGCGGAAGATCTGCAGGAGTGGATCTCCCGCGAGAAAAAGGCGGCGTAACTCGTCACCACCACCCGGGGCGGGTCCATGGCCCGCCCCGGATGGCCATCTGCTCCCACAGGTGGCCATCCGTGTCCGGACGTCGAATCCGGACGTCCGGACACGGATGGCAAACCCTGACGACCGTAACGACGGCGGTCGTTATGCGAAACTTCGACTAAACCCAACGTTGACCGAATCCTTCGAGGAACCGACATGGAACACTACGACATCATCGTGATCGGCGGCGGCAGCGGCGGCCTGGCCGTTGCGGAACGTGCCGCCCCGCACGGCGCCCGCGTCGCCGTGTTCGATCCCAAGCCCCTGGGCGGCACCTGCGTGAACGAGGGCTGCGTCCCGAAAAAGCTCACCTGGTACGCCGCGGAGCACCTGTCGCACGCCCGTGAGGCCGGCGAGTTCGGTGTGGACGTCGAGATCAAGGGCATCCGCTATGCCGACCTGGCGAACAAACGCCAGGCAATGCTGAAGGACCTGAACAACTTCTGGTCCGGGCACCTGGAGAAGCTGGGCGTGACCCACATCCCGGAACGGGCCCGCCTGGCCGACACGAACAAGGTGGTCAGCGAGAGCGGCACCGAGTACACCGCCGAGCGCATCGTGTTGGCCATGGGTGGCGCCCCGCTGGTACCGCCGCTGGAGGGCGCCGAGCTGGGTGCCACCTCCGACGACTTCTTCGAGTGGACCGAGCTGCCGGAATCCATCGCCGTAATCGGCGGAGGCTACATCGGGCTGGAAATGGCCGGCATGCTGCGCTCCATGGGTGTGAAGACCGACGTGGTCGCCATGGAGGACCGCGTGCTGGAGATCGCCGACCCGATGATCTCGCAGACGCTGGACCAGCACATGGAGCACCAGGGCATCGGCCGCCATCTGGGCATGAAGGCCGCGGGTCTGGGCGGCAAGCCCGGCGCGGTCACCGTCAAACTGGAAGGCGGCAAGGAACTGGGCCCGTACGAGAAGGTGCTGTGGGCCGTCGGCCGCAAGCCGGCCACCCAGGACATGGGTCTGGAAGAGGTCGGCGTCGAGATCGCCCGCGGCGGCACCATCCCGGTAGACGAGTGGCAGGCGACCAACGTCGAGGGCATCTACGCCCTGGGCGATATCATCGGCAAGGGGCCGCTGACCCCCGTGGCCATCGCCGCCGGTCGCCGCCTGGCCGCGCACTGGTATGCCCCGGAGACGAACCCCGTGCCGGTGGACTACGACCAGATCCCCACGGTCACCTTTACGCACCCGACCGCGGGCATGGTGGGCCTGACCGAGCCGCAGGCAGTGGAGAAGCACGGAGACAAGGTGCGTATCTACGAGACCCAGTTCGGCGGCCTGAACCGCGCCTTCGCCGAGGGCGAGGTGCCGCCGGTGGCGATGAAGCTGGTCTGCGTCGGGGACGACGAAAAGGTGGTGGGCATCCACATGATCGGCGCCAATGTCGACGAGATGCTGCAGGGTTTCGCGGTGGCCGTGCGCATGGGCGCGACCAAGCGCGATCTGGACCTGACAATCCCGCTGCACCCGACCAGCGCCGAGGAACTGGTCACCCTGAAGGAAGGCCGCCCGGGCCGCCAGGAAGGCATCGCCAAGGCCGCCTGAGGGGCGCCGCGCCCGCACCACGCAAAAACCGCCCCGGGGAACTCCACCGGGGCGGCTTCACCAGCTTTCCTCGCGGGCCCTCTGTGCCCGCTTGTTCAGGCCCGTGTGACCAGGATCGCTAGCCGACCGATGCGGTGAACGCGTCGACCTTGGGAGACGCTATCGAAGGCACGGCGTTCTTATTCGGAACGAATCAGAATGTAAAATTTACTGACTACCCTGAATACGCCCGCGATTCTCCCGAAACACCCGGGATCAGCAAAGAAACATGCGTGGTTCATGTTCGATCACTTGGAAACCGCGCGCACCCGCGGAACCGAAAAAGGCTGATGGGCGAGCCGCCATCCGCTCATGGCAACCCACCCACCAGCCTTTTGTTTCCTGATCGCGGTGTCCGATTGAACGAATGCCTTGCCGAAACGGCTCAGGCACATGGCGCACTTGATCAATCCATGTCGCGCGCCGGACCCTCCTCGTCGAACGCGTCGTCATACCCCTGGGGACTGCGTCCGCCGTCTTGCGGCTCGTCCTCGCGCAGGTCCTCAACCCAGCCACGCAGGTCGTTCTCCAC
>SL_7KL_010_BRINEDRAFT_10001734_pt1 | contig 10341 bp, 9 predicted proteins | sample SodLak_010_BRINE_FD_10663 | JGI IMG/M metagenome (IMG submission 10663)
GGGAGCAGGTGCTGCCGCGACGGGGGCGGGGCTGCGCGGCTCGGCGGCCTCCGGCTCGTCCTCGACGACCTCCCAGTCCCCGACGACGTCGTCCGGCTCCTCGCGCAGGCCGAGGTAGATCAGCGTGCGGGACCACATGCTCATCGGATGACCTCCTCGCGCTCTCCGAACAGTGCCGATCCGATCCTGACCATCGTTGCGTCCTCCTGGACCGCAGCCTCGAGGTCGGCCGACATTCCCATCGAGAGCTCCTCCAGCGTCGGATGGTCCGACCGCAGTGCGTCCCGCGCCTCCCGGAGGGCCCGGAAGTACGGACGTGCTGCGGCGGCCGGTCCGACACCCTCTCCGGGCAGCGGGGGGACGGTCATCAGTCCGACCACCCGGAGACCCGGTGAGGAGGCAGCGTAGGAGACGAGGTCCGGCAGTTCGGCGAGGCGGCACCCACCCTTGGCGGGGTCCTCCCCCACGTTGACCTGGATGAGGACGTCCTGGACGAGTCCTCGCGCCTCAGCGTGGCGAGCGATGGCCTCGACGAGCGACCGGCGGTCGACCGAGTGGATGAGCGTCGCACGGCCCACGACGTCACGGACCTTGTTGCGCTGCAGCCGCCCGATGAGGTGCCAGCGGGCCTCGACCTCGGCGCTCTTCTCGACCAGCTCGTCGGTCCGGTTCTCACCGAGATCGTGGAGGCCAGCAGCGACCGCAGCCCGGGCCGTCGCGACCGTGTGGGTCTTGGTCACCGCGATCAGCCGCACCGTCTCCGGGTCACGGCCGGCGGACCGCGCCGCCTCGACGATGCGGCGTCGCACGCCAGCGATCCGCTCCTCGATCGAGTCGCCGCCACTCACGTCCGGTCTCCACCGACCGTCGCGTCCCCGCGTCGCACGATGATCGCTGCGTGACGTCCGGAGCGAGGGTCACGTCGATGACTGAACCAACGCGGATCGCATGCGGTGCAGGCGCCCCGCCCGCCACCCGCGTCCGGCACGTCCATCACCTCGGTGACACCCCTCGCGCGCAGTCGCGACCGGAACGCTGCCCGGAGGTCGACCGATCCGCGCCCGTCCTGCGTTCGCGTGACGGCACCCGGTTCGACGGCTGCCACCGCGTCGCGGACCTCATCTCCGACCTCGTAGCAGCAGGGACCGATAGCCGGACCGATCGCGACCGTCAGGTCCTCGGTGCGCTCGCCCTCCCTCAGGAGCGCATCGACGAGGGCGTCGCTCACCCCAGCGACGACACCCCGCCATCCGGCATGAGCGACCGCGACCGCGCGCGCACCGGCGGCGACGATCGGCAGGCAGTCGGCTGCGAGCACGACGAGTGGACGGTCGAGGAGTGTCGTCACCATCACGTCAACGTCACGCAGCTCCGCACCGGGCGGGACCTGGTCGTCGACGACAGCCACCCGAGCACCGTGCACCTGACGCATGAGGTGCCACGCCTCGACATCGGTACCGGAGAGGTCGGCGACTCGCGCGCGAGCGGCGGCGAGAAGGTCCGGGACGTGCGGGACATGATGCGCGAGGTTCGCGACGGTCACCCCGTCGAGGAGTGCACCTGTGAAGAACGCGTCGACCCCGTCGTTGAGCGCTCGGGCATGGATGCCGACGCGCTCGGTCACCTCAGCGGAGGAAGGCAGGGACATCCAGATCGTCGTCGGTGTCGTCGCCCTCGTCGATGATCACCTTGGGTGCGGGGCGGAAGATCTCCGCGTCGTCCTCACCGGTCGCAGCGGACTCCTCGGCCTCGGACGCCGCAGGCGGCGTGGTCCGCAGGATCGCCCCACGCTGCTCGATGCGGCGTTCGCCCTCGAAGCCCGCGGCGATCACGGTCACCTTCACCTCGTCGCCGAGCGTGTCGTCGATGACCGCACCGAAGATGATGTTGGCCTCAGGGTGGGCGCTCGAACCGACGAGGTCAGCCGCAGCATTGGCCTCGAGCAGACCGAGGTCACTGCCGCCAGCGATCAGCAGCAGCACGCCACGAGCGCCGTCGATCGATGCCTCCAGGAGCGGCGAGGACATCGCGAGTCGCGCGGCCTCCACGGCCCGGTCGTCACCACGTGCGCGGCCGATTCCCATCAGCGCGTTGCCCGCCTCGCTCATGACGGAGCGGACGTCGGCGAAGTCGAGGTTGATCAGCCCCGGCGTCATGATCAGGTCGGTGATGCCCTGGACGCCCTGGAGCAGGACGTCGTCGGCGAGGCGGAAGGCCTCGAGCACGGAGGTGCCGGTCTCCGCGATCTGCAGGAGTCGGTCGTTGGGGATCACGATGAGCGTGTCGACCTCACCCTTGAGGGCATCGACGCCGGTCTCCGCCTGAGACGCACGGCGTCGACCTTCGAACGCGAACGGACGAGTGACCACACCGATGGTCAGCGCGCCCTGGGCACGGGCGATGCTCGCGATCAGCGGCGACGCACCCGTTCCTGTCCCTCCGCCCTCGCCCGCCGTGACGAACACCATGTCAGCACCGGCGAGCGCCGCTTCGATCTCGTCGCGGTGATCCTCGGCCGCCTGACGCCCGACGTCCGGGTCAGCCCCAGCACCCAGGCCCCGCGTGAGGTTGCGTCCGATGTCGAGCTTGACGTCCGCATCGGACATCAGCAACGCCTGCGCGTCGGTGTTGACGGCGATGAACTCGACGCCCCGGAGCCCGGCGTCGATCATGCGGTTGATGGCGTTGACACCACCTCCACCAACGCCGACGACCTTGATGACTGCGAGGTAGTTCGTCGGTGCCTTCGCCATGTTCCCGTCCTCCGTCACACACTCTGCGCGCGCCTCAAGATGAGGTCGAGGGTGGGGGAAGGTCACCTCACGCTCGACTGAAGGTAGACGGCTGTTCGGGCGGGGGTCAAGGAGGCCCGCCAGAAGCCTCCTGCGCCTCGCCTGCTCTCAGTCGATCCTGATGACGGGAAAACCGGGCACCCGGACGTCGATCAGGGTCACCTCGCTGCCCGCCACATCGTCGAGGATCGCCCCCATGGCGCGAACCTTCTCCTCCATCATCTCCGCACGCCCGAATCGCACGACCGGCCCCTCGTCAAGGACGATCTCAAGACCATCCTCGTCCGGCGCCCGAAGCTCGATGACGCGGGACCGCAGGGGGCCCGAGAGACCCGTCCACACTCGGTGCGCGTTCGCGAGCGCAGCGTGCGACGCGACCAGCTCCCCGGGCTCCGGTGGGGGCGTCATGAGGGAGACGGCCGGCAGGCGCGGGTCGGTCCCCCGGTCGATGACGACCCCGTCCCGATCGATCAGGACACTGCTGCGGCGATGGACCGCGCTGTACACCGGCTCGCGCTCGACGATGCGGATCACCACGTGGCGGAGGTCACGGCGCGAGACCTCGACCGAGCGCACGAGCGTGAGCGACTCGACCCTCGCACCGACACGCCCGGGACGGACGCGCGCGATGCCGTCGCCGACGCTGACCTCGCTCGCCGCGATCACCGTCGCGGGGTCGAGGCGCACGTTGCCCTCGACCTCGACCCCGAGCACGGTCGCGTGCTCGCTCTGCTCGAGCCACACCGCTGCACCCGTGAGCACGACGAGCACGACCACGAGCAGCGTGCGACGGAGCCGCGCTCTGCGCCGCGCGGCACGTACCTCCGCCCTCCGTCCTGCGATGCGGTCGTCGACCATCACCGACGCTCCGTCCCGGATGGGGACGGGCGGACCACCTCCGCACGGAGCTCGATCCCCGTCTCTGAGAGCACGCGTGCGGCGACGAGGTCGATCAGATCCTCCACGTCGGACGCGCGCGCCTCCGGTGACGTGACGATGAAGTTCGCGTGCGTGGTCGACACCTCCGCGCCGCCGATGCGCATCCCCTTGAGACCGACACGTTCGACCAGCTCCCCCGCGGAGGCTCCGGGCGGGTTGGTGAAGACGGATCCGCAGCTCGGACGGTCGAGCGGCTGGTGCTCACGTCGCCACGTCCTGATCGCGTCGATCTCGGCGAGCACCTCCGAACGTTCCGCAGGGACGAGCTCGAGCGTCACCTCCGTCACGATCGATGACGGTGCCAGCGCGCTGCTCCGGTAGGCGAGGTGGAGACGGTCGACGTCCCAGTCCTCCACGTCGCCCGTCGTCGTGTCGAGGACGCGTGCGGTGACGAGCGAGTCGGCCATGTCCGCACCGTGGGCACCGGCGTTCATGCGGACACCGCCCCCCATGCTGCCGGGCACCGCCGCACCCCAGGCGAAGCCTGCGAGCCCGGCCTGCGCCGTGCGGACGGCGACGGACGGCATGGGCTCGGCGCCCCCCGTGACGACCTTGGTGCCATCGATGCGGATGCCTCGGAAACCGCGACCGAGGCGCAGCACGAGACCCGGCCAGCCGTCGTCAGCGACCAGCATGTTGGATCCGCGCCCGAGCACGAGGATCGGCACCTGCTGCGCGGTCGCCGCGAGCACCGTCCGGAGCAGCGCCGATTCATCGTCCACCGTGACCAGCAGCCCGGCCGGACCACCGACCCGGAGCGTCGTGAGCAGCGCGAGATCGGGGCCGGCGACCACCTCCGCGCCGGGCCCCTCGGCGGCCTGCGCTACAGCGGCGATGGACCGGTCCACGTCAGCGTCCGGTCAGCCGTGCAAGGAGCGCGGGCCCGACCTGGCTGACATCGCCTGCACCGGTGACGAGGACGAGATCGCCCGGACGGACCTCGTCGGCCAGCGCGTCCGCGACGGACGCGAGGTGCGGTTCGTGGCGCACCCGCGCCCCGGCGGCCTCGGCCGCCCGAGCGACGAGCAGGCCGTTGACGCCGGGCACCGGGTCCTCGCCGGCGCCGTAGACCTCGGTGACGACGACGAGGTCGGCGCCCGCCGCAGCTCGACCGAGCTCCTCACCGAGCGCGGCCGTTCGTGAGTAGCGGTGCGGCTGCACGACGCAGATGACCCGGTCGGGGTCGAGGGTGCGGGCAGCGGCGAGCGTCGCGCGCAGCTCGGTCGGATGATGCGCGTAGTCGTCGACGACGAGCACGCCATCGACCTCCCCGAGGTGCTGGAACCTGCGCGCCGCGCCGCGGAAGCGCGTGAGCCCCTCGAGGGCCACGTCCACGGGCGCACCGAGCAGGCGCGCGGTCGCGACGGCAGCGGCGGCGTTGAGCAGGTTGTGGTCTCCCGGGACGGCGAGCTCGATGGGGTGCGCCGTCCCGGCGATGAGGACCTGAGTCGTGCCGTCGCGCTGCACGATGCGGACGTCCGCCTCGGCCGAGGTGCCGTACGTGGTGACCGGGCCGTCGATGCGTCCGAGGAGCGCACGCGCTCCGGGATCGTCGATGCAGACAATGGCGTGCCCGCCGGGCCGACGGCGCGCGAGGAACGCGACGAACGCGTCGAGCACGTCACCGAGGTCCCCGTAGACCTCCGGGTGGTCGAGCTCCACGTTGGTGACGATCGCGATGTCCGGCTCGTAGGCGAGGAAGGAGCGGTCCGACTCGTCGGCCTCCGCGATCGCCACAGGGTCGGATCCAGCGTGCGCGTTCGTCCCTGCCTCGTTGAGCTCCCCGCCGATGGCGAACGTCGGGTCGATCCCGGCGGCATGCAGGCCGACGACGATCATCGAGGTGGTCGTGGTCTTCCCGTGCGTCCCAGCGACGAGCACAGCGCGGTCCCCGGCGAGGATGTCGGCGAGCATGCGGGCGCGTGCGACGACGGGGATCCCTCGCGCACGTGCCGCGAGGACCTCCGGGTTGGCCTCGGGGACGGCGGTGGAGGTGACGACCACCTCCGCGTCACCGACGTGTTCGGCGTCGTGACCCACACCGATGCGCACACCGAGGGCGCGAAGTGCGGTGACCGCCCGACCCTCGTGAAGGTCCGAGCCGCTCACGACGTGACCTCGCTGGGCCAGGATCCGCGCGATGGCGGACATCCCGGCCCCCCCGATCCCGACGAGGTGCACCCGTCGAGGGACGTCCACTGCTCGGAGGGTCGCGTCCGACATCACCTCATCACCCATCGCGCTCTCCGATCGCCTCGAGGACGACGAGCGCGAGCGCCTCGGCCGCGTCGGGTCGCGACCACGCACGAGCAGCCCGCGACATCGCCAGCGCATGGGCCGGCTCATCGACGACCGTGGCGACGACGGTGGCGATGGCGTCCGGCGACAGCGCGGCGTCCTCCACGACGGCGGCCGCTCCACATCGTGCGAGCGCGAGCGCGTTGCCCTCCTGGTGCTGCGCCGTCGCATGCGGGTAGGGGACGAGGATGGACGGGATGCCGAGGACGCTGAGCTCCGCGATGGTGGTCGCACCGGCGCGCGACACGGCGAGGTCGGCGACCGCGTAGGCGTCGGACATGTCCTCCATGAACGGGACGACCCGGACCGGACCGCTCTCATCGTCCGGGTCCGCTCCTGCGTCGCGCCACCATCCGAGCGTCTCCTCGTGGCCGCGCTCCCCTGTCAGGTGGAGGACCTGCAGGTCGAGGGCGCGCCATGCGTCGACCGCTCCGGCGACCGCACGGTTGATGCTGCGCGCGCCCTGGCTGCCACCGAGCACGAGGAGCGTCCGACGTCGCGGGTCGAGCGCGAGACGCTCGAGGGCATCACCGCGAAGCTGCGCCACGTCGAGGTCCCGGAGGTGCTGCTGCACCGGGTTGCCGATGACGCGGACCCGCTCGCGTCCACGCAGCCGCTCTGCGCTCGACGGGAAGGTGACCGCGATGTGGGAGGCGGAGCGGGAGGCGACGCGGTTCGCGAGGCCGGGCCGGCTGTTCTGCTCGTGCAGGACGAGCGGGACGCGGCGGCGTGCCGCGAGCGACAGCGGGAACGCCACGTAGCCCCCGAAGGAGACGACGCCGCGCGCGCCGGTCTCGGCGAGCAGCCCTCGCGCGTGCCGTACCGCACCGAGGACCCCGGGGACGACCCGGAGCAGCTGTGGCGTGAGCCGACGCGGCAGCGGCATGGCGCGGACGACGGAGAACGGGTAGCCGGCGGCGCTCACCAGCCGCTCCTCGAGGCTGCCGCTCAGACCGGCGAACTCGACGTCGATGCCGGGCCGAAGGCGCTCGAGGGCCTGCGCGGTCGCGATCGCCGGGAGGACGTGTCCGGCGGTCCCGCCACCGACGAGGAGGACGTCAGCCACTGCTGCCCACCTCCTCGCGGGACGGCAGTCGCGCCACGTTGATGAGGAGGCCGAGCGACACCATCGTCACGAGCAGCGAGGAGCCGCCGACCGAGACGAGCGGCAGCGTGACGCCGGTGATGGGCAGCAGCCCGATGACCGTCCCGACGTTGACGAAGGCCTGGCCGACCACCCAGACGGTGATCGTGAACGCGAGCGTGCGGTCGTAGCCGGGTGCCGCGGAGAAGGCGACGTGCAGCCCGAGGAGGAGGAGCAGGAGGAACAACGAGATGAGCCCGACCGCACCCACCAGCCCGAGCTCCTCCCCGATGATGGCGAAGACGAAGTCCGTCTCGGGGTTCGGGATGAAGTTCCACTTCCCGCGCGAGCTGCCGAGCCCGACACCGAAGATGCCACCGCTGCCCATCGCGACCCACGACTGGATGAGCTGGAAACCTTCGGCCTGCGCGAACTGCTCGGGGTAGAGCCAGCCGCGGATCCGCGCGAGGCGGTAGTCGGCGACAAGGATGAGGAGGCCGACGGCCGCCGCGCCGAGCGCGAGCGATCCGAGGATGAAGCGCATCCGGAGCCCCTCGACGAAGAGCATCGCGCCGACGATCAGGGCGAGCAGGACGGCGGTCCCGAGGTCCGGCTGCAGCATGACGAGCCCACCGACGACGATGAGGACCGGCAGCGCGGGGACGAGCAGGTGCTCGGTCGAGTGCAGCGCACCGTCCGGGGGCCTCTTGCGCTCGAGCACGTCGGCCAGCCAGAGCAGGAGCGCGAGCTTCGCCACCTCGGAGGGCTGGAAGACGAACCCGCCGTAGCCGAGCCAGCGCGTCGAACCGAAACGCGTCACGCCGATGCCCGGGATGACGACGAGCAGCAGCAGGCCGAGCGCGACGAAGAACAGCGGCCAGCTCAGCGTGCGGAGATGACGCCGGGGGAACCGGGTCGCGACCGCGAAGGCAGGGATGGACAGCGTGGCCCACAGCCCCTGCCGCCGGAACGTCGCGAACGCATCCCCGCCCTGGGCTGCATCGACGATCGAGGCCGAGAAGCTCATCAGCAGCCCGAGCAGCATCAGCAGGACGGTCACGATCGTCAGGGCGATCGCGACCGGCGGCCAGCGGGTGACCACTGGACCCGAGGACGTCCGCGAGCGAGCGCTCACAGCAGCTCCACCCGTGTGAGGTACTCGGCGTAGAAGATGCCGAGCCCGAGCGCGACGCCGATGCCGGCGAGGATCCAGAAGCGCACGATGATGGTCGCCTCCTGCCAGCCGAGCAGCTCGAAGTGGTGATGGAACGGTGCCATGCGGAAGACGCGTCGTCCGGTCGTCCGGAAGACGGCCACCTGCACCACCACCGAGAGCGTCTCGACGACGAAGAGCCCGCCGAGCACGACGAGCAGCACCTGCGTGTTGGTCGCGACCGCGACGGCCGCCATGAGGCCGCCGAGCGCGAGCGAGCCGGTGTCGCCCATGAAGATGCGTGCGGGAGGAGCGTTGTGCCACAGGAAGCCTGCCGCCGCGGCGGTCACCGCGGCGGTCACGACCGCGATGTCGAGCGCCGCTCCCGCCCCGATGGGGTACTCGATGTTGTTGCGGAACTGCCAGAAGGCGATGAGGGTGAATGCGCCGAACACGAGCGCGGCGGAGCCGGCTGCGAGTCCGTCGAGTCCGTCGGTGAGGTTGACCGCGTTCGACGCGCCGACGATGAGCAGGAATATCCAGAGGGTGAAGACCGCCTGGCTGACCGGGAACTCGATGACGCCGACGATGGAGATGCTGCGTGACATCCCGGCCCAGTTGGGTCCGAGCCATGCGAACGCGACCGCGATCAGTGCCTGGCCGCCGAACTTCGTCGTCTTGTTGAGCCCGAGGTTGCGCCGCATGCGCAGCTTGATGAGGTCGTCGGCGAACCCGACGACCGCCATCCCGACGAAGGTCGCGAGGAGCAGCACGCCGGTCGTCGTCCACGTCGGGCGACCGACCTGCGCGATCGTGTAGGCGATCACCGTCGCGAGCACGATGGCGGTCCCGCCCATCGTCGGGGTCCCGGCCTTCGTCTGCTGCTGCGCGACCTCCTCGCGGATGGGCTGACCGAAACCCTTGCGCCGGAAGTAGGCGATGATGAGCGGCGTCCCGACGAGGGCGACGAGCATCGCGATGGTCGCGGCGAGGAGGATCGCGATCATGCCGCTTCGACCTCCGCGAGCCGTGCGAGCAGGTGCGCCGCAGCGCGGTCGAGCGTCGCGACCCGTGACGCCTTGAACAGGATGACGTCGCCGGCAGCGACCTCGCTCGCCATGAGCCGGGCCGCCTCCTCGTGGTCGGCGACCGTGCGGACCTCAGGACGGCCCGGGAGCGCCCGTGCGCCCGCGGCGATCCCTGCGGCCGCCTCACCCACGACGACGAGCACGTCGACGGCTCCCACGCACGCCTCACCGACCGCGACGTGCTGCGCGTGCGCGTCGGGGCCGAGCTCCGCCATGACCCCGAGCACCGCCCAGCGGCGGCCCGAGCAGGGCAGCGACGCGAGGGTGCGGAGCGCGCCGAGCATCGTGGGCGGGCTCGCGTTGTAGGCGTCGTCGAGGACGGTCACTCCCCCGACGCGGTGGAGCGCGGAGCGCGAGGGGCTCGTCGTCGCGCTCCCGATGGCTGCTGCCGCGGCGCCGGGGTCGATGCCCTCCGACCCGGCGACGGCGAGAGCGAGCAGCGCGTTCGTGAGGTGGTGCGCACCGGGCATGGGCAGGGCGATCGCGGTGCTGCCCCAGGGCGTGTGAACGGTCGCGCGGGCTCGGCCGTCGGCATCGAGCTGCACGTCCGAAGCGCGCACGTCGGCCGCTGCACCCTTGGCGCTCACCGTCAGGAATGCGGGTGCGAGCGCCGCCATCGCCATCACGCGCGCGTCGTCAGCATTGAGCACCGCGGTCCCCGAGGGGCGCAGGGCCGTCACGAGGCGGGACTTCTCCTGCGCGACACCGGCCTCGTCGCCGAAGGTCTCGAGGTGCACGGGGCCGACCGCGGTGACGACGGAGATGTCGGGCATGAGCAGCCCGCCGAGCATGCCGATGTCGCCGGCGTTGCGAGCGCCGGCCTCCGCGACGAGCACCTCGGTCGTCTCGTCGACCGAGAGCATCGTGAGCGGGACACCCAGCTCGTTGTTGAACGAGGCGTGCGAGGCCGCGACACGTCGTCCGGCGGAGAGCGCCGCGGCCGCGAGGTCCTTCACGGTCGTCTTGCCGTAGGAGCCGGTGATGGCG
>SL_7KL_010_BRINEDRAFT_10001737_pt1 | contig 10333 bp, 5 predicted proteins | sample SodLak_010_BRINE_FD_10663 | JGI IMG/M metagenome (IMG submission 10663)
AATATCGGCATGAATTGCGGCACCTCCGCAGGACAGACAGTTTTTCATTTCCACTGCCATGTGATTCCAAGGTATGATGGGGATATGGATGATCCGAGGGGAGGGGTTAGACATTCGGTTGAGGGAAAAGGCTATTATTGATATGGCAGACGTACACGAACCGGAAACGCGCAGTTACAACATGAGCCAGATTCAGGCGAAGGACTCAAAGCCTGAAATGATGGTTCGGAAATTTCTGCATGCGAATGGATTCCGTTACCGGCTACATGTTAAAGATTTGCCCGGTAAGCCAGATTTAGTTTTACCAAAGTATAATTCTGTTATCTTTGTGCACGGCTGCTTTTGGCATGCTCATGATGGATGTAAAGACTTTGAAATTCCTAAAACCAGAACCGAGTGGTGGAAAAATAAACTGTTTGGTAATAGAGAAAGAGATGTAAAGCATGTTAGACAGCTTAAGGATTTAGGCTGGAATGTTATAGTCGTTTGGGAGTGTGAGTTGAAGTCAGATATTATAAAAAAGACACTACCAGAATTGGTTAAAAGATTGAAGAAGTAAATGAGTATACCTGTTATTGACATATTTGCGGGACCGGGTGGTTTAGGTGAAGGGTTTTCACAACATTTTAATGAGCAAGGTGACAGGGTATTTGATATTAAATTATCAATAGAAAAAGACCCAAAGGCACATGAAACTCTTAGATTAAGAAGCTTCTTTAGGCAGTTTCCAAATGAACAAGCACCAGATGCTTATTATGAAATTATCAGGCAAAAAAACTGGAAGAATAGAAAAGCTTTAATAGATGAGTTAAAAGCATCATATCCCAAAGAGTGGGTAAAAGCTGACAAAGAAGCTTGGTGTTTTGAATTGCCGTATCCAGAAGAGTTTTATAGGAAGGGAAAAAAGAAAGGGAAGAAGAAAGGAGGGTATACTTCAGATGAGATCATCCAAAGAAATACTGAAATTGATTTACGCATCAAGCAAGCTTTGAATGGTGAAAATAACTTTTTATTGATAGGTGGTCCACCTTGTCAGGCATATTCCCTTGTTGGACGTTCCAGAAATCAGGGTATTTCAGATGATGATCACAGAGTTCACCTTTATAAAGAATATTTACGGATTATAGCAAAACATCATCCATCCATATTTGTAATGGAAAATGTTAAGGGACTTTTATCCTCAGAAGTAAAGGGGCAAAAAATCTTTGATTTGATGAAAGAAGACCTTCGTGATCCATCATCAATCTATCCAGAATTTAAAAGTCCTAAATACAATATTTATTCTTTCACCTCAGAACCTGATACTCATGATGAAGATGGGCCAGTTTATAAATCAAACAAAAGCTATTTGATCAAATCAGAGAGGTTTGGGGTTCCTCAAAAGCGACATAGAGTTATTTTATTGGGAATAAGAGAAGACTTGGGGCATCCAGACTTATATTTAGAATCAAAGGATGAAATAGACCTTAAATCAATTATTGGAAAACTACCTAAAATTAGAAGTGTTATAAACAGATCTTTTGAGGGATATCACCCGACCAAGAAATATGCTAATGGTAAGCCTAAAAGACTTTATAAAAACTTAAAAGACAGTAAGAAACTCTGGGAAAATTTATTGTCTGATCAGATTAAGAAATTAAAAGAATGGGGAAATTTATCCTTAGACGAGTTGAATGACAACATTAAAGTAAGTCAATATGATACTGGAAGTGAATTTATAGAATGCGGTAATACAATAGATGATGACCATCAATTAAGTGGTTGGTATTTAGATTCTAAATTAGATGGAGTAGCAAATCATGAATCCAGATCCCACCTAACACAAGATCTGATGAGATATATGTTTGCTGTTATGTATGTGGAAAAACATGGAGAATTTCCCCGAATGAATGACTATGCTAAGTATCATAGAGATTTGTTACCACATCATGAAAATGCCAAATCTGGTGATTTCACTGATAGGTTTCGAGTTCAGTTGCCGACGGAACCTGCTACTACTGTAACAAGCCACATTTCTAAAGATGGACACTATTTCATTCACTATGATCCAAGACAATGTAGATCCCTAACAGTGAGAGAAGCGGCCCGCATCCAAACTTTTCCAGATAACTATTTATTCTGTGGATCAAGAACAGCTCAATATCATCAAGTAGGGAATGCCGTGCCACCATTTCTGGCATTCCAAATAGCCAAAATTGTAAAAAAGGTTTTCGAGGTAAATTATGGAGGAACTTCTAAATAAACTTAACAGAGAGTTCGATCTTACATTAGGAAACAAAACCTTTAGTCCAATTATGCAAATTACTATTGGGCTGGCAATGAAATACCATGAAGAAGTGAAAAAGGGGGTTGAAAAACCATTTCACTTAAACTTTCCTGATAAGCAAAATAGTGCACTATGGCTTTCAGTGGCCCTAATGAGAAACTTTCTTTTGAATGATTACATAAACCAACCTGATGATAGGATAGAAGACTACGGAATAAAGAAGGGAGATAAGGTTGAATTATTTGGTGCGGTTTGTACTTTTGAAGGTTCAGTGAGAGATAAGATTCTACTTGGTTTTTCTGATCAGGACACTCCAATCGGCATATCTGATAAGTTAACCAGATTTATAAATAAAACTGATAGAAATCGGGTGAATAAGTTCCGGGTATTTGGCAAAAAAAAGAAAGATGCCCGTCAAGATAGGAATGCTATTTCAAAATTGTTAGAGCCAACAGAACCAATTTTAATTAATGAGAAAATCTTAGAATCAAAAATTTTGGTTATAGCGGGACGGGGTGATACCGGAAAATTTTCACAGAGATTAAAAGAAGAGAATTTATATGGGACTTCTTTATTTGATTTATTTAATGGTGGGCAAAACTTGTTAATTAAGCCAGACCTTGAAGACTTTAAATTTCTTGGGAAGAAAGAAGACCCAAAGCTTGAAGGAAGATTTGAACACTATTTTTTAAAATTCAGCAATGAGTTAATTGAAGAATTGCCAGATAGAGAGGCCGAAATTAACAGTTTGATTCAAAGTGTTAATAAAAATACTTATCGAAATAAAGAATTCAAGAATACTTTTTATGAGATTGTTTCTGAGTGTGATCAAGAAAGTAAATTTCACCAAATTAAAGACAAATATTACCCTGGAGTCAAAGAAAAAATCCCTAAAAACTTAAAAGCAGTTGTAATCAATGACATAATACAACTGGAAACATATGAAAGGGTTATAGAAAAACTTTTAATTAAAGGTATTCCAGTATTAGTAATTTCAAATAGATATATAGATGATAAAAAAGCTCTTTCATTTTTTGAGAACTATTTCAAAACGCGCACTACAGATTTAAGGATCAACTGGGACAAAAAGAAAGTCAAGGCAATAAGTAAGTTGAGCTTTAAAGGAGATGACACTTTAGATCAAGAGCTCTGGAGAAAATGTTTAAGGTTCTCTAAACAGAAAATAGAAATTCAAACGACTGAACCACACACTCTTGATGATCTGTTAATAGCTGTTCAGAGAGCTGTTTCGAATTTGGATGGACAGGAAAGGTTGAGAAATGCTTACTGGAAATATTTCAATCCGCTAATGTACAGCTTCAAAAATAGTGAGGTATGGGAAGCGTACCATGATGATCTACTTGAAAAATTTATTTCTGTTTATGAAGAAATAAAAGGCACATTAAGCCATGAACTGAGATCATTGTTTGAAAAGATTATAGCAGAGTTAAAATCTCAAATAAGTAGTAATAAACTTTTTAAAGAAGATGCATTACTTTTTAGCCAGGAAATTAATGTTGTGAATGATACAGTGTTATTTCCTGAGGGTGATTTTAAAAATATAACAGCTGAAAAAGTTAATAGTTCTATAACAAAAATTGAATTTCCCGGTTTTCCGCTCAATGAGCCAATTAACAATTATTTAATAGACTCTATAAACGAATATATAATTCAAGATATTAAAATTGTTTGTTGGCCAAACGAGGGAAAATTAACCTATCAATATATTTTAAATAGGCTTAAGGCTGGATATTTTTCAGACAACATACCTGTGTCTTGGATATTTCCAGAAAATTTGAAGCTGAAAAACAGAAATGACATTCAGGATGAAATAAATCATACTCTAGTGCTTGATTTAGAAGCACATAGTAATGAGGGGGGAAATAATACCGAAGATGAAGAAGAGGTGTTAAGAAAGATTTCAACCTTTAAATACAGCCCTTATCAAAGTAATTCGACAAGTGAAGAAAGTTACATAGTCAAATGCAATATTATAGACTTGGAAGGAAATAAGTTTATGTTTTTACCGAAAAATAGTACTGTATTGGCCAAAATTGAGATGGAAGGGAGTAATTTCATTTTTAAAAGGGCAAAATTTTCTGACCTAAAGAAAGGTGATGAAATCTTTCAATATGAGTTACCAAGGCATGAGTTAAGAGAGATATCAAAAAGAGTTGATGGATCTGATAAAATTTTTAAAAAGTTGGAAATCTGGAGAAATAGTCTGAACAAAACCTATGCGAATTTAAATAATAAAGTATATGCAGTTGTAGACGAATTAGATAAAGTTAACCAGAAATTTTCTATTGGAGGTAGCCCAACCTATCAAAATGTGAGAAATTGGCTTTTTGATGATGATATGCATGCGCCATCAGAAAATAATCTTAGAATGATACTAACAGCTGATAATAATGAGGGGGGGGCAGCAAAAAAAGCAAAATCACTGAGTCAACGAATAAGCAGAGATATCAAAAAAGCCATAACAAATAAATTGAATAAAGAATCGCAAACAGATTCAGATCAAATTGTAATAGAAGTACTTGATACTATTATTAACGTAAAATTCAGCAAAATTACTCAATTGCAAAAATCTGATATAGAAATTGAATATCAAAACACAAGACAAATAGTGGAATAATTATGCTTATTCCAGATAACATACAAGAGTTTGACTCACGTGGTGAGAGATTCCTTTATCACAGATTTAAAAATGACCCATNTACTCGAGATTATTTTGTTCTTCATTCAGTATTTACCAATCATCATTTAACGAATGTCTCAGGAGAACTAGATTTTTTGGTGTTAGCTCCTGGATTAGGATTTTTTGCGATTGAGGTGAAACATGGAAAAGTGGAAAGAGATGACGGAACTTGGATATTTACTAATTCAAAAGGAAAGTCTACACGTAAAACCAAGGGGCCTTTTAGGCAGGTTGAGGATACCAAACATTCGATTAGAAATTATATACTTGAGTCTGCATCTGGAAATCAAAAATTAAAGCACAAATTATCAAAAGTTCTTTTTGCCACGGGAGTTGCTTTTACAAGTACGCCTCATGAGAAATTAAATATTGGGCCTGAAAGCTTTCCGTGGCAAATTTTTACTGAAGAGGACCTTAGACTTCCTGTTAGCAAATACATCAAGAGGCTTTCTGAAGGGTGGCATTCAGAGTATAGCAAACACCCTTGGTATGATGTTAACAGCTCACGCCCAACTGTAGAGGATTGTGAGGAAGTACTTAAGATTATAAGGGGTGACTTTAAAATTGATTATACAGAATTGAACAGGATATCTGATAATCAAAAATTAATTGAGGAGTTTACTCAAGAACAATTTAAAGTATTGGACTTTACAAACTTTAATGACCGGTGTTTGATTGAGGGACAGGCTGGCACAGGAAAAACCGTTATTGCACTTGAACTTGCAAGAAGAAAGCTCCGAGAAGGTAAAAAAGTAGGGCTTTTTTGTTTCAATAAAAGGCTCGGAGAAAAATTGAACAGATCTTTCTGTAATGCATTTGAGAATTCTGATAGTTTTTATGCTGGGACCTTACACCGATATTTATCCGAGAAGATTACAGCTGAATCAGTAGCTGGTCATGTACAAAATCACGAATATTATTCTGAATATTTACCGCTTGAATTCTTAATTCAGAATGAAGAATTAAGTGAAAATAAAAAGTTTGATATACTCATTATTGATGAGACTCAGGATTTGTTGATACCCAACTACCTTGAAGTCTTTGATTGGATTTTGAAAGGAGGAATAAAAAACGGAAAATGGTCTATGTTTGGTGATTTCACAAATCAGGCTATATATATTAATGATCCTGAAGAAGCCAAAAAATTGCTTTTACAAAGGGCATTCTTTGTAAACATACCTCCACTAAAATTAAATTGCAGAAATACAAAAAAGATCGCCAATCAGAACACATTAATTACCGGTATTGAAAAACCAGATTTCACTGGATTTACACTGCCAGGTATACCAATTGATGTAAAATTCCCAAGTAGTAATAAGCAAAGAGAGATCCTTGAGACTAAAGTCAAAGAATTGATTAAAAATGGTGTTGAAGTTGATTTGATTACATTACTATCCCCAAAAAAGTTTGAAAATACATTTTTAGCTGATTCTGAATTTATTTACGAGCAAAAGAAAAAAGGTTTGCAAGTTTCTACAATTCACTCTTATAAAGGTTTAGAAAATGTTGTTGTCTTTCTTTATGACTTCCCGGAAATAAGCTCTGAGGAGTCAATACGTCTGCTATATGTGGGAATTTCAAGAGCCACGCAACAGCTAAACATTATACTAAACCAAGATTTAGAAAAATCTTATCAGAAATTAATTTCGACAAACTTATCTAAACTTAATTAGCATGGATGTTCGGGAAGAATTAGTAAAATCAATTAAAGAAGAAATTGTTGGGCCTGCTGAAAACCCGAAATACAAGGATGATGCAACGGGTGAGGAGATTCTGCTTAAATATGTACATGGTACCCCAAAGTCTCGGTATGGCGCCGGAATGCTTTATCCAAAGGCTACTGAAAATATTGGGGAATCTGATACGGAAGAAAATTCTAATGAATCAAATACAACAGAAAATGATGGCAAACAGAAAGGTAAAGCGGCAAAAGGCAATGCCAAAGGTGAAGATTTAGATTATGAAGAGCCCGTGGGGCTTGCTAATCAATTTCTTCCTTCAGCAATGGGTTTTACAGTTCGTTTTCGAAAGAATGAACAGAATTCAAATGTAAAGCTAAATATCAAATCGGCCTGCTATAAAAAAGGTTCGGAAAAAAAGCAGCTTAAGCGAGTCAATAAAGAAGGCAAAATTGAAGTTCAAACAAACAAAGATGGAAACCCAATTGAATCCGATTGTTGGATTAGAAGCCCATTAGACATTGAAGGTTTTGAAATTGATGTAAACTCTATTTTTGATAATGGAGATAAAAAGAAGAAAGAAATACTAGCTAAAAATGAAAATGGGCAAGATTGGTTGAGTCTAAATATCTACGACCGGTCTTTGCAAAGTGAAGATTTCATCACTTTAACTTTTGTACTGGTTAATGAAATAAAAGCAACTGGGAGCTGGTCTGATGATAAATACATTCTTTATCAAAATGAATTAAAGCTTACTACTGATAATGAAAACTTGGTAGCTCCATATAAAGAAAGAACAAGAGCCTCAGATACCGATGAAGAGAAAGAATTAAACCTCCTTTACAGGAAAAAAAGAATATTTGGCATAGGTCATGGCGTCTCCGTGGAATGGGAAAGTAAAACGGGAGATAGTTCTGAAATAGAAATAGTCAGCGAGATAAAAACTTCTGTAATACCCACATACGAAATGCCACAAATAGCACCAACTACTCTTGTAAATCTAAGTATGTATGAGTTATCAGATTTGGGTAACTGGGAAAAAGCCAAAGAAAGTCTTAAAAACCTCGTAAATGAGTATAGAAAATGGATAAATGGAATTTCGGCGAAATCAAAAGAGCTGGATACTTCTTACCAAGAGGCAGCATCTAATGCTATTGATAAATGTAATAAAACACTAGAAAGGATTGAACAAGGAGTTGATTATTTGCTCAAGGCCGAGGTGGATTCAAATTTGGTTAAATGCTTTCGGTGGATGAACAGAGCAATGCTGTGGCAACAGCAACGATCTAATACTTCCCAGAGAATATGGAAGAGGGTAAGGAATAAAGGCAAAATTCATGATGAATTGGAAGGATTACAAACGGACAATCAAGAATTTATGTCATTAAAGGATTTCTATGAGACTACTTCTTGGGGAAACTGGAGACCGTTCCAGATTGCATTTGTCTTAATGAATATAGAATCTGTAATAAACCCAAAATCTGATGAGAGAGAGATTGTAGACCTTATTTGGTTTCCAACTGGTGGTGGAAAAACAGAAGCATATCTTGGTTTATCTGCATTGACAATTTTTTATCGAAGGTTAAAAGGAGAAGATGAGTTTAATCATGAAAAGTATAGTGGTACAACAATTTTAATGAGATACACACTGAGGCTACTTACAACGCAACAGTATGAAAGAGCTGCTTCTCTGATTTGTGCTTGTGAACTTATTAGAAAAGATAATTTTGAACTTGGCGATGAACCAATATCTATTGGTCTTTGGGTTGGTGGTAGTTCAACACCTAATGATAATGCTAAAGCAAGAAGTCAATTCAATGAGTTAAATGATAACAGGAAATTCAGGCAAGCTCCCTACAATTTTGTGGTAATGAAGTGTCCTTGCTGTGCTGCCCAGTTTGGAAAAGTTTCCAATGTAAATCCACGAGACAAAAATAAAATAAAAGGATTATATAAAGAAGATGGTAAGAAAGGTCGGGTTGTATTTAAATGTGAAAATGAAAAATGTGAATTCTATGACAAAGACTTACCTCTCCATGTAGTGGACGAACAAATTTATGAAAAGGCTCCTACATTATTATTAGGGACAGTTGATAAATTCGCTATGATAACATGGAAGCCAGAGGCTGGAAAACTGTTTGGTTTTAGAGAAAAAGAGGGGAAGAGAAAACGGATTACACCGCCTGAATTAATAATACAGGATGAACTTCATTTGATCTCGGGACCATTGGGATCTATGGTGGGCATGTATGAAACGATGATACAAACTTTGTGTAATAATTATGATGCAACAAACCCTCCTTTCATAGAAGAGAATATTGATTTTATACCTCCAAAAATTATTGCATCTTCTGCAACAATTAGTAGAGCTAAAGAACAAGTTAAAGCATTATATGGGACTGATAAACTTCATATTTTTCCTTCTCAGGGGTTAGAATTTGGGAATACATGGTTTTCGGAAGAAAGAGATGTAACTTCAAAAAATCCCGGGCGAATTTATGCTGGCATATTAGCATCTGGATACCCCTCAGCACAAACAGCTATTGTAAGATCTTATTCCTCTATTTTACAAAAAGTAAAAGAGTTAGAACAAGATGTCGAGAATATAGATTATTATTGGACTTTACTTGGGTACTTTAACAGTATTAGAGAATTAGGAGGGGCAATGTCTCTAGTCCATGGTGACATTAGAGAACGCCTTAATCAAATTCAAAACAGAGAACTCATCCAATTTGATAAAAGGAGAAGCTTATATGACTGGAAAATTCAGGAATTAACCAGCCGTATAAGTTCTGATAAAATTCCTGATACTTTAAAAGATTTAGAGCGCAGATATAAAGTTAAAGATGGTACAAAAAGTAATGCTCTAGATATTTGCTTGGCAACAAATATGGTTGCTACCGGAGTTGATATATCTCGTCTCGGATTAATGTTTATACACGGGCAACCAAAAACTACCGCAGAATATATCCAAGCCAGTTCAAGAGTTGGTAGAAAAGTACCTGACGGACCGGGTTTGATTTTCACATTATATAGTCCGGCAAAACCAAGGGATAAATCACAATACGAACAGTTTCAAGGTTATCACAGTCGAATTTATTCAAATGTGGAACCAACATCAGTGACTCCCTTTTCTGTAAATGTGAGGGAGAGAGCTCTACATGCAATAATTGTTGGCTTGATGAGACATTTTTCACCTAGAATAGAAGGACTTTTAAACAATCCAGATTCAAAAACAAATGAATTTGCTGAGCTAAAAAATATAGTAAGTGAACTCATTATTGAAAGGTGCAATAAAGTTGACCCTGAAGAATATAACTCGACAAAAATGTTGATTAATAAACGTTTTTATAAATGGGATAATGTGGGCTATCAATCCTATGGGGACGCTGGAAATTATGCAATAAAATTTCACGAGGATTATCCCTTGATGTACTCGAGCAGTGCCGAAGTAAAAAAAGATGTCTCTGATAAATCAATTTCCACACCTACATCTATGAGAGGTGTTGATACAGAATCAAGAATTGATATTATTAATCTATAGGAACTTTAATAAATGGAATCAAATATACGTACAGGCCAACTGCTGACTCCTTTTGGAATCGGTCAAATTGTAACTTTTCCTGAAGAGATATCTGTAATGATTTCAGGACTTGACTTATGGGAAAAAAGATTAGATGAAAGAAG
>SL_7KL_010_BRINEDRAFT_10001738_pt1 | contig 10326 bp, 13 predicted proteins | sample SodLak_010_BRINE_FD_10663 | JGI IMG/M metagenome (IMG submission 10663)
TGGCAGGCGAGAAACCAATTTTCCTCGTACCTAAGTTGCTCGTAAGGGTCTTCTGGAAAGACCTTGCCAGCTTCCAGGTACACCTTCAGTCACAAACACAGGGACATCAACTCAGACTTGACAGCAGGTGACTCCAGAAGCATGACAAAATGCGGGCGTGCAGCAAACACACGTGAATGCTCGCCTCAGGAGAAGTAAAGTAATTTGCCAGGAAAGGCAGGAGCATCAGGTCAGGGCAGAAGCCAAGAAGGATTTGCTATTGGCAAGCACAAAACATTGACACTCAACAAGCACGGAGCCAATGCTAAGGCACAGCAGCAGGAAGTGCATGAGCTGGATGGCGTCCAGTGGCGTGGCAGTGCCCGTCAAGCCTATTGCATATCTACAGTCCTGACAAGTACAGCAAGAGGAAGCCATCTGCATTTTTGCCGAAGTGAAACGGGCACAAATGACATCAAGCATAAGAAATTGAGCTTGTGTCACAAGAGGGGAGGGAGCGAAGAGGAGGGGGAGGAGGAGGTATGGTGCAGGGTGCACCCAGTGGAGTGCGGAGGGTCCTACACCAAGCCCGACCTGCTTGTAGCTCTCCACCAAGGTCTGCAAATTCTACACCAAGCCTGACCTGCTTGTAGCTCTTTACCAAGGCCTGCAAGTCCTACACCAAGCCTGACCTGCTTGTAGCTCTCCACCAAGGTCTGCAAGTCCTGGGCTGTCAGCTCAGTGTCCTGGGTGATACCACGCTCACGCTGCATGACAAGCAGCACATGTCGTAGTCAGCAGGTAGATGAGGCTGGATAGAACGGCCCAGTGCGGGCCCGAGATGCGGCACGCTGGACGCCTTGCAAGTGCTAAATTGCCAGCCTTTTACCTTCTCCATACGAAAAGCATTGCCAACTCACATGCAGACTTAACGTCACTCATCACGTTGTGGCCTCTTGGCACGTGTGGGCTACCTAAAGGAGCAGTGTTACACCTGTGCCTCAGCAGGAATGTCACACGGTCCTTGCGTTTCTGTCCTCACCTTCAATCTCTCTAGCTGGTGCTCAAACTTGGAGTGCGGCACACCCATCACGACATCGCCGAACATGTCAAGGAAGCGGCGGTACCTGCCATTTAGTAAGGAGTGATACAGGAGGCCAATTTATTTCGGTCATCAAGCTGAAGACATGGGAGGCAATTTGCATGGGCTTGGCAGTTTGCATGGGCTTGGCTAGGATGGATGTACAGTTGCTGCAGCTCCTTTGCCTGACAAGCATGGCATGCATTGACACAGAAGCAGAAAAAGCTTCAAGCTCAGTGTGCAAGAAGAGAAAAGAGCACATGAGCAACTGACATACATCACATGCGGCAGCTCCTGCTGGAAATGAATGGACGATTAAGCAGATTGCCTGCAAGGAATCACTTACGCATCGTATGCGAAGCGCTCCCCAGCCTTGGCAGCAAGCCCCTTGGCCACAGCATCACTCATTCCTGTGCTCAAATATAAATGTCAAGCAACAGGGAACAGCAGGGTTTGAGGCAATTGATTCACTAGATGTAAACGCGTCAATGATTTAGCAGGCGCAATTCCTTAATCCCAGGGGAGCAGCATGGTCTGTTAAAAAGACGGTGTAGCGCCCGGACTAGCATGCGTGGCACATGCAAATGAAGGTTTGGGCCACGCAACACTGCGCTCATGATAACGCTGACAACTGAACGTTTATGATATCTACTGGAATGCAGATCTGACCAATGCCAGAAAAGTCGTGCTCTCAGTCATCCTCGTTACCAAGGAGGCTATCCGGGCGGTGAGTGCATTTCCAGGCAACAGGCGTCACCATGCCAACCCCAATGTCCCAGCAGCGTGAGAGCATCCAGAGCCTGCCCACTGAAGAGGGCTTAGAAGATCAACTATTCGCTGGGGAAATTGTCACAGTCTGCGGCCCATTCCTGACCTTAGCATGACAGTCCTGATGAGCACAGGCCTTGCAGCAGCAGAGAAGCGCCTGCACCCTCAGATGCACTTGAGGGCCACCCAATCCAGCCCAATGGGACCTCTTAGTGCCTCACCCAGATTCAAGACTGTGTCCATCATGCCGGGCATGGAGATAGCAGCGCCTGAGCGGACAGACAGCAGCAGAGGGTTGGAGGCATCACCAAGGCCACATCCCATCTCAGCCTCCACTGTACGCAGCCCAGCCAGAACATCCTCCCAACATCCCTCAGGCAATTGACGGTCTGCAAGGCGGCAAAGGGAAGGCTTGCGTGGGTAAGCAGAAAGGATATCTGATGAGTTCCTTCAGGGCGGAACCGCATTGCGTGGAGCGGTGCTACGCGGGGCGAGAATGCATTAGAGGCTGGAGCAACAAAGCTGCCTCTGGAAGAGGAGGGACATAATTCCCTTGCACGTGTGGATGCATGACTGCCCCCACAGGACTGACCACTATGGTTTCACCCTTGTCAGCATACCAGAGCCAAAGAATTGTCGTCAGTCCAAAACAGGCTGTGCATGAACTGAACTGATTGTCTGGTAGATGCAAATTATCTCTTTTTATTGCCCTAGGTCAGTAATAGTAATGCAATGAATGCTGCCTTACCATTCTCATGAAATTGGGCGCACGTATCAGTTGTGATGGTGAAACCTGCATCAAGCGTATGCACACCAGTTGTAATAGGCACAGCAAATTCGTCATTGAGATATCGTGCTTCTCAACAGTGAACTTTGCATGCCTCTTCGCACGCCTGGCGCCCTCCCTTTCAGCTTATTGGGCAGCAGCTACATGCAATCAGCCCGGCAGCATGCAACAAGAAGAGACATACCAGGGGGTACAGAAAGTCCAATCCTGGACATTTCTGCCAAGTTGGCTCCTTTGCCGCCGAGCTGCAAGTGGTGGTGAGGGAGCAGCGGTCTCGTGAGCGCTCACGCAAAGTGGATTTTTCATCTCCAGCACGGAGCTGTCCTGCCCGTCCACACATCCCGTGCGGGCGCACGCAGGCAAGAGTGAAAGATTATGTCTCAAGGCACCGGAACGAAGGCAATACAGCTGCTGAAGTCAAGCGAACTCACCAGGGCTTTCATGGAAGCATCACCTTGGCTGGTTTTGCCGAACACCCAAACTTTCTGCACAGGGTCCAGCAGACAAAGGCCAGATAGCTGGGTGAGCATGGATAGGCATTTCATGGGCACGAGTGGGCGCTTGAGAAAGCAACGCACTTCACTGTAAAAGGCTGCTGCCCGCTTGCAGGCCTTCTTAGGAGGGCCTCAGACACAACCAGGCACTCCCTCCCACTCCAACATGCAGGTTCAAGTTATTCACATTCTTCCAACAGAAGAACTACATACCCCTCCCCCCCCAGGTTCATTAGGAAGTACGTGCAAATGGCAAGGTCTAGGGCTTCCGACTGCGTTTCACGCCAAAGCAGCGTACCGAAATAGCCAGCGCGACTGCTGCTTCCCACTGGATAAAGCACCTGAGATTCGACGGGCTTAGCCTCCACGGACGCCGCCTGCAAGGCGGTTTGCCTCCTCGCACAAGCAGCTCTACGCCTGCGTGTCTCGTGCCTCGCCAGCGGCAGGTGGAGGGATACCGACGGAATATGCTGAGCATTGCAAGGTAAAACATGCGGAGCTGAGGGACTGAGGCGTGGGGGTGGCGAGTATGGAGATGGAATAAGCGCGGTGCTGTGCAAGCCAGCTGTTCTCGTGATCATCCTTTTGAATGTATCCATTTTAAAATTTCTCTACTTGTGCTACGCTAGCTTCATTGATACATTAGCTTCTAGGCTGAACATACCCCTGTTGATCTCTAAAAGCTGTCCCTGTGTTTCAAAAATGATGATTTCCGAAAGCTATGCTACTACGAAAGGAAGGATTAGAAAGAATATCAGCCGTGAGCAGCCCTCTTACTGTACAGGTGCATCCCCCAGTCCCCAGACCCTACTGCAAGCCTGGATAGCACTCAGCAGCATTCACGCCCACAGTAGTCGATTGCTAAATCAAGAAAAGAGGATATTCATTTCCGCTCACGCTGTGGCTATGTGCTCTGTACAAAACTGCTGCAATATGGGCACCATCCTGGCAGAAATGTTGGGCATCCTGCAGGTAGGGGCATTATTCATGTTCAATAAGCTTGATAAATGTCCTACACTCATACAAGAGTCAACAAGAAGAATGTACGTAAGTATGTAGAACAGGGTCGCTTCCAAACTCTTATCATCCATGACTGAAATGGGTGTGACCCAAACAAAGTGCTTGACAGAATTCTAGGTGCTCTCAGTTCACAACCACCTCTATTTGATAGGTGATCCAGTTGTGAATGCCACAAATGGCGATTAAGAATCCCACTTGCTTGACAGAACATGCTGCCAAGACTGTTTGCTTCTGTATTGCAAACATGATATCAGCTACGCAGACTAAGAGGAGCTTCACTTATGTGAACAGAACAGCAGGTTGGGTGTTCCAAGAGCCTTCCAGCTCAATGAACACATCTGAGGGTGATAACTGGGGCAAGGCGCACTCACTTGTACGTGATGAGGCCATATATCGGTTTGCCTGAAGCAGTGTTTTCAACCATGCACAATGCGATGCCGATGCTCTCCTCTGGGGCCTCGCTCATGGTGCGGCCGTACACCAGAGGTGGATGGTGCCGATGCACCTGTACAATGCATGGCAACCATGAATCACCTGTCAATTTGCAAATGCCAGCCAGGCTGTGGAGCCAGGGGCATGGCAGGTGGCAATGCCATTGTATTTACAGCAAGCCCTGTCCCACACTTATTCCTTAATGTTGGCTTACAGCAAGCCCAGTCCACTTGAGGCGACATAACAGTTTTTTGCTGGCAGATGCAATGCATTGAGTATCGACTGACAATGCGTGCGGAAGGAAGCCAAGCATCTCAGTGTCTAACGTGGAACCTATACCAAATGCGAAGAGATGCACAAGGAGGCAGGCCCTGGCCTATCAGAAGGGCAAGTATGCAAGCATTGCCCAAGCCTCATTGAGGTAAACAGCAGGAGTGGTAGATGCTTTCACGCATCTACCATGAAAGCATCTACCATGCAGGCAAGCGATGGCGCCTACCCAGAGCGTGAACCGAGTCCTGCTGGGCGCTATGTCCTTGCCAGATCGAGGAGATATGTGCTCGATGCCATGCATATTTATCAGTCGAACCCATGAGCAAAGAGGAATAGATGCGGCCTGTCCTGCCCTTACTTTTGAATGTGAACAAACCAAGTGGCATGACTTGCTCTCAGGGCGCTGCTTGCGCAGCTTTCCCAGTCAGGGTGGGTGGTCATGATTAAAGCAAGAGGCTTGCTGAAAAAACCATGAAAGCCATTTGCGGAAGCATGAGAAGGAGTTCAAGTGTGTGCAGCAGTATCCCCCAACACGCGTTTGCCCAGATTCACCTCATAGCGTGTCCCTTGCAACGTCAGCCCATGCTTAATGGCTTCATCACGATTGTTCACAGACTTAGCAATGGCTGGAAGCTCATCCAGCCGGGGTTCCTGCATGCACAAGTTGGGTGTGAAAGGTTGCCTATCCCAAACAACCCTGCAATCTGCCCTCAAAGGTTCAGCAGCTGCTCTCCCCCCTTGCTCAAGCAATGCCACCTCATCTCACCTGCAGGTTGGAAGCAAGCACACTTGCTGTGGAGGTGCCATCCCACTCAAAAACCAAGTACGCAGAGGCATCCGCCAGCTCGCGCTTTGCCAGCTCGTTCAGTTCCTTGTCACTAGGCATATTTAGGGTGGGGATTATCTTTTGCGAACTTTGCGAACTTTGCCCACTGCTCTTCAAAATCGTTTACTCGTTTACTCGTTTTTCTGCTGAGTTTTCCCTGCGTAAATTTTCTCCGCGCATGATGTGAACAGGAGAGGGCCGGTGGCGATCCGCACACTGGACCGCATTTACCTGTTGATTGACCTTCTGATGGCTTCCTCCTTGAAAGCCTGTGCAGGAGGGACATTGGCCAAGTGGCAGGCGACAAGTGTCAGTGACAAATGCATTGTCGCAGATCAAATCTGCGTGAGAACGTGCACCTGCTTTGCGAGTTAATACTTGTTCATGCTGCACCTGCAAGGATGGTGAGATGCTGTGTTCCTAATTTCGTTTCGTTTTGCAATGAAGTTCACTGTCTGTGAGGCAGATCTTGAATCTGTTCTGGCCAGTTACTTTTTTTTAACTGCCAACTGGACAGCAGGCCATAAACATCAAGGCTTTGTCATGCTGAGAGTGTGCTGCAGGCAAAGTTGCAACAGGTTACAGGCAAAACAAGCCATAAATACCCATGACTGGCCAGTCAACTACGTAGTTGTGGTACGTATACCACAACCGACTGCGCATGCAAATGCAGCATAAATCTGGCGCTGCACTAATCTGGCGTGACAGCTTGCACCCTTTGCTCTGAGATGTACATCACACGACTTGCACTCTATTAAAATGCACGCTTGCACAGCAATTCCACCGAAGTGAGCTAACAGACTATCTGACAAACTGTTTGATATATTGGGGACCATCTGTATAGATTTGCATACCAGAGCTACCCAGTAAGCAAAGAAGAAAGATCTACATGGGCAGCAAAACACTCCCTTGTCCCACCAGATAAGTGCAGTGCCAAATGTATGCTGTGTTGTAACCAAGAGGTGAGTTGGTGGAGTATGTTATCCCATTGTCAGTTCAGCTATGGCGGTATTTGAGCGTGGTCATGCTATGGGTCTGCTTGGTGTGCAGCAGTCTCTCAGCGTGATACCCTGCATCAATCAAGTGAAAGGATGCACATTGGCCCAAACTGCCTTCTTTTTTCCTAGTTTCCTCCAGCAAAGTGGGATCTGCAGGGTGTCTGGCAGCCCCCTGCTTCAGACCAAGGCCTTGAGAACAGTTTGTTTTTTTATACTGCTTGTCTAGAGTCAGTTTGAGCGCATAAATTATTTGTATCATGCGGCATAATGCACAAACTGGGAATGCAATTAGAGGGCAGCCTTGTGGACCCTCTGTGAATCAAGGCCGAGCTTTTCAAGATGATGCAAAGTATTTGAGGTGCAGATTGAACCTCCAACGCCAAGGAGGATGGTTGGTGTGAAATTTTTCTTTAGCTTTCAAGCGCTTTCATAAAGTCTTGTGCTGATTGCTAGAGACCTCCAGCTGGTTTATGGACAATGATCTCAAGATAAAGAAAACATAAACATTTTCCACTTACACAGGTGCCCTTTTCAATCAAAAGCATGCTGTTTGCTTGAAGACCTCGACCAGTCTTCAATGCCCCCTCTGTCATCATTCAGACAGTGCCCTACACGTTCTATTTGATTGTCAACACAAAAATAGCTCCGGCATGATCACTGAACGCCACAACGTCGCTTGTAGATTTATTATGAAAGCCATAAAAGCAGGCTCTTTAGGGGGATGTTTTGTTCAAATAAATATTGGCAGCGAAGACCGCTTAGCATCACAAAACCTACAGATCCCGGTAGGATCCCACCAACAGAGCTGTCCCCAAATGGCTTTTCCTCCGCTGGTTCCCTACTGTAGGGAACATTGATAAGTTACTAAGCTTACAACTAGCCATCCAGTTGCTATATTAGTAACTGAAGTGCCTATTAGAAAAATAAACTTATTAGATTTCCACCCTAGGTATGCATGAAGGGCAGGGTGTAGAGGGGATAGGGGGCTCTCAGCAACCGCAACAGCCTACCAGCCTTCGTCAAGAGTAGGAACTCCAGTCAGCAAGAGCACGTTGGATACTTACAAGTTTATAAGCATAATGAACCAATGAGCATGAAGTTCCACAGCAAGCTTGGTGACTTTCTGAGGATCTAGACCGTGATTTTTTAGAGGCTCCAATGTAGATGGTGCCTCCCACTCCCAGAAGGATACTGTGGAGGCTATCATTGGCCGCAGCTCAGCAAAGGTGTTGATGGAGCACGCTGTGCTGGTGGTGAGCAGCTTTGAGCTGGCTTCTAGGCCTGGTATCTTCACAGTACTCCTAGACTTTCACAAAATGGATGTGCCGCTGATTGGGTTGGAGCTGACTGCTAGTCACGCCCCTGATCCCCACTGACTTCTTCTGTCACTTGTTTTCATTGGTGAATGCAGCTGCCGTTTGTGTATGCCCACTCCTTCCAGTATGGAACTCTTCTGGCTTACTAGTAGTGTGGGCTGGATTCTGTTGAGATGAACAATTCTTGACTGTGGTTGAGAGTATGTTTGTGCCGGTAATCAAGTGGAAGTTTTCAAACTTCTTATCTTATGTCTCAGGTGGCGGGCATTGAGAACTGGGTCATTACTGATGTTTTAGTGCTTCCAGTTTGCTTTTAGAATGTCACAGGCCAGGTCCCTAACCCAGGTGGGCTTGTGATTATTTATACACAATCATGCAGCTGTATTCCAAACAGCAACTTTTTGCATACTCCATCCAGTTGTGGCAAGGGAGTTAAATTTCTTTGCTGACCCAAAAGGAGGGTGTAGCAAAGTCCAGCTTGGATGGAGAGATAGTGCATAGAATGCAACATAAATGGGAGTTGGCGTTGAAAAGTTTGAAACTGAGGTTGGTGCACATCCGTCTTCCCCAACATGGTAGGAGCACGAATGAGGCTGTTTTAGTGTTGTCTGTTTGCTATGGCAGAGTGTACAGCATGTCTTAGGGCACGATGCATGAGTTGATCATCATACACAAGATGGCAAGCAGAGAAGCTAGAAAATTTGGATGAGAAGGCATTGAGAATGGCTCCATAGACTCTGTCGCGAAGGTCCTTGCTCCAGACATTGAGATATTTAGCGTTGTGGTCAAGAGGAGTGGTCATTTTCTCTTGTGTAACTAGTGCCCGTTTTTGGAGGGCAGAGCACGCATATAGGAGTGTTTAACCATTGTATTCATGGGTGTCTTGTTGTTGTGTAAGGTAGAGCAGGAGAGGAGGCCTAAAAGCTCAAAAGGCAAAGCTCTTAGGGGGAGACATGATGGTATCATGGATTCCAGCAAGTTTGGCGTCATGAACTGCTTTGTAAAGATGTTTAAAAGTTCTGGAGTGAGCACGCCTTTGCATTTTTCCATCACGGCATAGATGCATGCCACCATTGACGTGCATATTTTAGATTCTGGGAACCTATCTGGGAACCGGAAGAGCTTAAGACATGTTGCCAAACCTCCTTGAATGTATCCAGCTTGAGACACGGGTTGATGAGCCTGACCTCTTCCTGCCCACAGCAGACCAAACCTTAGACAACCTGGAAAGACAAGGCTTTGACATGCCCAACAAGGCCAACCCCTGGATTCAAAAACTGGACACTGATCTATGGAGTAAAGTCACCTTTGATGTCCACCCCACAAATCCACAAGCAGACATACAACCCACCGGGAGCTTTGAGTTCTGGATCCGTAATGTAGACCTTGTAAGGTGCAAGCCTAAACCTACCGCTGAGCAGCCCTCCCTCAACACAAATCCTCCACCTCTTATTCTTCCAGAAAGCTACTCATCAAGAATAGCATGTATCTACAGCATAGACGGAAAATGCCAGGGCATGATAGCACCAGAGCATCTCAACATCCTTCATACCGCTTTCCACACCGCCTAGCATAAAGGTCTCCATAACAAAATTACACCTGCACCTAAAAGCTTCTGCTTCTGAACTACTAGAGCTACTTTCTAGGAAAACAAGGCTACAAAGAAAGTACCGCGGCAAGGAGATTCTTACATGCGAGCTCTGCCAAATCATGTTCGTGCTGCCCTCAAAAAATGGGCTCTGGTCACTCGGGAGAAAAAGGCCTCCCCGCTGGACTTCAACCCTAGCTACCCACATTATTGGAATGCAGACTCACAAGATGCTCTCTCAAGTGCGCACTTCAACTCCCTCGTCCCAATTCACTAGTTTCTAAGTGTGCCATCCCATCTATAACGACCATACCATGAACCTTAGCCTTAGGCATGCTATCTACCCAGCCACCCTCAGTACTGAGGCAACTGCCACTTTCATGTTCCTACCATCTTGGAGTGAATCCATGATCTCCAACTCTTACAAATCTCCTGACAGCCTATCCCCACTCGTGTTATAAACATTGAACAATTCCAGCTAATGAGATTGCCTACGCTTCCCCTCAATCCTGGATAAGTCAAGAGATTCCCCTACCCCAGCCCTCTTGGAATCTCCATATCATATCAGTCTGGAATACAGCTGCACGGCTTCAAATAAATAAGCACAATCCTTCATGGCTGCAAAACCTTGCTTGTGACATCTCTGAAGCAAATTGGCACCTCTACAACATTGCTAGCATGTGTCACGCCAGATTAGTGCAGTGCCAGATTTATGCTGCATTGTGACCTGGAGGTTGGTTGAGTCAGTTGGTGGAGTATTTGAT
>SL_7KL_010_BRINEDRAFT_10001740_pt1 | contig 10319 bp, 22 predicted proteins | sample SodLak_010_BRINE_FD_10663 | JGI IMG/M metagenome (IMG submission 10663)
GCGCCGATCGCGATGGAAGACGGTCTGCGATTTGCGATCCGTGAAGGCGGCCGCACCGTGGGTGCCGGCGTCGTCTCCAAGATCATCGAGTAAGGGCCAATGGCTAATCAGAAGATCCGAATTCGATTGAAGGCCTTCGACCACCGTCTGATCGATACATCAGCCGGTGAAATCGTCGAGACAGCGAAACGGACTGGCGCGCAGGTGCGTGGCCCGATTCCGCTGCCGACGAAGAAGGAAAAGTTCACACTGCTTATTTCGCCGCACGTCAACAAGGATGCGCGTGATCAGTACGAGATCCGCACCCACAAGCGGCTGATGGACATTATCGATCCTACCGACAAGACCGTCGACGCGCTGATGAAGCTCGATCTGGCGGCCGGGGTCGACGTCCAGATCAAGCTTTACTAAGGCTTGCGCGAATAGCATGAGCCCGGGCCGCAAATCCCGCGGTCGGGGCTCTTTGTCTCTGAGGAAGTAACGATGGCTATCGGAATCGTCGGTCGTAAACGCGGCATGACGCGGGTTTTTACCGAGGACGGTGCGTCCGTGCCGGTAACCGTGATCGAGGCGACCCCGAATCGCATTACCCAGCTCAAGGATCTTGAGCGTGACGGGTATCGTGCGGTTCAGGTCACTATCGGCTCGCGCCGTTCATCCCGTGTGACTAAGCCCGCGGCGGGTCAGTTCGCCAAGGCGGGTGTCGAAGCCGGTCGGGGGCTCTGGGAGTTCCGGCTCGGCGAAGACGAAGGCGCCGAACTGGAAGTTGGCGGTGAGCTCAAGGTCGACGTGTTCGAGGCCGGCCAGATGGTTGATGTGCGCGGCACCAGCAAGGGCAAGGGTTTTGCCGGCGCGGTGAAGCGGCACAACTTCCGGACCCAGGACGCAACTCACGGCAACTCGCTGGCGCATCGCGCACCGGGCTCCATCGGCATGGCGCAGACGCCAGGCCGGGTGCTCAAGGGCAAGAAGATGGCGGGCCAGATGGGTAACAAGCGCGTGACCGAGCAGAATCTGCAAGTGGTTCGGGTCGACGCGGACCGCAATCTGATCCTGATTCGGGGTGCCGTCCCCGGTGCGACCGGCAGCGATGTCCTGGTGCACCCGGCGGTCAAGGCCCGTACGGGAGGTGAAGCGTAATGGAACTGCAGATTCATGGCGGTGGCACCACGTCGGTATCCGACAAGGTGTTTGGCCGGGATTTCAACGAAGCGTTGGTGCACCAGATCGTGACCGCGTATCTGGCGGGCGCTCGCGCTGGCACCCGGGCGCAGAAGACGCGCTCTCAGGTCAGCGGCGGCGGCGCCAAGCCGTGGCGGCAGAAGGGCACCGGGCGTGCCCGTGCCGGTACCACCCGGAGCCCGATCTGGCGCAAGGGCGGTGTGACTTTTGCGGCACGCCCGCAGGATCACAGCCAGAAGGTAAATCGCAAGGCCTACCGGGCCGGAATTGCGTCGATCTTCTCCGAGCTGGCACGTCAGGACCGCCTGGTCGTGGTCGAGAAAATCGACGTGGATGCACCGAAAACAAAGGATCTGCTCAAGGTTCTGGACGAGCACAAGCTGGATGATGTGCTGATCATTACCGAGGACGTGAGCGAGAACCTGTTTCTGGCGTCGCGGAATCTGCACAAGGTCGATGTGACCGATGTGGCAGGGCTGGACCCGCTGCGGCTGGTTGGCTTTGCCAATGTGTTGATCTCCGTGGAAGCGCTGAAGCGCGTTGAGGAGTGGTTGGCATGAATCAGGAACGCGTCTACCAGGTCATTCTGGCGCCGCATGTCTCCGAAAAGACGACCAATGCTGCCGATTCCGGTAATCAGGTCGTGTTTCGCGTGGCCCGCGATGCCAGCAAGAGTGAGATCCGTCAGGCGGTGGAGACGCTGTTTGATGTCAAGGTCGCTGGCGTCAAGACCCTGCTGATGAAGGGCAAGTCGAAAGGCTTTGGCCGCATNCGCGGGCGCCGCTCCGACTGGAAAAAGGCCTACGTGGCCCTCGAGGCCGGCCAGGATATCGATTTCCTGGGCGGCGAATAGAATTCGCTAGAGGCGACGGGCAAGAATCATGGCACTGCTCAAGGCAAAACCAACTTCTCCGGGCCGGCGCTTCGTCGTCAGTGTCCGGAATGACGAGCTCCACAAGGGCGCGCCGTATGCGCCCTTGCTGGAAAAAAAGTCCAAGTCCGGTGGGCGCAACAATGCCGGTCGCATCACCACGCGTCATCGTGGGGGCGGCCACAAGCAGCGCTACCGGGTCGTGGACTTCAAACGGACCAAGGATGGCATTCCGGGAACCGTCGAACGGCTGGAATACGATCCGAACCGCAGCGCCAATATTGCATTGGTGCTTTATGCGGACGGCGAGAGAAGGTATATTATCGCGCCTCGCGGGCTGACGGCCGGCGTCACCATCCAGTCGGGTGAGGATGCGCCGATCAAACCAGGCAACGCGCTTCCGTTGCGGAACATCCCGCTCGGTACCCAGGTGCACTGCATCGAGCTGCGTCCCGGAAAGGGTGCGCAGATCGCTCGCGCTGCCGGCGCCGCGGTTCAGCTGGTGGCGCGGGAAGGCCGTTACGCGACGCTGCGTCTGCGCTCCGGTGAGATGCGCAAGGTGCCGTCGGAATGTCGCGCGACCATCGGCGAAGTTGGAAATGCGGAGCACAATCTCCGCTCGCTGGGCAAGGCGGGTGCCACGCGCTGGCGTGGGGTTCGCCCAACGGTACGCGGTGTCGTCATGAACCCGGTGGATCACCCGCATGGTGGCGGTGAAGGCCGTACTTCCGGTGGTCGTCATCCGGTATCGCCATGGGGTATGCCGACCAAGGGTTACAAGACCCGGTCGAACAAGCGTACCGACAAGTTTATCGTGCGTTCGCGTCGTAAGAACAAACGCAGCTAGAGGTTGGTAACTCGTGCCACGTTCAATTAAGAAAGGCCCTTTTGTTGATCTCCACCTTCTGAAGAAAGTGGAAGTGGCTGCGGAGGCGAACTCCAAGCGCCCGATCAAGACCTGGTCGCGTCGTTCCATGATCCTGCCGGACATGGTTGGGCTGACGATCGCGGTGCACAACGGCCGCCAGCATGTCCCGGTGCTTGTCTCCGAGAACATGGTCGGTCACAAGCTGGGCGAATTCGCCGGCACCCGGACTTACCGGGGCCATATGGCGGACAAGAAGTCCAAGAGGTAGGTGACTGATGGAAGTCGCAGCAAAATTGAAGTTCGCGCGGATCTCCCCGCAGAAAGTGCGGCTGGTCGCTGACCAGATCCGTGGCAAGCGGGTCGGTAGTGCGCTGCAGATTCTCGAATTCAGCCCCAAGAAGGGGGCTGCGGTCGTGAAGAAGATTCTGCTGTCCGCCATCGCCAATGCCGAGCATAACGATGGTGCGGATATCGACGAGCTGGTGGTGTCCACCGTGTTCGTCGACGAAGGGCCGGTGTACAAGCGGATCCAGCCGCGGGCCAAGGGTCGCGCTAACCGCATTCTCAAGCGCACCAGCCACATCACTGTAAAAGTGGCTGAGTAGGGGGCTGTATGGGACACAAGATTCACCCGACCGGGTTCCGCCTGGGTATTACCGAAGCATGGCGGTCCATGTGGTACGCGAACAGCAACGAATTTGGTGATTACCTGAACACCGATCTCAAGGTGCGGGAATTCATCAAGAAGAAGCTGTCGCACGCCTCGGTCAGCCGGATCCAGATCGAACGACCGGCGCGCAATGCATTGGTGACCATTCATACGGCGCGTCCGGGCATGGTCATCGGCAAGAAGGGTGAAGACATCGAGGCGCTGAAGCGTGAGATCAGCGCGCTGATGGGGATTCCGGTGCAGGTCAATATCGAAGAGGTGCGCAAGCCGGAGCTGGACGCTCAGCTTGTTGCCGAGAACGTGGCCCAGCAGCTCGAGCGGCGGATCATGTTCCGCCGGGCGATGAAGCGGGCGGTGGGCAATTCGATGCGGCTTGGCGCTGGCGGTATCAAGATTCACGTCGCCGGGCGGCTGAACGGTGCCGAGATTGCACGCAGCGAGTGGTATCGGGAAGGTCGCGTGCCGCTTCACACGTTGCGCGCCAACATTGATTACGGTTTCGCCGAGGCCAAGACCACGTACGGCATCATTGGCGTGAAGGTCTGGGTCTTCAAGGGCGAAATCCTCGAGCCGGACGTCTATTCGTCGGCGGGTACCAAGGCGAAGGGCGCGGATCGCGCCGGCGCCTAAGGGATAAGGATCAGCAGGCATGTTGCAACCGAAGCGAACGAAATTTCGCAAGCAGCAGAAAGGCCGTAACAACGGTCTGGCGACGCGCGGTGACAAGGTCAGTTTTGGTGAATTCGGCATCAAGGCGACCACCCGCGGTCCGGTTACTGCGCGACAGATTGAAGCGGGGCGTCGTGCCATCAATCGCTACGTAAAGCGTGGTGGCAAGGTGTGGATCCGGATTTTCCCGGATACGCCGGTGACCTCCAAGCCCCTGGAAGTGCGTCAGGGTAAGGGTAAGGGCAACGTCGACCATTGGGCTGCGAAGATTCAGCCCGGTCGTGTGCTCTATGAAATCGAGGGTGTAACCGAAGAAGTTGCGCGTGAGGCGTTTCGCTTGGCGGCTGCCAAGCTTCCGGTTCAGACCCGCTTTGTATCCCGGACGGTGATGTGATGGACGCGAAAGAATTGCGTGGAAAGGACGAGGCGGCCCTCAAGGCGGAACTGCTTGAGAAGCGCAAGGAGCAGTTCAACCTGCGGATGCAGTCCGCCACCGGTCAGCTCAGCCGGCCTGATCTGGTCAGGAAGACGCGGCGTGACGTGGCACGGATCAAGACCGTCCTGAACGAAAAACGGAAGTCGGGTGAACAGTCATGAGTGAAGAAGTGAAAGTGGCGCGCACCCAGACCGGCCGCGTCGTCAGCGCCAAGGCGGACAAGACGATTACCGTGTTGATCGAGCGTTTGGTCAAGCATCCGCTCTACGGCAAGTTCATTCGTCGGTCGAGCAAGCTGCACGCGCACGATGCCGAGAACCAGTGTCATGAAGGTGACGTGGTTTCCATCGAGCAGTGCCGCCCTCTGTCGAAGTCCAAGACCTGGCGTCTGGTGGAAGTCATCGAGCGCGCTCAGCGCTGAGCCGGCGAAAAAGGAAATCGGGTAGAACGCCATGATTCAGATGCAAACGCTTTTGGACGCTGCCGACAACAGCGGTGCTCGTCGAGTGATGTGTATCAAGGTGCTGGGTGGTTCCAAGCGCCGTTACGCAAAGATCGGTGACATCATCAAGGTCAGCGTCAAGGATGCGATCCCCCGGGGTCGCGTCAAGAAGGGTGAGGTTTACAACGCGGTTGTCGTGCGCACCCGGCGTGGCGTTCGTCGTCAGGACGGGTCGCTGATCCGCTTCGACGGCAATGCCGCGGTGCTCCTCAACAACCAGCTGCAGCCCATCGGCACCCGTGTGTTCGGCCCGGTGACCCGCGAACTGCGTACCGAGCGGTTCATGCGGATCATCTCGCTGGCACCGGAAGTTCTCTGAGGCGAAGACGTCATGCAGAAGATCAAGAAGGGCGATGACGTGATTGTCATCGCCGGAAAGGACAAGGGTCGGCGCGGCACGGTCGTGCGCGTACTTCGCGACAACGACAAGGTTGTCGTCGAGAACGTGAACATGATCAAGAAGCACGTGAAGCCGAATCCCCAGCGCGGCGAGTCAGGCGGTATCCAGGAAAAGGAAGCACCGCTGCATATCTCGAACATCGCGCATTACAATCCGGCCACCGCGAAGGCGGATCGGATCGGAATCAAGGTGCTTGAGGACGGCCGCAAGGCGCGGTTCTACAAGTCCAATAACGAACTGGTTGACGGATAAGGTCATGGTTAGGCTTGCGCAGCAGTACAAAGATGAAGTGGTCGGCCAGCTCATGGAGCGGTTTGGCTACGGCAATGTCATGCAGGTCCCGCGCATCCGCAAGGTCACCCTCAACATGGGGCTTGGCGAGGCGGTCAAGGACAAGAAGATCCTTGAGCATGCGACCAGCGACATGGCAGCCATCGCCGGCCAGAAGCCGGTGGTGACCTATTCGCGGAAGTCGATCGCGGGTTTCAAGATCCGTGACGGCTGGCCGATTGGCTGCAAGGTAACGCTGCGCCGCGACCGCATGTGGGAATTCCTGGATCGCCTGATCAATGTGGCGGCGCCCCGGATCCGCGACTTTCGTGGTTTGCCGGTGAAGTCCTTCGACGGTCAGGGTAATTACAACTTCGGTGTCCGCGAGCAGATCATCTTCCCGGAGCTGGAGTTCGACAAGGTGGACACGATTCGCGGGCTGGATGTGACGATTACCACCAGTGCGCGCAATGACGAGGAGGGCCAGGCCCTGCTCGAGGCATTCAATTTTCCGTTTCGGAAATAGATAGAGGTCGGTTATGGCGAAGCGTTCCATGGTGGCACGGGAAGACAAGCGGTCGAAGCTTGTCGCGCAGTATGCGGCGAAGCGCAAGGCGCTGAAGGTCGTGATCCAGAATCCCGAGGCCTCGCCGGAGGAAAAAATGGAAGCGCAGGAGCGTTTGCAGAAGATGCCACGGGATGCGAGCCCCGTGCGTCATCGCAATCGCTGTCGTGTCACCGGTCGTCCGCGCGGTTACTACCGCAAGTTCGGTCTGGGCAGGAACAAGCTTCGCGAAGCCGCAATGGACGGGATGATTCCCGGCCTGACCAAGTCCAGCTGGTAAGACGCAGTTGCGTCCCGGCACCCGGTAAACAGGTAACGATCATGAGCATGACCGATCCCATCGCAGATCTGCTGACCCGGATCCGTAACGCCCAGTCCGCCGACAAGGCCGAGGTAAGTATTCCTGCCTCGCGCAAGAAAGAGGCGATCCTGACGGTGTTGAAGGATGAAGGGTACGTGGAGGACTTCCGCACGGAAGGTGAGAAGAAACCGCAGCTTGTCGTGAAGCTCAAGTATTTCCAGGGCAAGCCGGTTATCGATTCCATCAGCCGTGTCAGCCGTCCCGGTCTGCGCATTTACAAGGACACCGCATCGCTGCCCCGTGTTCGGGGTGGTCTCGGCGTCGCCATTATCTCCACCTCCCGCGGGGTGATGAGTGATCGTGCCGCCCGCGCCGCCGGTATCGGTGGCGAGGTCCTGTGCGAAGTATTCTGAGGCAGGATTCATCATGTCCCGAGTAGCAAAAAAACCGATCAGCATTCCTTCCGGCGTGACCGTGTCCATCGACGGTCAGCGGGTTTCCATCAAGGGCTCGAAGGGTGAGCTGAGCATGGACCTGCATCCGCTGGTCAAGGTCGTCCAGGAAGGCGATGAGCTGCTGTGTTCGCCCATGGGCGAGCGTCAGGGCACCGTCGCCATCACGGGTACCACTCGAGCCGTTCTGGCCAACATGGTCACCGGTGTGAGTAGCGGGTTCGAGCGCAAGCTCGAACTGCGTGGGGTTGGCTACCGCGCTCAGGCGCAGGGCAAGACGCTCAACCTGACGCTGGGCTTTTCGCATCCGGTGAACCACGCCGTGCCGGACGGTGTCACCGTCGAGACCCCGAGCCAGACCGAAGTGCTGGTCAAGGGTATCGACAAGCAATTGGTTGGCGAAGTGGCTGCACAGATTCGCGCCTATCGGCCGCCGGAACCCTACAAGGGTAAGGGCGTGCGCTACGCGGATGAACGTGTGGTCATGAAAGAAGCCAAGAAGAAGTAGGCGGGTAATTGATCATGGACAAGAAAACCTCTCGCATGCGTCGCGCCCGCCGTGCCCGGATGAAGATCCGCGAGCTGGGTGCGTTTCGCCTGAGCATTCACCGGACGCCGCGGCATATTTATGCCCAGGTGATCGGTCGCGATGGGGGCTACACCCTCGCTGCCGCGAGTACGCTCGACAAAGAGCTTCGTGCACGGCTTGCCGGCACCGGAAACCGCGATGCAGCGGTGGAAGTGGGCAAGCTGATTGCCGAACGGGCCAAGGCCGCCGGCGTCGAATCGGTCGCCTTCGACCGGTCTGGCTTCAAATATCATGGTCGGGTACGTGCGCTGGCTGATGCCGCGCGCGAAGCCGGCCTGCAGTTCTGACCAGGGGCAATACCATGGCGATGAATGACAGCAATGACGGGATGCAGGAAAAGCTGATCACCGTCAACCGCGTGGCCAAAGTGGTCAAGGGCGGTCGGCAGTTCGGCTTTACCGCTCTGACCGTCGTCGGTGACGGTTCCGGTCGCGTGGGCTTTGGCTACGGTAAGGCCCGTGAAGTGCCTGCCGCCATCCAGAAGGCGATGGAGAAGGCGCGCAACAGTCTGGTTACCGTGAATCTGAATGGCGCCACGCTGCAGTATCCGATCACCGCGGAACATGGTTCCAGCAAGGTGTTCATGCAGCCGGCCTCGGACGGTACCGGGATAATCGCCGGTGGCGCGATGCGTGCCGTGTTCGAGGTGTTGGGCGTGCATGACGTGCTGGCCAAGAGCATCGGTTCGCGCAATCCCATCAATGTGGTCCGCGCGACCATCCGCGGTCTTCAGGCGATGAACTCGCCGGAGGACGTGGCGGCCAAGCGTGGCAAGACCGTCGAAGAGATTCAGGGCTGAACCCATGGCCAATAGCAAACAGTTGAAAGTGACGCTGAGCCGCAGCAAGAACGGTCGGCTGGCGAGTCACAAGGCCTGCGTCTCCGGCCTCGGCCTGCGTCGCATGCATCAGAGCGTGATTGTTCAGGACACCCCGGAAAACCGCGGCATGATCAATCGCGTATCCTACTTGCTCACGGTAGAGGAAGCCTGAGATGCGTTTGAATTCGCTCAAGCCTGCCGAGGGCAGCAAGAAAGATCCGAAGCGGGTCGGTCGTGGCATTGCCTCGGGCAATGGCAAGACGGCCGGTCGCGGCCACAAGGGCCAGCACGCGCGTTCCGGCGGCTACCACAAGGTCGGCTTCGAAGGCGGTCAGATGCCGTTGCAGCGGCGCGTGCCGAAGGTCGGCTTCCGCTCGCGCTCGGCACGTTTCACCGACGAGGTGCGCCTGTCCGAACTGCACAAGGTCGAGGGTGACGTGATCGATCTGATGAGCCTCAAGGCGGCAAATGTCGTCTCCCAGCAGGCCCGATCAGCCAAGATCATTCTCTCCGGTGAGGTGCAGTCCGCCGTGACCGTGCGGGGCGTCGCCGTGACCAAGGGTGCCCGTGCTGCCATCGAGCAGGCTGGCGGNAAAGTCGAGGAGTGANTTTCCTCCCAGGCCGGACGGGTCAGGACCTGGTATCACTGAATTGATCGCTGCGTTGCTGTGTGATTTTCCGCCAGGCAAGACGCGAGTGAGGAAGTTTGGTCGTTCCAAATGACGAGGGAGCAACGCCGCATGGCGGAAAATCACACAGCAACCCGAAGGGGCCGGCCGGTTATGACCCTGGACGTCGTTGGTCGTCGTTCGTTTGGAGTGACCAAACGTCACTCCGACCGCCTCGCCCAGGGCCATAACCGACTCGGCCGCAGCGACCCATTCAGTGGTAACAGGTCCTAAGCGCGTATGTCCTCTATTGGTGGTATCGCCAAGCTGACGGAAGTCCGTCAGCGTTTGATGTTTGTGCTGATCGCACTGATCGTGTTCCGGATCGGGTCGCATCTGACCATTCCGGGTATCGACCAGGGCGCGATGCAGGAGATGTTCGATCGCCAGTCGGGCACCATTCTGGACATGTTCAACATGTTTTCAGGTGGCGCGCTGGAGCGTCTGAGCATCTTCGCCATCGGCATCATGCCGTACATCTCCTCGGCGATTATCATGCAGTTGCTGACGGCGGTTGTGCCCAGCCTGGAACGGCTGAAGAAGGAAGGTGAGGCGGGCCGGCGGAAGATTACGCAGTACACGCGCTACGGCGCCCTCGGGCTCGCCATCGTGCAGGGCATCGGCGTGACGGTTGCCTTGCAGAATCAGGGCATCACGCTGCGTGGTGCCGAAGCCGGTTTCGATTTCGGCTTCACGTTTACCGGCACGGTGACCCTGGCCACCGGCACCATGTTCCTGATGTGGCTCGGTGAGCAGATCACCGAGCGCGGTATCGGTAACGGTATTTCGATCATCATCTTTGCGGGTATCGTCGCGGGACTGCCAAGTGCCTTCGGTGGCACTCTGGAACTGGCGCGGACCGGGGAACTGAGCATGGCGCTGGTCGTCTTCCTGTTCATCGGCATGCTGGCGATTACCGCCTTCGTGGTCTTCGTCGAGCGGGGCCAGCGCCGGATTACGGTGAATTACGCCAAGCGGCAGCAGGGTCGCAAGATGATGCAGGGGCAGGCTACGCACCTGCCGCTCAAGTTGAACATGGCGGGTGTGATTCCGCCG
>SL_7KL_010_BRINEDRAFT_10001741_pt1 | contig 10317 bp, 7 predicted proteins | sample SodLak_010_BRINE_FD_10663 | JGI IMG/M metagenome (IMG submission 10663)
AGGTGCCCAGCAGCGGCTCGCCCTCGCCGGTGCGCAGGGCCACCGCCTGAAGCTGGTCGGTTACCGCCAGATAGGCGCGGTGCAATTGCGAAAGCGCGGTCAGCAGGCGCGGCGCATGGGCCAGGGCGGCGCGCAGCTCCTGCAGGTCCGGGCGGGCGTTGTCGAAGATCGGATCCTGCAGCATCCCGCGCAGGTCGGCCAGCCGCGCGCCGGTGTCATCCTCGGCGATGTCGCGCCAGTCCACGCCATAGGTTTCCAGGAGCCGCAACAGGATCGAGACCGAGACGCTGCGCTGGTTGTTCTCGAGCAGGTTCACATAAGCCGGGCTGATGCCCAGCGCGCGCGCCATGTCGGCCTGGGTCTGGCCACGCTCGCGGCGCAGGCGCCGCAGATGCGGACCGATGAATGTCTTGCGCATGACGAACCCCTCCCGAATCCCTCATCTTATGCAATATCATGTATACCACGCAATGTGAAGTTCACAACTTCACAAAATGAGAGGCTGTAAAATCTCGCATTTACAACAGAACCCGAATTCCTTTCCGACTTTGCTTTCAACGTGGCACAGGTGCCGGGAAAGCGGAGGATTGCCTATGAAAACCGGACACGCCCATCTTTACATTCCCGGCCCCACCAACATCCCCGAAGAGGTGCGCCGCGCGCTTGCGGTGCCAATGCAGGATCACCGCGCGCCCGAATTCGCGTCCCTGCTGACGCCGATCCGGTATGACCTGCGCCCGGTCTTCGGCACGACCGACGGGACCATCGCACTGTTCCCCGGCTCGGGCACCGGCGCGTGGGAGGCGGCGATCGCCAACACGCTGCAGGCGGGCGACCGTGTGCTGATGGCGCGGCACGGCATGTTCTCGACCCTGTGGGTGGAGATGGCCGAGCGGCTGGGCCTGGATGTGGACGTGGTCGACGTGCCCTGGGGCGCGCCCTGCCCGGTGGAGACCTTTGCCCGCAAGCTGGCCGAGGATCGCGACGGGCGCATCCGCGCCGTCTTCGTTACCCACAACGAGACCGCGACCGGCGTCGCCTCGGACGTCGAAGCGGTGCGCGCGGAAATGGATGCCTGCGGGCACGACGCGCTGTTGTTCGTGGATGGTGTGTCCTCCATCGCCTCGGTCCCGTTCGAAATGGATGCCTGGCGCGTGGACCTGGCCATCGCGGGCAGCCAGAAGGGGCTGATGTGCCCCGCCGGTCTGGGCGTGCTGGCGCTGAGCCCACGTGCGCTGGAACTGGCCGAGAAGGCGACCATGCCGCGCGGATACTTCCACCTGTTCGACATGGTGAACGCACATGCGGCGGGCAGCTTCCCATACACCCCGCCCGCGCCGCTCCTGCACGGGATGCGCGCGGCCCTGGACCGGTTGGCCGCCGAAGGGCTGGACCGGGTGTTTGACCGGCATCACCGGCTGGCCAGCGGCGTGCGCGCGGCGGTGGCGGCCTGGGGGCTGCGGACGGTGGCGGAAAGCCCGGCCTGCGCCTCGGACACGGTGACGGCGATCTACACCCCGGACGGGGTCGACGCGCGCGAGGTCATCGCCATCGCGCGGGACCGCTACAACTGCTACCTGGGCGCCGGGCTGGGACCGCTGGCGGGGCGGGCCTTCCGGATCGGCCATCTGGGCGACCTGAACGAGGGCATGTGCTTGAGCGCGCTGAGCATCGTGGAAATGGCGCTCAACGCCGCCGGGGCGCGCGTGCCCTATGGCGCGGGCGTGGCCGCGGCGCAGGAGACCTATGCCGCGCCCTACACCCTGCGGGTCGTGGACGGCGGTATCGCCGCCGAGTGACATCCCGATCTGGATCGAGGCCCGGAAATGCCCACCGCAGGCGCCGCGGTGGGCATTTGCGATTTGGCGGAGGCTACGGCGCAACCGACGTGCCGATAAGTGGTTGGCGTCAGGGGCAAGGGTTCGCCCGCGTGCCCGCGGGTCATGTTCCGAGCGCCCGCGCCCGCGGAAGGGGCGGCGCGGCGCATTCTGCGCTGTCGGGATTGCCCGATCCTGAATCCCGGTGCGAACAGATGGCTGGCCGTTGCGGCAGAGGGACCGCGAGACCGGCGCATGGCGAAAGCGCACGGTTCCTTGATCGAATGCGCATGTCCTGATCAGCGCCCTTGCGCGGTCCTGCGCGGCGGCGCCCGTGTCTTGTCGCCATCAGTGTTACAAGATAACACGCGAGCATGAGCCTTGCCCATGCCCAAAGCGCTGCGTCGGCGCGTTTCGAAACACCCGTCCTCGGCGCGCTGTTCACGCTTTCCGGGGCCGCGGCGCTGATCTATCAGGTGCTCTGGGTACGCGAGTTGGGGCTCTTGTTCGGCTCCACCGCGCAGGCGGCGGCGCTGACCATCGCCATCTTCTTTGCTGGCATCGCACTGGGGGGCTGGCTGTTCGGCCGGCTGGCGGCACGGCTGGCGCGGCCCCTGCGCGCCTTCGGGCTGGTCGAGATCGGGGTGGCGGCGACCGCGCTGGGGCATTTCCTGGTCGCTGATGTCTACTTTCGCCTATACCCGGCGCTCTTCGCGCTGGTCGGCGGCAATCCCGTGCTGGAAACCGCGCTGAAAGCGACCGTGGCCGCGACGATCCTGCTGCCCTCGGCGATCCTCATGGGCGGGACGCTGCCGCTGATGGGCCAGCACGTCATCCGCGCGCGCGATGCGCTGGGCCGCATGGGCGCGGCGCTTTATGCACTCAACACTGCCGGGGGCGCGATGGGCGCGATGGCGGCGGGGTTCTTCCTGCCGATTTGGCTGGGGTTCTCGGGCGCCTATCTGCTGGCGGTGGGGTTCGACCTGTTCGTGGGCGCTGCGGCGCTGCTGCTGGCGCGGCGCGCCCTGCCGCGGGTCGCGCAGGCGACGGTCGCGCATGTCGCCATTCCCGCGCGGCTCTGGGGCATCGCCTTCGCCTCGGGCTTTGCCACGCTGGCGGTCGAGGTGATCTGGACCCGCGCTTTCGCCCAGGTCCTGCAAAACTCGGTCTACACCTACGCGCTGGTGCTGACCGTGTTCCTGGCGGCGCTGTCGCTGGGTGCGGCGCTGGCCAATGCGCTGAACAGGCTGCGCGCGCGCCCCGAGGCGGTGCTGACCGGGCTCCTGGTGGCCTCGGCCCTCATGATCACTGCCACGCCGCATCTGTTCCACCACCTGACCCGAGGCCTGGGCTATCTGGGCGGGCGGGCCGAGTTCGCGGGGTATGTGGCCGAGGTCGGGCGCGTGGCGGCGCTGACCATGCTGATCCCCGGAACCATCCTGGGGGCGGTTCTGCCCTACCTGTTGCGGCTGATGGAGGGGGGCGGGGCGCCCGGCGCGGTGCTGGGGCGGTTGATCGCGGTCAACACGACGGGCGCGATCCTTGGCGCGCTGGCGGGGGGCTTCGTGCTGCTGCCGCTGGTCGGCATGTGGCAGGGTTTGTGGCTGATGGCGGCGGTCTATGCCGTGCTGGTGCTTGCGCTTTGGCGACCGGATGAGCGCCTGGCGGCACAGTCCCTGCGCCTGGCCGCGCTGGCGGGGGCGGTGGCGCTGATGGCGGGCCGTCCGGGGCTGGAGCCTACGCGGCTGAACGCGGGCGAGGAATTGCTGGACTTCCGCGAGGGCGCCTCGGCCCATGTCGCCGTGGTCGAGCGCCGGGGCGCAAAATTCATCCGCGTCAACAATTTCTACACGCTGGGCGGGTCCGGCGCGCTGGTGCCCGAGCGTAACCAGACCATGATCCCGCTGCTGACCCACCCGGACCCGCGCGAGGTCTTTTTCCTGGGCATGGGGACCGGGATTTCCGCCGGGGCAGGGCTGTTCGCAAACCCCGAGCGGGTGACGGTCTGCGAATTGCTGCCCGATGTGGTTGATTTCGCACGCGACTGGTTCGAGCCCTACACAAACGGCCTCTTCACCGACCCGCGCGTGACCATCCACCGCGAGGACGGGCGGCAGTGTCTGGCCCGGTCCCGCGCCACCTATGACATGATCATCGCCGATCTGTTCACGCCCTGGCGCGCGGGGGTGGGCAATGTCTATACGCTTGAACATTACCGCCTTGCCGCGTCCCGGCTGAACAAGGGCGGCACTTATGTGCAGTGGATGCCGCTCTATCAGGTCTCGCGCCCCGAGTTCGAGATCATCGCCAACACCATGGCGCAGGTCTTCCCCGAACTGACGTTCTGGCGCGGGGACCTTTACCCCGAGCGCTCGATCCTGGCGCTGGTGGGGCGCAATGAGGCCGCACCGCTGGATCCCGGGACGCTGGCGGCGCAATGGCGGGTGATGACGGGGGACGAGGCGCCCGACAATGTTCTGATCGACCGGGCGCTGAAATTCTACGCGGGCAACGCGGCGTCGGGGCTGTTTGCCGATGCGCCGATCAACACCGACGACCGCCCGCTGATCGAATACCTTGCTCCGCGCACCCATCGCGCGGTGATCGCCGGGACTGCCAGTTTCCTGACCGGCGCGGCGCGGGACCGGCTCTATGCCGATCTTCTGGACGCGATGCCGGCCGAGGACGACCCCCATCTGTCGCGCCTGACGGGGGCGCAGCGCACCATGCCGGGCGCCGGTGCGCTCTATGCGCGCTGGCAGGGGATGCGCACACGCAACGACCTGCGCGCCGGGCCGCTTTGGCAGGAATTCGTGGCGCTGACCCCGCCCCATGCCCGCAACCCCGACAGCCCCGCGGGTCAGGTCGCCCGCAGCAATCTGGCCTTTGGCGATAATCCGGACTGACCGGCGCGCGGCGTCCAAGGACCCTGCACGGCGCGCCGGCGCTGATTTCAGGCGGGCTCTGCCGCGGCGATCCCCGAGATCGCCTGCACCAGCGAATCCTCGGTCACGTCATCAATGGTGAACTCGCGCATGATCTTTCCGTGATACATGGCCACGATCCGGTCCGACACGCGCAGCACCTCGGGCATTTCGGAGCTGATCACGATCACCGCATAGCCCTGCCCCGCCAGTTCGCGCAGCAGATTGTGTATCTCGGATTTCGAACCCACGTCGATTCCGCGGGTCGGCTCATCGACGATCAGGACGCGGGGCTGCATCGACAGCCACTTGCCGATCACGATCTTCTGCTGATTGCCGCCCGAGAGCACGGCGGTGGGTTGGCGCCAGCTTGGGGTCTTGATGGCCAGCTTGTCCCGATACTGGTCGAAAATCGCGATCTCGGAACCTTTCGCGACAAACGGCCCGGCGGTCAGGTCCTGCACCTGCGGCAGGGTCATGTTGTCGCGACAGTTCATCTGCAGCACCAGTCCCTGTTCCTTGCGGTTTTCCGGCACCAGCGACACACCCAGCGCAATCGCATCGCGGGGCGAGGTGATTTCGACCTTCTGGCCGTCGACCCAGATTTCACCCGAGGTCGGGGTCCGCAGGCCGAACAGCGTTTCGGCGATTTCGGTCCGGCCCGCGCCGACCAGCCCGTAGAAGCCCACGATTTCACCGGTGCGCACGGTGAAGCTGACATCCTCGAACAAGCCCGCGCAGGTGAGGCCCCGCACCTCGAGCATGGTTTCACCGAAATTCGGCGCCGCCTCGTTGCGCGACAGATCAAGGCTGCGCCCGATCATCAGGCGCGTGACCTCGTCCTCGTTCGTCTCGGCGGTGGTCAAGGTCCCCCGATAGGCCCCGTCCCGCAGCACGGTGATCCGGTCCGACAGGGTGAAGATTTCATCCATGCGGTGCGAGATGTAGACAATGCCCACGCCCTGCGATTTCAGGTCGTTGATGATATCGAACAGCACCACCTTTTCGGCATCGGTGAGCGAGGCGGTCGGCTCGTCGAACACCACGACCCGCGCATCGACGGTCAGGGCACGTGCGATCTCGACCATCTGCTGGTTGGCGATGGAAAGCTGCGCCACCGTCGCTTCGGCCCGGAACCTGCATTTCAGCCGCTTGAGGATGGCGTTCGAGCGCTCTTCCAGCGTCTTCCAGTCCACCCGCCCGAAGGACTTGCGCGGCAATTCACCCAGATAGATGTTCTCGGCCGCCGACATTTCGGGGACAAGGCTCAGTTCCTGGTGGATCAGCACCACGCCTTGGGACTTGGCCTCGATCGGGTTGGTCATCTGCACGGGCTTGCCGCCGATGATGATCTGCCCCTCGTTCGGCTGGTACATGCCGGCCAGCACCTTCATCAGCGTGGACTTGCCGGCGCCGTTCTCGCCCAGCAGGGCGTGGACCTCGCCCGGCATCACCTCGAAATCCACGCCGTCCAGGGCGCGCACGCCGGGGAAGGTCTTGACGATGCCCTTCAGGCGCAGGGCGGGTTCGCGTGCATCACTCATAGGCGCAGCCCTCCGTCAGCGGGGCGGTTGAAGCGTTTGTCGAGGAACAGGACCGCGATCAGGATGCTGCCCAGGATGACAAGGACATAGAAGGCGGGCACCTGCATCAGGTTCATCCCGTTGCGCAGGATACCGATGGCTAGCACCCCGCCCAGCGTGCCGATGATATCGCCCTTGCCGCCCGTCAGCTTGGTGCCGCCGAGGACGACCGCGGTGATGACCCAAAGCTCGTAGTCGCGGCCCAGATTGGGCGTTGCCGCCCCCATCTGCGTTGACAGCAGCACGCCCGACAGCGCGGCCAGAAAGCCGATCAGCATGAAGTTGACCATCATGTGCGGACCGACCCGGATGCCTGCGTTCACCGCCGCCTCGCGGTTGCCGCCGACGGCGTAGGTGTTCCGCCCGTGGACCGTGCGCGACAGCAGCAGATGCACGGCGATCACGGCCACCGCGAAGATCACGGCGAGCACCGGGAACGGGCCGATGGTCAGGAAGCTGAAGTCGGAATAGGCGAAGTTCATCGCGTAGAAGGACTGCTCGCCGGTGTAGACGAAGACCAGCCCGCGAATACCCAGCATCGCGCCCAGGGTGACGATGAAGGCATCGACCCCGGTCTTCCAGACAATGAAGCCGTTGATCGCCCCCATCAATATGCCCACCAGCAGGGCGATGCAGACCGCAGGCAGGATCTGCCAGTTGCCCCATGTCGCAAACATCGCCCAGCTTTGGACATCGACCGCAAAGGCCGCGGCCAGCGCCAGGGTCGCCCCCACCGACAGGTCGATGTTGCCGTTGATCATCACCAGCGTCATGCCCAGCGCGATCAGCCCGATGGTCGAGGTCTGCACCAAGATGTTCATCACGTTTTGGCCCGAAAAGAAGTTATCCGCCGCGAAGCTGAAGAAGATGAAGACGATCAGCACGAAGCCCCAGATCGGATTGCGCATCAGCCAGCGCACCAGCGGGATTTGAGTAAGGTTTGCCATGACGGGCCTCATGCTATGGGCGAGAACAGGCGACCGCGCTTGGCAGCCACGTCGAGCCAGACCGCGATGATGATGACCGCCCAGGTGACCAGCCATTGCGTGTAGTAGGGCTGCCCCATCAGGATCAGACCGTTCTGGATGAAGGCCAGCATCAGAACGCCCAGCACGGTGCGCAGGATGCTGCCGGAGCCGCCAAGCAGGGACGTGCCGCCCAGGATCACCGCCGCCAGTACCTGAAGCTCATATCCCTGACCCACATTGTTCTGAGAGCCCATGACGCGGCTGCCCAGGATGATCGCCGCAACCGCCACGCAAAGCGCCGAGATAAGATAGGTCATGAACACGATCCGCGACCGCGGGATGCCGGAAAAGACCGAAGCTGTGGGGTTGCCCCCGACTGCATGGACCCGCCGCCCGAATGGCATGGTGGTCATGATGACATGAAAGATCAGCGCGAGCCCAGCCGCAGTGACATCGTGCCGACCATCGACACGCCGCTTGCGCGCGATGCCTGCGACTACCTGCTGCAACTGCTGGACTATTCGCCGCCCGATATCCTGTCGATGTCCTGGTATGAGCGCGTGCGCCCCTTTGCCTCGGGCAAGATCGCGATGGCCTATGGCTACACGCTGCTCGCCCCGTATTTCGAGCGCGATCCGGACTCGCCCGCCCATGGCAGAACCGGATATCTGCCCCATCCGGCAGGGCCGCAGGGCACGCCACTGGCCCCGGTCGGCGGCTACGTTCTGGGCATTCCCGCCAATCTGGCGCCCGAGCGCCGCGCGGCAGCGGCCGAGGCGCTGATCGCCTTCACCTCGCCCGAGGCGCAGAAGCTCTATGTGCTGAACGGCAGCCGCACGGCGCCCCGTTATTCGGTCGGCGCCGACACCGAAGTACGCCGTATTTCACCCATCTTCGAGGCGGTCGACGCCATGTCATTGCGCGACGAGCTGCAATACTGGCCGCGCCCGCCCATCCCCCAGATCTCCGAGATATTCGAGATCTGCGGGCAGGAAATCCACGACATGCTGCGCGGGGTCCAAAGCCCCCGCGACGCACTCAGGAGCGCCCAGAAAAGGGCTGAGCGCGCCCTGAAATAACCAAGCGCGGAAGGAGGACGCCATGGACACCAAACGCCTGAAGGGCAAGAACATTCTGATCACCGGCGCGGGACGCGGGATGGGGGCCTGCAATGCCGAGCATTTCGCCGAACTGGGCGCGAATGTCTGCCTTGGCGATCTCGACCTCGATGCCGCGCAGGACATGGCCGACAAGATCAACGGCAGAGGCAACGGCAAGGCGATTGCGGTCAAGATGGACGTCACCAAGCGCGAAGACAACGCCGCAGCCGTCGCCGCCACGGTCGAGGCGTTCGGCATGATCAATGTGGGTCTGTTCAATGCAGGTCTCAACAAGCCCCGGTTCTTCATGGATATCGATGAAGACAACTGGGACATGATCATGAACGTCAACACCAAGGCGATGTGGCTGGGCATGCAGGAAACCGCGCGCCAGATGATCGCCCAGGGCAAGCAGGACTACCCCTACAAGCTGATCAATGTGGGCTCGATTGCCTCGCGCAAGCCGCTGGTGGATGTGACGGTCTATTGCACGTCGAAATACGGCTGTCTGGCGCTGACCCATTGCGGCGCTGTGGGGCTGGCCGAGCATGGGATCACGGTGAACGGCTATGCCCCGGGTGTGGTGGTTACGCCGCTCTGGGAGCAGCTTGACAAGGACTTGGTCGATATCGGCTTCAAGGAACGCGAGGGCCAAGCCTATGACGACATCGTCCGCGACGCGTTGCAGATCAAGCGCGTGTCCTACCCCGATGACGTGAAGGGCACCGCCGCGTTCCTCGCCAGTGCCGACAGCGACTACATGACGGGTCAGATGATCCATATCGATGGCGGCTGGTGCATCCAGTAGCGCGCCGCGCCTGTTCCCCCCGCAACTTCAGACAAGCGGTGCGTGCAGCCACGCATCCAACGGAGCTTTTCCATGTCACGAGCCTTGATGCCCAACCTGCTGACCCCGCAGGATCTGGACCCAAACTGGGAATGGCGCGACCGCCTGCCCGCCTGGGGCCACACTTCCGTCGATTTCGAGCGCCGGGTCGACCATGATCGGCTGCGGCGCTACCGGCTGGCGCGCACACGCCAGTCGCTGCAGAACTCGAACGCCGGGTCGCTGTTGCTCTTTGATGTGAACAACATCCGCTACGTCACCGCCACCAAGATCGGCGAGTGGGAGCGCGACAAGATGTGCCGCTTCTGCCTGCTGACGGGGGATGACAGTCCTTATGTCTGGGATTTCGGCTCGGCCGCCGTGCACCACCAGCGCTATTCGGACTGGCTGGAGCCGGATCATTGCCTCGCCGGTGTGGTGGGGATGCGCGGCACCATCCCGCCGGAGTTCGGCCTGATGCGCAAATACGCCAAGATGATCGCGCAACTGATCAAGGATGCGGGCATGGCCGATATGCCGGTGGGCGTGGACTATGCCGAAACCGCCATGTTCCATGCGCTGCAGGAAGAAGGGGTCAAGGTCGTCGATGGCCAGCAGATCATGCTGGCGGCGCGCGAAATCAAGAACTGGGACGAGATCCAGCTTCTGACCCAGGCGGCCAGCATGGTCGATGGCGTCTACCACATGATCTGGGAAGAACTGAAACCGGGGGTTCGCGAGAACGATATCGTCGCGCTGTCGAACAAGATGCTCTACGAGATGGGCAGCGATGATGTGGAGGCGATCAACGCCATTTCCGGCGAGCGCTGCAACCCGCATCCGCACAACTTCACCGACCGGCTGATCCGGCCGGGCGACCAGTGTTTCTTTGACATCCTGCAAAGCTATCAGGGGTACCGGACCTGCTACTACCGGACCTTCAACGTGGGCCGCGCGACGCCGTCGCAGAACGACGCCTATGTCAACCAGCTTTATCTCTCGGCCAAGATGCCGGGGCTTGCCGAGGAAGCCGTGCGCGCGGACGGCCTCATCACCCATGCGCCAAGCTCGGGCGCGCGGATCATCGTGCAGCACAAGC
>SL_7KL_010_BRINEDRAFT_10001742_pt1 | contig 10310 bp, 6 predicted proteins | sample SodLak_010_BRINE_FD_10663 | JGI IMG/M metagenome (IMG submission 10663)
GTCTCAGGTCTCAGGTCTCAGGTCTCAGGTCTCAGGTCTCAGGTCTCAGGTCTCAGGTAAAAGTTTTGTTGTCTGAATGTTTTAGTCAAATAATTTTATGGATTGTTTTGCTTTTGAATAACAAATGTCGAATTCCGAATGTCTGTCTGTCCCTGTAGCTTGAATCATGAGGTATATAGCATACGGTCTGAGATTACCGCCTGCCCCGGCGGGGCAGAATCTGATTGGCCTCGGGTGAAGTGAAACGAAATGAAACCCGGGGTATGATGTAACCAAAAATATGTCGCCGAATAAGGGGATATTCTCGAAGCACCAAACAGTATTGAGGCGATCCTCAACCGAACGTATTTTTGTAAACATTTTTCAACGACGCCAGACGACCCGATTTACAGGGATGAGATTGAATAACGGATTATGATTAAAAAATAACGAACACCGAACGATGATTAGACTGTCTGTAACGTGAAACTTGATGTCTGAAAAACCCGTCAGCCTGCAACTGCAGCATGCCGACGGGGTGAACTCTCTTTTAAAATTTCATCCGAACCTTTAGGCCTCATGAAGATGTTATATCGAGTGAAGAGATACGATTCAAATTATCCCAAAAAGTCAACGAATGACTCCCTTTACGATGTTAATAATTACATCAGGGATGGTTTAATAAACGAAGTGAAGCATTTAAAAGGAATACACCAACATGAAAAACGAAACGCGTTTAAAAATTAAGATTTCGGAAGCGGCAACAAACCGATATCTAAGCAATACCCGATTTACAATACAGTCACTTGCAGATTCACTCGATATGAGTGCAAAGGATATCTTCGACCTTTTCCCCAACCGAAGGTCCATCCTGGACTATTTTTACGAATCCAGAATGATACTCTATAAAGATTCCCTCTCCACTTTGGAAGACTACCATGAATTTTCGCTGAGTGAAAAGTTAAATCATCTCTTTTTAACCCTGCTCGACTCTTTTGAAGAGCACCGGGAATTTACTCTTGTAACTTATAAAGAGATGGTAGCCCTCGACAGACGACGAAATGCGTTCAGAAGATTATTTAAAGAGGAGCTGAAAAAGATATTTAACGATGATCCTCAAATAACCCGCTCTTCATGTATAATTCAGAATGAGCTGCTCTGGAAATCCATCCTTTTGCAGTTCCACGGACTCATAGCATTTTGGGCTAACGATTCCAGCAGAATGAGGGAGAACAGTATGGCGCTGGCCGACAAATGGAGCTCATTTATTGAAGAGATCTTCTACACAAAAATTATCGACAAGGGATTTGATCTCGGCAAATACTTATGGATGAACTCATCTCTCAGCAAGTGCATGACGAGTGACAATTTCAATGTACCCTCCCTGTGCGGCAGAGATCAAAAATATCAGGAGAAAAAGAATGAGTGATTTTCCATCCACAAAGTTTGACCGTGGAAAGATATTTGCAAAAACCGGCTTAAAAGTTGGCACCAATTACGCAAAACACTACCTCAAATCCCTGGCATCGGGGAACGGTGATAAAACAGCACTTCATAAACAGACCGCAGAAGAGGTATTCAGCGAGTTTACCAAACTTAGAGGTACGGCTCTCAAGATTGCCCAATCCTTTAGCATTGATCAGGGGTTTCTGCCGGATGAATTTGCAGAGGTGATGACTAAGGCTCAATACAGCGTTCCACCCATCAACCGATCACTGGTTCGAAGCATCATCAAAAAAGAGCTGGGAAATTATCCTGAACAGCTATTTAAATCGTTTGATACTCAGGCAATAGCTGCAGCTTCCATTGGGCAGGTGCATCGTGCGACATTGAAAGATGGCACTGAGGTGGCGGTTAAAATTCAGTACCCCGGTGTTCGAGACACCATTTCATCCGATATCGCACTGGCAAAGACCCTGCTGAAGCGAATTGTTTCTGATCCGGACACTATAGAAGATTATATCGAAGAGGTGAAGCAGACGCTTATTGTTGAGACAGATTATATTCTGGAAGGCAAGTCGATGGAGCGTTTCCATGAAAGGTTCGCCTCCCAAACTGTTGCTACTCCGCGATGGATTGAAGAGTACTCCACTGAAAGAGTTTTGACCATGACCTATCTGGAAGGTCAGCACCTGAATGAGTTTTTAAAGTCTGATCCATCCGATGAGGAGAAAAGTAGATATGGTCAGCTGATGTGGGATTTCTTTCACAATCAAATCAAGGCCGTCACTGATGAAATTCTTGAATTTCACGCCGATACCCACCCCGGCAATTTTCTTCTTACCGATGACGGAAAACTTGGAGTGATTGATTACGGCTGTGTAAAGACGTTTCCCGAAGATTTTTTCTATAAATACCTGATGCTGCTCCCCACACATCTAAACAGGGATGAAGAGGCAATTCTAAAACTTTACGAAGAACTCGGCGTATTAAAGGGAGATCCCGAAACGGAACCTCGTGAGAAGCAATTTTACGATTTTGCTTTAAACTACGGGTTTACGTTTGCCCTTCCCTATCTGGAGGACTCCTTTGATTTTGGAGATTCGGAGTATCGAGATTTAATCCGGCGGTACACGAAAAATGCGCCTATTACAAACGAACCGAGAGGCAATAAACACTTTATTTACAGTACCCGTGTACATCTGGGTCTATATCACTTTTTGATGAAACTGGGAGCTAGAATAGAGACTGAGAAGTCGAGAGAGATTGTTGAAGAAGTTTTACAATCCAGGCAATCCATTTTTGCCGAAAAATAAAAAACCCGGACTGTCTGAACAGACCGGGTTTCAGGTACTGCTTGTAATTCTTATTTATTCAGGAGAAGCGACCATTGTATAACCAAAGCCTTCAGCTCCACAACATTGAAATGTGACATTAAACGTAATTTCTCCTGTTTCGGCTTCATAGCTACCTGTAACATCGAGCACCCTGTCTGTCTCATTACCGTCTTCATCAAAGAAGGTAACATGAGACTGTGGAGCACCTATCACAAGACCTCCTGCCGTTACATTAAATGCGTATGGAGTTTCATCTCCTGCACCGAATAGCGGGCCTGTAATGTTAGAGGTTAGATTATAATATGGAGCACCGCCAACCTCAATAGGCTCATCCGGAACTTCAATCTCGAATGTTCCACTAAATGGGCCAAAGTCACCATCAGCATCGTACGCATAGGTTCCTTCTTCTAGTTCAACCAAGCCCCCAATGGTAAAGGTTCTTGCAGCACCTTCTTCCCCCCTTCCGAGTGTGAGTTCCTGTCCGCTTTCCGTTGTGGCACTTTCAAGGGTAAATGTAAGCTCCCGGGTAGTGCCGAATGCGGCATCGATTGGAAATGCTAAGGTTACTGAACCATTATCCAAATTAGTTGTTTCAGGGTCATAATTTATGGTAACCGTTCCAGCACTCCCTTCAGAGAAGATATAGTCTGTTCCCTCCTCAGCATCACCTGAGATGGAGTACTCAACCGTGACATCTTCCTCCTGGGTTTGTCCCAACTGGAATTCTACTTCAAGACTGCTGCCTGCAGCAACTTGTTGACTTTGCGTTGTTATTAACACAAAAGCCGGCTGTGCTCCCTCTTCGATAGAAAAGGGTTCGCTCACATTTTCACACCCGTAAAATACGAGTGCAAAAATTGGCAAGAGATATAAATATTTAATCAGTTTCATAATTGAATAGATCTTTTAAATTAGTTTTCAAACCACATTGGCGTATCCAGTATTGGATCCTGCGGTGTATTTGGGTTTGAAGAAATTTCTGATGGCGGATAAGGGAATCTTCTGATTACATCCCCCAAATCAGCATTTTCTGCGACATCCAGATCAGGGAATTTGACACGCTTCCACTGACTCCAGTTTTCCGGAGCTCTGTCCAGTACTTCGATGTACTGCTGAGTATGGATTGCTTCCAGCGCCTGTGTTTCTGATGTAAACGACGCAGGTAAACTTGAGATGTAATCGTCTTTATCGGCCTCAGAAATACCGTCTGATTCACCGGCTCTTGAATCCAGCACGGTGTAGGGATCCAAGAAATCCAATGAAGCTCTCACGCCGTCAACATATGCATCGTGTGCACCGGCTAAGTTACCGGTAGTTGCCAGATACTCCGCTTCGTAAAAGAGTACTTCAGATGCCGTTAACATTCGGTTTGGCCAGTCTCTTCTGATAATGTTTTGGCTTACCATATTGGTTGGCCCTCCAAAACCGGAAACACCGGCAGTTTGTCCAACATAGCTCTCCTCTTCAAATGTGTCACCATCGTCGAAGGTAGCAAAGGCGAAGTAGGTTTCCCTTCTTGGGTCATCCAGATCATTCATAATATCCACAAGAGTTTCTCCTGCATATACGAATATCTGTCCATTACCGGCGTCTGTGAATCCGCCAAATAGATTATTCAGCACCCAAAGGTTGTGGGCGTTGTCATTATTATCGAAAAATGGAATGGCAGCTTCATCTTCGTTATTCCGAATTAACGGCTCATTATTCAATAGATCAGCTATTTCTGAATCAACAGATGCATCCTGATTTCTGAGAAACATGTAGGTCCTTAGCTTCAACGAGTTTGCGAACCGAATCCAGCTATCCATGTCGCCGCCGTAGATCAGGTCTCCTTCACCTACTGCAGCCTGAGCAGGATCAACTTGATTGATAGCTTCGTCGAGCATATCAACGATACCGCGAAGTACCGTTTCCTGATCATCAAATTCCGGTTCAGGGAACTCTTCCGGGTCCTGCGACTGGGTAAACGGAATATCTTCCCACATCATGGTGAGTGAGAAAAAGAGATACGCCTGCATCATCTTAGCCTGTGCAGCAACGTTTGGCCTCACCGGTTCACCCGTTTCTGCAGCTTCAATCATTAATGTCAGGTTTCTCATACTGGTTCCATACCAGTTACTCCACGTATTCCCTGTAGAGAATGGACTAATGTCGTATCTGTCCGGGTTAATGAATACAGCGGTTGAACCATTTGGTGCCCAAATGTTCACAAAGAATGCATTTGAAGGCATGATTTCAATTGCTCTGTTTGCAGCAACGTTTGCCAGTACTGTTGGGAACAACAGGTCAGGCGATACCTCAGTTGCGGCATTTGGATCTGTATTCACATCCAAAAAATCCTCGCAACTTGTCAGTGCTAATAAAAGCACCGTCGAAAAAATTACTTTTTTAAATAGTTTCATAATCTTCAGCAGTTTGTATTAAAATCTTATTTGAGTGTTCACACCAAACGATCTTGTGGATGGCAGTACGTTCCACTCAATCCCTTGTCCGTTAGATGCAGAACCAAAGAGCCCTGTTTCCGGATCAATGTGCGGTACTTCACTGTAGAGAAGAAGAAGGTTTCTACCTTCAATACCCACAGATACACTGCTTATAGGGGTATTCTCAATCCACCTTCTTGGCAGAGTGTAATCTATTTTAACCTCTCTAAGCTTCACGTATGTAGAGCTGAATGTGTTTCCTTCATGTACGTCTGAAGCTGCATAGTTATTCCAGAACTGCTGCATTCCCTGTACGGGAGTCGTGTTAGGACTGTAAGTACCGTCCCCATTTTCTACAACTCCATCAATTACATAAGAACCTCCGCGATTTTCCAGAGTCTCTTCTGCAACACCCGCTCTTCTAAGGGCACCAACTGTCTGAGAAAACAGAACGCCGCCGTGTCGATAATCAACCAGGAAGCTGAAGTTTAATCCCCTGTAGTTAAACTGATTGTTCAGCGACAGTCTGAATTTAGGGTCAATTGAACCTAACCTTGTTTGACCGCCTGTTCTGATTAATCCTGTATCCGGATTAATTACCAGCTCACCTGTATCTTCTGATCTCAGGAATCCGGGACCGTAAAGACCCAGGGATTTACCCGGTTCGGCGCGAACCTGCAATCCGTTAAATGCACTTTGTATTACAATCTCATCAACACCGGGAGCCAGAGACTCAACAATGTTTCTATTTCTGGTGTAATTCAGAGTCGCCACATAATCAAATGTGCGTGTTCGAATTGGATTCATATTCACAGACAGCTCAATACCTTTATTGGATACCTCTCCAATATTTGTTCTCAGCGCACCGAATCCTGTGGTAAGCGGTGTTGGAATTGAAATAATCTGATCTTCCGTTCTCACGTCATAGTAGGTTAAGTCAAACCCAAATCGCCCGTCGAAGAACTGCATTTCAGATCCAACCTCAAAAGATTTCTGAAGCTGTGGTTTCAGATCCTGCGGAGGCAGTGTTCCGGTAGCGCTGAAACCTGTTCTGCCGCCATAAGGAAAGTCGGCTCCTGTTCCGTACTGACCAAAAATGTCAGAGATTGGGAAGTACCGGAAGTCCAGCTGGTAAGGTGCTTCATCACTACCTACCTGTGCATAGTTAATCCGTACTTTACCGTACGAAAGTACGTCGCTGGCAATATCAAATGCTTCAGTAAAAATTAAACTGGCATTTACAGATGGATAAAAGAACGAATTGTTCTCTTTTGGTAAAGTTGAAGACCAGTCATTTCTACCCGTAATGTTCAGGAACAAGTAGTTTCTAAATCCAAATGTTGCATCTGCATAAACACCAATCAGTCGCTGCTGGCTAAAGTTATTAGCCGGACTGTTGGATGATGCATTCGCAAAGTTGAGCAGCCCCGGCACATCCAAGGTTGAAGCTGTATTCCGTAGAATACTCTGCTCCCTGGTATTGAGGTTATAACCGGCAACACCCTGGAATGAGATATCTTCTGAGATATCTCTGTTTACCTCAGCCAGAAAGTCGATATTAATCTGCTGCTCCTGAATCACATCAAGAGAGAAATCACCATCATCACGGCCAAGCGTTCCAACTGCATTTTGTCTTTGACGATCTTCCGTGTAGTAGTCAAGTCCGGCTCTACCGGTGAACCCTAACCACTCCAGCGGAGAGTATCTTAATTCCAGATTACCGAATACACGCTGAATGTTATTTCTGAAAGGATTCTCATTTACAATCCAGTATGGATTATTGGTTTGTGTAGAGAGTGCACGCTGCGTGCCGTCCTCATTTTTGTAATTCTTTAATTCTCCTGCCAGGTCAGTAGTTCTTGGGAGGGTATTGATCAAAGATGTCAATACGTTGGGGTCGTTACCACCGGCAACGGCTCTACCCTTCGTATCCAGATTGGTATACGTACCTGAGATTCTGGCAGAGAAATTTTCAGTCATTTGGCGACCGGAGTTCAACGTAATAGATGTTCGCTCCAGTTTATTGTTTGGAACAATTCCACTCTGATCTGTTCTGGTAACACCGATTCTTAAATCAGACGTGTCATCAGCATCTGCAAATGAAATACTGTTTATTGTCGTGATATCGTTTTCGTAGAAATCTCTTACGTTATCAGGATAGGCTTCAAGAGTGACCTCTTCTCCCCTGATATTCTCAACCTGCTGACCCGCGATTCTAGGACCCCAGCCATTCAGACTGTTGCTGTCATATTTACCGTTTGAACCCTGTGCAAATTCATTTTGAAAGGCAGGAAGTTTCATCGGTGAAGATGTCCTTACACTGGAGTTCACTGTTACGGTTTGCCCCGCTTCTCCGGATCCTCTCTTGGTAGTTATAAGAATTACACCGTCTTTCGCTCTCTGTCCGTAAAGTGCGGCAGCGGCTGCACCTTTCAATACGGTAACATCTTCGATATCATCTGCATTGATATCACCGCCGCGGTTACCCACGTCTACAGCACCGGTCAATCGATCCTGTGAAGTTCCGGCAACAATATTTGAGTTAGAAATAGGTACACCGTCTACAACAAATAGCGGCTGATTACTGCCTGAAAGTGAGGAGATACCCCGAATGGTAATTCGAGAAGATGCTCCAATATTACCGGACTGTCCCTGTATTTCAACACCGGGAACTTTAGCAGCAAGTGCATCAACAAAATTAGTTTCCCGTGCTCTCGTAACTTCCTCTCCGGAAATAGACGAAATAGAATAGGCAACAGATCTGGCCTGCCGTTCAATTTGCTGTCCGGTCACAACAACTTCGTCAAGTCCGATTAAATCCTGTCGAAGTTCAATATTTCTGGTATTCTCACCGGCAGAAATTGAAACACTTACTTCTTGTTGTACATACCCGATAAATGTATAGGTAATAGTGTAGTCGCCTACCGGAATGTTTTCAATTGTATACATCCCATCCAAATTAGTTGAAGCACCACGCTCCAGTTCAGGAATGTAGATATTTACACCGGGAATCTCTTCGCCCGTTCTTGAGTCTGTAACTACACCTGTCAATGTTCCAGATTGCGCAAAGGCAAAGGAAGCAAAAAACAAGCTTATCAGCAGACTTAGCTGTAGCTTCTTAATCATAAATAACCTCTTATTTGATGTTTAGTTATTTGCAGTATCCAACCGGGTTGAGTGACCGATTGATGAATAGTTTTATCTGCAGTTTTATGTTTGTTTGGGTTTGAGAGATGATATTCACATGTCAAACGATCGATAAACAAACAGAGATCAGCTGAATTGGCGTATTCTACGCTTATGATCAGCCTGTATGGTGAGAGTATAATTTTCGACTAACCTTAAGTCAAGTATATATTGATACTTAAAGTTGTATGAAGAATGATTTCATATTGTGTTAATCGTTGTTAAACACTATTAAGTAATGAGCGGCAATAAACTGTAGAGATATAATATTTTTAACCGACTTATAAGAGGTTAGTTGCTTCACAACTTTTAAAGAGTTTAAAAAAATATCTTCAGAAAGCTTACCTGTAAATAATGAAATAGGTTTTTGTATCGATCAAGTGAAAAGTGATAGACATAAAAAAACCCGGCTCAGAAATCTGAACCGGGTTTTTTATTTATTCTTACCAATTGTTTAATTAAACCTGTTACCGCGTTGTTCGGCAATAACTCGGTTCATATCAATTGCAATGGTCACCTCGAATGTATCGAAGTCAGCATACTTCTAAATCAACTTCTCATCATATAGGGAAGTTCATACTTGTAGCAATTTTTGAAGTCGCAAAATAATATCTGCCGTGACATACGTCTTATTTTAAATTTATTAACAGTTTATGGCGTATAAGATCTTTACATTGGCACCAAACAAAATCATCACGGCTATTCATCAATAACTTACCATGAGAAGTACTACAACTATACTCTGCTTGATAACTTTTTTAATTCTTACTTCCTGCAACAATCGTTCTACTCAAATGTTGATTAATGAGGATATCGATTACTCTGAAAATGATTCCATCTCTTTAATGCTTATTGAAGCCGACTACTTATTTGATCATTTCCCAAGTCATATTTACGGAGCATTGCGGCCTACTGAAAAAAATATATTTGATAATCACCTGGTGCAGCTTTTTTCAGGCCAAACCCAGTCAAGAGTTACCGGAAAAAAAAGAAGTGCAAATATTGACCCTGCCAATTTGGACCTGCGCACATTCAAAACAAGTGAAATGGAATTCAAAATTCTAAGCCCGAAACAGGGGACTGATCTGAGTTCATCTGAATCTGATTCCAGATTTACACTTATATTAGATCAGTACTCTTTTAATCCTTACCAGGTTGGAGGGGGAAGCGGATCGTATGCCGGGCATGAACAGGAGGTGCAGAACAGAATCAGATTCAATCTATCCTATCTTATATGGGATAATCATCAAAAAAAGGAAATCGGGTGGGGAAAGGTGACGTCTAATCATCGATTATACAGAGAGAATATGGCTGAAAGTTATCGAAGTGCGATCTCTTCTGCATTTCAAAAAATAGTAGATGTAAGTCCTTTTCAGCCTGCATAAACTTTTTGGGGCTATCGACAGACTGTTGGATTACAACGAACCTGGGTTCAATTGATCAATTAATCTGAGTTCGATTAATACTATTTTTCATTTAATCGGCATCAAGTCTCCCCTGGCAAGGGGCTCCGAGCGTTAGCGACACGTGAAACGAAATTCAGAGAGGTGTCCATCGGACTTTTACACATTCTGATAAACATCCCTCTAAATTCCTCTTTAATAAGGGGGACTCTATCTTACAATATTCAATAATTGAACACAGGTAATTAGGTTTCTAAGATCAGTATTGAACAATAGTAATCGTCTGCTGTGCAAACAACTCGCCCTATTATAGACTGCAAAATTAAGTTACTAATTCTCAGCCGAATAGAATTAATTTCCGTCAACCAGCCCTATCTCAAGGTATACTCTGTCTCCTGAATCGAAATATGGCGCATGATACTACAGTAGCCGGTACTATTATTTACAGATCTCTTAACTAGTAGGTAGTGATTCTCTCTCTAAAGCGGGTTAGCTTTTCAACATTGGTTAACTGCCATAAACAGCAAACAAAAAAAAAAGCT
>SL_7KL_010_BRINEDRAFT_10001743_pt1 | contig 10308 bp, 12 predicted proteins | sample SodLak_010_BRINE_FD_10663 | JGI IMG/M metagenome (IMG submission 10663)
TTTTCGTGCCCGTGTTAGGGGCTATCCGACCAGCAGCGTCAGGTAGAGCCCGAGCATCGCGGCGGAGAACAGCAACCCGATGGTCTCCCATCGGGTCAGGATGCGTTCGGCGTCTTCCAGGTGCTGGCGCAGTTTCAGGCGCAGTACCCGCAGGCGTGCCGGCATCCGGCGCGGCCGGGGTGGTGGCACGGCCAGGCTTCGGTGGGTACGGCGGGCGGCACTCCAGGCGGCCTCGGCCAGGACGGCCAGATCGCCCTCCGTCACGCGCGGGGTCTCGCGGTCGCGGATCAGCCGGTAGGCGATACCGGCGAGGACGAGCCCGAGGGCGATCGGCCACAGCAGGGCCAGGCCATACAGATCCCGTAGCTCGACGGGCAGGCCGCCGGGCCCGACGACCAGGACCCCGAACGGGAGCAACAGTCCCATCAGTGCAAGACTGCCCCAGGCCCACCACCGCTGCCGGTCAAGTTCGTCGGTGGGTGCCTGCAGTCCAGCCTGCCAGCGCCACAGGAAACGCAGCAGCAGCACGGTGGTGCCCGCCGCGGCAAGGGTCAGCAGAAATTCTGTATGGGCCAGCCAGCCGGGCAGGGTGTCGGGGGCCAGCGGGCCCTTTAGCGTGTTCTTGGCCAGCGCGCCGCTGGTGAACGGCAGCCCGGCCAGGGCCAGGGCCGGCAACAGGGTGAACAGGGCAAACGCGGCCCGGGCCAGGGGCGTACCGGCCACTGGTTCTGCATCCCGGCCGTCAGGAACAGCGCGCCCTTCGCCAGGCCGTGGTGAACGGCGTACAGCGTGACAGCGGCCAGTAGCCAACCGCGCGCCTCCGGCAGCAACAGGGCCAGGCCAATGCCGACCGTCATCAGCCCCATCTGCGAGATGCTGGAGTAGGCGAGGATGGTCTTCGGTCGTACCTGCAGGACGCCCACCAGGACCCCGAGGAAGGCCGCTGCCAGGCCCAGCAGGACCAGGGTCTCGCCCAGCACTGCATGCCCGGTGGCGTCTAGCGGCAGCAACCGCATCCAGCCCAGCAGCCCGGCCTTGATCATCGCCCCGGACAACACGGCGCTGGCCGGTACGGGGGCCGCCGGGTGGGCCAGAGGCAGCCAGAAGTGCAGCGGCAGCATGCCGGCCTTGATCCCCAGGCCTACGACCAGCAGTGCGAGCGCCAAGCCCTCGGGGCGGGCGGCTGCCACCGCCGCCAGGCTGGATTGCCCTGCGGCGTGGACGGCCAGGAGCAGGCCCGCGAGCAGCAGGACCTCGCCCAGTACCGCGAGGATCAGGTACACCCGCCCGGCGCGCCACGCCTCCGGCTTTCCGGAGTGGACCACCAGCCCGTAGGCGGAGAGACTCATCAGGGAGAAAAACAGGTAGAACGATGCCGCGTCCTGGGCCAGGATCAGCCCCAGATTCCCGGCCAGGGCCAGCAGCCAGAACACGTAAAAGCGCTCGCGCCGGGCGTCGTCACGCCGCTCGCCGAGGGCGAATAGTCCGGCTGCCAGCCAAAGGCCTGCAGTCAGGGCCAGAAACGCCCGCCCGGTTGGGTCGACGGCCAGGTGGGTCCCCATCAGCAGGCTATCGAAGGTCGCCTCCAGCCCGGTCGGGGCCAGGGCGGCGAGCAGCAGCCCGGGGAGCGCGGCCCAGGGGACCAGGCGGTTCAGCCGCGCCTGCCCCGGGTGCAGGCCGATAAATACCGCCAGCAGTAACGGCAGCAGTGGGACGGCGAGCAGGAGGATGCTGCTCACAGCCCGAACTCCGGCAGCGAATAGTCGCGCCGCACGATCAGGCTGACCCAGCCCAGCGGGCTCAGCCCCAGCCCGGCGAAGAGTCCCACCAGGAGGCCCAGGGCAGCGGTGAAGACCACCGGAAACAGCAGCATCCAGTGGGTCTCGAAGCGGGTCGGCCCGGCATGTGCGTGCAGCGGTTCATGCCACGGCTCGCGGCGCTCACCGAGCCAGCCACGGATTACCGGCGGCAGGAAATAGGCGGCGTTCAGCAGGCTGCTGAGGACCAGCACGCCCAGCACCCAGGGCATGCCGGCCTCCAGCGCCCCCAGCCCCAGGTGCCACTTGGTCACGAATCCTGCCAGCGGTGGCAGGCCGATCATGCCCAGCGCCCCGAGGGTGAAGGCGAGCATGGTCAGCGGCATGCGCCGGCCGACCCCGTCGAGCTCGCTGATGCGGTGGATGCCGAGGGTCTCGGCGAAGTTGCCGGCGCAGAAGAACAGGGTGATTTTGGTGATGCCCTGGTGCACCAGGTGCACCAGTCCGCCGATGATCCCCAGCGGCCCGGCCAGCGCCACGCCGAGGATGATGTAGGAAACCTGGCTGATGGTGGAGAAGGCCAGGCGCTGTTTCAGGTCGTCCGTGCGCAGGGCCTGGATGGAACCGTAGACAATGGTGATCGCCGCCACCACCAAAAGCCCGGCGGTCAGGCCCAGTTCGATGGCCAGCTCGGTTCCATAGACGTCGTTGACGACGCGGATGATGCCGAAGGCGCCGGCCTTGACCACGGCCACGGCGTGCAGCAGCGCGCTCACCGGCGCCGGCGCGACCATCGCGATGGGCAGCCACGAATGCAGCGGCACCAGCGCCGCCTTTACCCCGAAGCCGATCATCAGCAGCACGAACAGGATCTGGAGGGTGGTCGCGTGCGTCTCCGCGAGACCGTCCAGGTACCCGCCCGGGGTGAAGCCCTCGGCTCCGGCCAGGAGCGTGAGCCAGACAATCGCCGTGAACAGCACCAGCCCGCTGGTCAGCGTGTAGGCGAGATAGAGCCGTCCGGCCCGCAGCGCCGCCGGCGTACCGCGATGGACCACCAGCGGCCAGGTCGCCAGCGTCAGGATCTCGTAGAAGATCAGGAAGGTGATCAGGTTGCCGGACAGGGCAATGCCGACCGTCGCACTGACGCACAAGGAGAAAAACCCGAAGAAGCGGCTGCGCCGGGGCGAACCCTCCAGGTAGCCGATCGCGTAGACGGTGGTCACGAACCACAGCACGGCCGAAAGACTCGCGAACAGCAGCGACAACGCATCGGCGGCCAGGACCAGGTCGATGCCCGGCACCAGCGGCAGGCTGAAGCGGTATTCGTCGCCGCGCAGCACCCCGGCCAGCAGGACTCCGACCAGTGCCAGCTTGGTGCCGGCGCCACCCAGGTTCAGCGCGGTACGCAGGCCCTGGCGATGCTCGGGCAGAAAAAAGATCGCGATCCCCGGCCCGAGGGAGCTGAACAGGATCGCGAGCAGCAGCCAGCCGCCGTCCATCAGGGGGCCCCCGGCGTCAGCGCGAGCGTGTTGAGGGTCAGCGTCCCGGCCAGCCCGGCGAGCGCCGCGACAGTCGCCAGGCCCAGCGGTACCCAGTCCATCCACGGCGAGACCGCCTCGCCGGCATCTTCGTGTCCGCGGTGAAAGGCCGGGGCCACCATCCGGAATATGTAGGCCGCCGCGAGCAGGCCGCCGCCGGCGATCGCCAGCACCCACAGCACGCCGATGACGCTACCGGCCAGGACCGTGCCCAGGCCGGCCTCCAGGAGCAGGTACTTGGCGATGAATCCGCCGGTGAACGGCAGCCCCATCAGGCTGACGCCGGCCAGCCCCAGGGCGAAGACCGTGCGCGGCCGCGCCCGCAGTACATCGCCCAGGTCGGCTAGCCGATCATGCCCGGCGGCGTGCTGCAGCGTGCCCGCCGCGAGGAAGACCGAGGCCTTGGCCAGCGCGTGGACGACCGCGAAGAACACCACCACCCGCCAGGCGCCCGGGTCCACCAGCATCAGCGGGAAGGCGATCAGCAGATAACCGAACTGGGCGACGGTGGAATAGGCCACAATCGATTTGAGGCGCCCGGCGCGCAGGGCCTGCAGCGAGCCCCAGACCAGCGCCGCCACGCCCAGTAGCCCGACGAGGATGCCGAAGGCCGGGGTGGCCAGCGGGGCGAACACGCCCATCCACAGACGCAGGATCAGATAGAACGACCCGGTGACCACCAGCCCTGAGAGCACCGCGCTGACCGGCGCCGGGGCCGAACCGTGGGCCGGCGCCAGCCAGACATGCAGCGGGAACAGCGCAGCCTTGAGCATGAGCCCGGCGGTCATCAGTACGGCAGCCATGCGTTCTGTGGGGCCCGCTTCGGTGCGGGCCTCCAGCAGCACCAGATCGAGGACCCCGTGCTCCCCGAACAGCAGCACCACCCCCATCAGGAAGCTGAGCGAGCCGAGGATGTTGACCAGCAAATAGCGCACTGCGCCGGAGACCGCGGCGGCCGTTCCGGTGAAGGCGACCAGCGCCACCGCGGACAGCGAGACCACCTCCAGCGTGATGTACAGGTTGAAGGCATCGCCGGAGAGAAACAGCATGTTCAGGCCGGCCCACAGCCAGAGCCACAAGGGCCAGAATTGGCGCCGCTCGATGCGATCATGCACATAGCCCAGGCTGTAGAGGCTGGTCGCAAGCCCCACGACGGCCGTCAGCACCAGCAGGGTCATGGACAGTCCGTCCAGATGCAGCATCAGGCCCAGCGGGGCCTCCCAGCCCCCCAGTGCCACCCGTGTGGCCGCGGCGTCCGGATCCGGCCCGGCGTTCAGGAACAGCGCACTCAGACCGAGCACCCAGGCTGTGATGGCGAGCGCCCCCAGCAGGCCGACGCGATGGGCCTGGCGCGGCCAGGCCGTCGCCAATACGGCCACTACCAGCGACAGCGCGACCAGCCCGGCGATCGCCGCCGGGAGCCACTCGGCATTTGCCGGGGTCACGAGGGCCGATCCTCGTCCGAGGCGGCGGGGCCGCCGTCGGCGTGATGTTCGCCGCGCGAGATGTCTTCCACCGGGGCGTCGTCGTCCGGTGGCCCGGGGAGCATCACTGCATGGCCCGTCAGCCGCGTCAGGTGCACCACCAAAGCCAGGGCGAAGGCGGTCGCGCTGACCGCGACCACGATGCCGGTCAGGGTCAGGGCCTGCGCCACCGGGTCCGGCGGGCCCTCGCCGCGGGCGGCCACACCCAGCAGCACCATGAACACGCCCGAGCCCATGATGTTCAGGGCCAGGATGCGCAGGACCAGATGGTGCCGGCGGATCAGCCCGTACAGCCCCAGGGCGAACAGGATGGCCCCAGCGGTGGGGTACAACAGGCCCGGTGCCAGCGTGTGGGCCAGTGTTTCGGCCAGGCCGTTCATGCGTCGTCCCCGGCCGGGCGCCCGGCCACGAACAGGGCCACCAGGGCCAGTGCGATGGACAGCGTCGCCGCGATCTCGATCAGGAGGATCAGCGGGTAGGCCCAGGCGTCCGCATAGCCGAGAAAGCCGTGTCCGGCCACGAGGCCGTACAGCCCCACCAGCAGGAACAGGGCGACGCCGGCGGTCAGGCCCAGGCGCAGTGGCACCCCCGGCGCCATTGGCAGCTGGTGCGGTCGCGCCAGGACCAGCAGGATCCCGGCCGCGCCGAGGATGGCCCCGGCCTGGAAGGCCCCGCCGGGGGCGTGGCTCCCGGCCCACAGCACGTACACCCCGGTGACGATCGCGACCGGGACCAGCAGGCGCAGGGTGCCGGGCAGGATCGGGCCCGGGGCCGGACGCGCCGGGATCAGGTCATGTCGCCCCAGCGACCACGCGCCCAGCAGTGCGATCAGGACAATCGCCAGCTCGAGGAAGGTGTCGTAGGCGCGGAAGTTCAGCAGCACCGCGGTGATCGGGTGATCGACGCCCGAGACGTCCATGTGCGCATCCACTACCGGCTCCAGCCCGGTGGACTGCGGCTGGTGCCACAGCGCGGTGACCAGCAGGCCGCCGACCACCAGGGCAAAGGTCAAAGCGGGCAGGAAGGTCCGGCGTTCGGGCGGCGGGTCGTGCAGCGCCCGCAGCAGGGCATGCGGCCCGGTGGGGTCGGGCGGGGGCGTATGCGGGCGGCCACTGCGACGTTCCGCCATGATGCTGCGCAGGCGTTCCAGCGTGACCAGAAGCAGGGCCCCGGTGATGCCCGCGCCGATCGCGGCCTCGGCCAGCGCGATGTCCGGGGCCTCCAGCCGCACCCAGGCCAGCGCCAGCAGCAATCCGAAGGTAATGAACAGCACCACGGCCCGGAACAGGTCGGTACTCGCCAGGCAGCGCCAGGCTACCCCGACGATGCCGGCCAGCAGGACCAGATCGAAGAGGACCAGCAGCCCGTTCATCGATCCGACTCGAACTCCCCGTGGGTCCAGGTTCGTTGCGCCACCATGTGCGCGGCGGTGGTCCCCGCGGCCAGGACCAGAAGCCAGATCAGCAGCAGCTTGAGGATGTCCGCCGGACCGCTGGCCTGGAACATCAGTCCGAGTACCACCAGCCCGAGCCCGACGTTGTCGGCCTTGGTCAACGCATGCAGGCGCGAGTAGACGTCGGGGAAGCGCAGCAGCCCGGCGGTGCCGGCGGCGAAGAACACGAGCCCCGCCAGGATTAGGACCACGGTCAGGGTATTAGCGATCATCGTTCGGCTCCTCCGGCTCGGCGGATTCCGCGTGCTGGCGGTGGATTGGGGTATCCGGTGGTTCCGGCAGGCCGTGCTGGCGGACGAAGGCCACGGCGGCGACCACCGCCAGCAGCGCAAAGACCAGCGCCACATCCACCAGGGCGGATTCCTCCAGTACCAGCGACAGCAGCAGCAGGATCGTCACCCCGGTGGTGCCGAATAGTTGCGCGGCCAGCATCCGGTCCCCGGAACCCGGCCCGCGCAGTACCCGAACGAGACCCAGCAGGATGGTGCCCAGCAGGAACAGCGCCGTGGCCAGATAGAAGACGCTCACGAGGTTTTCCCGTTGCGTTTGTCGCGGTGGTCACGCGGGTCGCGGAAGGCGGCCCGGATGCGTCGTTCCAGAGCGATCAGCGCCGCCCGGGTGTCGGCGTCGCGATCCAGCACATGCAGGGTCAACAACCGGCCCTCCAGCCGAATGCTGAGCGTGCCGGGCAACAGGCTAATGACCGCCATGAACAGGGTCAGCGGCGGCCCATGGGCCAGTTCGGTTCGGTAGGTCACGAACGCCGGATGGATTGGCAGGCGCGGATCCAGGGCGCGGCGCGCGACATCCAGGCCGCCCAGAAACGAGTTGCGAAGAAAAAAGCCCAGCAGGTCGGGCAGGGCGCGCAGGCGTAACGGGAGCGGCCGGCCGGTCGGCAGCAGCAGGCTGGCGCTACCGGCCAGAACGATCGCCAGCAGGGCCAGCGGTTCCAGCAGGGCCTCGTGGCCCGCGAGCACCCACCACAGCAGCGCGGCCGCGGCCGCAGTCCCGATCGCCCGCCTGCCACGTGACCGCGCGCGGCCGGGGAAGCCGGGGTTCGGTTGCGAGGAGCGAGACGCGGGCGTCATCGAGTCGCTAACTGGCGGAGGTGCCGAGGTGATCCTGGCGCTCTTATCTCAGCTCGTTGCTGGCGTCGGTGAACCCCATCAAGGACACGTCAAAGACGAACGGTTGCTCCTGGTGCAGGGCGCGGAAGGCCACGGTCAGGGCCTGCCCGCCTCGGAGCGCGCTCATCTGCTGGCTGTTCAGTTCGCGTCCGGCGACACAGCCCTGCTGCACGCAGGTCACGTAGCCGGCGTCCATTTCCTCGCCCGCGTCATCGACCTGCATGCGGATACCGGGTCGCAGATCCACGCCCAGCGGCACCAGCACCTCGATCACATGCTGGTCACCTTCACGGCGGATGGTGGCCTGCAGAAACAGTCCCTGCGCCTGTTCGTCCTGAATCTGCAGGGTCTGCTGCATCTGGCAGCGCTCGCCGTTCGGGGTGTCGATGCAGGCGACCTCCCAGTCCTGGTAGACGGTGGTTTCCGGCTCCTGCTGCACGGGCTGCTGCGGTTGGCCGGGTTGTCCCATGTCCTGCGCCACCCCCGGGGCGGCGAGGCCCGTGAGCAACAGCGCAACAATGGCAACGAAAGGGCTGCGGCGGACGTGTCGAAAAGACTGGATGGCCATAGGCATGATCAGGGTGGTCTCCGATGTTGAAACGTGGTCCTACTCTAGCGCGCCAGGCAAGGGACTGCTTTGAACCGGTCTCGGTTCCGGTGGTGCCCGCGTAGCCTCTCATGGCCCGGTGGTATAGCGCTCGACGAAGTCGCAGCGGCCCTCGGGCAGCCAGTCCGGGAGGTCGTAGTAACGTTCGAGTACCGGTTGCAGGATCTGGTCGTGGTAGGCGGCGTAGTCGAAGCCGCGGCCCTCGGCGAGGGTCCAGGCGACGCCGCGGATGGTCACTTCGCGTACGCGCACCTCGTCGAAGAAGGGCTCCACCTGCGCCGGATCCAGCTCGCCGCGGGTGGGGACGTAGAGCAGGTTGGCACCGTCCAGCGCGCGGAAGTCGGTGAGCAGGTCGTCCTGGCGGCCATAGTGCGAGCCAGGGCCGAACACCCCGACCTCGCGGCCGGCGTAGTAGCCCAGTACCGCGGAGCGCGAGTAGCTGCGGGTGAAGACGTGCCAGTCCGCGTCGTATTCGCCCACCACCCCGGCCACCGATTCCGGGGCCAGGTAGAACACGGCGTCGGCGTAGCGGTCCTGGCCCTTCAGCCATTCCACCGGCATCAGCGCGAGGGTCAGGATCGCGACGGCGTGCAGCATCGCAAGGGTCCCGGAGAGCCAGACGCCGAGCGTCAGCGAGCGTCGGGCCAGGAACAGCGCGGGCAGCAGCAGGAAGGGCGCGAAGGCGGCGAGCCAGTGCAGCCCGATGCTCTTGAACGGGGCGAGCAGGGCAAACAGGATCAGCGGGATCAGCCCGGCGGACAGGAACACGCCCAGCTGGTGCTCGCGGATGCCGGCGGCCAGGGCACGCCACTGGCGGGCGTAGAACCACAGCAGCCAGGGCGTGAACAGATAGACCAGCAGGACCGCATAGGTGAGCCAGTTGCCGGGGTCGAAGCCGCCGTCGCCATGCCGGTTCACGACGTTGAACATCACGTTGTACCAGCAGTTGTCCCAGTTCCAGTACAGATTGAGGGCGACCGCCGGCACCACGCCGAGGATGATCAGCAGCAGGCCGCGCCAGTGCTGCCGCGCGAACAGCAGGATGTGCAGCCCCAGCGCGATGCCCAGGAGCACCGCGAAGTACTTGGACAGGAACGCCAACCCCAGGGCCAGCCCGGCGAGCAGGAAATAGGCCGCGCGCCCGGTGCGCAGCGCCAGCCAGGCGAGGCCGGTGGCGAGCAGGGCGAACAGGATCAGCGGGGTGTCCGTCGCGGTGATGACCGCGATGAAGAACAGCGGCATGAACAGCGCCAGCAGGGAGACCAGGCGTGCCCGGACCGGATCGGTATGCCGCCACCAGAGAAAGACCGCGAGCGCCGGGGCCATGGAGGCGAAGATGCCCAGCGCGCGGATCGCCAGCGGGTGGTCCGACAGGGGCAGGATGGCGCCGAGCCACCAGCCGATCATCGGCGGGTGGTCGTAATAGCCCAGATCCGGGTTATGGCCCCAGATGATGAAATAGGCCTCGTCGCCGGTGATCGGCAGCGCCCATGCCATGCCGATCTTGACCAGCAGGACGGCCAGCAGGATCGTGCCGTAGTGGCGCGCGAGCCACGGCCACGAGGTGGGTGTCGGTCTCACTCGGGGGCACCCTCCAGGGCGGGTCCGTGGACGCGCCGGAAGCGGCCCCGACGCAGCCGGTAGCCGCTGCGGGCCAGCTCCAGCATCGGCTGGTCGGCGTCGCTGTCGCCGTAGGCCGCGACCAGGTCCACCGGCTCCTCCGGGGGCAGGGTCGCCAGCCAGGCGGCGATGGCGGCCGGCTTGGCCGCGCCCCGGCAGTTGGTACCGTCGAGGCGCCCGGTCACGCGTTCGCTGTCATCGACCGCCAGGCGCGAGCTGACTACACCGGCAAGGCCGTGGCGCTCGGCCCAGGGCTGCAGCCAGAGATCCAGCGAGGCGGACACCAGCACGCAGTCATGGCCCGCGGTCTGGTGGGCCTGGAGCGCGCGCATGCCCGCCGGGCGCAGCAGACGGTCCAGGCGGCCCTCGGCGAACTCGCGGCCCTTTGCCTGCAGGTGGGCGAGGGTCTCGCCGGCCAGCATGCGGGTTAGCACGGCCTCCTTCGCGTCCTGGTTGGAGAGGCGCTTCAGCGCCAGGCCGGTCAGCGCGGGGAGGCAGTCCGGCAGCCGGCGCAGGAATTCCACTGTCCCCAGTGCGTGGCGCAGGAAGGGGAACAGGCTGTCGCGCCGGGTCAGGGTGCCATCGAAGTCAAACAGCACGATCTGCCGCGCGGGGCCGGGCCGGGTGGAGGCGGACATGGCTAGGGAAACACTGATCCATGTACACGCTCGCGCTCGAGTCGCTTTTGCGTGCGAACAAGGCGCGGTGACTGCCGTGCAGTC
>SL_7KL_010_BRINEDRAFT_10001747_pt1 | contig 10299 bp, 9 predicted proteins | sample SodLak_010_BRINE_FD_10663 | JGI IMG/M metagenome (IMG submission 10663)
GCGCACCGTTCGCGAACCGGGCAGCAACCGCCGCTATCTCAAGCTCGGGATGGCGGTCCTCTGCGGCGAAGGACCGCACTGTCCCCGCCCGCAGCGCCTCTGGGAACACGCGGCTGTCTGGACCCTCACCGTGCCGGAGACCGCACTCGTCGATCCATCTGTGGGAACAGCGATCAGGATCCAGGTGACAACAGCAGAGAGTACGAACCGGGTTCCTCTGCCGACCTCGCTCGGCGAGCACTCCGGCACCATGTCGCGATGACGTCGCGACCGACATGGCCGCACCCTGACGAGGGTCAGGTCTCGACCAACAGCTCGTGCGCCTGCGCGCGGGTGAGGGCGTGCGCACGCGGGTCAGCGCGGAACCAGGCCCGCTGGCGACGGGCGTACCGCCATGTCCGCCGGGCGATCCGCTCAGCCAACGCCGCCACGGGCAGCTCACCATCGAGCACCGCCAGGGCCTCGGCGTAACCGATGCCCTGGCGGGCGGTGTGCGACAGCTCCCACCGCTGTCGCAGACCAGCCACCTCCTCGACCAGGCCGGCGTCGACCATGGCCTCGGCCCGGCTGGTGATGGCCCGGCGGAGCGCATCGGCAGGTGGATCGAGGCGCACGACCCGCAGGCCCGGGTAGATCGACTCGTGGGAGTCGTAGGCGTCATCGAAGGCGGAGAAGCGCTCCCCCGTCAGCTCCCACACCTCCAGCGCGCGAAGGGTACGCCGCAGGTTGCCGGGTTCGATGCGCGCGGCCGCCGCCGGATCGAGCGCAGCGAGGTGGGCGTGGGCAGCCGCCGGATCCGCTGCCCAGCGCTCTTCCAGCTCCGCACGCACGGTGGGGTCGGTGGGCGGGAAGCGCAGCGGGTCGACCACGGCCCGGAAGTACAGGCCGGAACCACCTACCAGCACGGGTGTCGCGCCCCGGGCGTGGACCTGGGCGATCGCTGCACGGGCCCGCTCGCGGAAGTCGACCACCGTCAACTCCTGGTCGGGGTCGATGACATCGACCAGGTGGTGGGGTACCGCGGCCCGATCGGCAGGGCTGGGCTTGGCGGTGCCGATGTCCATGCCGCGGTAGACGGTGAAGGCGTCGACGGCGACCAGTTCCGTGGGACGACCCGCTGCGGTCCGGGCCAGGGCAGCCCGCTGGGCCACCGCGGACTTCCCCGACGCTGTGGGCCCGACCACCGCCAGCACCGTCACCCTCGCACCTCCTGCCGCTCGACGCCCACCCGGGCTGACGGTAGGACAGTGCGGCCCGGCCGGCTGCGCGCGGAGGACACCAGGCCCGGTCGGCTGCGCGCGGAGGACACCAGGCCCGGTCGGCTACGCGTGGAGCACGTGCCGTCCGACGGCCCACACGCCAGCCGGAACTACACCGCCCCGTCGCAACGCCGCGGGGGTCCGCGACCTGTTGGTCGCGGACCCCCGCGGCGTGGTGTGGTGCGTCGGGCGACAGCCGTCAGCTCGTGGCGGCCGGCTCCTCCGCGAGGTGCTCGTAGCCGTCAACCTCGAAGCCCTCGGCGACGGAGCGTGCAGTCGCGACCTTGCCGAGCAGGATCCCGTAGATGATCTTCGAGAGCACGTCGGCGATGGTGAACAGGTACGTGCGGGTGACAGCAGCCTCTGCGGTCTGCCCGAAGTCGCCGAGCATCGGCACGACGTAGGCCACGATGTAGAGGTTCCAGGAGAAGGCGAACAGGTAGCGGATGTTGCGCATCGTGGTCTTGGCTTCGCCGGGCAGGTAGCTCAGCGACTCGCCGGTCAGCTTCCAGAAGATGCCGAAGAAGTAGATGTAGGGGATCATGGCGGCGGCGCCCCACCAGAGCAGGCCACCGAGCGGGCTGGCGACCTCGTAGAACTGCCCGATGTAGCCGAAGACCACCATCAGGGCACCAGCGGCACCCATCTTGAAGCGGTAGCCGAACAGGTCCTTCTTCGCGATGTTGAGGACGAACAGGCTCTGGGTCAGCAGGAGCGGTACGTCGATCAACCAGTTGAAGTAGCGGTAGCCGTGGTTGTAGGTCATGTCCCCGAGGACGTAGAGACCCTGGTTGGCATCGAACTCGAAGGCCTGGCCGAGCGAGATGTCGAGACGCAGGAGCAGCAGCGCGGCGGAGAGCATGACCACCACGGACATGGTCGTCATGGAGCGGTAACGCGGGGCGACGTTCTTGCGGGTGAGGATGAAGTACGCCAGACCCGCGAAGTGGGCGGCGTACCCGATCGTCAGCACGGTCGACATGAGATCGAACTGGGCGGGGGTGAACTCGACGACGTTCTCGAGGTTCCACAACACGGGCGGTTTTCCTTCGGACGGGGGATGAGGGGTCGATGCACGGTCCGGTGCACGCGCACACGGATGCGGCGCTCCTGGAGGAGGCGCCGCACGGGGAGAGGCCCCGTCCCTGCATATCCTCTTTCGCCGCCCACCCGTGCGTGGATTGCCCTACCCGCCGAGGTTTCCACCGACCACGGGAAGTTGCCGGGCTGCACCCACCCCCGGGGTGACAGCTGCGGTCCGCCAGCCCTGCCCGGCGGCCATCGCATCCGCCGTGGCCCTGCCGGCCGAGGTGTGCGCCACGCTGATCGGTGCCGCCGCCAGGGCGTAGTTGGTGGCCGCCTCCACCACCTCGGCGACCACGAGGTCACCGGGCGCGTAGGCCGGAGGTGTCCCCGGGGTCACCTCGGCTGCCGGCAGGTGCACGAGGTGGTTGCCCCGGGTCCGCCCCGACCAGCGGCTCGCATCGCTCTTGGATGGTGCGTCGAGGAGCAGCTCCTGCCGGCTGCCGACCAGCCCTTCGTGCCGTTCGCGTGAGTGTGCGCGCACCATGGGCTCCAGGCGCCCGTACCGGTCCGCGACCACCTCGGGCGGGACGAACTCGTCCACGAGCGCAGCGGCGGGGGTGCCGGGGCGTGGCGAGTACTGGAAGGTGAAGGCCTGGTCGAAGCGCACGGCGTCCACCACCTCGAGGGTGGCGACGAAGTCCTCCTCGGTCTCCCCCGGGAAACCGACGATGATGTCGGTGGTCAGCGCGGCGTCGGGCAGGAGTTCACGGGTGCGCTCCACCAGACGCAGGTAGCGCCGGCGGCGGTAGGAGCGACGCATCAGCCGCAGGACCCGGTCGGAGCCGGACTGCAGCGGCAGGTGGAGGTGGGGCATGACGTTGGGCGTGTCCGCCATCGCCTCCAGGACCTCGTCGGTGAAGTCCCGCGGGTGCGGGGAGGTGAAGCGCACACGTGCGAGACCGCGGATAGCACCGAGCTCTCTGAGCAGCGCGGCGAACTGGCTCGCACCCGCGAGATCGCGGCCGTAGGAGTTGACGTTCTGGCCCAGCAGGGTGACCTCCACGACCCCGTCCTCGACGAGCTGGCGCACCTCGTGGACGATCTCACCGGGTCGGCGGGAACGCTCACGTCCACGCAGGCTGGGAACGATGCAGAAGGTGCAGCTGTTGTCGCAGCCCACGGCGATCGACACCCAGGCGTGGTGGCGCACCTCACGCTTCGCGGGCAGCGCCGAGGGGAAGGTCTCGAGCTGCTCGATGAGCTCGACCACCGGCACCGCAGCGGAGTCTGCCTCTGCCAGCAGCGCGGGCAGCTCGGGGAGGTTGTGGGTGCCGTAGACCACGTCGACCCAGGGGGCGCGTTCGGCGACCGTGGCCCCGTCCTTCTGCGCGAGACACCCCCCGACCACGATCGTGAGGTCCTCACCGGCAGCGCGGCGGGCGTCCTTGGTCGACTTGAGATGACCGAGGGTGCCGTACAGCTTGTTGTCCGCGTTCTCACGGACCGCACAGGTGTTGAGCAGGACCAGGTCGGCTTCCTCCGCTGTGGCCGCAGCGCGGTAGCCGAGGCTCTCGAGCAGCCCGGCGGCACGACCGGAGTCGTGCTCGTTCATCTGACACCCGAAGGTCCGGATGTGGTAGCGGCGCGGCATCCTGAGGAGCTCCGAGGACGGTGTGGGCGTGGAGCGGCAAGGTAACGGGTAGCCCACTGCCACCGTGGCCACGGGTCCCCACCTGCCCTTCTGCCCTACCAACGGGGACGGATCCGATGCCAAGATGCAGCCGTCCACTCACGCTGAGTGGTCGGTGTACGGGGGGTCATCTCCTTCGCACGCCAGCGCAGGCGACGACCAGTGGACACGCCGATGCCCACCGAAAGGCAACCTGGTGGCACCACACGTGGGCTCGCGTGGGGTATCACCGTCGCGCTCGTCCTCACGGCGGTCCTCCCGGTGCTCCTGGTCGGAGGACTGGCGGCGAGCGGCCTGCAACGGGCACTGACGGACCGGGCCACCTCGGACCTGTCACTGCTCGCCGAGGCCCAGGCAGGACGGCTCGAACTCATCGGCGGCAGCGCAGCGACCAACGCCCGCCTCATCGCGAGCCGCACCCAACTGCGTCGGGACCTCTCGGCACTGCTCGACGGCGACGAGCAACGGCTGGCGCGCATCGGCGACATCCTGGCCGACACCGTGCAAGCCACACCGGAGGTCCTCGCGGTCAGCCTGCTCGACGTCGACGGCGTCGTGCTGGCCGGTCGGGGGGATCCCACCCTCGTCGACGCCGCCACGGCTGTGGAGGACCTGGACCTGTCCGATGCCGACGCGGTGACCTCGGTGGTCGTCGAAGATGGGGCGCTCGATCGCTGGCTGGTCGTGACCCCCCTCCACCTCGATGACCGCATCCTGGGCACGGCGCTGGTGGAGCTCGACCTGCAACCCGTCGCCGAGGTGCTGGAGGGCGTCGGTGCTGGCGCCGCGACAGCGCAGACCTGCGTCTTCCACGTCGGCGCGGATGGCTCGCTGGCACCGCTGCGGGTGGCGGCGACGACCTCACAGGAGTGCGACACCGATGCGCTACCGACGCCGGCCACGCAGGGTGCTGCACCGCACGAGCAGTTGGCATCGATGCTGCGGGCGAGCGCCGAGGACACGATCGACGGTCACGACGCGACCGGGGAGCGGATCCTGGCCTCGGGCCACCAGATCCGCGCGACGCAGTGGCTGGTCCTGGTCAGCCTGCCGCGCGATGAGCTCCTGGCACCGGTAAGGCCCACCACCGCCAGCCTGGTGGCAGCCGTGGTGGTGATCGCCGTGCTCGCGGGCGCCGCCGCGGTGCTGCTGGCACGCCGACTGACCGGACCGATCGGCGGCCTCGCGCACACCGTCCGTGCCATCGAGGACGGTGACCTCGCCGTACGCGCCACCCCTCAGGGGCCAGGCGAGCTCGGTGAGCTGGCGACCGGCATCAACCGCATGGCAGACGCCATCGAGCACGAGGCGCAGGAACGCGAGCAGCGCTACCGCGACCTGGAGGCGCTGACCCACGCCATGGCCCATGACCTCAAGGGGCCGCTGACCACCGTGCACGGCATGCTGGAGCTGGTCGCAAGCGACCGTGTGGCGGATCCGCAGCAGCGGCTCGAGCTCCTCGATCGCGCGCGCGGCGCCTCGGTCCGCATGCAGCGCATGATCGCGGACCTGCTGACCCTGGTGCGCACGCACGGGACACCCGTGGAGCGCCGAGCTGTCGACATCGAGGGGCTGATCGACGCGACAGCCGCTGACCTCGGCGCGTCCGAGGTGATCGAGCGACAGCCGCTGCCCACGGTGCCCGGTGATCCGATCCTGCTGGAACATGTGGTGCAGAACCTGCTGTCGAACGCCCTCACCTATCACCCGCCGGGCGTACAACCCCGTGTCGTGATCTCCAGCGCGCGCACTGACGACGCCGTGGAGATCCGGATCGATGATGCCGGTGTGGGGATACCGGAGGCGGAGCGCGAGGAGGTCGTGGAACTGTTCGTCAGGGGGGAACGCACGCGCCAGACCCGGGGAACAGGGCTCGGCCTGCCGATCGCGGTACGCGCCGTCGAACGCCATGGTGGTCACGTGCGTATCGAAGACTCCCCCCTCGGCGGTACCCGGATGGTCATCTGCCTGCCGATGACCGACACCGTCGACACGCGTACCGACAGCGACACGGATGCGATCACCTGAGGGAGCTGTTGCTCCCGAGGTCGCCGCAGCCGGCAGACCTGGCCAGCGGGACCACAGGTACCGGCGACGCGCACCTGACTGCTTCTGCCCGGGGGAGTAGTGCGCAGTGGGGGTCGTCCAGTGGGGGCTGGACCCCTCAGGCGTGCTCGCCGTGGTCGGCCACGGTGTAGCGGCGGCGCTGCTCGTGGTGCTCGGCCTGCTGGTCGTCGAGTCGCGAACCGCGTCCGGTGGCCACCGCAGTCAGCCCGACGATGCCGACGGCGGCCGCAGAAGGACCGCCACCCGGGGTGAGGACGAAGGTCGCCACGAGCACCGCGAGGAGGACGTAGCCGATCAACGCCCGCACCCGCGAACGACCGATGAACATCGCGACCGCGGCAACCAGCACCGGCACACCGATCAGGAGCCAGGTCTGCAGCAGATCCATCGTGTTCTCGCCCTCCCGACGTGGTTGCGTGCCATGGACAGGCTACCCGGCAGGGGTTCCACGGCCGCTAGCCGCCGGCACGCGGCCGGCCTCAGTGCCCCGCTGCACGCTCCTGGTCACGGGTCGTGAACACCGCCTGTCGCGCCACCTTGCGCGCAAGGGCGTCGGGGTACCCCCGGCGCACGACATGTCCATGGACGCGCCGGAAGGCCGTATCGGAGGGTGCGGCCGTCAACCGGCTCGCCCGCTCCACCGCCACTGCGAAGGCAGCGGCCTCCTGATCCTCGCTCTCCGCGGCGGCCAGGGCCGGGTCGAGGACCTCATCGTCGAACCCTCGCTCACGCAGATCACGGCGGATACGGGCAGGCGCATGCCCTGCGCGGCGCTTCTCCTCCACCAGCGCACCGGCCATGGCCGCATCGTCGACCAGCCGCTCCCGACGGGCCTGTTCGAGGGCGAGGTCGATCGCACGCGGGCTGTGCTCCCGGTCACTGAGCTTGTCCCGGAGACGGCCTTCTGCCTGCGGCGCACTCCCCGTCGAGCGACGGATGAAGGCCACCGCGCGTGCGACCTCGTCCTCGAGCGACTGCTCCAGGGCAGCGGATGGCGCGGCCGCCCGCTCGGCCGCCGCCAACTGCCGGTCGGCGTCCGCCTGGGCTGCAAGCCGGGTCGCTTCCCGGGCCCGCACCTCACCCGGCGCACCCGCCGCACCCGCGCGCGCATCCTCCACCTCGGTGGGTGGCCCGGCGGCAGGCGGCACGGGCGCGTCCTGGTCAGCGTGCGCAGGCGCAACGCGGATGGGTTCGCGGCGCACCCCCCGTTCGGCGAGCCAGGCTTCCGCATCCCGGAAGGGTCCGTCGGCAGCAGGCACCTCAGTCCTCCTCGATCGGCGCGACGCCGTCCTTGGCTGCCAAAGGTTCGAGCCCGAGCTTCTCCTTGACGCGCTTCTCGATCTCCGCGGCGACGTCGGCGTGTTCCCGCAGGAACATCCGGGCCTTCTCCTTGCCCTGCCCGAGCTGGTCACCGTCGTAGGTGTACCAGGCACCAGCCTTGCGGATGATGCCCTCCTCCACGCCGACGTCGATCAGCGAGCCCTCCTTGGAGATCCCCTCGCCGTAGATGATGTCGAACTCCGCCTGACGGAATGGCGGCGCCACCTTGTTCTTCACCACCTTCACACGCACCCGGTTGCCCACCGCGTCCGTGCCGTCCTTGAGGGTCTCGATCCGGCGGACGTCGAGCCGCACCGAGGAGTAGAACTTCAGCGCCCGCCCACCCGGGGTGGTCTCCGGAGAACCGAACATCACGCCGATCTTCTCCCGCAACTGGTTGATGAACACAGCCGTGGTGTTGGAGCGTTTGAGCGAGCCGGACAGCTTGCGCAGGGCCTGGGACATCAGTCGGGCCTGCAGGCCGACGTGGCTGTCCCCCATCTCCCCCTCGATCTCCGCCCGGGGGGTCAGTGCGGCGACGGAGTCGATCACGATCACGTCCACCGCCCCGGAGCGCACCAACATGTCGGCGATCTCCAGCGCCTGCTCACCGGTGTCGGGTTGGGAGACCAGCATCTCATTGATATCCACGCCGAGCGCCTGCGCGTAGGTCGGATCGAGGGCGTGCTCCGCGTCGATGAACGCGGCGATCCCACCCGCCTTCTGTGCCTCCGCGATCACATGCAGCGCGACAGTGGTCTTCCCGCTGCTCTCCGGCCCATAGATCTCCACCACCCGTCCACGCGGCAGGCCTCCGACGCCCAAGGCGATGTCGAGGGAGAGCGCACCGCTCGGGATCGCCGGTACCAGCTCACCGACGGTGTCGCCGAGCTTCATGAGTGAACCCTTGCCGAACTGCTTCTCGATGTTGGCCAGCGCGAGGTCGAGGGCCTTGTCCTTGTCCACGAGCATCTCCAGACGTGCGGTGCGAGCGGCGGGTGCGGTTGCTGCGAGCGTGTGTGGTATGCGGCGGCGGCAGAGCCAGGGCCGGTGCCGCGAGGTAGGAACCGTACGGTGTGGGAGTGACATCCCGGCTGCGGGCATGGCGCGGCCTGTGGACAAGTCCCGTGGGCCCGGGGCCATCACGACGAACCTCACCGTACCCGAACGGATGTTCGCAGTCGAGGAGGTGGCGTGGGTTCCATGCCGTGGCGAGGCGTTCATCCCTCGGCGACCCGGCGGCAACCTCGCCGTCGGGATGCGGGCGTAGCGTCCGCGACGTCAGCCCGACGGACCCACTTCCCCGTCGCCGGTCGACGCACGACCCTCTCCCCGGCCGCGGCGTTCCACCACGCCGCCGGCCCCGCGGGGCGGTGTCCCGTCACGCCGTTCCGCGAGCCCCCGGGATCCACCACCCGGGGGCTCAGTCGTGCGCTGCTCCGGGCCCTGCTCCGGGCCCAGCTGCGGGCCCACCTGCGGGCCCACCTGCGGGCATGGTCCGCCCCACGCACCGGACGCGCAGCGAGCAGGCACTGACTAGCGTGGCGTCCCCGTGCGCACCACGGACCCCCCCTGCACGCACGACATGAGGCCCTCGACATGGATGCCGCCGAGCCAACGCAGGACCAGCCGGTCGCAGCGTCACCCGACGCCGCCCGGAGCGGAACCCGGTTCGTCTTCATCGACACGGAGACCACGGGGCTCGACTTCACCCGCCACCAGTTGACCGAGGTCGCCTGGATCGTGCGCTTCGAGGACGGTCGACAGCTCGAGCGCTGCTTCATCCCGGAGCACACCCTCGACGGTGCGGACCCGACGGCACTGGAGATGACGCGCTACCACGAGCGCATCGCTCCGCAGCCGCGCTCGCCTGCGTCCGAGTGGTTGGAGTTGTTCCTCGAGGACGCCACCAAGGCCGTGCTGGTCGGGGCCGTCCCCGACTTCGACGCGCGGCACCTGGAGAAGGCTGCTGCCCGCATCCAGCGCACCCCGACCTGGGACCACCACCTCCTCGACGTGGAGACCCTGGCCCTGCCACTGATCTCACCCGGCCCAGAGGCGCCGCGCAGCCTCGCGAAGACCTGCCGCGCCCTGGGGATCCCACACGACCAGGACCAGGCGCACGGCGCGCTGTACGACGCACAGCAGGCGATGCGTGTCTTCGACCGGGTCTACGAACTCCTCACCAGCTTGCGGGCCGCAGCTGCCCCGCTCCCACCGCCGGTCCCGCGCAACGGCAACGGCAACGGCAACAACAACGGCTCCGGCAACAGCACCGGCAAGACCACCGGCACGGGCACCTGAGCTCAGCCGGGCGCCGGCCAGGCCACCTCGGTCTCCACCACGTAGGGCCCGGGCTGCCCCGGCGGCGCACTCGCCCACAGCCCCACGGCCGCCGGCCGCCACGCCACCGGGGGAACGTCGATCCTGGCGACGTCGCCAGCGCGCACACGCGTGCGGCCACCGGCCCTCGCCAGGGTCACATGGGCCCGGAAGCGTCGTGCGGGGAGGTCGAACCCGGCCTCCCGCAGCCCGGTGTGCAGGCTGGCGACGACACCGGCCAAGGCGCCCGGTGGGTCATCGCTCACCTCCAGCAGCAGGACCCGATCGCCGAACCGACCCGCTCCGGCGATCTGGAGCCTGGGCGCGGGTCGGGGCGCCACCTCGGCCAGGCAACCACGCACCACCTCCACCGCCTGGCTGGCGGCAGCGACGTCCACCTCACCGAGGTAGGCGAGGGTGAGGTGCCAGCTGTCGGGCGAGGTGGCGCGCAACCGCGCGCCGTCGCCGCGGAGGTGCTCGGTGGCCGCACGCACCGCTTGGGTTGGCGCGGCGGGCAGGCGCATGGCGAGGAACCTGCGGGGCGGTCGCGTACCGGCGGGCCGGTTCCCCGCGGCACTCACGACGCGCTCACGCTGGACTCACGCCGTATCCAGC
>SL_7KL_010_BRINEDRAFT_10001749_pt1 | contig 10289 bp, 18 predicted proteins | sample SodLak_010_BRINE_FD_10663 | JGI IMG/M metagenome (IMG submission 10663)
TTGGTGAAATGTAGGGAGTATGCGTGGAACCTGTCTTTGGCTCAATGCTTTCAGGCTCTTTGAGCTACTTTCAAAACAGGCTGCCAGTTGGTCCGAAATTCCAGCTCCCTAGATTTCACGAATATATTTCTGAAATGTATTAAGAGGTGGCTCCGGGAATCTGAACAGCCGCGAGACTCTTGATGAATCCAGCCAACTTCCCGTATGATGCGTGATGACTGATGCGCGGAGCAACCCCGTGAGAACAACCCTTTCTATTGATGACGATGTCCTGCTTGCAGCCAAGGCGATCGCGGGTCAACAAGGGCGCAGTTTGGGTGAGGTGGTATCCGAGCTTGCGCGGCGTTCGTTAAAACGACCCGCCTCCCAGGCGGAACGTAACGGCATTCCACTTCTGAAATTACGCCCTGGCTCCCCCCCCCGTGACCTTGGATCTCGTTAACGCCCTTCGGGATGAAGTCACGTGACTGGCCCACCAACCGGCTCAGCGGATAAGATCGACATCATAAGCCATTATGCGGGCATCAGACGTGATAAGCTTCAACCGCTCGCAGCGCGCTTGCGCAATCAGCATCCGGTCAAACGGGTCAGCATGATGGGGTGGCAGGCGCGCAGCCTTTTCTGCGTGCGCCCAGGAAATGGGCAACGGTCGACACCCCGCGTCAACGGCAATGCTGAAAATCTCTTCCGGTACATCGAGCTTACCAATCTCCCGCTTGATCCCAATCTCCCATACACTGGCGGCAGAGAGGTACAATTCGCCCGTAGCGACCGCCTCCAACTGCGTCGGCGAAAGGCGCGGATCGCCCAGTACCGCCCAGAGCAAAATATGTGTATCCAACAAAACCCGCACTTAGCTGCCCTGGTTTTGCAAGAACATTTCCGCAACCTCGTCATCGCCTGCGAAAATATCATCGGGTAATGTGAATGCCCCCTTCATCGCGCCAAGCAGCGGGCGCCCAACGGGACGATCAGCTGCAATGATCCGCGCTACAGGCCGACCGTAACGTGTTAATTCTATGGCCTCACCCGCCTCTGCACGGCGGATCAATTCAGCGAATTGGGCTTTCGCCTCAGCGATTGCGATTTGCATGACACTCCCCACTTCTGACCTTAATATAGGTCAAAACTGAAAAGGAGACAATCCAGACCTTACCCTGGAACACCGCACCCGCTTCCGGGAAGGTACTGAGGGTCTTGACCAGGCGCCTCTGGATCCGCTCCAGTAAATCCAAAACAATCGGGATGCTGTCCATATCGACATCTATGATCTCGACCAGCGTAGCGTCGACCCCGGAGGCTATAACAGGCGAATATAACCTTGATGGGCTGCATGGGGCCTGCGTTCAGGAGATCCGGCGCAGGGCGCGATCCCGTAGACTCGCGAAATACGTCGCATCGGCCACGATCCCGTCGCCTGCCGCGATCTCCTGGCACGCTACCTCCAGGCGGCGGTTCAGATCAATCTGGGCCATCAGTTGGATGGAACTACTGTTCCCAGCTTGAAACCCGGCGCCTAAGCCGTTTCAGCACATGTCGAAACTTTGTTTCTCACGACGTACAGTGTATATACTTATATATATCCAAGGGACCATATAATGATTGAGACCAAAATCCGTAAAGTTGGCAATTCCGCAGTCATGACCCTGACAACGGAGATGTTGACGATCCTCGATGTCAAAGAGGGAGACACGCTTTTTGTCATGCGCGGTGATGATGGCAGCCTAAAAATCACACCACACGACCCTCAGGTCGCGGCGGCCCTGGCGGCAGCGGAAATCGTCATGGATGAGAACCGCGATCTTCTTCAGGCTCTCGCGTGACAGAACCGGTCTGAGCAAGGGCGCGCTGGCTCTCTGTGGTGTGTTCTAGCACTTCTCTCCGGCCCTGCCCTATCGTATGGGCCGCCGGGGGATTGTTTGAGCTTTCGTTAAAACACGCTGCTCAGGTTTAAGCTGGAGTGGCTTGAGGCGCAGGTGTTTAAATTCTCTTGCTGCAATCCGCTCATATAGCAACCGACTATGCGTGGCTTGTACATCAGGTTCAGCGGCAATCGCAGCACCTTTATGCTGAAGCCGGCCCTCCATTTTCTCAGGATCCATATCGTGCAAGGCGCGGGCTTTTCTCCGTCGTAAGGTCACATCATCGGTTGGCCCAAAACTGGCATAGCCAGCCTCTTCAAGGATATCTGCAATACCCTCTGCCATAGCGGGTGGAACGCCTCCTGTTTGCAAAACTGTTTCCAGGATTGGCCTCAGGCTGTTTTTCAGATCTGGATCTTCCATCAGCTGAAGGTGTTTGGAGGGCGTGTCTTGAGGAGGAAAACCCGTCATATGTCATGTCTCCTTGGCAACGGCATCCTTCAGGCCCTTCAGGATTGTTGCTGTTACTTTGCGATCGGCTTCCTTGGCAATCGTCTCTCCGGTTGCCGGATTTCGAACCATTCTTGCCGGGCGATTGCGACAGATGACCTTGAGGGTGCCCGGGATCAGGATACCACCACCTTTTGCCACTTCGGAATGGATGGTAGAGGAAAGGGCTTTCAGGACTGCGGCGACGTTTTTTTTATCTACGCCGCTTGTTTGGGTAAGTGTGGCGAGCAATTCTCGCTGCGTCAGGTGCTTGGACATGGCAAACTCTTTTCTGATTGAACTCGGAGTATGATCAGTACGCGCCTCAAATCTGTCTTATGATGCATTCAAAGCGCGGGTCCGCAGGAACCAAAAATTTCATACGGACAGATATCATCAAATCACGCTGCCGTGAAACAGGCAATGAACTTGTAGGCATACGAAACGGTTTCGTCGGATTTCGTGATTTATAGACCACGCGGTCTCTACCTCCCGCTTTCCCTTCCCTTCCCTCTTCCTCCCTCCATCTCCATCTCCAGATGCGCGCATTTCGATAGATACCGCTTGCCATCGACAGATTACCCAGTGTACGCAGCCTTCCCTAAGGGTCTGTGAGGGGCCGCCACAAGCCTGGGATTATGGCCGATTCAAATTAAAGCAGGGAATTTATTATGTTCTATAAAGACGATAATCTGGCGCTGTTTATCGATGGCGCAAACATCTACTCTGCGGGCAGAGCGCTCGGGTTTGACATTGACTACAAGCTGTTGCGGCAAGAATTCATGCGCCGGGGAAAGTTGATCCGCGCATTTTACTATGCAGTTCTTTTTGAAAATGAAGAGTATTCTCCAATACGCCCCTTGTTCGATTGGCTCAATTACAATGGTTACCACATGGTCACCAAGCCTGCCAAAGAATACCTTGATAATGACGGGCGTCGGAAGAGCAAAGGCAACATGCATATCGAGCTGACGATCAATGCCATGGAGCTTGCCCCACGCCTCGACCACGTTGTTCTTTTTTCAGGAGATGGTGATTTCTGTCCTTTGGTTGAAAGCTTACAACGTCAGGGAGTTCGTGTTTCTATTGTCTCTACAGTCCGGAGCCAACAGCCGGTGGCCAGTGATGAGCTGCGCCGCCAAGCGGATAATTTCATCGAACTCGATGAACTCCGCAACGTAATCGGTCGGATTCCACGCGAAACTCGGGAAAATAGCGAAGTCTCTCTGAGAGATTTCAGAGAATAGAGCAGTTAACATCTTCCCTGACACAGGGAGAGCACCGTAAAGTGTGGGGCAATTGCCGCTGGCGCAATTTTCGTTTCGAAAGAACAACAAGTTTTACGCCCGCATCCGGAAGGGCTGACCCTCGAGCGGGCGCAAAGGCTGGACGGTGAGTACAGGTCAACTCTGAAGAACCCGCCGCGCGGATCTCGCCAAGACCCTCACCAGACATCTCGCCGCGTTCGACGCGCTGCATGACATCCCCGAAAAGATGGCCAGCCCCTCCGAGATAGAAAAGACTTTCTTTGAAAAGCGCCGGAAACTCGGTCGAGGGGTCGGCCTCGACGCTGCCGGAAACCTCATTCATGCGGCAGGGCCTGACGCGGCAGCTTAACATCTTCCCCCGGCTTCAGCCGGGGGAAGATGTTAATTTGGGTATACCCTTGGTGACATTCGCAATGAACAGTTTATCTTGAGCTTTTTGTGTATATTTTGAGTCTAATTTGATATAATGAACAGATTAGACCACAGGCACACCCAAAATGAACAGATCGAGCCCCAAAATCGGCTATGCCCGCACATCAACCACCGACCAGAACCTGGATGCGCAGGTGAGTGCCCTGAAAGCGGCCGGATGCAGCATGGTCCGGACCGAACAAAAGAGCGGGTCCAGCCTGAAGGAACGGTCCGAGTTGAAAACGATCCTCGATTTCATCCATCCAGGAGAAACGCTGGTGGTCACGCGCATTGACCGTCTGGCGCGCAGTCTCAGTGATCTGCAAATCATCGTCACGCAGCTCAAATCCAAGGGCGCGCATCTGGCCGCAACCGAGCAGCCCGTCGATACCTCCACGGCAACCGGCAAGGCGTTCTTTGATATGCTCGGCGTCTTTGCCGAGTTCGAAACCAATCTTCGTCGGGAACGGCAAGCCGAGGGCATTGTCGCGGCCAAGCAACGTGGCGTGTATCGCGGCCGCCTCCCGAAAATCGATATGGCCACCATTCAGGCGAAGCTGTCAGAGGGAATGTCACCTACGAAAATCGCACGTGACATGGGAATATCGCGAGGCACTGTTTATAAAGCAAAGGCGTCGGTGTGAAAAAGAGCAAGACTAAGCAGCGGTCGCCAGTGGCAAAGCCACCAGCCCCATCAAACACAAAAGTACCCCCACCGCGCAATCTGACGCCCCCGCTCTGCGAGAAGCTGCGCCGGGACATGACGCAAGCGTGCCTCAAGGTGGCAAAGACGCATGGTTTGACGGTCGAAGGTGGGGAGCTGAGCGACATCGACCTGCGGCATGGTTTTGACATCAGCTTCCGCGTCGGTATCCCGATGGAGGACGGCGCGATCTATTCGCCAGACAAAGCCCTCTTTGAAGTTCTTGCTCCACATTTTGGCCTTGAGCCATCTGACTATGGGCGGACCTTCAAATTGCGCGGAGACCTCCACCGGATCGTGGCAATCAATCCCAATAGACCAAAGTACCCGATTAGCACCGAGCGTGTCTCCGACGGGCGTGGGTACAAGATGCCCGCTGAAACCATCATAATGTATCTGCAGAATTCCTTTGACTAAACGTTTTTACATTGTTCCCGAAGAAGCCCAAATATGCAGCTTCGGGCCAGCGAGGCCTTGTCCTAGAGAGCACCGCAAAGTGTGGGGCCGTGAATATCTGAGGGCGTATGGTGACCTTATCGCGAAGCTAATTAAAGCCTTACTCTCTGCGGGATCGACACATTTTCGGATCGTTGCCCCACACTTTACGGCACTCTCCAGCCGGGACAATCGCCGTTTCGCAACGCGCCTGCGGTCGGGAAGGAAGAACAGCACATCGCAGCGCGGATGTGGGGGGTGAGATGGACCTGACCCGGACCGACGCCTCGCAAAACGTCCATCGGTTCTACCGGATGGAGATCGCGCCCGGTCTCTTCGGGGACTGGTCGCTCATTCGGGAATGGGGCCGGATCGGCCAGCCAGGGCAGGTCCGGGTCGACTGGTATGACACGGAGGCCGCCGCGAAAGCCGCGCGGTTTGATCTCCTGATGAAGAAGGCCAGGCGAGGCTATGAGTAGCCGGGGTCCGGACCGGACGGTTCGGGCCCGGGATTCTGGCTGCGTTGATCTGTGCTCTCCTGAATTTATCCTTCATTCATTCAGNAACGGATGTTTGGAGAAGTATGNTTTTATTACAGTGTCTTGAGAGACGTGATTGTTTCAGGGGCCTTGTNTGGATGCCANAACTGCGCTACATGAATAAATAATGAATATATGAGTTAGCCCGATGCATGCCATCCTTGAGATCCGAAATCTGACCCCGCAGGAACGCGCCGTCATGGACGCTCTGCTGCGCAGCCCGGACCCTGTCAGCCAGCGCGAGCTGATGTCCCGCATGCGCGACGCCCCCAGTCAGGCGACGATGTCCCGCGTGATGTCAGGGCTGATCGGCAGGGGACTCCTCATCAAGGAGGGGGAGACCCGGGGGGCCCGGTTCTCACTCACGCAAGACGCGCGACGCGTGGCGACGGATCCAAGGCGGCGCACTCCGATCCCCTTCGACCCCGACCGGATCGGCGGCTATGTGCCAAACCAGACACATTGGCTCCCCGAGGAGGCAGCCGCCCGGATGCGGGATGCCGTGGAACAGGCAGGGGGACAGCGACTTGATGCTTCCACATACAGCAGGGCGATCGCGGAGAGATTTCTGATCGACCTATCGTGGGCGTCCTCGAACCTAGAGGGGAACACGTATGACCACCTATCGACGGAGATGTTGATCAAGTACGGCGAAAGCGCCTCTGGCCGGGACCGGTTGGAGACGGCGATGATCCTTAACCACAAGGCGGCCATCTCCCTGATGATGGAAGGACTCGATGGCGCGTTCCCAGACGCCGGGACGATTCAGCGCCGTCACGTGCTCATGATGCGGGATTTGCTGGACCCTGCTGACCTCGGCACGGTCCGGAGAAATGCGGTGCAGGTCTCTGCGACCAGCTACCGCCCCTCCTCCGACTATGTTCTGCTCACAGCCGGCCTCAGCGACCTTCTGGCCAAGGCCGGTCAGGTGGAGGACCCGTTCGAGGCGTCCTTCCTCCTGCTCGCGGGCTTTTCCTACCTGCAAGCGTTCGGGGATGGGAATAAACGGATGGGGCGGCTCCTCTCGAACGAGCCGCTGCTCCGGGCGGGACTGCCCCCGCTCTCCTTTATCGGGATCGACAAGACCCCCTACATCCTCGGGCTGATCGACTTCTATGAGGTCGGTTCGACCGGTCTATTCGGGGAGGCGATCGCCGGGTCCTACGAGATGACGGCGCCGGACTACATCCAGGCGGTGACCGTCCAGCGGGTTCCGCATGGGTTGGAGTTGCGTGAACGGGGCCGTATCGCGGACGCGTTAGGGCGGCTGTTTCGCGACAGGACCCCGGACGCGGGGATACCAGGCCTGGTCGACGAGGTTTTCGGGGACCTGAACGAAGCGGACAGGGGCAAGATGGCCGAGATCCTTTCCGAGACGGCGGATCGGGCCTCTCCCGCCTCCGCCTTCCTGTACGGGGTCACGGAGACGGACATCCAGGAGCGAAATGCTGCCAACCGAGGCGCGTAATTGATGACGCTTGCGTGTCTGCAAACCTATAAACCGAAAGATAAATCTCGCGCGGAAGGAGGAGTGCTCCTAGTTCAGAGATGGATTGTTGCGACGTTGCGCAATCAGGTTTTCTTTTCACTGGAGGAGCTGAATGCTGCGATCCGCAAGCAGCTGATACGACTTAACTCACGCGTCACACGCCATTTAGGGGCATCGCGTCAGCAGCTGTTCACACAGCTGGACCAACCCGCGCTGCGCCAACTTCCTTACCAGACCAGATCGCCGCATGACCGACAAGCCTCAAACACCAGATTTGACAATAACTCGCGCGTGATCTTGAGAAAGTTTTGACAAGTCCTACATTGTCCATACAATAGGAGAGATGAGAAAGTTTGACTGGAACATCGAAAAGGAAAGGACGCTCCAAGCAGAGACTTCCCGAAACGGGGTCACCTTCGCTGACTGCGCGGTGGCGATAGCAGATGGACGGATACTGGATGTCCTGGCGCATCCCACGCGCCCACACCAGCGCCTTCTGATCCTGAACATCGAGAACTATGCCTATGTCGTCCCCTTCGTGATCCAAGACGACGGCTCCTGGTTCCTGAAGACCGTGTTTCCCAGTCGAAAGCACACCGCCCTTTATATTGATAAGGCACAGCCATGACCCGAAAACCCCATGTAGCCAATTATATCGACGCCGAGGAGCGCGAGCTCATCGAGGCTATAGAAGCTGATGACTATGCGCCTGGAAAAAGCCTCATGACGCCAGAGCTTGTGGCGCAGATGCAGGAAGCCGCGCGCAATACGCTCAACGAAACCAGCGAGAAGATCTCGATCCGCATCTCACAGCGTGATCTGGCACGCGTGAAAGCTCGAGCCTTACGCGAAGGCATTCCCTACCAGACCCTCATCAAGTCCATCATCCATCAGGCTGTCAGCTGATAAGCCGTCAAAATCCCACAAACTCAGCAAGCATTCGCCGAGGGCCGTCTGGCGGCTTGTTGTTGTGATTGTCTATCGAGTGGGTTGTCTGTCTTATTGTGCGCCCTGCTCTCGCTACGCTTTCAGGCATTATATGCAGTATGCTTGTTTTTCAAACTTTTCTCGGAACTTTAGTCGCCACTAACAGCTAGCTACTTGTAGCAGATAGATATCATTTTTTTGTGCAGAGTTGCACGCAAGTCCGGAAAGCTCCTATTTTTTAAGGGCCGTATAAAAAGCCCCCCTCCCCTTCCCTTGGGCTTCCAGGAAGCCGCGCTCAACAAGTTGGGTCAAACGCAGGCGAACTGTCGGTCTGGGGATTTTCGTGAGCTTGAGTGCTTCAGCTGTGCTGATACGCCCCTCGCGCTTCACATACTCTAGGATCGCTACACTTTCTTTTGGAAGCCCGTCGAAGCGCGCTTCCTGAATCTCAGAGAGCTTCACACTGAGATGGTCTTTCTGTCGCTTCAAGGCTGTCATGAAAAAACGCAACCACGGCAACCAATCTTGCGTGTCTGTTTTCAGCGCCGCCTGTGTTCGTCGCAGGGCAATATAGTATGCTTGCTTGTTCTTTTCGATCACGCTCTCAAGTGAGGAATACGGGATGTAAGTATAGCCTGCCCTTAGAAGCAGGAGCGATGTGAGAACCCGAGACAGTCGCCCGTTCCCGTCTTGAAAAGGATGGATAGCCAAGAAGACGACTGCGAAAACCCCGACAACGATGAGGGGGTGCAAGCTCGCATCCTCGAGTGTTTCCCGCGTCCATTTCACCAGCTCTTCCATCTCCCGAGGGGTATCAAAGGGGGATGTGGTAGCAAAGATGACCCCGAGGCTTTGCCCATCAGCGTCGAAAGCTTCAACATTGTTGGGGAATTTCTTGTACTCCCCTCGATGATATTCGTCCTTTTCGGAGTGTCGCAGCAGCTCACGGTGCAAGTACTTGATATAATTCTCTGTCAGTGGGAGATCACTTGCATGCTCAAACACCAAATCCATCGCCTGGGCATAGCCTGCGACCTCTTGTTCGTCGCGTGTTCCAAAGCTTCGCGTGGCAAGCCCTTGAAGGAGCTCTTCCACCTCACGGTCAGAAAGTTGCGCCCCTTCAATACGAGTGGAAGATCCAATACTCTCGATGGTGGCAACATGGCGCAGCACTTGCAGACGTTCTGGCGAAAGTCTCTGTGTCATTCTCCAAGTACCTTTAAACTCATCAATTTCCGCGACAAGCTTCAGAAGGTCTGCTGTGATGGTCAGCTGGCGGATGTCCATGATATCCAATTATGGGGCTAAATTTATCCAATTATATCCATTTATGTTCATTTCGCAAGCCGACCTTCCCTCTTGAAGATCAACCTGAACAGCTATCGCCATCTTGGCCAAAATAGACACGATAGCCTGGGCCAAAGGTGATGCGCCGTTCGGCCACACCCTGGCGGAGCGATATGCCCGGAAGGCTCGGTCTTTCAGGTACGGGAAGATGTTAAGCGGAGCTGTCTATAACTGTCTATAAGGCAAGGCAAAGGCGCAAATGCTCTGACCGTCTTCAGAGCTTTTTGTCAATATAGGTGGGAAGCTGTATTTGCTCGATCTCGGCTATCTGGGCCACCACATCATTAACTCTGAGAGCACATACACTTGCAAGCGCGGTCATCCCTTGATCCCAAGCCTGCTCTGCCGCCTCGCCAAACAGATCCATTGCCGTCATGTGGTCCCCTGCTTCAAGGGCGCGTTCCGCAGCCTGCCTCAATTCCTCGGGCGATAGGTGTGACGGCATCTGGAAAATCTCTCCTGCATCCTTGGTAATATTCAGAACCACACCAAAATATATACGAATTTCAGCCCGTTTCAATGCCAGAGAGGCTGAGGCAGATGCGCAGGTAGTTTGACATCTGCCCAGACCCGCCATGTGATGCCCCGGCCATGTGCTTGGTGTATGGATGCAGATGGCAGTGTATGGCAGTGTATGGCCGGGGGGTCGCGATCAAGGAGCTGTCTTGGTGGTCCTGATTACGTGTCTTATCACCTCAGTTGCCACCACCTTGGCCACGACCTTGGCTGCCCCGATCGCTAGGTACCCTTCCTTCTTCTCCGTCAAAAGGTGCATTACCTACAGGTTTATCGGTGCCTGGGTTCTGTCCACCACCGGTT
>SL_7KL_010_BRINEDRAFT_10001750_pt1 | contig 10289 bp, 8 predicted proteins | sample SodLak_010_BRINE_FD_10663 | JGI IMG/M metagenome (IMG submission 10663)
CACTGCGGCGGACCAAGGCGTCGATAATCTACAAGGCGACAGGAAACTTGCGGGCGGTGCAGATCCTGCTTGGCCATACGAAGATCGAGAATACTGTTCGCTATCTCGGCGTGGATATCGAGGATGCGCTCGCGCTGGCAGAGGGCACCGAGATCTGAACTCAATGGCGGCTCCCCGGGATCCCCGCGGAGCCGCTTATTGTGTTCCATTGATATCCGCCCAGAAGTAAGCGTCCGCGCCCCTTTGGAAGGCCCGCGACGCCCATGGTTGTCGCAGGCATTGCAGCCCATCATGCGCTCTTGCGAGGGCGACCTCTGCGTGCTGGCTCGGCACCGTTGTTCGCTTTGCTGCGTTGCGCACCAAGGCCCATTGCCTTGGCGAGCTCCGAGCGGGCGGCGGCATAATTCGGCGCAACCATCGGATAATCGGCCGGGAGTCCCCATTTGGCGCGATATTCCTCCGGAGACATATCATACTTCGTCCGCAGATGGCGTTTGAGCGACTTGAACTTCTTGCCGTCCTCAAGACAGATGATGAAATCCGGCGTGATGGATTTTTTGATCGATACTGCTGGCGTAGGGGCCTCGACGACCTCATGCAGGGCGCCCGAAACGATCGATTCCAGTTTTGCGTGCACGGATTCGATCAAACCGGGTAGATCAGCCGGAGGGACCGGATTGTTGCTTACATAAGCCGCGACAATCTCGGCGGCGAGCTGAATCTGGATGTTGTCGGGCAGGTTCTCTTCCATCTCAAAAATACCTCTACTCTGATAGATGATGATGCCCTTCAAATGGCACGTGCAATGTGATTGTACAAGACTAATCAGAAATAAATCTCCCGTAATTTAGAATTTATCTGCTCATAAAAATAATGATGCAAACATTGCTATTTTCATCGAATTTACTGCGTATGCCAACGACTCCAGCCATGTACTCCAACTTAATGTGGCCATCCACCTGAAAAGGCGATTCTGCGAAAGGCTACGGAAAGGTCTGTTGACGGGCTATCAAAAGTCAACGGAAATCTCATCGACGTGTTCACACAGATTGAATGCGCCAACTACTTCGCCGCCGAGTTCGATGCAGATTGATCGGGCAACGCTCACATAGCCGACAGCCAGTGCAAACGCTCCACGATTATGGCAGGTATTCCGCTGCCCATCCTTGGCAGCGGACGTTCTCCTTCCGGCCCCATTCTGGACAGAGCACCCCCTCGACCGCCGGATCGCGTTGTTTCATTACACTGCTGGCATCCGCCATTTATGCCAAGGCGACCGAAGCCGGTTATGGAGCCGGGGTCAGCACGGTTCCCCGCCGAAATTCACGAAATTCTCCCCGGACGAGCGCGACTTGAGCCGCCGGCACTGCAACAGCAAACTTCACATCCCATCCCGAGCGGCGCCTGCCATAATGTGCCGCGGCTGTGTTGACGCTGGCGTGACCTGCAAGTGCTGCGACCTCTTCCGGGGTCATCATGGCTTTCGCAGTTGCAAGGGCCTGATGTCGGAGCGTGTACAACGAAATCCGCCTGACTTTGCACGCATCACATGCTGCTGTGAGAGCTTTTGAAAGCCGCTCGTGTATGATCGAAGTCGCGTTAACGCTTGATGCGAGTTTGTCGACGCTCTTGATGAACGCGGCGACCCCGATTTCCACGCCGTGGTTGTTGATCTCGATGACCCGGGTCTCGCCGATACCGCGTCCATTTGTCGTCTTCGCACATTTGATGAGGAGATTGCCGTCATCGAGGGACATTCCGCGAAGAGCCTCCGACGGACGCCAGCCAAAATATACGCCAAACATCAACCACTTCGCGAGCACGCGGCTTGTTTGCGTCCCTTTATGCTGAAGATATGCGTAAAGCCGCTTGATCTCGGACTTTTTGACGCTCTTACGCTTCTTCGATGCGCCGACTTTCTCTGCCGAGCGAGGTTTGGGGGCCGGTCCGGATTGGAGGGCAGTTTCAAAGTCGGCAATACCCCGTTGATTTATATGTATATTTTGCCTAAGATCATGCATCAGCTGACGCAAAGCAGCACGAAATATTCTGATCGATGCAGGCTTCCAGCGATGATGTTGGGCTGCGAACCATTGGACGGTATCCATGATCATTTGTGAGTCGTCGGAGACCTTCGAGGTACCGGCCTGCATGATAAGCCGTCGGCCCTCTTTGCGGTAAAATGCGACTGTAGCCGCCGTCTTGGTGATCTCCGGTACCGGGCTTGGCATGGTTTCCTCCCTACGTTAGTCGGAATAATCCTACCTCGCGGGTCAGCAAGAAACACGCATCGAAAACGATGCCCGCCAGGCTCGCGACACGCGCGATGACGACATAAGCGGGGCCACCGAGACGAGAAAGATGCACAGTTGATCCTCGCGCGTAACGCGTTCTCGGGTCACCATTCAGATGCCGATTCTTAAATATTTTAAGAATCTATATTGCATAGATTTTGATGATCGGAATTTGATTCACAATATTTTCACCGTCGCCACAATTTTGACACGTCTTTAATTTCAAATACCGCTTGGTGTGAATCTGGAGTATCTCGCGATGTCTGTTTCGAATCTTTCGTCTTTCGACGCGTTCAAGAAAAATAATGAAAAGCTGAAGGCTAATGGCGGGCGGTTGTTTCGCTACTTTCTGCAGCGCAGCCCAATTTACAAGATGTGTAACTCTATTGCTGTCGTTGTTGGTCTGATTGTTATCATTGAGCATCTGCTCGGGAACGCTGCAACACGCAAAGCTTTGCAGCGGATCGGAGATGAGCGACTTGCAGCGCAGGGCGAAGCGACGGAAGCGCTCGACGAGCGGTTCGATGCGGCGGATCTGGCTGCGGCACGGTCTGTTGCGGACAATGCGTTGCGTGCTGCACTCGCACATTATGAAGCAGTTGTTGCGATGCATGAAGTCCCCGCAAATGGGGGCGGATCGGGTTCTGAGCAGACGGAGCGGATGGGCATCGAGCGGGCTGATCTGAACGATAACCCGGTGGTTCCGTCTGACGATGCCCCGAACCTGGGGGACACCGGTGGTGATGACGTGCAGCCGGAAAAGCCGGCAGACACTGAAAACGCGTCTGAGAATGCAAGTGACACCATGAACACGAAGCCCGCGGCATCTTTTTCTGGGCAAAAAGCCGGCTCTCCGGCGGTTACGGGGCCTCGCCTGCACGTTGGCGGACAGCTTTCCACGCAAACCGGATCTGCGAACACAAAGGCTACGTCGGGCGGCAACACAGCAGGGCCCAAGACGCATTCGAACGCGAAAGAGCCCGCCGAAGCGTCGTAACGCCGACGCGAGCATGGGCGGTCTCGCGTCGGCGTCGGGCTCAGATAGCGTCGATGCCGGTATCTGCATGACCGTGAGTCAGAGCGATCTCAGCGATCTCCTCACCCGCCAGCGTGCGACGCGTGATGAGCGTGTCGGCAATGGTTGCGATGATGTCGCGGTTGTCGTGCATGATCGAGCAAGCCCGCCTCCACAACCGATCGAGCTCAGCACTCACAATGCGCTTCAAGCGTTCATCAGAAAAGAGCAGCTGAGGGATTGGGGTGTTGTAAGCGACGCTGTCGAGTGTCTCGCCGAGCCCGAAATTACAATGGGCTCGCACAAGAAGCTCAGTCGCTTCAGTGAGATCGAGGCTCGCTCCCGACGAGACGCCAAGCTCGAAGACATGCTCTGCCGCTCGGCCCGCGAGGGCGATGACCACTTCTTCATGCAAAAGCTCACGGGTGAATGTTCCTGGCCGCGACAACATCACGGATCCGACGCGTTCGGGCTGGTTCGTGCTGCCAAGGCGTACGGAGATCACATCCCGCCCGAAGATATGAGCTGCAAAAGCATGGCCGGCTTCGTGGATCGCAGTGCGACGGATTTGCTCCGGACTTCTGTTATCACGCGGGATAAGTGCCGCTTCGATGTCTGATTCCGCGATTGGTCGATCAAGATCGCGGATTTGTGCATGCACTTCGCGTGCGATCCTCGCGATATCAGCCCCCGTCATGCCGATCGCAAGCTGAGCAAGACGGGAAGAATCGGCTTCAGGCAACAGGGTGCCGAAAGCATCACGCAGCATGCCGGCCAGCGCCTCGGGGTCGGGCAGGGGAATGCGGATATGCTTGTCGAGCCGCCCGGAACGGCGAAGCGCGGCATCGACGAGATCGGGAAAGTTGCAGGCCCCGATCAGGATGAGACCTGGCTCCGTTCCGGCTCCATCCACAGCGGACAGCACGCCAGCGCGGACCGTGTTCCACCACTGGGCGTGGGTCTGACTCGCGGCTTTTGCGGCGGGATCAATCAACGCGTCACNCTCGTCGAGAAACAGAATGACGGGTTTCGGCTGGCGATGCGCTTGCGAAAACACGCGCTTGATCGCTGACATCACATCGCCGAGGTGTCCATCGCCGTCCTGAAACCACTGTGCGACACTTGTCGCGACGATTGGTGTTGCGCATGTCGCAGCAAGCGATTGCGCGAACAATGTCTTCCCGCACCCGGGAGGCCCGGAAAGCAGCAATCCCCGCGGGAGATCCGACAGGCTGATCTGTCCCGCGCGGTAACGGTCGATCTCACGAGCCAGACGCAGACCCCAGTCCTTTGCTTCTCCATAACCGTGAAGCGTATCGAGTTTGGGTGCCGCAACCGACTTTGTCTGGTGTGCAGCCTCGCGTACAGCTTTGACCCGCTGCATCATCCTCGCTGCGTTGTCGCCCAGCCGCAGTGCCCCGCAAATCTGGTCGAACGATAATCCACGCAGGAGCGTGGCATCGAGAGGGCCGGGATCGGCCCCAGAAAGGTCAGTTACGATCCCGCGCAGTTCGTCATCAGAGAAGCCGGTGATCTTGGCGTGGGTATCGATCAGACCGAGAATCTCTTTGGGCAAGTTCGCGTGCGGCGTGTCACACAAGATTACGAGCGGCTGCCCGCTGGACAACACGCTGATCGCCTGCCGCTTGATCGCGTTTTTTTGATCCCGGCGATGCGTGTCGGTCACGGAAATAACGCTTTCGTGCCGGTTGCGCAGGCGATTTGGTTCGCGCAGCCGATGGACGATCGCGTCTTCGAGCGGGTCGCACCAGCTCACATCCGGCGTTTCGACGAGAACGCAATCCGATGTGCCGGCAAAGACCGGTGCAAGGGGCTCTCTGAGCGGATTATCGACAAGCCAGTTTGCGATCACGCTGCGTGACGACTTCCGTAAACTCGGGAAGCTCTGCTCAACTGCGTCATCATCATCATGATTGTGGTCATCATCGTGATCACAATCATCAACCTCGCCATGGAGATGGGTGTCGGCGAGTTCGAGCGCGTATTGTGCATCGCTCTGATTGCCCTGCGGCGTCGCGCCTTCGTTCGAGCCGGGTTGTGCGCAAGCGGGCTGCTCGGAGATCGAGGCATTCTTCGTGTCATGCGTCATAATCGTTCTCCTTCAGATGCCGGGGCCGTCGGGAAAGTCACGCGGCACGGGATGCCACGCCGCCGTGTCGCTGGTGTCGAAGACGAACCGCGAGCACGATGCGAGGGTGTCGCGGAAGATCGGGCGGATGAGCCGCAATGCATCGTGCTCCTGGACGAGCAGGCCCGCGAACAGGGATTCGAGGCGATGCGTGTAGCCAAGGAGATGTTTCCGGCTGCGTGGCTCAAGGCGAATGAGGCTGCCGGCTTCGATGATGTATCCGCCGGTTGTTGGAATCACGCTCGCACAGATGTTCTTGCGCTTTGCGATCCGACGACCGCCGTAACGCGTCAGATCCAGGTTCGGCGCCGGCAAATGGGCGTAATCGGGGCCCAGCCACGGGCGAGCGAGTTCCGGTGCGCATTCACGAAAGTTCAGGGCGACAGATGACCAGGCGGCGTGAAGCGAGCTGTACGTCCCGAGATCAACCCGGCCTCCAAGCGGATAACCGAAATTCTTGTCGAGATTCGCATACGGCCACAGGACCTGCGCGATGATCCGCTCCAGAGATGCGGCTTCTTCGACCGACAGAGGCCGGTTTTGGCCCAGAATGCAGATCAGCCGGGCAGGCTGCGTCAGGCCCGTAGTATAGGTTTGCGTACGATACCGGATATCCTGGCTATAGCCGACATAGCTTTTGCCTGCCTGGTTCGTAGCAACATAGGCACCGGGCTGAGAGAAGAACCTGTTGGCTGCAAACGCGGCGAATGCTTGGTCGTCACTCAGCACGAATGCCGAGAGGCCGCCGTCCTGACCGTCAATGGGTAACAAATGGGCGCCCGCCCACGTTAGGGTGTTCGATTGAGACATGATGAATTCCCTCCGCCGATGGCGACCACGAGCACGCAACCACGCGCTCGCAGTCAGCTATCGCGATGCTGTGAAAGATTCGGGATGATCGATCAGAAACCCCGCCGGCTCAGCAGGCGCGTTCGACGGGAATGCTCGCGTCGAACGGGCAGCCGGGAGCGAAGCGGATGAAGCCGAATTCAATCATCGCGTCGATGATCTGCAGCGGCCAGCGTGCGTCGTCGATCAAATCGACGAGATCGCCGAGTTCGCGGCGACCATCCACTTCGTCAATCGCGACGAGAACAAGATAGACGTGGTCGAGCGTCATGCCAGGCACGCTTGCGCACAAGTCACGCAAGACGGGCAGTTCGAAAGAAAGCGCGGGGGTTGAAAACGGGGATGCCGCGGGATCGGCGGTCTTGCACGTCTGAATCGACGTGCTATCGATGTTAGCAGTCATGATAACCTCTCACTAGGTTGTTGTGACTAGGTCGTCGTAGCTGGTTGCAGCCAGCTGCGGCGACCGCTTCGTAAGGGGTAAAGCCCCTTACGTTTTGATGGTACATGCAGCGCATCATTACGCTGCATGCAAGCTGCATTTGAGTATATTCTAGATAAATATCAAGTGAAATTATGAATCGATGTGTTCGTATGGTTAATATTCGATTATTATCGGGGCATATTGGATGAATATAGGGAGGCCTCTTTTATTTTAATTCTGGATAAGGAAACGATTTTCAATCTTTTTGCTTCTGCAAAGAGAAGAAAGTTTCTCCTTCAAGAATCAATTCCTTTTTGTCGGCTGTTTGAAAAACAATCCTTGCTTTTCGGGTTCAGACATTCAGCGATTTTTATCTCGCAAGGTCGTCAAGGAATTCTGAAATCGGATCGACACCCGAAATCAGAAGATGGTCGCGCGCGCGGGTACATGCGACATAGAGCAGGTGTCGCTCCGTATTGTAGACGTCTTCCAGGTCGGCGAGATCCGCGATCGCTTCGACCCTTTCCTGAAGCGGCAGCACCTCGTCATCGCAGGCCATGACCGCCACTGCCCGGAATTCCAGGCCCTTGGCAAGATGCATGGTCGAGAGAGCTGCCTTTCCCTCTTCAGTTTCCACCTTGTCGCTGAGCTCGACAAACGGGACAGATGCATGCCTGAGTGCAGCACGGGCCCGCGTCAGCTGGGGCTGACTGCGAACGAACACGCCGATTTCATGAGGCAGGACGCCTTCTGCGTGACGGAGCCGGAGCCATTCAGCGACGGCTTCACATTCTGCATCAAGAGAATCGAAGACCAGAATCTCAGGATCGGCGCCGTCGAAAACAGAGATCGTGCCGGCGCGGCTCTCGTTGTTGCCATCTACATCAGCGACCGATGCCGGAAGCAGGCGGTCAGCCTGGCTGCGGATCTGGTGAGATGTGCGATAATTTATTCTCAGTGTATGCGAGCGGCCCCTGATGTCGATGCCGAGTGCGCGCCATGAGAAGGGTTGCTGGAAGATCCGCTGGCCCAAATCACCGGAAAAGAAGAGCCCCTCGGATGTATCGCCGACTGCCACGCAGAGAAAGCGGGCCTCGGCTACGCCGAGATCCTGTGCCTCATCGACGATGGCGTGATCGAAGGGGGGGCGGCCCGTTTTCCGGTAATGTGCCGTCAGGCGTCCGAATACATCCGCCCAGGTCGATACATGACGTGCGGCAAGGCGTGCGCGCATATCGGCGAAGATCGTCCAAAGTGTCTCCCTTTGCTTCCCGCCGATCCGTGTTTTTCGCCCGAGACGCGAAACGTCACGATAATTTTCCCAGTTATCGATCTGCCAGGCATCGACAATTTCGCTCCATTCGGCAGCAAGAAATGGTTGGGAAAAACCGTGGCCATCGACTGACGAGGCGGCCTGTTCCAGGAGTGATCGGATCAGGGTCGGTGAAGCGATATTCGGCTGACCGAACAGTTCGGCATGCAGATCATAGGCGACGCCCTTGATGGATTTCACCGTGATGCGCTTCGCGACGTCGGGCTCATTGCCGGTCAGCTGGCTCAACTTGCGTTTCAAAGCATTGGCGAGGGCGGCGGAAAACGTCGTCAACAGGATGCGGGCCTTGCCGTCCCGTCGAGCGAGATGCACCGCACGATGCAGTGCCACGACCGTCTTGCCGGTCCCTGCGGAGCCCGAGACGCGGGCGGGACCGGAATATTGCCGTTCTGCGAATCTGCGCTGCTCAGGATGCAGGAATACGGCCCATTTTTCCCAAGGGTAATCGAGCGCCCTGGCGAGTTCGTCGGCATTGTCGAGGACGCGAAAACGACGTTGCGCATCGGGATGGGCAAAGGGATCGGCATCGGCAATTGCGGGCTCCGGCACCTCCGGTTTCTCGCCGACGGCGAGTTTGAGGAGGGCTTCCTGCGCCTCCTGCGGCAGATGGGCGATCACGTCGAACAACGTATCCTCGGTCGCGTCGCGCACCGCATCGACCCAGTCTTCGGGAACACCGAACGCCATCAGTTCGTATTTTCGCAGATTGCCGAAGAGCCTTGCCCCGGCGGACAAGCGAGATACTTCCGGTGAAAGCGCGTCTGCCCTCGGTCGGTTTTCCGAAGCGGGATCAGCCTCCACAATCCGCTCGCGGATCTCGACGAGCTGCATGGCACCGGTGGTCGGATGACGTTCGATTTTCCTGCGCGCCGCCCATCGATAGGCGTCGTCATGGTGATCGACATAGACGAGCAGCAGGTTTGCGCCGGTGCGGTGCACGATCAGGCGGATATCGGCGTTGACGCGAACCGACCAGAAATTCGGATCCTTGACGCGATCGAGTTTGTGAAACGAAAGGCCCGGCGATGACGGATCCATCTGCAAATCGAAAGCCGTCATCTTCACCGCCTTCTGCTCCTGCGCGGTGAGCTTTGCGAGGCTGGACGTGAAGGTGTCGGCGATCCGGAAATGCATTTTGCTAGCTCCAGAAACGACCACTGCTGTAGATGCGCCCATTAGGATGCTCGCCCAATCGGAACGGTGGCAGGGGGCGTCCGATAAACTCCTGTGCATCGGGGTCATCATCGAACAGAGCAAAGCCGTTGCGTTTCAAAGCAGCTTTCGCTTCATCAGACGACGTGAACAGGATATCGTCAAAGACCTTCGAGGCATCTGAAAAGAAATATACCCGCACACCATCCCCCTCCGGAACGATGACGGCCCAATTCTGCTGCAAGAATTCGACAATCTTATACCAGAACGGATAAGCGGATAAGTTGTCCATCACCCCACCGAAAACACTTTCATCACCTCATCCCCGAGGTGGTTGATCACCTTGACCGCGATCCGGCCCGAGCTCGGCTTCGGGAAGGGGCGCGATACGTCGGATTGGAGGGTCGACCAGGCTTCTTCGTCGATATCCGCTTTCAGCGTCGTCTTCAGCGCCTTGTAAGGGTCGTTGGCGCCGAGGAAATAGGCGTGGCGGACGAAGAAGCTCTCTTCGTTATAGTCGGTATCGAGCATCCACAGGGCGATGCCCTCGGTGCCCTCGCTGACGATTTCGCCGGTCTGGGGCTTGAACACGTCGACGCCGAAGACCTTGACGCGGATCAGGTCGTCGCCGGCATCCTCGATCTGGATGTCGGGCTCGCCGAAGATGACGAAGAGGTTGCCCGTGGCGGTGGATTTGAGGTCGCCACCCATATGCAGATCGGGATTCATCCGCGCCTTCAGCACCGGAATTCGGCCGAGCTTGTCGAATTCCGCCGAATGGGCGTCATAGTTGAAGGCACAGGTGATCAGCACGTCGAACCCGGCATCCCCCGCCTCGCGGGCGGCGGCGACGAGATCGGGGCGGCTGACGGTGCCGAATTCCGGGCCGATGAAGATCCCGGCGCGGCGCTGCGCCTCGCCCTCCATGAAGGTCCCTTCGGCACAGATGAATCGGCCCGGCCAGCCGGTCAGGCTGGTGAAGCTGATCCGGTCTTCCTTCTGGGCCTGCTGCACGCCGGCCACCTTGAGATTGTCGAGGATCATCCGGGCGAAATCATCCGCATGGGCCTCGC
>SL_7KL_010_BRINEDRAFT_10001751_pt1 | contig 10285 bp, 11 predicted proteins | sample SodLak_010_BRINE_FD_10663 | JGI IMG/M metagenome (IMG submission 10663)
TCGCCAATGGTGACCTGCTGCTGCGCCTGCAGGATATCGGGATGCGTGCGCCGCGCGATGTCCTTGGCAGCGTCGAGTGATGCGGCCGTGCTTGGCAGGGCAGGGGGCGGGCGCAGTTGCCCGGCCTCCTGGCCCGTGGCGAATTTGTAGCCCTCGCGCGCCGCGGTCAATTCGCCTTCGGCAGCGGCAAGGGCCGAACGGGCGGCGGCAAGGCTGGCTTCGGCCAGCGCGACATCGGTGCGCGTGACCTCGTTCAATTCAAAGCGCTGGCGTGCGGCTTCAAGCTCTTCGGAAATGGCGCGCACCGTCGCGCGTTGCAGCGATACGGCCTCGGTCGCGATGCGCACGTCCAGATGCGCGTTGATCGCGCCTTGCAGCACATCCTGTTCCAGCCCGGTCAGGGCGTGCCGCGTCGCCAGAACCGAGGCTTTCGCTGCCTCGCGCGCAATCTGCCCGCGCCCGAAATCGATCAGCGTGAGTTGCGCCTGCAACCCGACCGAGAGGGACTGCGATGCCCCGCTCGGTGTCATGGCTCCGGTGCCTTGACGTGTCGAAGTTCTGGTCGTGAATTCGGTGACGAAATCCAGCGTCGGTCGCAGGCGGGCCACGGCGATGGCGACATCCTCATCAGCGGCGCGCAAGACGGCGCGGTTCTGTTCCAGCAGGTTCGAATTGCGATAGGCGGCGATCAGCGAATCCGCCAGCGATTGCGCGGATGCCGGGGCCGCCGCCAACATGGCGACAACGGCCATACCCGCCAGTATCTGCCTGCATTTCATGGCCGTGCCCCTTGCATGTGCCTTGCCTCTGGTGCCTGATCTCAGCCCCCGGACGCGCTTGCGCTCGGGGCTTACAGGCTGAATGTCTGTGTGCGCGAGAACCCCGGCAGAACCGGGGCCGCAGCGTTGAAGATATCGCGCCATGCGATCGCGTCGCCCTGACGGCGGCCCTGACGCACCACGCCAAGCGCGCCTTCCATGAACAGCGCCACGACGCGCCCGCCTTCGCGCAACTGGCTGACCAGTTCGGGCGGAAACTCGATAATGCCACCCTGCAGGATCATCGCGTCATAGGGTGCATGCGCGGGCGCGCCCTCGGCCAGCGGACCCTGATGCAGCACCACGGATTCGGCATTGGCGCGGGCCAGCGCGGCCTCGGCCATCTCGATCAGCGCGGGGTCTTCCTCGACCGCGACCACGGCCTGCACCATCCGCGCCAGAAGCGCGCTGGAATAGCCGCTGGCACACCCGATATCGAGCACCAGGTCATCGCGGGTCAGAAACAGCGCATCCAGCATCTTGCTCAGTGTCCGCGGCTCCAGCAGCACGCGACCGGGGGCGAGGGTCAGGTTCTCGCCGATATAGGCGGCCTCGACCAGAGAATCGGGGACAAAGGCCTCGCGCGGGGTGCGCAACATGGCGTCGATAATGGGGAATTTGGTGACATCCGACGGGCGCACCTGCGTATCCACCATCACCCTGCGGCGCGTCGCGAAATCACTCATGACCAGCACATCTCGATCTTGTTGTCATTGCTGTCGTCCATGCCACATCTGCCCGCGCCCCGCAACACTGCAGCGCGTGATCCGGGGTGGCAGCGCGCGGAAATGGTGGTATCTGGGCCACGGGTCATGCAGTGAACGCGAAAGGACAGGGCCATGCATCTGAATGTCTATCTAGCAGGGGAAATCCATACGGACTGGCGCGAGCGGATCATCGCGGGCGCGGACGGGCTGGCCGTGACATTTACCGGCCCCGTGACCGATCATGCCGCGTCGGATGATTGCGGCGTGCGCATACTGGGGGCCGAGGACAACAAGTTCTGGCATGACAACAAGGGCGCGCGGCTGAACGCCATCCGCACCCGCAAGGCGCTGGAAGAGGCCGATATCGTCGTGGTCCGCTTTGGCGAGAAATATCGCCAGTGGAACGCGGCCTTTGACGCGGGCTATGCGGCTGCACTGGGCAAATCACTGGTGGTGGTGCATGGGGCGGAACATCAGCACGCGCTCAAGGAAGTGGATGCCGCCGCCAATGCCGTGGCCGAGACGCCCGAACAGGTGGTCGCGATCCTGCGCTACACGCTGCACGGCACGCTGCCCTGAGCGCGCGGCACCTGTTTCCCTGATACCGGTTTCCCGGCATAGTCCTGTGCGGCAACAGAAAAGGGAGCAAGAGCATGCTGAGGGAATTTCGGGATTTCATTGCGCGTGGCAATGCGATGGACATGGCCGTGGGGATCATCGTTGGCGCGGCCTTCACGGCGATCGTGACATCGCTGGTGGATGATCTGGTCAATCCGCTGATCGGCATATTCGTGGGCGGGATCGATTTCAGCGCCATCAGCTTCGGGCTGGGCGAGGCGCAGTTCATGATCGGCAATTTCATCAATGCGGTAATCAAGTTCCTGATCATTGCCTTTGTGGTGTTCATGCTGGTGCGCACAGTGAACCGCGTCGCACGGATGGGCCGGGCAGAGGCGCCAGCCGCCCCGGAAGCGCCCAAGGGGCCGACGCAGGAAGAATTGCTGATCGAGATTCGCGACGAATTGCGCGCGCGGTCGGCGGGGTAGAGTCGCCCGTTCCAGTGCGGCGGCTTCCGCTTGCTGGTCGGGCCGGGGAGGCGGCAATGCCGGAGTGCAGTTTCAGGTTTGCGGGTCTGCGCCTTGTGGCGCGCCCCTCGGGCGCGCTGTGGTGGCCGGACCGTGCCACGCTTGTGGTGGCCGATCTGCATTTCGGCAAATCCGAGCGCATGGCGCGGCGCGGCGGCGCGCTGCTGCCCCCCTATGAGAGCGCCGAGACGCTGGCGCGGCTGCGCGCAGAGCTGGCGGCCACGGGTGCGCAGCGCCTGATCGCCCTGGGTGACACGCTTGACGATGATCTGGCCGGGCAGGCGATGGCCCCGCTGCTCGCCCCCCTTGCCGCGCGCCATGAGGTGATCTGGATTACCGGCAATCACGACCCATCACCCGCAGACCTGCCCGGTCACGCCTGCGCCGAATGGTCCGAGGGGGGCGTGAGCTTTCGCCACATCGCTGACAAAGGCCCAGATATTTCAGGTCATTATCACCCGAAGCTCATGTTTCATAACCAGCGCATCCCGGTCTTTCTGCTGGGGCAGGCGCATCTGATCCTGCCTGCCTTTGGCGCCTATACGGGCGGGCTGGATTGCGACCACCCGGATCTGCGCGCGCTGGTGCCGCAGGGCCGCGCCATTCTGACGGGTCGGGCCGCGCGCATGGTGCCCTATCCGCTGCCTGCGCGCGCGCGTCCCCGCCGCCGGGTCCCGAACTGACGGATTTCTGCTGGATCGAGGGGGCGTTTCGCGGTAGGATTGCGTTCAGACCCGGTGAACGGGCGCAGGATACGGCAGATAATCACAGGCACCCCTGCAGCGCGCCCTCGGCGCTTGTGCAGCGATATGGGATGAACGGGGCAGTAACATGACGGAAATGGTCTATGGTGCCACGCCGGTGCGCGTGGAAGACCCTGTGCTGTCGCGCTGGTGGCGCACGCTGGACAAGGTGACACTGACGGCAGTGCTGCTGTTGATGGCAGTGGGGTTGCTGGTGGGGCTGGCGGCCTCGCCTCCTCTGGCGGCGCGCAACGGGTTGCCGCCGTTTTTCTATGTGCAGCGGCAGGTCGTCTTTGGCCTTATGGGCATCACGGCGATGATCCTGGTGTCGATGATGTCGCCCGAACGCATCCGCCGTCTGGCCGTGCTGGGGTTTTTCGTGGGTCTGCTTGCGCTGATCCTGCTGCCGTTCTTCGGCACCGATTTCGGCAAGGGCGCGGTGCGCTGGTTCAGCCTTGGCGTGGGTTCCTTGCAGCCATCGGAATTCGTCAAGCCCATGCTGGCGGTCTTTGCGGCCTGGCTTCTGGCCTCGGGGCAGGAACCGGGCGGGCCGCCGGGCAAGGCGCTGTCGGTGGGTTTCCTGTTTCTGGTGCTGGCGCTGCTGGTCATCCAGCCCGATTTCGGACAGGCCGCGCTGGTCGCGGCCGGCTGGATGGCGATGTATTTCGTGGCCGGTGCGCCGATGACACTGCTGATCGTGCTGGCCGGGCTGGTGGTCGCGGGAGGCTGGTTCTTCTATCACAGCTCCGAGCATTTCGCGCGCCGCATCGACGGGTTTCTGGCCGCCGATGTGGACCCGCGCACGCAGATGGGCTTTGCGCAGAACGCGATATCCGAGGGCGGGTTCTTCGGCGCGGGCGTGGGCGAGGGGCGGGTGAAATGGTCGCTGCCCGATGCCCATACCGATTTCATCATCGCTGTGGCCGCCGAGGAATACGGCCTGATCCTTGTGCTGTTCATCATCGGGCTGTTTGCCACGGTGCTGTTGCGCTCGCTTTTCCGGCTGATGCGCGAACGCGACATGTTCATCCGGCTGGCGGGCACCGGGCTGGTAGTGATGATCTCGCTGCAGGCGATGATCAATATGGGCGTGGCGGTGCGGCTGTTGCCGTCGAAAGGCATGACCTTGCCGTTCGTGTCCTATGGCGGCTCCTCGCTGCTTGCGATGGGAATCTCGATCGGTATGCTTCTTGCATTCACGCGCACCCGCCCGCAGGGCGAGATCGGCGAATTGCTCGCCCGGCGCGCGCAGTCCTGAAAGGGCAAGACCCATGGCCAGACCGCCACTTCTGATGATCGCCGCCGGGGGCACGGGGGGGCATATGTTCCCCGCGCAGGCCCTGGCCGAGGCGATGCTGGCGCGCGGCTGGCGGGTGACGCTCTCGACCGATGCGCGCGGCGCGCGCTATGCGGGCGGCTTCCCCGATGCCGTGCGGGTCGAAGAGGTCAGCGCAGCCACCTTCGCGCGTGGCGGGCCGGGCGCGAAACTGGCGGTGCCCTTTCGCCTGCTGGGCGGTGTGCTGGCGGCCACGGCGCGCATGATCTGGGACCGCCCTGCCGTTGTGGTGGGCTTTGGCGGCTATCCCAGCATCCCGGCGCTGGGGGCGGCCTGGATGTTGCGCGTGCCGCGGATGATCCATGAACAGAATGGCGTGCTGGGCCGTGTGAATGCAGCTTTCGCGCGGCGCGTGAACCGGCTGGCCTGCGGCACCAGCCCCACCCAGATGCCCGAGGGGATCGCCAGCGAATTCACCGGCAACCCGGTGCGCGCGGCAGTGCTGGAACGCGCGGGCGCGGGCTATATCCCGCCGGGCGATTACCCGATGGACCTGCTGGTGATCGGCGGCAGTCAGGGCGCGCGCATCCTGTCGGATGTGGTCCCCCCCGCCATCGCCGCGTTGCCTGACGAGATCAAACGCAACCTGACTGTGTGGCATCAGGCGCGCGAGGAAGATATCCCGCGCGTTGTCGCCGCCTATGATGATGGCGGTGTTGCCGCTGAAATCGCGCCCTTCTTCTCGGATATCCCGCGTCGTTTGTCGGAATGCCAGCTTGTCATCAGCCGGGCGGGCGCGTCCTCTGTCGCCGATATCTCGGTCATCGGGCGCCCCTCGATCCTTGTGCCCTTTGCCGCTGCGACCGCCAATCATCAGGCGGCGAATGCGCGGATGCTGTCCTCCGTCGATGCGGCCGTGGTCTTTCCCGAATCCCAGTTCACGCCCGAGGCGCTGACCGAAAGCCTTTCCTCCATCCTGACCAACCCCGAGGCCGCCAAGGCGATGGCGCAGGCCGCGCTGTCGGCGGGCCGTGCAGATGCGACCGAGCGTCTGGTGGCGCTGGTCGAAACCCTCTCCCGAAAGGAGGCCCCATGAGCCCCGCCACAAAACTGCCCACCGATATCGGCCCGATCCATTTCATCGGTATCGGGGGCATCGGCATGTCAGGCATCGCCGAGGTGCTGATGACCCATGGCTACCGTGTGCAGGGCTCGGACCAGAAGGCCAGCCCCATCACCGCGCGGCTGGAAGGGCTGGGCGCCGACGTATTCATCGGCCAGCGCGCGGACAATATCGGGCAGGCCGAGGTGATCGTTGCCTCGACCGCGATCAAGCCCGACAACCCGGAAATGCAGGAAGCGCGTCGCCTTGGCCTGCCGGTTGTGCGCCGGGCCGAGATGCTGGCCGAACTGATGCGCCTGCGGTCAAACATCGCCGTGGCGGGCACGCATGGCAAGACCACCACCACCACCATGATCGCCGCCATGCTGGATGAAGGGGGGCTGGACCCCACCGTCATCAATGGCGGCGTGATCCATGCCTATGGGTCCAACGCGCGGGCGGGCGAGGGCGAATGGATGGTGGTCGAGGCCGATGAGAGCGATGGCAGTTTCAACCGCCTGCCCGCGACCATTGCCATCGTCACCAATATCGACCCCGAGCATATGGAGCATTGGGGCAGTTTCGATGCACTTCGGCAGGGGTTTCATGATTTCGTCAGCAGCATTCCCTTCTACGGGCTGGCGATCTGCTGCACTGACCATGCCGAGGTTCAAGCGCTGGTGGCGCGCATCACCGACCGGCGCATCGTGACATTCGGCTTCAACGCGCAGGCCGATATCCGCGCGATCAATCTGCGCTATGAAAAGGGCGTCGCGCATTTCGACATCGCGCTGCAGGACGAAGGCCGCGTGATCGAGGGCTGCACCCTGCCCATGCCCGGCGATCATAACGTGTCCAACGCGCTGGCGGCGGTCGCCTCGGGGCGGCATCTGGGCATGAACGGGCGCGAGATTCGTGCGGCCCTTGCCGCGTTTGGCGGCGTGAACCGCCGCTTTACCCGCGTGGGCGAAGCGGGCGGCGTGACCGTGATTGATGATTACGGCCATCACCCGGTCGAGATTGCCGCCGTTTTGCGCGCGGCGCGTCAGGCGCTGGGGGGCACGGGCCGGGTGATCGCTGTTCACCAGCCGCACCGCTATTCGCGCCTGTCCTCGCTGTTCGATGCCTTCTGCACCTGTTTCAACGAGGCCGATATCGTCGGCATNGCCCCGGTCTATGCGGCAGGCGAAGACCCGATTGACGGTGCCAGTCAGGAGGCGCTTCTGGACGGGCTGCGCGCGCATGGCCACCGCGCGGCCTTTGCCGTCGATACCGAGGACCAGCTAGAGGCGCTGGTGCGCGCCCATGCCCAGCCCGGCGACATGGTCGTCTGTCTGGGCGCGGGCACGATTTCCGGCTGGGCACATGCGCTGCTGCCCCGTCTGCGTGACAAGGCCGCCTGATGTCCCAGATCATGCCCTATATCCTTCTGCTGATGACGGCGCTTGCGGGCGGGGTCATCGGCTATCTGCTGTGGCAGAACGGGTGGCGCCGGGCCTATGGGGCCGTGATGCTCGGCCATGTCTTTGCCGCCATCGCGCTCTTTGTGTCGGTGCGCACACCGGGCCAACCCGATGCGGTCATGCATGGCGTGTTCCTGATCATGTTCGTGCTGCCCTCGCTTGTCGGGATGGCGGTTGGGGGTGGTGCCGCGGCCTGGCGCGCGCGCCAACAGGGCGATGGCGCGCCCTGACAGGCGCTGCGCCTAAATATCTTGCATATCAGTGACACTTGCCCAAGAATGCGGCACAGTAACCTCCGCGTGGGGCCCGCCATCGCATTGCGCGGTGACAGTTTCGACGGGCTTGCCTACGCCAATAGCATTATACCAACAGGAGTCTCCAACGATGATCCACCGCACGCTTTCCGCTGCAATCGGCTTTGGCGCCCTTGCAGTTTCGGCCCATGCGCAAACCTCCATGCCCTTCGCGCTCGACTGGCGGTTCGAGGGGCCGTCGGCCCCCTATTTCGTGGCCATCGATGAGGGTTATTTCGCCGATGCCGGGCTCGAGGTTGAAATCAGCGCGGGTGAGGGCAGTCTCGATGCCATCCCGAAAGTGGCGACCGGCGCCTACCCGGTCGGGTTTGCCGATATCAACAGCCTGATCCGTTTCCTGGACCAGAACCCCGACGCCCCCGTGATCGGCGCGATGATGGTCTATGACAAGCCGCCCTTCGCCATCGTGGGCCGCCGTTCGCTGGGTGTCGAGGAACCGTCCGATCTTGAAGGTCGCACGCTGGGCGCACCGCCCCCCGACGGCGCTTTCGCGCAATGGCCGATCTTTGTCGATGTGACCGGGATCGATGAAAGCCAGGTCACGATCGAACCCGTGGGCTTTCCGACCCGCGAGCCATCACTGGCCGAAGGCACGGTCGATGCCGTGACGGGCTTCAGCTTCACATCGTTTCTCAGCACGGCGCGGCTGGGCGTGGATGAAGACGATATCTCGGTCATGCTGATGGCCGATTACGGCGTCGACCTCTATGGCAATGTGGTCATCGTCAATACTGATTTCGCCGAGGAAAACCCCGAGGCCGTCGAGGGCTTTCTGGAAGCGGTCGCCAAGGGCTGGATCACCACGATTGCCGATCCGGAAGCGGCCATCGAAAGCCTGGTCAGCCGCAACCCCGCCATGGATGCCGGGCTGGAACTGCGGCGCCTGCAACTGGCGATGGAGGACACAGTTCTGACCGACTGGGTGATGGAAAACGGCATGGGGACGATCGACATGGACCGGTTCGAGAACGCGCTCGAGCAGATTCGTCTGACCTACGAGTATCAGAACGAGCCGGATGCGAGCCTCTATTTCACCGATGCCTACCTGCCCGAAGGCGGCTTCCCCCTCGAGTGATGTGACCATGCGGCAGGGGGGCGGTTCCCCCCCTGCCGGACCAAGCGAAGGCTCTCATGCAAGACCTCATCAAGATCAAGGGCGTGCGCCACGCCTATCAGACCGACTCTGGCCCGCTGCCGGTGCTGGACGGGCTGGAACTCTCTGTCCCCGAAGGCGGCTTTGTCGCTGTGGTCGGGCCATCAGGCTGCGGAAAATCCACGCTGACGCGGCTCGTTGCGGGGCTGATGAAACCCGATGCGGGCGAAGTCTGGCTGCATGGCGAACGCGTGCGCGGGCCACGTGCGACTGTGGGCATGGCGTTTCAGAACCCGGTACTGCTGGAATGGCGCTCGATCCTGAAGAATGTGCTGCTGCCGCTGGAAATCGTGCCCTCCAAACTCTCGCGCAAACAGGCCGAGGAACGCGCGCGCTTTCTGCTGGCACTCGTGGGACTGGAAGGGTTCGAGGACAAGCGCCCGTCAGAGCTGTCGGGCGGTATGCGCCAGCGCGCCTCGCTCTGCCGCGCGCTGATCCATCAGCCTGATGTGCTGATCCTGGATGAACCCTTTGGCGCGCTTGATGCCTTTACCCGCGAGGATCTGTGGATGACGATGCATCAGGTCAAGGAACGCGAACCCTTTACCGGCGTGCTGATCACGCATGACCTGCGCGAGTCGATCTTTCTGGCCGATCAGGTGGTGGTGCTGTCGGGTCGGCCCGCGCGCACGCAATATGTGCTGGATGTGCCGAAAGCCGGGCCGCGCTCGCTCGATGATCTTTATACGCCCGAGGCGGCAGAGCGCCTGAACATCCTGCGCCACCAGATCCAGATTGCCCAGGGCCGCGCCCCGGCAGAAGGGGGGGCGTCATGACCGCCCGCGCTGCGTTCAACTCGGTCGCCGTGCCGCTTCTGGCGCTGGTGGTGTTTCTGGCCTTCTGGGAATGGCTGGTCTGGTTCAAGGGCTGGCCCACCTTCAAGATGGCCGCGCCCTCGGACCTGCCGCCCGCCTATAGCCGCCATTGGGACCTGTTCCTGACCATGGGGTGGCAGACCTTGTGGCGCACAGTCGCGGGGCTGTTGCTGGCCGTGGTGTTCGGCACGCTTCTGGGCATGATCATGGGGTTTTCGCGGATCATGCGCGATGCGCTCTATCCGCTGCTGGTGGGGTTCAACGCGATCCCCAAGGCGACGGTCGTGCCGATTGTCGCGCTCATCTTCGTGGGCCAGCATGATTTCAATACAGTGCTGCTGGCCTTCATGATCTCCTTCTTTCCCATCGCGGTCTCGGTCTCGATCGGGCTCTCGACGCTGGAACCGGAATATCGCGACATCCTGCGCGCGCTGGGGGCGTCACAGGCCACGATCTTCTGGAAGATCGCGCTGCCCAAGACATTGCCGGAGTTCTTTGGGGCGTTGAAAGTGGCTGCGACGCTGGCATTCATCGGCACCAACCTGATGGAGATTGTCAGCCCCCATGGCCGGGGCCTGGGCGCGTTGTTCGACAGCGGGCGCACCAATTCGGATTTCCCGCTGATGTTCGCGGTTCTGATCGCGCTCGCCTTCCTCGGCATCGTGCTTTATTACATCGTGGTGGCACTCGAAAAGATCTTTGCCGGCTGGGCCGAACGCAGCCCCGGATAAAGCGCCCGCTCGGGGACCCCACCCACCCGCCCATGCCCCGCTCGCGGGCGCTGCCTGCGCCGTCGCGCAGGCGGAAGA
>SL_7KL_010_BRINEDRAFT_10001752_pt1 | contig 10285 bp, 7 predicted proteins | sample SodLak_010_BRINE_FD_10663 | JGI IMG/M metagenome (IMG submission 10663)
CCGTGGATCACTTCACTCTGCCCGTAACTGACCTTGAGACCTGAGACTTCCAGCATCGCTCGATCCTCGTTTGTACGTTGCGGCCCGACTCAGTGGCCCAGATAGACGTCGATGACGCGCTGGTCGGATTGCACCTGGTCCATATCTCCCTCGGCGAGAATGGCGCCCTGGTGCAGTACCGTGACCTTGCGCCCGATTTGCTTGACGAAGTTCATGTCGTGCTCGATGACGATGATCGAGTGCTTGCCGGCAAGGCGGTTGAGCAGGTCGGCGGTCTGCTCGCGTTCCCTGGCACTCATGCCGGCTATGGGCTCGTCCAGCATCAGCAGGGCCGGATCCTGCATCAGCAGCATGCCGATCTCGAGCCACTGCTTCTGGCCGTGACTGAGCTGACCGGCCTCCAGATCCAGCGAATCTGAAAGCAGGACCGTCTCGGCGATTTCCTGGGTCTTCTCCTGCAGTGCGGTGTCCCGCTTGAAGGCCAGGGCGCCCCACACGCCCCGGCCTTTCGGATAGGAGACTTCCAGGTTCTCGCGGACCGTCAGGCTGTCGTAGACCGAAGGGGTCTGAAACTTTCGGCCTACGCCCTCCCAGACGATGCGGTGCTCCGGCAGCCGGGTCAGTTCCTTGCCGCGGAACTTGATCGAGCCATTGGTGGCCTTGGTCTTGCCACAGATCAGGTCCAGCAGGGTGGTCTTGCCGGCACCGTTGGGGCCGATCACCACCCGCAGTTCCTTCTCGTCCATGTAGAAGTTCAGGCCGTCGATGGCCTTGAAGCCGTCGAAGGAGACGGTCAGGTCCTCGACCGCCAGCAGGAAATCCGTATTGCTGCTCATGAGCGCACCTCCGTGGATTCACGTGACGTGGCCGCGCGAGCTGTCCGGCTGGGCAGGAATGCGCGAACCTTCGGAGCATATTTTTCGTAGAGACCGGCCAGCCCGTACGGCAGGAACAGCACCACGACGATGAACACCGCACCCATCAGGAACAACCAAAGCTCGGGGTAGGCTTCGGCGAAGGCGATGCGGGCAAAGCCGATGGCCATGGCCCCGTAGACCGCGCCGATCAGGGACAACCGACCACCGACTGCGGCAAAGATGACGAACTCGATGGACGGGATGATCCCGATCAAGGTTGGTGACATGAAGCCTTCCTGCAGCGTGAACATCGCACCGCCGATGGCCGAAAAGACAGCCGCCACACAAAAGACGAAGGCCTTGAAGTTGGCCACGTCATAGCCGGAGAACCGCACCCGGTCTTCCCTGTCGCGCATGGCGATCAGGATGCGACCGAACTTGGTGTGCAGCAGCCACTTGCCGAACAGAATCACTCCGAGCAACAGGAACGCAGTCACGAAGTACAGCGTGACCATGGCCTCGTCGGTGTTGATGTCCCAACCCTTCAGCGTGCGCAGATCGGTGATGCCATTGGCACCGCCGGTGTAGCCCTGCTGGGCGACCAGCAGGATGGTCAGGATCACCACCAGGGCCTGGGTAATGATCGCGAAGTAAACGCCGCTCACCCGGCGTTTGAACATCGCGATGCCGATGACATAGGCGAACAAGGCCGGCAGCACGATGATCGCTATCAGCGTCAGGGTGAGGCTGTTGAAGGGTTCCCAGAACCAGGGCAGTTCGGTAATCCGGTTCCAGTCCATGAAATCCGGAATCCCCGGTGTGGTCTGAATGGCGGTCGCCTCCGGCGTCGAGGCCTCCAGCTTCAGGAACATGGCGATGCAGTAGCCGCCGATGCCGAAGAAGATCCCCTGACCCAGGCTCAGGATGCCGCCATAGCCCCAGCAAAGCACGAGGCCTGCGGCGACGAAACCGAAACTCAGGAAACGGCCGGCCAGACTGAGCTGGTCGACCCCCATGGTCAGCGGAAAGACCAGCAGGATCAGGGCGGCCAGCACGAGCAGGCCGACCAGCCCGTTTCTTCCGCCAAGAAAGTCCAGATATCCGTTCATGATCTGATTGCTCCTTTCCCGGCCCGCCTAGCGGCGTACCTTGCTGGCGAAAAGCCCTTCCGGGCGAATCATGAGAATGGCGACCACGATCAGCAGGGTGATGACCTTGCCCATGGAACCACCGATGAAGAAGTCCAGGATCGATTGCCCCTGGGCGATGGTGAAGGCCGAAGCCACGGTGCCCAGCAGGCTGCCGGCGCCACCGAATACCACCACCAGGAAGGTGTCGACGATATACAGCGAGCCACTGGTGGGCCCGGTGGAGGAAATCGTTGTGAACGCCGCCCCGGCGATGCCGGCAATGCCGCAGCCCAGGGCAAAGGTCAGCCGGTCCACATTTCGCGTGTTGATACCGACGGCGCCGGCCATTTCCCGGTTGGTGGTGGTGCAACGCACCCGCAGGCCCCAGCGGGACTTGTACAGCAGCCACGCCACGCCGGCGGTAACTAAGATTGTCAGCACCATGATCGCGAGGCCATTGATCGGGATATCGATCATCATCGTCGGCCGGTACGAACCCTGCAGCCAGTCCGGCAGACGCACGCTGACTTCGCGGGCACCGAAGCCGGAGCGGAAGGCCTGCTGCATGATCAACGCCAGTCCCCAGGTGGCCAGAAGGGTGTCCAAAGGTCGGTGATAGAGATGGCGAATCAGCAGGAATTCGACGATCCAGCCAACGACGAATGCCGCCAGAAAGGCGAACGGGATGGCCAGGATCAGGTAGTAATCCAGCATCCCCGGCATCTGTGCCGTGATGAAGGTGGAAAACAGGTAGGTGGCATAGGCGCCGATCACCATGAACTCGCCATGGGCCATGTTGATCACGCGCATCTGCCCGTAAATGATCGCCAGGCCCAGTGCCATCAGCAGCAGGACGCTGAAGAGGCTCAGACCGGCGAAACCCTGCATGGCGAGAATCGCCATCAGCTCCTGTGTTGTGAAGTCACCCATTGCTCGAGTCTCCGTGGGGCAAGGAACATGCGGTTCCGGTCACGTGGTGGGACTGATCGGGAACAGGAACGAAGCCGGGGGACAGAAGTCGTCACCCCGGCCTCGATCAGAACTTATTGATAGCCTTCCGGGAACGGATCCGGTTCGATCAGTTCCGGTGATTCCCAGACCACGGTGGCCTGCCCGTCACGGTTCCACTTGCCGATCCGGGTGTAGCTCCACAGATGATGGTTGGGGTGCACCTTGACGTAGCCTTCCGGCGCGGTGTCCAGCTCGATGCCGGGCAGGTGCTCGCGGATCGCGTCGATATCGAAGCTGCCGGCGCGTTCCACGGCTTCCTTCCACAGCCAGGGGCCGAGGTAGGCGGCCTGGGTCACGTCACCGATCACGCTGTCATCACCCCAGCGTTCCTTGAAGGCCTCCACGAAGGCCTTGTTGTTCTCGTTGTCCAGGCTCTGGAAGTACTTCATCGAGGAGTAGAAGCCCTCGACGTTCTCACCTCCGATGCCCAACACCTCGTCCTCGGTGACCGAGATGGCCAGCATGTCCTGGTTCTCGCCATTGATGCCGGCGGCGTTGAGCTGGCGATGCCAGGCCACGTTCGAACCACCCACCACGGCGTGGAAGATCATGTCCGGACGACGCAGGCGAACGCGGTTGATGGCCGAACCGAAGGAGGTATGGCCCAGGGCGTAGTAGTCCTCACCGACCACGGTGCCGCCCAGGACATCCTCGATATGAATTCGGGCGATCTTCATCGAGGTGCGCGGCCAGATGTAGTCAGAACCGATCAGATAGAAGCTGCGGGCACCCTTCTCGTTCCAGGCCCAGTCCAGGCCGGCAAGAATCTGCTGGGTCGCTTCCTGACCGGTGTAGATGACGTTCGGTGACTGCTCCAGGCCCTCATAGAATGTCGGATAGAACAGCATGCCGTTCTCGCGCTCGAAGATCGGCAGCACCGCCTTGCGCGAGGCTGAGGTCCAGCAACCGAACACGGCGGCAACATTGTCCTGTCGCAGCAGCTTGCGGGAGCGATCGGCGAAGGTTGGCCAGTCGCTGGCACCGTCCTCCTGTATGATCTGGATCTGGCGGCCGAGCACGCCGCCCTGGGCGTTGATCTGCTCGATGGCCAGGGTTTCCGCTTCCACGGAGCCGGTTTCGCTGATGGCCATGGTGCCGGACAGCGAGTGGAGGATGCCCACCGTCACCGTGTCATCGGTTACTGCGAGGCCGGTGGTGTTGACCTCTTCCGTTGGCCATTCCTCGTTGGCCAGCGCGGAACCGCCGGCGGCGAGAGACAGTGCCAGCGGGGCGAGAACAAGGCTGCCGACGACAGAGCGGCGTAGCCTTCTGAGTAATGGATCACGCTCAGTTGAAGCACGAGACATTCCAGACTCCTATGGCTGCAAAGGCACAGCCGGTTGCGGGGAAAGACCGTCCGAAAGCGATTTCGGAGGCTAGAAGTCTCGGTGTGTGCTGCGCTGCAAAACAATACGTCGATTAACGTATGGTAAGACCGAACAGACAACGGCAAGGTTTTACGGCATGGGGCGAAGTTGCGCCCACCAAGATCGCTCCTGAAATCAAATCGCCGCTCCATCCGGGATCGCCTGCAAGGATTCCCGGATACGGCGTTTTTTTTGCATTACTCAAGATAGCGAGACGACAGGAGTAGCTAGTTCGGCTGGTCCAACGTTCTTGAGCCGGAGACTTGCAATTGGCCGCCAATCCGGAACAACCCGACGAAAGTGTTGAGGCGTCGCCATCGGAGCAGGCGTCCGGTCCGCAGCGGGTGGTTCGTTTCCGCCGGACCTACAATCAATGGGTCGCGAACCAGACGCTCGAGGATTACGCGCTCCGCTTCACCGCGAAGCACGCGCGGAGGTTTTCCCGCTTCCAGGTGGCAAATACGGCCCTCGGCGCGGTGTCCTTTCTGGCGCTGGAGGCCATTGGCGGCGTCATCACGGTGTTGTATGGCTTCCAGAACGCAGTGGCTGCGATCCTGGTGGTGTCGGCGCTGATCTTCCTTACCGGCCTGCCGATCACCTATCACGCGGCGCGCTCCGGGCTGGACATCGATCTGCTTACCCGGGGTGCGGGTTTCGGCTACATCGGCTCCACGGTCACCTCGCTGATCTATGCGTCATTCACCTTCATATTCTTCGCCATCGAGGCGGCGATTCTCGCGCTGATGTTGCAGATGTGGTTTGGCCTGCCGTTATGGGCCGGCTATGTGCTGAGTGCGGTGGCAGTGATTCCGCTGGTCACCCATGGCATCACCCTGATCAGCCGCTTCCAGGCCTGGACCCAGCCGGTGTGGCTGGGTCTGCATCTGTTGCCGTTTCTGGCCCTTGGGCTGCACGGCATGATCAACCTGGATGGCTGGACTGCCTTCCCAGGCATCCATCCCGATGCCGACGGCGGCTTCAATCTGCTCCTTTTTGGTGCGGCCTCGGCGGTCATATTCGCCCTTGTGGCGCAAATCGGTGAGCAGGTCGACTACCTCCGCTTTCTGCCGCGGGAGGGAAAAGGCGGTCGTGCCGGGTGGTGGCTGGCGCTACTCACGGCAGGACCGGGCTGGATCATTCCGGGCGCATTGAAGATGCTGCTGGGCTCGTTCCTCGCCTATTTCGTCATCAGCCTGGGTGGGTCGCCGGAGCGGGCTGCCGAGCCCACCGAGATGTATCTGGCGGCCTTCCAGTACGTAACCTCCAATGCCGAGCTGGCGATGCTGTTGACCGGCCTGTTCGTGATCCTGTCGCAGATGAAGATAAACGTCACCAACGCCTACGCCGGTTCCATCGCCTGGTCCAACTTCTTCTCGCGACTGACCCGCAGCCATCCGGGACGGGTAGTCTGGCTGGTGTTCAATGTCGCCATTGCCCTGCTGCTGATGCAGATTGGCATTTACAAGGCCCTGGAGCAGATCCTCAGCCTTTACTGCCTTGTCGCGGTGGCCTGGGTGGGAGCCCTGGTCGCCGATCTGGTGATCAACAAACCCCTGGGCCTCAGTCCGGAGCATATCGAGTTCAAGCGGGCGCATCTTTACGACATCAACCCGGTGGGCGTGGGCTCCACTGCGCTGGCCCTTGTGGTGGGCCTGACCGCCTTCGTCGGCATGTTTGGCGAGACCGCACAGGCCCTGTCGCCATTCATTGCCCTGGCGGTGCCCTTCGTTAGCGCCCCGTTGATAGCACTGGCGACGCGTGGCCGCTACTACATCGCTCGGACGCCAAAGGCTGACTGGGACGCCGAGGAGATCATCCGCTGCTCGGTCTGCGAGCACGGCTTCGAGTCAGAGGACATGGCCCAGTGCCCGGCCTATGGCGGACCGATCTGTTCGTTGTGCTGTTCGCTGGATGCGCGCTGCAATGATCTGTGCAAACCCAGTGCGCGGCTCTCCGATCAGATTCTCGGCGCGTTGCGTTTCCTGTTCCCGCCAGGCCTGGTGCAGCAACTGCACTCGCGTTTCGGACAGTACCTGTTCCTGCTCCTGGTCATGGTGCTGGTGGTGGGGTCGTCGCTGGCGGTTATCTATGTGCAGGCGACCCTTGACGACATGGCATACGCCGAAATCGTCGCGGCTACCCTGTGGCAGACGTTCTTTGTGCTGTTCCTGATCGCCGGGGTCGTCGCCTGGTTGATCGTGCTGGCCCACGAAAGCCGGGTCGCGGCGGAAAATGAATCGCGTTACCAGAACGATCTACTGATGGCGGAAATCGAGGCCCATGGCCGCACCGACCGTGCCCTGCAAAAAGCCAAGGAAGTGGCGGAAGCAGCGAACATGGCGAAGAGCCGTTACATGGTGGGCATGAGCCATGAGTTGCGGACTCCGCTGAACACGGTTCTGGGTTACGCCCAGATCCTGGAGCGTGACGCTGACATGCCCGAACACCGGAGCAATGCGGTACATGTCCTGCGGCGCAGTGCCGAGCATCTTTCCGGTCTGATAGATGGGGTGCTGGACATCTCCCGGATCGAGGCGGGCCGGCTGGAGCTCCATCGTGAGCAGGTCAATATTCGAGAGTTGCTGGACCAGATGGTGCAGATTTTCCGCCGCCAGGCCGAGGAAAAGGGACTGAGCTTCCATTACCGCTGTGCCGAGCGCCTGCCCGTTGCCGTTTACACGGATGAGCGCCGTTTGCGGCAGATTCTGATCAATTTGCTGAACAATGCCGTCAAGTTCACCGATGAAGGCGAGATTCGCTTCTCCGTGGATTACGGCGGACAAGTGGCCGAGTTCCATGTGGCTGATACTGGCATCGGTGTCCCGCAGATTGAGCTGGAACGCATCTTCAAGCCGTTCGAGCGGGTGGCGGCGAATCAGGGGGCGTCGCGGCCAGGCATGGGTATCGGTCTGACCATCACCAAGCTGCTGACCGAAATCATGGGCGGCAGCATCGATGCCCGCAGCGAGCCGGGTCAGGGTAGTGACTTCCGCGTCCGCATGATGTTATCCGCGGTGCCAGCCATGGTGGAGCGAGAGACGCCCGTCCGCCATGTGGTGGGTTATCTGGGCGGCCCCGTCCGCGTCCTGGTGGTGGATGACCAGGCGCCTCATCGGGAGCTTGTTGCCGAGTTCCTTGGTAGTCTGGAGTTCGAGGTCGAAACCGCCTCGGATGGTGCAAAGGCTCTCGCCATTGCCCGCAAAAGGCCCACGGATATCTACCTGCTGGACATTACCATGCCGGGCATCAGTGGCTGGGAACTGGCGGATCAGTTGCGCGCAGCGGGTCACAAGGCTCCCATCATCATGGTGTCGGCCGATGCCTCGGGGCTGCAGCAGTTCGGCACGCGGGAAATCCCCTCGGCCGACTATCTGACCAAGCCCGTGGACCTGTCCCAGCTCCTGGAGAAGGTCGGGCGTGTGCTCCGGCTGCAATGGAGGTACCACGAGGTTGCGCCAAATTCCCCCGCAGCCGGCGGTCCTGAGCCACCGCTGCTGTTGCCGCCGGAAGAGCTGCTCACCGGGCTGCGCCGTTTCTGCCGTATCGGGTACTCCGCCGGTGTCCGAAATCAGCTAGAGCGCATCCGTCAGGCGGCGCCGGCCTACAGCGCGTTCGTCGATCGCGCGGAGGCCCTGGCGGTGCGCTTTCAATTCGCCGATCTGCTGGAGTTAATCCGCCGTCTCGAAGATGACGGTGCGGAGGTGGCAAATGAATGAGATCAACGTTTCCGGACAAAGGGATACGGTGCTGGTGGTTGATGATTCGCCGGAAACCCTGAGCCTGATTACCGACTCCCTGGAAGGCGCTGGCGTCACCGTGCTGGTGGCGTTGGACGGACGCAGTGCGCTCGAGATGCTGGAGGAAGTCACGCCGGATATCGTGCTCATGGACGCCGTGATGCCCGGCATGGACGGCTTCGAGACCTGCAAGGTACTGAAAGAGCGGTATGACCTGCCGGTGATCTTCATGACCGGTCTGAGTGAGACCGAGCATATCGTTCGTGGCATGGAAGTCGGTGGTGTGGATTACATCACCAAGCCGGTGGCGCCGGACGAACTGATGGCGCGCATGCGGGTGCATCTGGCCAACGCGCGCATGGCGACCAGCGCCCGGGCGGCACTGGACGCCAGCGGTCGGCATATGCTGGCGGTCAATCAGGAAGGAACCGTGCTCTGGAGTACGCCCCAGGCGACGCGTCTTCTGGCGCAATGCCAGCAGGCCGACCGCCTGCAACTGGATGGTGAAACCGTCGAGTTGGCGGACTGGCTGGCGCGCTGCCTGACGCCCGAGGGTGGCGCGCCGATCCCGGTGCCCGACAGCGAGGCCAGGGTGGAGGCCAGCCTGATCGGCGAGCTCAGTGAGAATGAATACCTGCTCAGCCTGAGCCGTTGCCTGACCGTGCCGCCGGAACAGTTGCTGCGCGAACGGTTGGGACTCACCCAGCGCCAGTCCGAGGTGCTTTACTGGGTTTCCAACGGCAAGTCCAATCGTGAAATCGCGATCATTCTCGACATGAGTCCACGCACCGTGAACAAGCATCTGGAACAGGTGTTCCTCAAACTCGGTGTCGAGAACCGCACCTCGGCTGCCGTGATCGGTCTCAACAATCTGGACTGATACGTCAATTGACGTATTTCCGGGAAACCGGGCGCTCTCCAGACTGACAGCAAGAAATTTCATGCTGCAGGAGAGTTCCATGACGGCTCGCGCAATTGTTCTTTTGTTGCTGCTTACCCCCTCTCTGGCGTTGGCCCACCCTGGCCACGCCGGTGGCCTTGCTGCCGGCGTCATGCATCCCCTGCTCGGCCTTGACCATCTGCTGGCCATGCTCGCCGCGGGCTGGTTGGCATTCAGTCATCGCAGCCCGGTGGCGATGGGACTCGCCTTCTGCGGTCTGCTGCTGTTCGGTTTCCTGATCGGACTGGCAACCCCTGCACAGGCCTGGGTTGAGTTGGGAATTCTCGGTTCCCTGCTGATTTTCGGTGGCCTGATCCTGGTGGGCAAGCGGTTGCCATTGCCGGCCCTGCTGGCCATTGCCGGCGTGTTCGCGGCAGCCCACGGACATGCCCATGGTGCGGAAATGGCGACGGGCCTTTCCGCGGTGGCGTTCGGTCTGGGCGTGGCTATCGCGAGCCTGCTGTTGCTGACCGCCGGCTACGGTCTGGCTGCAGCGGTTCGGGGTGGACAACAGGCTGTATCGCAACGCCTGGCAGGCAGTGTCCTGCTGGTGGCCGCGGGCTATCTGCTGGTCGCCGTCTGAGGTGGCGGTTGCGGCATCGGTCGCGGTTCAGCCCGGCTGGCTGGGGCGGCTGCAGCTCGACTACCGACGCGACGATGGCCGCACCCGATTATGGCGCCGTCGGCACCTGGGGCCGTTGTTGGTCCAGCGGTCGTTTTATCCGGAAGGGCCCGTTTGCCACAGCTACCTGATTCATCCGCCCGGAGGCATGGTGGGCGGCGACCGACTGGAGCTGGATGTGCATCTGGACGCCGGCGCCGAAGCGCTTCTTACCACACCCGCGGCAACCAAGATCTACCGCAGTGAGGGTGCGCAGTCCCTGCAGCAGCAGCGATTCATTGTCGAAGACCACGCAACGCTGGAGATGTTGCCGGCGGAGGGCATTTTGCACGGCGCCTGCCGTGCCCGTCTGGAGTCGACATTTCGTCTCAGTGGCACCGCGGCCCTGTGCTTCTGGGACGTGATTTGTCTGGGTCGACAGGGCCATGGCGACCACTTTGCCGATGGCCGCTGTGAACAGCAGATCGCTGTCTGGCGCGATGGAATTCCGCTGCTCCACGACCGGCTGCAACTCGACCACGGCGACAGCCTGCTCTCCGCCGACTGGGGGCTCGCGGGGTTTCCGGTGTTCGGCACCTTGCTGGCGACGCCGGTCGATGCGGAATTCTGCCGCGGCCTCAG
>SL_7KL_010_BRINEDRAFT_10001753_pt1 | contig 10282 bp, 8 predicted proteins | sample SodLak_010_BRINE_FD_10663 | JGI IMG/M metagenome (IMG submission 10663)
CATATCGCACCTTGCCCGATTCATTGCGAGGGAGCTTTTCAACTTCGTATACCGTGACGCCCTGTGCTGCAACCCCCAAGCTGACCATAACTGCTTGTTTGATGTCTGCCGCTTGATCTTTACTGCTAATATCAATGTAAATCTCCAGTACGTCATCACGCCCAGAGCAGGCAACTTCCTCAACAGCGCCCGAAAGTTGCAGCTCTACGTCCTGTAAATTAATGCGATTACCAAAAAGCTTAATGAACCGTTTTTTACGTCCAACGATCCGATAGTAGCCATCATCATCCCGCTCTGCGAGGTCGCCTGTGTAAAGGACACCAGCGTTCATGTCCCCGAGTGATAGGTCAGCACGGCATTCCGCATACCCTAGGCAGACATTCGGGCCGCGATAGACCAATTCCCCTGCGACATGAGCATCGGTTAGCAGATCGCCGGTTTCCGATTGCAATTCCAGTGTGCCACCAGGAATGGAAATACCAATTGAGCCAGCTTTTGCAAGCGCTTGCTCTGCCGGAACATATGAGATGCGTGGAGACGCTTCCGTTTGACCGTACATGGTGAAAAAGCGCATACCCTCATTCTGACAATGGCTGGCGTACTCCTGAGCGAGATCTGGATTCATACGACCACCAGCTTGTGTCAAGGTGCGAAGATGCGGTAACTCCATTTTCATGAATCGAAGCTTTTTGAGGATTTCATAGTGATAAGGCACACCTGCCAGACTAGTCGCTTTCACCTCGCGCAAGAAATCCCAGAATTCGCGATCAAAGAAGGTCTTATTGGTGACGGCCAAACCAGCACCAACCCACAGGTGGCTGTGAATGACTGACAAACCATAGGAATAGCTCGGTGGCAAAGTGGTTATTGGAAGTTCATCTGCATTCAGTGACAAATACTCTGCGATGGCAGACGCATTGCTACAGATGTTCTGATGGGCAAGACGGACGTACTTACAGCTGCCCGTACTGCCGGAAGTGCTAAGTAACAAGCTAAGGTCCGGATGAAGTGGAGGAGTATTATGTGAACTATTTGAGCGAACGAGGGCATAACCCTGATATCGGAATTGTAATTTGAACCGCGCCAAATCTAGCGCAATACTCTCTGGTATATAAAGGTAATCTGGGTCATACAACGAAAGCAAATCATTCAGGGTTTCCACTGAAAGATTTGACCCCACCATCATTGGTACAGCATTTGCAGCTAGCAAGGTAACATATCCAGTAATTCCCCCAACAGAGTTATCTATAATACAGAGAACCAAACAGCGATTTGTCTCTTTGAACTCTTGCAAATGGGCAAGACTAATAATGTCCTGATAATAGACACACAGACCAGCTTCGTCCCTAAGAAACTTATTCCCCTCAAATTTATAAATTTTATTAGCGATAACCTTCATTTAAACTCGAAAAACAGAGTATGAACATATAGCGAGAACGATTTAAAATTCTTGATAGTATCCCCTTTGTGAGCCCAATCAACCATAGGTGCACTCACTGCTCGACCGTTTCGCGGATCACCCGCAGGCGCCGAACGATGCCATATCTTTGAATGAAAGAGTAAGTTAAGGAAGGATTCAAGTCTGTGTTCCAGAGCGTTGGGTTTATCTGCATGGCAGCCAAATAGACAGAAAGTGCATTAATATATACCTCGAAGTTGATTTCCTCCGCTTGCCTTATCTTTGTCGCAATTACGGAAATAAATTTACTCGCTTCATGCATCAATCCGACCTGCAGAAATAACCCGACCACTGACGCGACAAATAATGAAATCTCAAACTCGAGAAAGGTTGCGCCTGCATTATCCCAATCTACCACTTTGGGATAAGTTCCTGCAACCAGGATGTTATGGACAAATAAATCTCTACATGCAAACACAGGAAACAAGGACGAGGCGTTCGATTGAGCAGACACAGATAATTTCACAATTGCCTTTAAGCAGTCACGATTAATCTTCAGTGGGGTAGCGAATCTGTGAGCAAGAATCCGACTCATAGGCGCGTCTGACTGAAATGCAACTCGCCACAATTCATTAACTTCGGCCGATGCCAAACTGTATACATCGATGTGCCCCAATACGGCGCCTAGCTCTCGACTTGATTGGATATATTGATCAATGACTTTCCCGCAAATATCTATAGCAGAATCACTGTTCTCAACAATATACTCAGGTAACGAAACGCCCAAGATGCGTTCCATGACAACGGCCGAATGATCCGATGCAATTCCACGAGGGATTATTGGTGACACGGTTGAAGTAGCAAGTTCCATGTGAGCCCGAATTTCATTCTCAGGGCGATTGCGGTGCCGGAAAGGAGCATAAATGCCTTGAAGGTGTATTTTAGCAATGCAGTCTTCATTAGGACCGCAACTCAAAACCACTCTGCCTCGATTCTGGTTGTAATTTAGTACATTGCCGAGCGCAAATCCGAGCCTCTCAAGTCGCTCTCGAATCTCTAAAGTGGCAACGCGATTTTCTTCTTGAGTAAGAGTTCCACGCATTGGATGAGGAACCGGCAACCGGAACATACTTCTTTGGGTCCAGAACGGTTTCGCTGGGATAGAAAAAGAGTGTCTAAGTGTCATGGTTTTCTTTCTTGTGTCTGCTTCCATATGTGCCATGCGGTAATGATGAGGCTTGATTACATCACCTTATTTTCCGCCCTAGGGTGGGGATTATTTAGTAAAAATAAACACACGGTCTCAGTTCTATCGCGGCGGAAATTAATAATAGTTATTGGCATCCTATCCTAGCCCCGCGTATTTGCTCACCGGTAGTCATATGTCATCAATTGGATTTCGTCAATTAATCGCGGCAACTTTAAACCCATGCGATCTATAAAACGCTCGCTATTCATTCGCATATCAGTTGGACGATTTGCGACTAATGCATCGATAGAACTAGCATTGTCACGCTTGAGATTAGTAGTTTCGAGACCTAGGGCGGCGGCAAAGGCAAAAGCAAAATAGGCCTTACTCATTCCATCCCGGGAACCAAGATTAAAAACACCAAGCGGCCTCTCAACAATGCAACGATCTATGCAGTCACAAAGCGTGCTGATTGCCAGAGGGCTGAACATGACATCCTCAAAAACAGTTACCGAAGTTTGGCCAAGCAGAGCATCATGCAGCCAGTCTGTAAAGCTAACGCGCCTCCCACACTGGCTGCGTCCTACAAAATTAGTTCTTAGGATAGTGCTGGGGACTGCTCCTGCAATAAATTCGCTTGCCAGCTTAGACATTGCATAGAAATTGCGGATAGTAAGTTCGCCTTCTGCATGTGGACCAAGGCCGTCATAAACTTGGTCCGTAGAGATCTGGATCAGGTGGCAAGCTTTGCCCGCTGTTTTCATCCAGGTACAAAGATTTTCAACCGTCTTCACATTGAGCAAATAAGCTTCCTGCGGGTGTGTTTCGCAGCGGTCGACATTGGTTAAGGCCGCCAAGTTAATGATGACGTCTGGTTTCGCATCGTCGAGCGCTCGAGCCGTCTGCTCATAACTAGTCAGGTCGATATTCAGGTCACTGGCGTGGGAGTGCCCCATACGTATGACTTGATGATCCCGTTCCTGCAGTAATGGCACCAACGAACAGCCCAGCAAGCCAGTTGCGCCGGTGACTAATACTTTCGTCATGCACGCCAAGGCTAAACGCCCCCCCCTGATTGAGTAGTGTGGGCTTTTGCTCGGAAGAGGCCCAACAACATGGCACGAAGAATAAGCCAGTTGGCATATAAACCTCCCCCAAACCTTGATCCATCGGTACGATCACGGGTTTTCACAGGAAGCTGTCGAATGTTCCAGCCAGAGCGAACAGCCCGTATCGCTAGCTCCGTTCCGATCGAGGGGTAAGAACACAAATTCTCAATGCCTTTAAGTTTTGACAAACGATATCCCTTCATGCCGCACAAGGGATCCGAAATGCCCCAAAAACTCTTCGCTAAGAAAGCGAACATTTTTTCTGAAAATCGTTGGTATCGGTCTCGAATACCAACCACCAAATCTGCTCCATCTATGAGTTCGAATAAAAAGCTTTCAATAAGCAAGGGTGCATGCTGGCCGTCTCCATCCAAGGTGATCGCAAAATCGAATTTTTCAGCTATTGCTTTTGCGATACCAGTAGCCAAAGCATGGTCATAGCCGCGATTTCCTGAATGGGTTACAACAAGAGCGCCAGCGGCACGCGCCAAATGCTCAGTGTTATCAGTCGAACCATCGTTTACTACAATCGTCGTGCCGTAGGCAGAGACGCCCGAGACTACCGCGCTTATTGCTCCCTCTTCATTGTAGGCAGGGATGACAATAGCGACTCTAGCAGCTCCTTTATCCAAATTCATTCGAGGTCGCAAAGTCTCAGATGCTCACCACTGGCTTTGGAGTGACGAAGTTTTTTGCCAATTACTTCACCCATTCGGCAGGGTGGGAGCCCATCTACTGGGCATGGTCTCAAAACTTCAAGATCCTTCGCCTGCACAACTGCTCCTTCTGTCATGTCATGCACTAAGCGTATGGAGCGTCGCTGCAGGACGACTGTTTCTGATTCGTTATCTTCTACCTTCTTAACACCATTACCCAGAGCATTTTCCAGTTCACGGGTGCGGTCAACCATTTCACGCCAAGTGCGTGGATCCATCGAAAAAGCATGGTCAGGACCAACTCGGTTGACATCATCAGTAAAGTGCTTTTCGATCATGCGCGCGCCCAGTGCGACCGCACCCAGGACAGTGGCATGTCCCGGTGTATGGTCTGAAAGGCCTAAGGCCATCTCTGGATACATCGCACGATAAGTTTTTAGTACATTGAGCTGAATGTACTTAAAGTTTTCCAAGCTCGCAGTGTAATTGGTATTACATTGCATCAAGGCGAACTGGGGATTAATAGCCAGAGCAGCCGAGACTGCTCGGTGTACCTCATCCGCGGACGCTGCACCTGTCGCCAAGAAGTAAGGTTTTTGCTTGCTCGCAACACGCTCAATCATTTCCAGCCATGTGATATCGCCTGAACCGATTTTGTATGCAGGCACGTGGGCAGCAAGATAGTCCACCAATTCCAGAGCATAAGGCGTAGTAAAGAATGGGATACCAGCTTTCTCACAGGTTTCTTTGAGTGTCTCTGTCCAATCTAGGTTCACACTGGCCGCTTTATACACATCAAAAACCGAGTCCTTCCATTTTGCCTGATGTGATTGCTGGTTCTTGAGACTCTTGAAACCATGGTCGCTGACAATCGTGGCCGCCTGAAAATGCTGGAATTTGGCAGCGTCCGCACCTGCCTCAGCCGCTAAATAGATAAGATCTTTAGCACGCTCGAGGTCGCCGTCATGGTTAGCAGCTATGTCAGCAATGAAATAGGTCTGGTGATGTTCGCCTATTTTCCTGCCTTGGACTTCTAGGGTTGCTATCGAGGAATGCACCACATCTCCTTTGACTTAGCAAGTTTAGACTTTAATTTTATATTCATAATTGAAATGAAAATGAGTTAATACGACAAGTGAGCGCACCAATTAATTCAACCGCTTGAAACCAGCATGACAGATAGGTCCATCTAAGAGAGAATTAAGATCTCGTCCTTGCTCACACTCTTGAATCAAGCCAAATACAGGATCAAGTGCATCAAAATATCCATCCAAGATTTCTTTTGAATGCTTAGTACTAGCATAGAAACTATTACTTGCAAGATAACCCTTCTTGAGCATTTCTTGCGTGATCAAAGTTTTATACGCAAGCGAATCTTCGCACTTAATCGTAAATCCCGTAAGTGCTGGCAGCCCCAAGTGATTAATTTCCAGTCCATGCTTTTGAGCAAGTGCTTGCCAACGCTGGCGTATCTTTAGCCCCGTCTTGGTGATAGCTTCCCATGATTTCTCACGCTCCATCACTTCCAATGTTTTCAAAGCCGCTGTCGGGCCGATCCGTTCAGTCCAAAAAGTACTGCTGATGAAGGTGGATTGCGCAGCTTCCATTACTTCTTTTCGGCCAATCGTGGCAGTGATGGCATAGCCATTACCCAATGCCTTACCAAACATCGCCATATCAGGCTCAACATCATACTTTTTATGAAGACCACCAAAAGTTTCACGGAAGCCCGAAGTGCACTCATCGAAAATCAACACGATACCGCGATCTGTAGCGAGCTTACGCACCTTTTGGAGAAAGTTGTCTTCCGGACCCATGTTGCGCACCACTTCCATCTTGATCACACCGATGTCATGGGCATTAACCAGATTTTCTAACTCAGCGTAGTTGTTGTAGCTGAAAGGAAACACAGTACCGCGTAAGTTTTGCGGGACACCTTTCGGATCTAATCCTGGCAATAAGTGGCCCGCTAAGTTTTCATCATCGCCCAAATTTGCTGACAAGTACCAATCATGCCAGCCGTGATAGCCGCAAATTGCAACCTTATCTTTGCCCGAAGCAGCACGAGCAATTCGAATCGCAATTGCATTGGCCTCACCGCCCGAGCGAGCCAGACGAGCCATGTCGGCCCAGGGATGTAACTCAATTAATTTCTCGGCGAGACAGACCTCTTCTGGACAATTCAGCGTTGACATGTTTCCAGCTTGAACTGTCTTCATGACGGCTTCATCCACCTCGGGATGGCCATAGCCCAGCGTATTAGTTCCTATGCCCATAATGGACATATCGATGTATTCGTTGCCGTCTAAGTCCCACACCCGGCAACCTTTAGCCTTACTGAAGTAAGCGGGCCACTGATCGGGCAGAAACATTTCTGTCCGTTTTGAGAGCAGCATATTGCCGCCTGGGATCACGCGCTTAGCTCGTTGCCATAATTTCTGGCCAGTACCCATCACGGCTCCTTGATTGCGCTGGATATTTTGGTTAGCCACGAAGAGCTCGGGACGTTCCTGCTGAAGTTTGAGTACTTCATTCCAACCGAAATGAATGTCGGGCGCAAAATATTCAAATACATTTGTAACAACTTCGAAGTCTTCAGGATCATCAACAGTCCAACGCATGCCGGATAGATCTTGCTTATTTTGAATCCCGGATTTGGTAAAGACAGATGACTCACGAACGTAAGGCGTCACATGCTCATGATCAAAAGCTTTCTCAGACTCTTGCGGTGCACACTTCAACGCCGCGAAGCGAATCACTTCAATGTCCAAGCCATCGGGATAGGTTGGCGGATTGGTATTAGCAAAATAATCGACCTGTGCTGCACGAAATCCACGAATGCACTCATCGACCAATTCGGGGTCAACTAGCGGACAATCGCCTGTAATCCTTACCACCACATCAGCGTTATGCTTTTCGCCTGCTAGAACATAACGCTCGAGCACATCATTTTCGCTCCCTTGTTCGCAAGCGAACCCCAAATTGTGCACATGTTCAACCATTGGCTGATTACGCGGATCAGTCGAAGTGGCTATAACAATTTGGTCTAGCTCTGCGGAGCGCGCCAAACGTTTCAGCAGCAACTCAATCATGGGGATGCCGCAAATAGGCTTCATGACCTTGCCGGGCAGCCGCGTAGAGCCCATGCGGGCTTGGACGATGGCAACGACTTTCACAATGCGCTCCAGTTTGATGGGTTGATGAGCATTTGATCCTCTGAAGACATGAATGAGAAATCATGGTGTGGTCGCTGGTTTTGTGATGCTGCAATGAGAGTCTTGAACTGTTCCACACTATCAACACCAACCACAACGCGATCGACCTCCGGCAAAGACACCGGGTAAGACAAACACGCCTCAGCAGCACTGAGATTGCTTTCCTCTAATTCCGAAGCCCAGCTATCCCACAAAGTTGCCCAAGCCTCGAATTTCGCAGGTACTTTGTACCGCGGCATTAACAGCAACCCTTGGAGAAACGCTGACCGCGTATGCACTTCAACGCCTGCCTGATGCAATCTTACTAACCAACCACTGGATTCGAGACGACGGTCAATAACATTTAATGGCGCCTGAACAAGATCAATCCGCATCAGATGCATGATCTCATCAAGCTCAGATGGGTCATAAATTGATACGCCAATTGTCTGTACCAAGCCGTTTGATTTCACTCGATTCAGAGCATCAATTAGTTTCTTACCTGACTTACCCAGAAGATTTTCAGAGCGGTGCAACAGCAAACCATAGAGCGACGACCTGCCGAGTCGCTTTAGCGAGCCTTCAACCTGCTCATCCACCCATATATCAATATCAGCAAAGCTCGTTGGAAAGCCAGGTAATTTGGATACAACATTGAATTCCGCAACACCTATTTTCCCTAGAAGCTCTTCACTGTCTCCGTAGGCAATCGCAGTATCAAGCAGATTAATCTTTGACTTCTCGGCCTGTTCAAGAATTTTTCTGGCTTCCGATAAATTCACTTGACCGGACTGGTTTGCAATGCCGTAACTCAAACCAAATTGGACTGTGCCCAGGGCTAATTTACTCATTCTGGCTTTTCTTTCTGATTACCGAAGTGGCAACCCACTCATTCTGATCGTCGGTATATGAATTTCCGCCATGGGTGCTGATCGTATGAGAAAAACATGCGTAATCAGGATGCCAATCAAATAACTTTCGATAATCCATTTTGTATGAGAAAAGGCCTGGCAAGTGATGGTATTCACGTGAAACGGGTGTTTCTGCAAAAAAGTCGTGAATCACCACCCAACCATTTGGTTTCAAAACACGGTGTGCTTCTTTAGCAATTTGGAAAAGATCATCGCGATCGCAAAGGTATAGGCAGAATCCAAAAACTACAAAATCAAATGTTTGGTTTTCAAAATCAAGTTGATCGGCTGTACCTTGAATAACCTTAGCCCCCTTTGTACTGGCAAGTGCCACTGCTTTTTCTGAAGGCTCTACTCCATAACACTGCAAGCCTAAATTCTCGGTTATCCAGTGCAGACGCTTTCCTTCACCGCACCCGACTTCGAGCAATTTACCCCCCCCCACTGTCTGAAGGCCTGAGTCCAGGCATGTTTGTATGGCTTGAATAATGGGATCATTTTTTCCAAAATTTTTCTCTTGAATTGCCGCATGATTTCGCTCAAACCAAGCATTGGCTTCACCATCCAGAAATACATCTTTTTGTTTTTTCTTTATTACATTCATAAAGACATCTCTACGGCTTTTATAATGGACTCTTGATTTTCATCAGACAGCATCGCAAACATCGGTATGCTGATGACCTCGCGATGAAATTACTAAGCTTCTGAAAAAGCTTCCTTCTTTGAAGCCGAGCTTTTCATAAAAGGGCTGACGATGCACTGGAATGCAGTGCAGGTTTGCGGCTACGCCATGTTGCTAAAGCGCATCGTAGAGCTGTCGTTGTGTTTTGCCACTCTGAGCTTGATTGATGCGAATCGGTTACAGGTGATAGCTGGAATAGTTGCCGGTTGCCTGATAGGGGGTTGTAAGCGGCAAAGACTGTAGGTAGCTCTGCATCGTAGCGTTTCGCGATTTCATGTCTGCGTTGGACGAATCCATCCAGACGCGTCATTTGTTTCAGGCCCAGCGCAGCTTGAATATCGGTCATGCGGTAGTTAAAACCCAGTTCAATCTGTTGATAGTTCCAAATCTCGTTGTCCGGCCGCAGCTGCATTAATGTGTTGTCGCTTGTGATGCCATGCGTGCGCAGACGGCGCATCCGCGTAGCAAGTTCATTATTATTCGTGACCGCCATGCCGCCCTCGCCGGTGGTAATGATTTTGACCGGATGGAAGCTGAAGACGGTGATGTCGCTGTGGGTGCAGGAGCCTACTTTGATTTGCTTCATGGATTGCCACGTCGCTTCGCTCTTCGCAATGACGCCAGAGAAAAAGGCGTATCTGCGTAGGAGGCACCAATGGCATGCGAGGCATCTTCGATAATCTTGAATCCGTATTTTTCACTCAGCGCATAAATCGCCGGCATATCACAGGGCTGGCCGGCGAAATGCACAGGGACTACCACCTTCGGCAATGTCCCATTCCTTTCGGCTTGAATCAATTTTTGTTCGAGTTTTTGCGGGCACAGGTTGTAAGTGCGCGGATCAATGTCGACGAAATCGACTTTGGCACCGCAATACAAGCCACAATTAGCACTGGCCACGAAGGTGTTGGGCGAAGTCCAAAGCCAATCACCCGGGCCGAGATCCAAGGCAAGACAGGCAATGTGCAGCGCGCTAGTTGCGCTGTTGACGGCTACGGCATACCTGGCGCCACAATATTTCGTTACTGTCTCTTCGAAGCGCGGCACCATCGGGCCTTGCGTTAAAAAATCCGAGCGCAACACCTCAACTACCGCATCAATATCGGCTTGCGAGATATCTTGGCGGCCGTAAGGAATCATGT
>SL_7KL_010_BRINEDRAFT_10001754_pt1 | contig 10278 bp, 4 predicted proteins | sample SodLak_010_BRINE_FD_10663 | JGI IMG/M metagenome (IMG submission 10663)
CCGTTCGTTAGTACTGCCCACTGGGCATCCGTTTCTTGAAGATAGTAGTGTATCTGGTAGCTTGGATTCTCAAAATCACGCTCATGATCACCACTTCCGCGGGTATCTAATGGGCGATCCCAACGTTTGGCATCAGCGACACCGATCGCGTTTGCGTAGAAGTTGCCTCCTGATTCTCGCCGTTGGAACGCATTTACGCCTGCCTCTTCAGAAATAAAGAATCCGTAGTCCGGCCGACGGCGNGTTCGGCTNGTACTTTCCTCAACCTCGAAAGGAATGCCCAATTTTCGAAACATAGGTCGAATAAACTTCTCTTCGAGCTGTGATTCGTTTCGCTGTGCAACTGTCGATTTTTGGGCATCCCAAAGTGACTTGATCTCGTCGTATGCATCCTGCAACTCTTCAGTGGAATACTCACCCCACTCCTCGGTTTCTGGAAGATGTTCTCGCAGATAATGATTAGAAAACAGATCTCGGTTCGTTTGGTATTGAAGCGTCGTTTGTGTCATTGTTAGCGCCATACACCTGTCAAAAAGACAGCCAGTGTATGTTGGATGTATCAATCAAGGTTGTTGACAACATATAATTGTTCAGGAGTCTGGATCGAAAGATCAGCAATCTAATTTCTCTCTGAGGGCATAGCCGTATTGAGTGTTAAGCCGTCAATCACTTGACCCGAAACTATATCATGCGATAGCATATCGGATACACCATACGAAATGTCATCGAATATGCTAGATCTGGATGACGGTCCTCCAAGCGATGAAGAACGGATTGCACGTCATATCCGAAGTCGGATTGTCGATCGCGTCAGTGGAAACTTAGGTGATACTCACCGTGTCAAGCGTGATTTTCCAAGCGATCGATTCTTTGCAGGTGCGCTGGCGCCCACCAACGACTCATTGGCCGATGACACTGTTGATGACGATCTGCAATCGAAAATGGAGCCAAATTCCATTGGTGCAACCACAAAAGTGCGAAATGGTTCCCCAGATGATGAGCTGATACTTGATATCTCAGCCAGTGTGTGGGTGCGTGTAAATCCTACCGTCACAGAGATGATTAATAAAGAAGACATTCTATCGCTTGCGGATAATGAGGAAGATGAGACTATTGACGACGGCTTACTCCCTGTCTTTGAGCGGCTGGAACTCACGGTTCCGTCAATCAAGGTTCCGTACGAAGCGATTAGTACTGACACACGACACACTCCAGAGATAGTCAGGGCCCGTGCCTCCGAGGCGATCGAAATAGCACTGGATTCGGTCAGAGGAGCTGCTGCAACAAAAGAGAATATCTACTTAGACAATGGTGAAGAGAAACCAGTTGCAGACATTTCGAGCCGTGTACTCGAAAGCGAGGAAAGATTCAATGACTTTTTAGAAAATAGAGTTGGAACCCCGGCCATTCCTGATTGGAGCCTTTCGATTGATCTTACCTCTACACGTGATCAAGAGACCACACATGATGAACAGATCATTACGGTAGAAGTGACAAATACGGCGGATCCGCCCCGGCGAGACCACACCTACACACTTCGTGAAACGACGTTATTCGAAGTAGAGCTATCACTACGAACGGAGGGTTCCTTGGAATTTGTTCCGTTCACATTTGACCCACTCCCCGAGGATTTCAGATACAACCGAGATCTGTGGGGACATGGTCGGAACTGTACAATCGTTGCCCCAGAATATGACGAGACAACAGATCCCGATCGAACGCCAGGCCGATCAACACCAAAAGCAAATCCCACCACGAATAATCTCAAAACAACGTTTATCCCAGAATATCGCCAGCTTGCCTATCAATCTGCAGATAGAAATGTTACACCTGCATTTGCTGATTTAGCGGATCTCCAGGAGACTGGATTTGATGTACTTGAGTCCGTTTCGGATTCAATGAAATCATACCTCAAAACCTCATACCAAGAAGCATTAGACAGGTACCAAGACCGAGAAGACTGGACCAACGATGATAAAACAGATTTTGAAAAAGACAAGGCTGCATTTGAACGAGAAATTGCCCGATTCGATCGGGGGGTTGCAGCCATGCGTGAATATCCGGAGACAGTTGGTCGTGCATTCGAATTAATGAATGAATCAATGGATGAGATGCATGACTTCGATAAATGGCGTCTCTTTCAGCTTGTATTCATTGTTATGCTCATTCCAGACATTGCGGGGCGTGAGTACGAAGACTTGGATGAAATCACGTGGCGCGACGGTGATGAGCTAACAGGGGAGTTTCAAGATGCAGATGGTGCACTTGGTGTTGTTGACGTCCTGTGGTTCCCAACGGGTGGTGGAAAGTCAGAGGCGTTTTTTGGTGTTGCAGTCTGGAATATGTTCTTCGACCGTATCCGCGGAAAAGACTTCGGTGTCACCACGTGGACGCGGTTTCCACTTCGTCTTCTTTCATTACAACAGCTACAACGGATGACAGAAACCATCATGTATGCCGATCTGGTCCGGCGAAAACAGAAAGACATTGGATCACGGCCTTCCCGTCCATTCAGTGTTGGATTCCTCGTTGGAAAAAAGAACACGCCAAACGCACTATCGGGTTACAACAACAATAAATTTACACAATATAAACAGGACGAAGAACTCCGAAACAAGTCAAAAGTCATTGCTACATGCCCGATCTGTGATTCTCCGACCACTATGAGGGTCACGGATGATGTTCGCCTTGTGCATGTTTGCACTGGCAGCTCTTTTGATTGTGATTGGCAGAAACGGGAACTCGACCTCTCCGAGACATACGAAGAGGACGAATTACCGGTTCACGTCGTAGACAACGAATTATATCGATACACGCCGACAATCTTGGCAGGGACGATCGATAAAATCACCGCAATCGGCTATCAGCGGAAAATGGCGCATATACTTACGGGCAAGATGGAATATGAATGCCCAGTACATGGATTTGCCAGCCTAGGTGAGTGTACAGAAAAATACGCCTGTGATATGAGTGGGAATGAACTTCTTGAGTTGGCAACACCACTTGATCCATACGATCCTGCACCTTCGTTAATGGTTCCCGACGAGCTGCACCTATTAGAAGAGAGCGTTGGGAGTTTTGACGGGCACTATGAAACTGGTGTCCAAACACTTCAGGAGCTTAGCGAGGCAGGAAAAACTAAGATACTCGCACCAACTGCGACGATCACCTCATACGAAGACCAAGTACATCATTTATTCCTTCGGCCTGCTGAGCGATTTCCCTCGCCTGGGCCGTATCTCCGTGAAAATTTCTATGCTCAAGAACAAGATAAGACTCAACGCTACTACCTAGGATTGGTCCCTCACGGGAAGACACATATTAATTCGATAATTGATATTTTGTTCACATTCCATCAAGAGGTTCAAACACTGCTTCGAACAGCACTCACAGAACCAGAGAAATTACTAACCGGTGATGGAGTTGAAGGAACAGACACGACAGAGCCACTGGAAACGGATTCGGTTGCACAAGTTATTGATATTCTTACATTATACAGTACAAGCCTTACATATTTGCTTTCAAAAAAAGATGGCGACCGACTGGATCAATCGTTTGTTAGCCAACTCAACACGTATTTGCGGAGTGAAGGTCGGCCAGCACTCAATTCTGAAAGTATGACTGGCGGCACCACGTTCGAAAAGGTTCAAACAATTCTTGATAAGCTCGATGAACCATGGCAAGAAGACGCTGATCAGCAGCTCCTCACAGAGCTTGTTGACGATGGTGTGGTTGCTGAAGACGCCGTTGATGAGATCCTCAGTCTCCGAGCTGTGCTTGAGGTAGCTGTGGATAATAATACAGACGAAGATGAGTTCAATGCTGCAATCTCTGGTGCCTCTCATGACGCAGCAGAGGGGCTTGCATGGCTGCTTGCCTTTCGTCCGAACTCAATTACTGCAACAAGCATGATTAGCCATGGAGTGGATGTGGCTCGGTTCAATATGATGGTATTCTTTGGAATGCCTCGTGAGACTGCAGAGTATATTCAATCGAGCTCACGGGCTGGCCGATCGCATCCCGGATTAGTATTTAATGTCCTTCATCCGATCAGAGAACGTGATCTGAGTCACTATCACTTCTTTGAGAAATATCATCAGTTCCTTGATCGGTTAGTTGAGCCAGTGGCATTGAACAGATGGGCAAAAAACAGTGTCAAACAAACTCACCCGGGGTTATTCACTGGACTGCTGCTAAACCATTACATGTACACAGAGGGAGCTGATAGGCTTTTCTTTGGCGAGCGGGCAAAAGAGTTCCTCGCTACGATCGATGATAGCGACATTGAAGAAATAATCCTCAAAATGTACGGGGACGACAAAGTCCCAGAAGAGTTTAAACAGGATACAAATAGGCTCACAAAGCGATCAATACAACAAATTCAGATGAGAGATCAACAATGGACAAGTGACCGTCTCCCAGCATCTGGATTGCGTAGCCTCCGAGATATTGATGCACAGCTTCCGATTCGGCCAGAATGGGATTATCAAGATATTCTAGAGACATACAACAACCGAAAATCATGAAAATGGAACGTAGCAAATCGCAGGTACTCTTTCAGTTCCTTCCGAAGAATACCTTTGATTACAGTGGTCAGCGCGGTATTTGGCAGACTACACGTCTGCAGACGGATGACGCAAGTGGAACAGTTAGCAAAAAATATATCATCAATAGAGTTTGGGCTCGTGTAAACAACTGGGATGGTGGAAGTATGGGATTCCCGTCAAATCGCCCAGATGACTACTATTTTGGGACGCCAACGAGTGTCCGTGCAAAACCGTTCCCAGCAACATACGAATGCCAAAGCTGTCAAAAGGCGCATAGATATTATAGCGCAGATGATGTCATTGAAAAAAATCCAAAACTTATCTGTAAGCGAGGAGGTTGCAATGGTCAATTAGAACAGTACCAGTTTGTGAGTGTACACTCGTGTGGAGAAATCGCTCCCCTTCGTCCGTCGAAATGCAAGCATCACGGTGATAGACACGTTGTACTGAACCGCCGTGATAGTCAACGAGTCCGGAATTTCCATTGGGAGTGCAGAGTCGATAATTGCTCATGGCAGATGCCGATGAGATTTACCGAAAAGTGTGGCTGCGAATATAAACCTCCTGCAGGCGATGAGAATGAAGGGATGTATACGACAGTTCACCGAGCGGGGAGCGTTTATTATCCGCATTATATTTCAAGTGTCAATCTTCACAGTGCTAATATAGGCCACTTAAGAGGATCGCAAAATGGTTCAGAAAAAGCGATTGCGCAGCTGCTTAAGCTCTCAGATTCAAATGAGGTACAAGGCGTAAATCTCTCACAAAGAATTGGCAACGCAGGAATTGAAGATGAAAAAGTTGCAGAGGTACTTATATCTCATGATGAACTCAAAACTTTTGATGAAGCAAGAGAGTATCTTCGTGAACAAGGCAAATTGCAGAGTCAAACAATAAATCAACGTCTTAACGAAATAATCGCTCTTGAATCTGATGATGAACCATCAGAGCTCACGGACGCAGGCGTTGAGATCCTAGAATATATGCTCAGTCGACAGTCACTGACGACACAGTCGTTAGATGATTTAAAAGAAAACGCAAAAAACAGAGGATTAAGAGAAAAAGCCGATCGAATCAGCAGTTACCATTCTCAGCTCTCAAACCTTGGCTTTGCAGATGCACGCGTCATAGAGGATTTCCCAGTACAAACGTTTGTATATGGGTATACACGAGGAGGGCGAGAGGAGGACCAAGCACGCATTAATGCATTCTCAGAAGGTGCTAGTGATGGTGAAGGAACACCAATATTCGTTGATACAGCAGAAACAGAGGCTGTACAATTTGATTTAGATCCGGAACAAGTGCTACTTTGGTTAGCAATCAATATCCCTGAAACAAGCGACGAAAGTTCCGTCAGTGGGACTATCACACTTCCTGAAATTGATAACACGGATGCAGAATCAATAGACTATGCCCATCACGTAATCAGCAATATGCCAGTAGAGGAGCAATGGGCATTTATATTGAATCATCTTGCTCCTGTTGAAAACTACGGCCGATTTAAAACGAAGCTTGATGACAGTGTTGAGGACAAAGTAACCACATTTGTGTTTAAATTAGTTCATACGTTGAGTCATATTCTACTTAAGCAAGCAAGTACAATCAGTGGCTTCGATCGAACTAATTTAAGCGAGTTCCTCTTCCCGCGGGCACTCTCTGTAGTGATATACGCTAACAACCGTGAAGAGTTCAACATTGGTGGAATGCATACCATGGTTGAACAGCAGTTAGACAACCTCCTCGGACAAGCTTCGACCCATGGAAATGAATGCGTCTATGATCCAGTTTGTTCACAGCGCGGTGGGGCTTGTCTCTCCTGTCTTCATGTGAGTGAGATTAGCTGTTCGTACTTTAATCAAGTTTTATCGCGTGACTATCTATATGGTAGCCGGCCAAATACAGAAAGAAATATTCGTGGGTACTGGTCGTTATAATGATAATTTAGAGAAATGAAAATTCCATGATGCCTGAGGAGGAATTTGATGCAACTTGGCCCCCTGTGGTGGTTAGCGAACTGGTTGATCATCAGCAATCTGTACTGTATCAAATAGAAGGATATCTACTTTATACCGGCAGTAAAAACAAGAACATATCTCCAACGAGATTGGCAGGCAAAACAGATGTTTCGCTTGAAATTGCAACAGATATTTTTCGGCAATTGTCATCCACATCGGCACTAACGCTCCAACAGTTCAAAAATACGGTTTCACGTAGCCAATATTCAATTGATGTGGTTGCTTGTGAGAAGATCTTTGAAGCCGCTCGAACTGCTGCAAAGAGTATAAAAACATACAAAAAACGACAACCAACACCAACAGATGCAAAGCCGCTCATAACATTACCACGAGATCCTGAGTTTGCGCAGGTCAACCCTGATGATTTTGAAATGTACTGGTTGATGCCTGCTCTCACACGTAAAATAAAACAAGCAGAAACTAAGGTAGTATTATTAGCGCCATTCTTAGAAAAAGATGGATTCAATCACTTATCTGACGTGCTCATTAATGCGATCAAACGTGGTGTTGACGTGACGATTGTCTCTAGGTATCTCAAGGATACAACCTCATACAATTATCATGTGCTTGAACGATTCTCTAAGAACGCCAGATCTGCCTGTGAAGATACAACAAGCCTATCTTTTGTTGATTATACCAGTTGGGATAATACTGTACCAGAAACAAAACGCGTACAAAATGGTGCAACACCACTATTCACTCTTCATGCAAAGATAATTTTGTTCGACAATACTGCGGCATACATCGGAAGTGCTAATTTCACAGACTACGGGTTTGAGCAGTATCTTGAAGCGGGTGTTCTCCTTGAGGGGCCACCAGTCAGTAGTTTTGACCAACTAATTTCATTTCTCCTCCAATCAGAGGCCGCTACGGATATTCAAATTTGATTGTAATAAGTGTATAATAAATATTATTTTGCGAAGTGAATCTTTATTAGAGGATCAAAGATGCTGATTCTGAAATAAGGCCGACATGGTGGAATTTCAAGGAAGAATATTTTCCTATATCTGCTTAAAAAGATGATTACTGGTACGGATCGAATAGCGAGTCACTATTTTAACAACTAGTGTGGTTGAATTTCACATCAAAAATTTGATTGTATTAACAGACCCTTGTTTGGAATATCCCCACTCGTTCTGCTTGTATTAAGATAAACAAATGTGGTTAGAAAGGTGATATTTTTAAGAACCTGTAGCAAACTTCTATCTATATCTATGGGAGTCTCGCCTACTGTTGATCATGAACTTCCAGAAATATTATATAATCTCTCTCCAGCAGAAGAACAAGAAAGAATAGCACACCGATCTTTTTTGTTTGAAAATGTTGAGTTCCTCACTCATGTCCTCACTGGAGAACAACTACAGCGCCAGCGAGATCTTCCAGTTGGCTGTCCTCAATCAACACCTGAGTTTCTAGCACGGAATAAAGGACAGTCCGCAAGTGAATGCCAATATAACGTGACTCACCGACCAGCTGGTAACCCATCACCCGGTGCAAAATGTTCCTGTGGTGACCCGCTTGTAGGTGGTACTGATCCACTTGAGACTGTCCTTGCCGCGGTACTTGCTGGAGAGACAGATACTGTTTGTGAACGGTTTTTCCAGAAGCAAGCGCGAGAAGTTGTTGTAGCGCTCCGTGAACAATACCATGATTGGGATAAAATTAGACAATCTTCTGGTGAACAGATTATTTCTATCCTCTCGGAGGCATTACCAGCGCATCACATCACACAAGAACAAATTCAAGATTTACAAGTTGCGCTTGAGATCATCTCTGAAAGTCACTATTCAGATGGGACTACCTTGTCAACGTTGGGGACACCCAAGTATGATTATTTGGCAAAGTTCTTTACATCGCTGCCAAATATTTCGGAGACAGATAGTTGGTGGCTTCTCCAAGTCGCACTGGACAAGCCTGTCTGGCCATCAGATCCCGTCATAGACAGATTCCTTTGCTCATTTGGCATTTTATCCCCCAATGATTTAGAGACTGAAACTCAGCGCCATGGTAGCATTGAAAATGAACTTATAGANCGTTTGATACCTGTNTTTTATCGTGGAATTGCCGCTCATGCTTATGCTGGCGGTATTGATGTCTGTAGTGATGACTGTGAGATCCGAAAGTTTCTGTTTACATATCGGCTGAGAGAGCAACAACGGGCACAATCCGGTCCAACAGTAGTAGATCTTTTTGCAGGTGCAGGAGGGCTTTCNTGTGGCCTCTCACGCGCAGGATATGAAATTCGTTGGGCAATAGATGTGGAACAAGATGCATCGGCAACATATCGATTAAATCATCCAAGCGTTCCACATGCACATATTTTCTGTGACGACATTCGTGATGTCACATTGTCTGATGAAATTACCAAGGCGGTTGAAAATCCAGACATGATCGTTGGTGGACCTCCATGCCAATCGTTATCTCTAGCAGGGTACCGTTCTCGGCTTGCAGGTGATTCAGAATACACCGTTCTGGATGATGAACGAACTACATTGTATACGCAATACGTGGATGCAATTGATACACTCCGTCCAAAGGCGATCGTGATGGAGAACGTGGAGGGTATGGTAAATGAAATCGGTGATACTGGAGTTCGGGTAATTGACCAAGTAATTGAGTCAATTGAGTCGCTTGACGAATCCGGCGTTGGATACACGCTTGATTATAAGCTCGTCAATATGACCGAACTTGGAATTCCACAAAAACGACGGCGTGTGTTTTTAATTGGGCTCCGAAACGATGTTACCAACCAGAGGGAGTATGGACTCTCTGAAGTATTCAAAAACTTAGTAAAACAGGAGACTGACCAGCGGACAATTCAGCAGGGATTATCTGGGTTACCACGTCTACGGAGAGGGGAAGGAGGTCCAGTCGTTGCTGGGTCACTCACTGGACGGCGATCAGAGTACGTGGTTGAAAACCAGTTGGATAAAAAGACTCAACTCTGTTACAACCATCAAGCAAGAGACCACCCCATGGAAAAGGATCGGATTTTGTTTGATAAGGCGCTGTCACCTGGAAAAACAGGCTGGGATGTCAAATACGGAGGCGACCAACAGTACGCAGAATATATTGAATACGATGTTGGAACAAAAGAAAATCCTCGATTTAAAGACAAATATCGAATGTTAGAGTGGAATCAACCCTCCCCAACCATTGTTGCACACTTGGCAAAAGACGCAAATGCATACGTTCTCCCAGACTTCTTTACATATGTTACTAAGGATAGCGACCGTGAAGATAACAGACGAAACAGGGGAATTACCCCACGTGAAGCAGCGCGCTTACAATCATTTCCTGACGAGTATATTTTCTTAGGCCCATTCACCAGTTGGTTTAGACAGATTGGGAATGCTGTCCCTCCGTTAGCTGGTCAAGAGATCGGTGAACTTCTGATACCGCATCTAAGTCCTGATCAGGTATATAAAAATAATATCAAAACTCTCAATTCTTCAGCTGCAGACGATTAGTTGGACTAATCTATTTTGAATTCCTCAAGTCGACATTAGCGGAAAGTTGTCTCACTCACCATAATAATAAGTACATACATTTGTCAAAATTATTCTAATATCTCCCAGATAAGTGTATTCCCAATTTTTTGCGATCGAACTACATCCTCTTTCTCAAGCAGTTTCAACCGTTTGTATGCGGTGTCATGGGCACAACCCACGGTTTTAGCAATTTCACCAGTTCCAATCGGCCCTTCGTGATTTTTG
>SL_7KL_010_BRINEDRAFT_10001757_pt1 | contig 10272 bp, 10 predicted proteins | sample SodLak_010_BRINE_FD_10663 | JGI IMG/M metagenome (IMG submission 10663)
TAACTGCTGCATTTACATTAGCTGCCTGTGAAGGCGATGACAGTGAATTTGCAGACAATCCAGACATTGTAGGAATTGAGGGTGGCGCTGGTATCATGGCTGCTGCTAACAATGCTTTAGAAGACTATGACTTAAAAATGGATTTACTTACTTCAAGTGAAGTTGCTATGGTTACAACATTAGAATCAGCAATTGAAAATGAAGAATGGGTCGTAGTAACAGGATGGGTACCACACTTTAAATTCTCACAATTCGATCTTAAATTCTTAGACGATCCAGAAGGTACTTTCGGCGCTGCTGAAGACATTGTACCAGTAGGACGTACTGGACTTACTGATGAACATCCTGATGTTGTTGAATTACTAAACAATGTATATTTCACAGATGAAGATTTCGGTAACTTAATTGGTGCATTTAATGATGCAGACGATGATGATACTGATTATGATGCAGCCTATGCATGGTACCAAGAATTTGATGTGTGGGAAGATTGGATTCCTACAGACGCTAACGGTGAAGGTGAAGAACTTCGCGTAGGGTATGTAGCTTGGGAAGATGGAATTACACAAGCGCATGCACTTAAAGTATTATTAGAAGAAGAAATGGGCTATGAAGTAGAACTTGTTCAAGCAGATGCTGGACCAGTATTCCAAGATTTAGCAAATGGAAACCTTGATTTCATGCCACATTCATGGTTACCACATACGCATAGTCAATATGCAGATCAATTCTCAGATGATTGGGAAGAATACGCACCAAACTATGAAGGTGCTCGCATTGGATTAGTTGTTCCAACTTATGTAGATATTGATAGTATCGATGAGTTAAATGACTATTTCGAGTAATCATTAATGTTAAAACCGGCCATTTGGTCGGTTTTTTCTTTTTACTTGGTAATTTAAAATGATAATTATTTATTGTATAATAAAGTAAGGAGTTGATACCATGAAAGGTTTATTCATTTTCTCTAATAAAATGGAAGATATTGAAGGGTTGGGCACAAATGCTTTATTAAAAAGAAACGGTTTAGATATGACAACTGCGGTAAAAGGTGAATCCAGAAAAATTACGACATCATATGGACAAGTCGTTACCGTAGATTTATTGTTTGAAGAGATTAATGTCATGGATTATGACTTTTTAGTGATTCCTGGTGGCCCTTATGTCAAAGAAACGGTTGATCAAGACCAAAAAATTAAAGGTTTAGTCAAAGCATTTAATAAAGAAGACAAACTGATTGCCGCTATATGTGCTGGACCTAGATTTTTAGGTCAAGTTGGATTATTGGATAATAAAAAATTCACCGCCTTTACAGGCAGTGAAATCGATGCTTTAAAAGGCCATTATTCAAAAGAAGAAAAAGCCGTTACGGATGGAAACATTATCACAGCGCGCGGCGCAGGTGCTGTGTATGAATTTGTTTATGAAATTGTAAAATATTTAAAAGATGAAAAAACGGCCCAAAAGTTACTAGATCAAATACTATATTAACAGATAAGGAAGTAGACAATGCAAAAACCGATCATTCAACACGAATCAAAAACAGACACAAAAAAATTTAATGCGTTTAAAACAATGTTTAAAAGATGGGGCCATTATATGGGGTATAGTTCCAGGCAAGAGTTTTGGTGGGCTTATTTATTTGGAATGTTCATCGTTTTAGGTATTATGGCATCAATCATTACATTGTTATTGCTTGAACCTACTATTGCCGCAATATTCACTTTAATCGCAGTCATTTATTTGGTAGGGTTTTTAGTCGCCTTTATTGCCCTTATCATGAGGCGGTTAGCGGACGCAGGATTTTCAAGATATTTTGGATTGCTTTTGACTTTATCGCTTATTCCCAGTGATTTTGTAGAAATCTATGGAAGAGTCTATTCAATTGGAGAATTAATCGGCGCTATTGTTTTGTTTTTCTTACTTATTTTAGCGTTGTTTCCTACAAAAAAATAGTGTGCATTACGCATACTATTTTTTTATGAGACACACTTAGTTTCGCCGTATGTTTCTCCTTTGGTATCAACGCTCAATGATTCAATAACGATATCTTCTAAAGGTCGGTCTTGAAAACCTGTTTGAACCCTTGCGATACTATCTAATACGTCAAACCCTTCAATGAGCTTGCCAAATGCTGCGTATTCGCCGTCCAAATGCGGACTGTTTTGATGCATAATGAAAAACTGTGAAGTGGCGGAGTCTTTAACACTGGTTCTTGCCATTGAAATGACGCCTCTTTCATGTTTTAAATCATTATCAATTCCATTGGATTCAAATTCACCTTTGATGGTGCAACTTGGTTGATTTGAACTACCACCTTGAATCATAAATCCACTAATGATTCTATGAAAAATCAATCCATCATAAAATCCATCTTGTGCCAAATTAATAAAATTGGTAACTGTATTGGGTGCAGTTTCATAACTTAATTCAAGAACCATTGTTCCGTGGTCTTTGACTTTGATTGTTACGATTGCATTTTCTTTCATAGTCTCCTCCGGTTGATTGTTTGGGGCTTTGTTATCATCGTTTTCTTCAGCCTCTATAGGTTCTGTTACTAAACAACCCGCTAAAGATATAATGATCACAAACCCAAGTATTCCAATTATAAATTTTTTCATGATATTTTCCTTTCAAATTGTACTCTTTAGGATTATATCATATTTTTCTTTTTGAAAGCTAACATTTTTTGTATAATGAATCTTGTTGATGTTTATATGAACTTTAATAATAAGGAATGATACGATGCAAAAACTCCCACACATAGCAGGTCTTTCATTTGCGGTTATCTTTGGATTAACATTTATGTTTTCTAAAACCGTATTAGATTCAGGAATGTCTCCTATAGGCTTAATCGCTTATAGGTATTTGATAGCGTTTATAGTATTTGAGGGGTTAAAGCAGTTAAATGTTGTAAAAATAGACCTTAAGAATAAAGACTTAAAACCAATTGTAATCGTTGGTATATTTCAGCCTGTTTTATATTTTTTATTTGAAACCTATGGTTTAGCCCGTACAACCAGTGCAGAAGCAGGGATGATGATTGCGTTAATTCCCATATTTGCGACGATTTTATCAGCCATGATTTTGAAAGAAAAACCAAAACTGATCCAAGTGTTTTTTATTGTATTAAGTGTTTCTGGGGTTATATTCATACAAATTTTCAATATGAGAAGCGGGCTTGACGTTCAGTTTTTTGGTATATTTTTATTATTAATGGCTGTTTTGTCGGCCGCATTTTTTAATATTGCATCTCGTAATGCTTCCTTAGACTTCAATGCAAAAGAAATCACTTACTTTATGATGGTTATGGGAGCCATAAGTTTTAATATTCTTTATATTTCGTCTTTGATTGTACAAGGAGAAGTAGGGACTTACTTCACGCAAATCTTTAAAGTAGAGTTGATTGTTCCTTTACTCTTTTTAGGGGTTGTGGCGTCAATTGGAGCGTTTTTCTTAGTCAATTATGCGTTGTCAAAATTAGAGGTTCATATCAGTAGCATTTATGCGAATCTATCCACGATTATCGCAGTGTTGGCGGGCGCAATATTTTTAAATGAACGCATTTATTTTTACCATTATATTGGGGCTTTTATGATTGTGGTTGGTGTATATGGAACCGTTCAATTAAACCGTAAAAATAAACGCTTAAAATCCTTGCAATAAAATGAGGATTTTAGTACAATTTTCTTCGAGGGGCTATAGCTCAGCTGGGAGAGCGCTAGCATGGCATGCTAGAGGTCACGGGTTCGAGCCCCGTTAGCTCCATAAATAGGTTACTTGCCACACATGATTTGTGTGGTTTTTTTATACGCTATCAATCATAATATTAAATGGTTTATCTTTAATTATAAAATTATACCGATTTTATAAATACTATTGATAAATAGTTTGTGCATAGACAAAAAGTTGAAATACTTCTTATGGGCTTTCTTTCCCTTTTTAAAGGCGTTTATACCTTACATGGTTTTTTGGTTTTAAAATTTTCAATATATAATATAAACACACAACCGCTAAACTATGCTATAATTTAACGTGTGTATTTATTAAAGTTTACGTCAAGTTTATTAAAACGTAGATGTAACGAAAGGGTGAAGACATGGAACAAAATGATGCAAGTAAACTTTCTTTAAGAAATATGCTCATCCTTACTGGATTTATGGGCATATTGGTAGTTGCTTCAAGTTTTATTTTTGGACCGAGAATCTATTTAATTGTGGCGGTGAGTTATGCCGTTTCAGTTGNGATTGAGTATGCGTTTGTCAAACTTAGAAAACAGTCTTTAGATAACGCTTGGATGGTAACACCGATGATTTTTGCATTGCTAGTCCCACCAAATGCGCCACTTTGGATGGTAGGTATTGGGTCAGGTTTTGCAATATTCTTTGGAAAAATGATTTTTGGTGGATTAGGGAAAACAGTATTTAACCCTGCTTTGGTAGGGATAATTTTTGTGACTGTTTCCTTTATTCCTTTTATGACAACTCAATGGTTAGACCCACAAACAGGGGATATAACACCTGATACTCCTATGGTTTTATACAATAGTGGATATGAAGGCGTGAGCGATAATTGGTCTTTCGCTGAATTGCTATTAGGCAACGTACCAGGAATGTTAGGAACTACTTTTATGATAGGGATCCTTGTTTTAGGAATTGGATTATTGATTCTGAAAATTGCTGATTGGCGTATCACAGTATCGCTTTTAGCGTCTTATGCATTGATACAAGGGACTTATTCTTTTGGTTTAAATTTAGCTGATGGCGCTTCATTTGTTGATGCTTTAGCTTATATGGTTACCAATACATTTTATGGCTATTTTGTGGGGTCACTCTTATTTGCGGCGTTTTTTGTAGCAACTGACCCAGTAACAGCACCAGAAAAGAATCGCGGAAAATTTGTATATGGATTTGGAATTGCTTTATTAACGGTGATTATTAGAGCGTTTTCAGCGTTTCCTGAAGGGGTTGTATTTGCGATTATCTTAATGAACGCTATTACCCCACATATTGATAGTTATTATGAAAACAAATTATCAAAAAACGCTGATGCTCAAGCTGCCGTGCAGGAGGGATCATGATGAATCAATATGTAAAAATGATTATTTTTGTTATTGTAATGGGGGTTTTTACATCCGCATTATTGGTAACAGTTGAAGTGGCTACATCTGAACGTATCGAACAAAATCAATTGGCTAATTTATATTCTGCAGTGTTGAATGCCAATAACGAATCTTACACGCAAGCAAATTTAGCGGATGTATTTCATGATACGGTTGAAGAAATAGAAGAAGATGGACTCACATTTTATGTTCATAAAGAAAGCGGTGCGATAAGTTATCAAATCGAAGGTCAAGGTGTGTGGGGTCCAATTATTGGTGTTCTTACCCTTGAAGAAGATTTTGAAACGATTAAGCACATCACAATCTTAGAACAAGAAGAAACGCCAGGTTTAGGCGGGGTAATTGAACAACGTGATTATTTAGATAATTATGTTGGCAAATCAATGACGCCTTCACTAACAATCTCTAGAAGCGCCAATATGGATGATGCCAACGAAGTGGATGCGATTGTTGGGGGAACCAGAACATCAAGCAATTTTGAAACCATTATGAATGAAGAATTTCAAAGACATCAAACGGTGTTTGAACAACTTGATCTCTCAGGGGTGATGTCATGAATCCGAGACGTTTAATGTATACCAAATGGTTTAATATATCACGCGATGGGCTTTCAAGAAGTAATCCTATCTTAATCGCCGCATTAGGACTGTGTTCAGCATTAGCGGTTACCAACCGTGTAGATAATGCGATTGCGATGGGCATGGCCGTTACGTTTGTTATTATAATGAGTTCTTTAATTACTTCACTCATTCGAAATATTATACCGCAAAGAGTTAGAATGGTTACTTACATGGTTATTATATCTTCATTTGTTATTGCGGTTGACGCCTTTTTAGAAGCGTTTGTCCCTTCGATTCATGGTGCTTTAGGACCTTATGTAGGATTAATCATTACAAACTGTATTGTTATGGGACGCTCAGAAGCCTTTGCCGCTAAAAATCCTATGCGCTTTACCTTTTTTGATGGACTGTCAAATGGGTTAGGCTATACTTGGGTTTTAGTAGTGATTGCTGCAGTGCGTGAAATCCTTGCTTTTGGGACCATCTTAGATTATCAAATCATGCCAAGTGGTTTTGAAAACTGGGTTGTTATGGCGATTGCGCCTGGTGGTTTCTTTATACTCGGGTTATTAATTTGGGTTTTAAGAGATTTAACCAATAGTTATGAGGAAGAAGCGGCGTGATGAATATTAAAATTAGAGAGGATCGATACTATGGGAAATGTATTTGAAGTATTTGTAGGATCCATTTTAGATAACAATATTGCTTTAGCATTGATTTTAGGAATGTGTCCCTTAATTGCGATTTCTACTAGCACTAAAAATGCACGTGGTATGGGGTATGCGGTTGTGTTTGTTGTCACAATTACAGGGATTATCAACTATCCGATTTACCTATTATTACAGCGTACAGGAACTGAACAATTGAATTTATTAGTGTTTATTATAACCATTGCAGCAACCGTTCAGTTTTTAGAAATGTTTTTAGAGAAATTTTTCCCAACCCTTCATAATGCATTTGGGATTTTCTTACCACTTATAACGGTTAACTGTGCTGTATTAGGGGTTTCTTTATTCTTTGTAACCAATCAATATAATTTTGTTGAAACGGCAGCCTTTTCCTTTGGTTCAGGAGTAGGATGGCTTTTAGCGATTGTCTTATTAAGTGGATTACGAGAGAAAATGGATAAGAAAAGCGATGTTCCAAAAGGGTTAGCAGGAAAAGGAATTGCATTTATCACATTAGGAATTTTAGCGTTAGCGTTTGTCGGTTTTACTGGAGTCGCAAGCTAACAATAAGGAGGAATTAACAATATGAACCCATTTATACCAATTATCATCATCGGTGTGTTATTAATTATTACGGGGATCTTGATCTTAGCCGATAGACTCCTTGGTTCAACCGGTGAAAAAATACTCAGTGTTAATAATACGAAAAAGTTTAATATACGTGGTGAAACAACCATTTTAGATGCTTTAAGTGCCCAAAAAATATTTGTTCCATCCGCTTGTGGTGGGAAAGCAAACTGTGGGGTTTGTAAAGTTAAAGTGCACGAAGGTGGTGGCGATATTAAGCCAACTGAAGAGCCTTGGTTAAATGAAGAAGAAAGAAAAAATGATGTGCGCTTATCGTGCCAAATAAAAGTAAGAGGCGAAGTCAAGGTATCAATACCAGAGAGCATGCTTTCAGCAGAAGAGTTTACCAGTAAAGTATCCCATATGGAAGACTTAACACACGATATTAAACTGACACGCTTTAAATTGCTTGAACCAAAAGAAATGGACTTTAAACCGGGGCAATATTGTCAAATTAAAGTCCCTGGGTTAGAAACGGTTCGGGCTTACTCAATTGCTTCTGACGCGAAGAAAAAAGATGAAATTGAATTTATCATTCGCTATGTGCCTAAAGGAGAAGCAACAACCTTTGTTCATAAAGCAATGGAAAGTGGCGACAACATTACAATCACAGGCCCATATGGTGATTTTTACTTAAGAGACAACACTAAACCAGCGGTATTCATCGCTGGGGGATCAGGGAAAGCACCGATTCGATCAATTTTATACCAATTAAGAGATCAAGGCTTCCCTAGAAAAGTGCGATATTTCTTTGGCGCCAAAAGCAAAAAAGACCTTTATTACACTGAAGAAATGAGAGCGTTAGAAAAAGAGTTTGATAACTTTGAATATATTCCAGCCTTATCGCATCCAGAAGAATCGGATCATTGGGAAGGTAAAACTGGTTTGATTACAGATGTATTAGATGAAATGACTGGTGATTTAAAAGCTCATGAAGCCTATCTTTGTGGGTCACCTGGAATGTTAGATGCTTGTATTAAAGTCTTAAAGCAGCATGATATTCCTGAAGATAGTGTCTTCTTTGATAAATTCTCATAAACCTTTAAATCCAGCTTTTAAAAGCTGGATTTATTATATTACAGTTAATCTAAATTTCGGAGGGTAATATGAAATCATTATTAGAAATAAATGACCAATTAGAATCAGGTAAAATAACTTCATTAGAGCTGGTAAAACAATCACTAAACGCCATAAAAAACCATAATGCGTATTTAAACGCATTGGGGGATGTCAATCATCATGCAATATTCGAAGCCAAAGCCCTAGATTTAGAACAATCATTAAAGGGGAGAAGAAGTAAGCTCCATGGCGTTCCTATTTTAATTAAAGACAATATTTTGACAAAAGGTAATATGCGCACAACGCTGAATGCGCGTGCGTTTAAAAATTTCTATGCACCTTATGATGCGACGATTATTAAAAAGTTAAAAGCGGCAGGCGCGATTATAATAGCCAAAGCATCACTTAGTGAATTTGCTTATTATATGAGTACAACCTCGATGCCTTCAGGGTATGGGTCATTGTTTAAACAAGTTGTGCATCCTTATGATAAAACAATGGATCCTTTAGGCTCTTCAACCGGCTCCGCTGTTGGAGTTGCGGCTGGGTATACCCCGTTATCCATCGGAACTGAGACAAATGGCTCACTCATATCCCCAGCCAACGCAAATTCGATTGTGACCATCAAACCGACGTTAGGATTGGTATCTAGACATGGCATTTTTCCTGTTAGCACTATGCAAGATACTGCGGGACCTATGGCGCAAACGGTGAAGGATTGTGCGATCGGCTTAGATATAATCAAAGGAAACGATGTTCATGATGTAGCGACAAACATGATTCCTGAGCACAAAAATAATTACTTAAACGCTTGTGACCAAAGCATAAAAGGGGTTAAAATTGGGCTTTTGAATTACAAATCGCATGAAGCAAAAGGAGAAGAAAAGGATTTACAACTTGAAGCTAAGCGGTTTTTAGAAGCGAAAGGGGCAATCATAAAGATGATGACGCACCCTTATGATTTACCCGATAACACAAAAACCTTATCACCAGAGTTTAAGCGCGATTTTAATGGTTTCTTACAAACTATAAGCGCTGTGAGCCCAATAAATAGTTTAAGCGACTTGATTCATGAAAACTTCGTCAATCGTCGTTTAAATCTAAAACATGGTCAAGGAAGGTTTTTAGAAGCTCAAGGGAGCGATATTAGATTAAGTGATCCATCATACATAGAAGCAAGAGAAAAAACGGATCAATCTATCGATAAATTTTTAAAACTTTATCAAACCCATGATGTGGACTGTTTAATGACCACAAAGATTACTGGATACGCACCAGTTGGTGGATTACCAGTTATTGGAGTACCTGCTAAAGCTTTAAAAGATAAAAAACCAATAAGTATGTTGTTTATAGGGAAACATTTTAGCGAATCATTGTTGTTTTCAATCGCGCATGCTTATGAACAAGCAACTCAAAAAAGAATTCCACCAACCCTTTAAGAATTATTCAAAATTTCAGGTTTAAATTATAGTGAAAACATACTATAATAGTAGCAATTGAAAGGATGATTTACGTGTATAAAAAAGCTCTACTATTCGGTTTTTTAATGATTTTTGGCCTATTTTTAACGGCATGTAATCAAGAAACGACGGTTGAAGTCACGTTTGTTGATTATGATGGAACCGAATTAAAAACTGAAACGGTCAATGAATTTGAGGATGCGACCCCACCTGAAGATCCGTTTCGCGAAGGGTTTCAATTTAGTGGTTGGGATGGCAATTATGAAAATGTAGAAGAAGATGTTTCAATTGAAGCTATATATGATGGGTTAGAAGCGATTATCGAATCCATAAAAGATACCGATTATTATTATGAAGCCTATGATGCATATATAGTTGAAGACCTTTATCAAACTTCTGAATTGAAAATCTTAGAAGATCGATTGTATTTAAGTGTTGAAAATGTTGGTGAACATGCACAAGAACTCTATTTATCAGAAGATAACGGTGAATACTTAGAAAGTGTTGTCCATCCCCAAGCAGATTGTTTTATTGAGCGTGATTTAGAAAATATTGAGTATTTAAATGTTAGAAGAGGCCTTCCAAATCATGTTTATTTACCTGCTCACCTTGATATTGATTGGTTTGAACAAGATGGAGAAACATTTATATTACAAGAAGCACATTTTTCAGAGTTAGCAGAAATTTTTGGTCCAAACCTTATGTCCTATACACTAACTGTAACAGCTAATGGCATTGAAATGGATGTAACTTTTGTCTCTGATGAAACAGAGTAT
>SL_7KL_010_BRINEDRAFT_10001758_pt1 | contig 10266 bp, 24 predicted proteins | sample SodLak_010_BRINE_FD_10663 | JGI IMG/M metagenome (IMG submission 10663)
TCCTTTCAAGTATTGGTGAACGTGTGACCAGTATAACGCATTGGCTGGCATTGTCAATACCATAGACGAAAATAATTTGATAAAAATAAATACTGTATAAATATACAGTATATTAAGCGTTGCTAATGTTGCCTAGCATACTTTTAAGCAAAAGTCAACCCCTAAATTAACAAAAAAAAGTTTGAGATTTAACGATAATTTAACACACGGGCTTGCTGGTTGGGGTATAATGGTATTAACAGTGGGGAATGGCCCTGCTTTAACAAACGGAGAAAATCATGGCATCAATCAAACAGTTGCAGCGCAGCCGTAAAGTTGAGTTTTTTGACCACGACTTTTCTGGTGAGGGTTATGAAATTATATTAAAGCGCGGGTATAGTTTTGATCCGCACTTTGATAATCGGGTACGTATTGAGGACACAGTTAAAGAGGCAGCGGATGCAGTGCGCCGGCTCGCCAAACCTTTCGCTGGCCCGTATGACGACTGACACAGTGAGGTGGACTATGAGAACCATAGCAGAGAATAGCATTTGGAGCGAGTATAAGCTGGCCGTCCAAAGTTTGGAGTTTGCTGGCATGTGTCGAAGCGATGCACAGGACTCAATACGCCTTGAGTTCGATGCGTTCTATGGCAAGGGCTGGGACAATGGTAGAGAAAAATATTAATTGGCAGCCCCCTTGCGGGGGCACTTTTTTTCTGGTAATATGACCTTGAACAAACCACGGAGATAAGACAATGACAGACCTTAAACTACATGACACACACAAAATTGCGGGGCACTATTTGTCCTACCTAATCAACCATGATTCTAGCGGGTTAGATAGTGCCGAATTAAGCGAAGCGAGCGCCTACATTAAAAGTTTACCCCCAAGGCATATTCTGGACGTTAACACCGAAACTGAATCGCACTTTGCACGCTGTAACCTATGCGGACTATGGGCGGATTGTTATAATCTAGAGATTTACACCAGAGAAAAGAACTAAGACAATGAAAACTTCGACAATTAGAATCGACTGGACTGATGAGCAGTCAATCTCAGCGGCTGAGCGCCAGAAAGAAAGACTTGAGAATGAGGGCTATCGCCTTACTACTCAAGCTGGCGGCATGTTCCAAAGCACTTTGACCTATACAAGACACGACTGATATTGACGCGCCCCTACGGGGGCGCTATACTTAACCTACACCAACACAAAACGGAGAAAGAAAATGGAAAATGCAGAATTACAGTATCTTAATAATGCAATTCTTGTGGACTCTAGGTGGTGCATATATACTGACGGCGCTTGGGAGATATACGATACGTTTTCGGGCGGGGATATCCCCCAGTATGTATTTAATCTTAGAGACACTATCAAAAACGCAAAGGACTAAAACAATGAACACGTTGAACCACCAAGAACAAAGCAGGCTACTTCGAGAATTGAGATCAATCAAGAACAAAGGACGACCCCGCGTGGCTTGCCCCGCGTGGTATGCTGAGGGAATTGAGCAGGCGTACTTGGCCTATCAAGTACCGGAAGGCTGGAAACTATCCAAAGCCGGTATCGAATTACTCAATCAATAAGGAATGGAGGAATGGCGATGGACTACGCTATCAATGAAAAACAATTAAGGGCGGCAATTAAAAATTGCTCAACAAAACCTTTGCCTTACTGCAATATAGCACACAAGGCACAAGAAAACGTAAGCCCTTTTATGCCAAGCGAGGTGAGTGACGTTATTGTTTATGGGAGGGGCAAATCACGAACCGTGGCAATCCGCACAAGATATGGCAGAAAACTGTCATTCAAGACGTTAGGCAAAGTATCAGCGGACGCGAACGGGTACGCCGATGCGGCGGGGTTAATTGAAACTTGGCTAGAGCAGGGCAAGTTTCACTTGGATCAGACTTACCCACGACCTTAATAATTGCTGGAGAGTATCATGTCAAAACCTAGTAAAGCACTGATGGACTTAATGAGTGAACGGGGACTGTACCTGCAAGTTTCACCCGATCCAGACTATCCCAGCACTTTAATGTTCACGCTATGCGACACTTTAAGCGATGAGCCGCTTGCAATACTAACAGAAGTGCCGTACAATACCCCTATCAAACAAATTGAAAAAGACTTGATCCAACAATTAAAGGACTGACAATGGAATACGCTATCGAGACATGGTTTGAACGCGACCGCGCCTATGTGGGGCTTTACCCCGCTGACTCAGATGGGCAACCAGACACCAACCAAGAACCCGTGCTAGAGTTCTGGGATGAGGACTTAGCCGATATGATCGAGTTTGGGTGCATTGACCCTGAGAATTATTTGCACTCGATGATAGAATACGCAAAGTTACATGATTTACTTGCATATCATAACCGAATGAAACAGGCGTTAGCGTGATACACTAACAGAAAACTTAAAGGAGATAGCATAATGGCACAGAATGGATACGACATCGAATACGACTCGGCGCTGAACTGTTATGTGGTTGGCTATGAGGGTAATGTGATTTGCCTAGGGGCAGAAACGCTTGGTGAAGCAGAAGAAGAAGCTAAACTAGCTATTGATGACTGGCTTGACGGAGAAGCGGTGTTTTCAAGTTTTGAGGAGAATGACAATGCTTAACCTGCAATTAATTAACAAACAGTATTATGACACGCTGGCACTCTTTGAAGGCTATTTGAATGACCTGAGTGAGAACCGCGACCTAACCGCGCCAGAAAACGAATGGCTGGCCGTAAACTACCAGAGGCAGAAGGACATTTATAACACCCTTGTCAGCCAAGGCTCGGACGATACTAACTAAGGAGAAACAGACATGAAATACCATTATGCAGTAAGAAATATCGACACCAGCGACACCGACATTTGCTTATACACTAACTACGCAGATGCTATCGCCGCCTATGACATTCGCAAAGACTATGGCATCAACGCCGAGATACAGGAACGCGATGAGTGGGATCACGAAGTCATGGAACACGCCGCTGAGGTGTCGTCCAGACGGCTCGATGAGGACTTGGAACGAGGCAGATGGATAGGTTACCGCTGGCCTGAATAAAAACGCCATACAGAGGACGAGAGACACGCTATGAGACGATTATCAGACACACCGACAATGAATTGGTCATCACCAGTGTATAAAACGGCACCAGATGACCCNAAGCGCATCATTGAGGTACGCGACCACCTGTATCGAGTGATACGGATGTCAGGCACACCAGCCGAGTGGGCGTATATCGAGGCAGATGAGCGCCTAGCCGAGATGGCACGGAAGTACCCCGACCTTGATGATACGGCACTTGCTGGCAAGGTAGTCGAGGATATGATCTAAGGCAAAACAGAAAGCACTTGACTTGGAACCTAACTTAGTGTATAATAATTATATTTATATTATATTACATATATTATATTAAAATATATTATATTACATAGGATAATTATTATGATTATATTTACTGTATTTAATAAGATCAGAGAGGCATGGCTGGACTTTCGCACACAGTCGAGCTTAGGTGAATTGCTGGCCGAGATGATTGTGCTATGCGGCGCGATTGCGGCTATGTGGTTTACCTTCTGGGTGATTGGTCACTTGATGTGGACATGAGGCATAAGCGCCCTGATTGGTTGTCGGTTGGTGCTGAGGCGGTGTGCGCCTTAAGCATCGCGGTGATGCTATACATACTGATATAGGAATAATTATGTTTATTATCAAGATGATAGAGATGCTATGTGAGGGATGGTCTAACCTAAAGGAAGGTGGATTAAAGCAGGCGGTGATAGATGTCTTGATGTTTTGGCTTGGATGTGCTATGCTAATTGGCATCATAACCTTGTGAGGACGCTATGAGCGCAGAACATGAACTAATTGGCGCGGCACTTAAATCGCGTGAGGCGTGGTCGGTTGCAACAGACCTGCTTGATACGGATGACTGGTCGCCGCTTGCCCTTCGCGTGTGGGATGGCATCACGACATACTACACCCGCGATGATGAGGCACAGCACACTGAGCCTAAGATTATTTACAAGCTGGTTGTCGATGAGATGGCAACCAAGAGCCACCAAGAGCAAGTATCTGATTTAATCCAGACAGCACTAGGGCTGGATGTAAGCCCGCCTAATGTTCTAGGGCTTGCGCTTGACCTACGCCGTCAGTCGGTGGCCTTTAAGCTCGCTGAGAAGCTACTCAATGGCGATGATGCGGTAGATGAATTGGAATTATACCAGAAGCTATTGGAGTGCGACAACCTACAATCAGCGCAAGGTGAGCTATACCAGTCAGTAGACCTTGCAGACCTAATGGAAATTATTGATCCTGATAAGAAGATTAAGTTTGCACCCAACAGCCTAAACGAGAGGCTCAATGGCGGGTTGATCGCAGGTGATAGCATGATTGTCGGCGGGCGGCCTAATGCGGGCAAATCCGCCCTTTGCATTACCATGATGGCTGCATGTGCATATCGAGGCCAGAAGGTGCTATACATTGGCAATGAGGAGCCGGTGCGTAAAACGATTGTGCGTATCATATCGTGCTTAACCCAGCGCACACACGCCCAGCTTATGGGTGAGCCAGCACAGACTATGGAGATTGCCCGCAAGCGAGGCTATGATAATCTGGTATTTGCACACTTAAGCCCGGGAACCCCCGGAGAGATACGCGCACTGGTGCGCCAGCACAAGCCTGATGTAGTGGTGGTAGATCAGTTGCTAAACTTAAGGGTTGGTAAGACCGAGGGCGTTGAGCGTATGGAGCAGGCGGCCAGAGCAATACGGACTATCGGCGGTGAGTTTGGCTGCGTGACAATCAGCGTATCGCAGGTGGGTGAGTCTGGAGATAATAAGCTACGCTTAGGTATGGCCGATCTGTACGGGTCTAAGACGGGTTTACAGGGCGCGGCAGATGTGATACTGTTACTAGGCAATGATAATGCTTTTGAGGCCAGCCATAGCCGTATGCTTAATTTGGCTAAGAACAAAACGGGCTTGACAGGCGAGGCATGGGCTGTTAAGATTGACGAGTTCCGATCACGGATTTATGACGAATAAGGAGATTGATATGAGCAGTGCTATGGTATGTTTTGCAGTTATTGTTATGATGGCAATTGGGTTTGGTGCTATAGCCGTTATACTTGGCAGCACTGGACAAGAAGTTAAAAAACTAACACAAAGGAAAAGACAATGAGCTATTGCAGAGTAGAAGCAGAAACCAACGCATACTATACCCGCACCGATCAGCTAGAGCGGATGTTTCGAGAATTTCGCTTGGACAATCTGGGCGAGGTGGTAGACGAATATATGACCAAGCCTAAGATGGACGATGTGCATAACGAGCTACTAGGCCGTTTGTATGATGTCACGCTTAAAACACCAACAGCAGAAACGCCGTACAACAGTGACTATTCATTTCTTGGTGCGGCAGTTAGCTTGGCTTGCTATGTGTACTACGGTGAAGATCAGCAAGTGATTAAAGATGCCCTTGAGGACTTTGGTGATGCGGTGCAACATTCCGTACCATTCAGAAAGCTAGTACGCGCTGAGTTAGAGCGCCGCTTTGACCTTGAACTGCCATATCTTGATGATTGAGTAACGGTTATGAATAATTCGATTGTTTATAATGCAATACGCACCCCTGATGGCACTGTGATTGAGAGCCGCCATGTGCATGATTATCAGACACACACTGATGCCAATGGTAAAGAGTATATGGTAGACGGCGGTATGGAGTACCTGCGCCGCAATGCTCACGATGATTACACTGACCTTAGCGTAACCTTGGATGACGGGCATGAGGCAGTCAGAGAGGCGCTAACATGGGGCGCACGGGGCATTGACAACAAACAGCCATTGACCTATGTTAAGCTACGCGATATGGACACAGATCACATTGAGGCGTGTCTGGCGACACAACACCAAATGCACAAGAACATTCGCACTGCGATGCAGAATGAACTGCTGTATAGATCAGAGCTAAAACAAATTTTACAAGAACTGTCTGACATAGGCCAAAAAATCGAAAAGGCATTACAGGAGCAAAAAACATGATTGATTATGATAGTGATGCAGGGGCGTGGCAGGCAGAGATTAGCCGCACGGAAGGATTGCGCCAGATGCAAAAGCAAAAATCAAGCCCTTATGGCTTTGTTATTGTGCCAGAGGTAGACGACAAGGGCGAGTATTATGCCGTGTATTCCGGGCACACCGAGATTGCCGAGCTACAAGATTACATTGGTGCATTTAGGAACACCAAGTACCAGAACCTGCCCCACTACCTGTGGGAACCAGCCGACAATGCGCTATTGTCATTAAACGATATGGAGATCATTACCAAGCTAATGCGGGAGATCATAGAATGAGAGTACGCACGTCAATAGTATTAGAAGATTGCATCGACAGAGGTATTGAGCTAGGATGGAATCGAGCGCATAAACATGTTGACAATCCATCACCCGATGATATAAAATTCCATATTGAACGCTCAATCAGTGAATCAATATCAGAATACTTTAATTTTGATGATGAATTACCTAATTGACCGATACATGAAGCATATCGCATACATTTGACTCACACATGAGGCATGGAGATAGAGATGACTACTAATTGCTACATTCCATTGGAACTACACGCCGACCTAGATCGCAACGGGATCGAGGCATTTATCTTTACCGAAAACAGTGACGATACCCTTGTCCAACACGTGTTTAGCTGGTATGAGCTAACCAATCGCCTATTTGAATACCATACCGTACCGACAGACGATGACACTGACTTGTTTGCAGTCGGCGACAATGACTATGCAATACAAACCGAAAACGACATACAGCAAGTGTTAGCGGTGTATTACAGCATGGAGCAAGCCCTGATTAAGTTTCGTGAGCGGCTAGAAAGAAGCAAGGTGCTAGACCGAGACGCTTGGCTAAAGGATAAATCCGCTGACAAATCAGAGTACATTAAAGACTTTTCATTTGACGATTACAAGTAACGGATATGTCATTACCTTACTACTTAAATCCAAAGCCACAGCCTGAGTATCTGATGTCAGATAATTACTTGGTGCTGGACTTTGAGACAACGAGCGCGGCCAGAGGACATGCTTTGCATAACGATAATCATATCCTCATGGCGGCATGGTGGTATGGTGGTGAATACAAGGCACACTGGGGCGACGAGTACAGCCAACAAGAGCTTATGCGTGATATTGAGGCGTGTGATCTGATTGTGGCGCATAACGCTAAATTTGAGCTACACTGGCTAAATCGTTGTGGGCTGCCTTATGGTGACAAGCTATCTTATTGCACCATGTTGGGTGATTATGTGCTGGCAGGCAATCGCCGCTTGGGCTTTGGTTTGGACGAGTGCGCTAAGCGCTGGAAGATACAGGGCAAATCATCCGTTGTGTCTAAGATGATGAAGGCTAAGATTGCGGTCGAGGACATTCCCCGCGATTGGGTGATGCAATACTGCATACAGGACGTGCGGGTAGCACACAAGCTATTTAAGCACCAGCGTAAAGTATTGCAGGCGCAGGGCTTACTGCCCGTGGCATTTACCCGTAATTGCTTAACGCCTGCCCTTGCCAGTATCGAGGCACAAGGCATGAAGCTCGATTGTGTGCGGGTACAGTCCGAACACGCCGAAATGTCTGAGCGCTATGCCGAGATCGAGAACAGGCTGATTGAGCTATGCGGCGATGTCAACTTTTCATCGAGTCACCAAATGGCCACCGTGCTATACACTGATTTGAAATTTAAGGAGACTACAAAATATGGTAAGCCTAATCGCAATGCACCTAACAAGCAATTCCCGGAGGGTATGCCTAAGACCGACCTATCTACCATTGCTGCCTTAAAACCTACAAACAAAACACAACGGGAAGTACAAGCGCTGCTGATTGAACAATCCAAGGTGGGTGCCGCCCTGACCAAGAACCTAACGCTGTTTAAGGCATTGTGTGAGCAGGCGGGTGGTGTGTTCAGCGGTGACTACATGCAACACAGAACAGCCACCCACAGGTTATCGGCAACAGGCCGTAAACAGCCCTTAGAGATTGATGGCAAGGTACAGGAGAAAGGCGCCCAATTGCAGAACATCCCCCGAAAGTACAAGGGCTTGTTTATCGGGCGCAATGGCAGCTACATTGTCGAGACAGACTACGCCCAGCTAGAGTGGCGTATTGCTGGTATCTTGGGCAATGACCAACAGCTCAAGCAGGATGTGCTGGATCAGGTAGATGTGCATAGTAACTGCCGAGACGTATTAAACTCGCAGGGCATGGACATTGACCGTACAGGGGCTAAGCAATACTCATTTAAGCCGCAGTACAGCCTGCCACAGCGCAAGGACAACCCTACCCCTGCCGAGACATACGCTTATTGGTACAAGGAGCGCTACAGCGCTTTGGCGCAGTCTCAGATGTCATGGGCTAATCAAGCTCTAACCCACAAGAAATACAAAACGCCGTGGGGCTTGACCTACTACTTTCCCGATTGCAAGGTGACGGGCACGGGCTATATCACGGATGCCAATAAGGTACTAAATTACCCTATTCAGGGCTTTGGTGGGGCTGAGGTGATGGGCGCTGCCCTGATATACCTATATTGGGCAACAAGAGACTCAAATCGGGCACGATTGATTAACACGGTACATGACTCGATTGAGGCTGAGGTAGCACCTGAGCATATTGCTTGGTATCACAAGGTAGCCGCTAGATGTATGCTGCCGTTAACTTACAATTACATTAAGGAGGTATATGGAATGGATATGTCAGTGCCTTTGGGTATTGGATTTACAAGCGGTCGCCATTGGGGCGAAAATGACTTGACACAGGAGCAAATCTGTGATATAGTATCACAATTAAATGACTTCGGGTTTGACCAAGCCGAATCCGATGACGGCGAGATCAAGATTGTATCATACGAGGAGAACTAGGATGGAACTGAAAGGTGTTGTAAAGTCGATTAAGACAAAGGAATGGCAGGGCAAAACTATGTATAATCTTGGTGTTGCTACTGCCGATAGCGATAGGCTAACGTGGGTTGGCTTTGGGCTGAACAATCCCGGAGTGCGTGAGGAGTCTGTGGTTAGTTTTGATTATAAGGAAAATGACAAGGGTTACTTTGTAGGCAATGCAAAAAGCATTAAGGTGCATAAGGATGAAGCCCCGCCTGCACCTACGCCCCGTCAGGCGGCCTCTGGCGGCGGTGGTGGCTTCCAAGACCGCCAAGCCAGCATAACCCTACAGACTGCTTTCAAAGTCGCTACAGAGCAAGCTAACGGCTTATTGGCTTCTGGCCTGTTTAAGCCCGCCGCTAACTCTAAGGCAGCTAAAGCGGCAGCTATTGATGCATACTTTGCATTTGTAGATCAGATTGCCGCTCGATTGCATGGTAACTTTATGCACCCTGAGAATTTTGAGGTGCGCGTGTTGGAACAATCAGGAGATGATGATACGGAGGAGCAAGTAACAAAAACTGACGGCTTTGAAGACGAAGACCTGCCATTTTAATTGTTAAGGAGATAAGCATGAAAACACATGATTTAGTTGTTAAGACAGGCGAGTATGAGCAAAACGGTGAAACCAAAGCCCGCTGGCAAAATGTTGGTGCGGTGGTTAAGACTGAAAAGGGTAGTGTGTTGCTGCTGGAGCGCTGGTTTAACCCAGCAGGCATTAGCGGCGATGGCAATAGCGAAAACATTTTGGTTCGTATGATGCCCGCTGACCGTGAGCGCCAAGCACCAGCCGCAGTCGGCTCGGACGTGCCCTTTTAATCATGCGTGGGACGAAGGCAAAAGCGCTTCGTAGAGCTACGGCTCGCTGGGCCGCCGCCAATGGCGATAACGTCACGGGTTATGCAGAATATACATGGCATTACTCAGACGCTAGAGGCATTGTGCGGCTTGGCCCATGCCCCCGCAAACTCTACCAATTAGCTAAAAGGAGATACTTAAATGTCCGCCGTGCGGTATGAACCTGTAACAGACGTGTCTAACCGTATCTCAGACATATTTAATGCGTGGGCAGATCACATTACCACCATTGAGGATGCTGATGAGAAGGCCAGACAAGATACATTCTATCGTGAGCTAGTCTACCTGACCCTAGTCATGGAAACTGACCTAGACTGGGCGCATACAATTCTTGATGCGGCAAAAAGTGATAAGCTACATGACGGACTGCGCACTCAGATCAATGGCTTTTTGAATACGTATGACAAAAGATATAAGTCAATAGGACGGCCAATATGATATACATTGACGGCGATGTGATTTGCTATCGTGCAGGG
>SL_7KL_010_BRINEDRAFT_10001759_pt1 | contig 10264 bp, 7 predicted proteins | sample SodLak_010_BRINE_FD_10663 | JGI IMG/M metagenome (IMG submission 10663)
CGCGGAAACGCACCTGCCAGGGCCCCAGCGAACGCGCCGACTCCTGGATGCTGACCTGGATCCGCGGAAGATCCTCGGGGTTCACCCGGGCGAAGGCCGCATCGGCATCCTCCTGGATCTGGTCAGGGGACAACCCGTACACCCGCTGGACGCCTTCGCTGACGAACGGGAAGGCATGCCGCCCGTCCGGATACAACCGATACTGGTAGATCGCCCCGGGCAGGTGGCTGGTTGCCTTGGTCAGACGCGCCTCGCGCTCATGCCGGGCGGTCTGGTCCTGGAACGAGACCACGGCGCCGTCGACCCGCCCGGACACGTCGAACGTGGGTGCGGTAAAGACGCTCACCGGAAACAGGGTCCCGTCGGCCCGCGCGAAGTGATCGTCCCAGGCCTCCAGCGGTTTGCCGGTCTCGAGGACGCGGTAGATCGGACAGGCCTCGGGCGGATAGGGCGTCCCGTCCACCAGGGTGTGATGGTTGGTCGAATGCGCGTCCCGCCCGAGGGCATCGCCTTCGCTCTCGAAACCGAGCAGGCGGCAGGCCGCCGGGTTCAGGAAGGTATAGCGGCCATAGCGATCCAGCCCAAAACCCCTTCGGCCAGACTGCCCAGCAGACGCGTCTGGAAGGCCTCGGCCGCCCGCAGCTCGGTGACATCCTCGATCACCCCATCGAACACGAACCGGCCATCCGCATCCTCGGTCCGGTAGGCGGTGATCCGGGCACGGAAGGGCCGTCCCCGCAGGGTCTCAGATCCACTTCGCGACCGATCACCCGCCCATAGGTCTCGAGATCGCGACTGAACGCGTCGCGCTCGAGCGGATCGCGGTAGAGCTCGCGGACCGGCGTCGAGCGCAGTTCGATCTCGTTGGCGGCCTCGAACAGCTCCACCATGGCCGGATTGAGACGGACAAAGCGGCCCTCCGGCCCCGGGGTGTTGCGGTAGACCCCCACCGGGAGGCGACCGAAGGCCACGCCGTAGAACTCCAGCTCGTGTTCGTAGCGCCGGGTCTCCGACACGTCGTGAATGATCGAGTAGAGGTATCGGTGCCCGTCCAGCACCACTGGGCCGGAGTACACCTCGACATCACGAATCTCGCCCCCGCAAATGCGGTGGCGGAAGCGGAAGAAGCGGCGTTCCTCGCGGGCCGCCCGCTCCATCTCCGCATGCACCTCGTCCGCCGAAAGGGTATTGATGTCCTGGATGTGCATGCGCTTCAGCATCTCGGCCGAATAGCCGTAGAACGCCACCGCGGCCGGGTTGGCATCGACGATCCCGCCATCCTCCGGGTTGATCAGCAGCTTCGGGGCGGCATTGGCGGTAAAGGTCTGTTCGTAGACCTGGGCGGCCGAATCGCCCGGCGCCCGGCGCTGGATGGTGGCAAGCCGCCCATCCGGGTCGGGCGCCAGCACCAGCGTGCAGGCAACCGCCGTCGCGTCCTCCACGTGCGGCGCCCTGAATGAAAGCTCCAGAGTCACTTCGGCCGAACCGGAGCGCGCGAGGGCGTCCATCAACGCCTTGTGCTGCCCCTGCGGCACACAATCGGCCAGCCGCACACCATGGAGGTCGTCCGCCGCGCAGCCCAGCCATTCTGCCAGGCGCGCATTGGCCGCATGGATGCGACCGCTGGCCTCCAGAAACACCAACCCCACGGCGGCCCGGTGGAACAAGCCCGCGCCTGCATGCTCCGCAGGATCCATCAAGTCTCCCTCAGCCGGTTGGCCGTGGCCGTCAATCCTGCCATACGACCCGATTGCGCCCCGAGCGCTTGGCCCGGTACATCGCATCGTCCGCGCGCTTGATCCAGTCCTTGATCGCCTCGCCACGACGACACTCGGCCACCCCCAGACTGATGGTCACCCGCCCGACCCGGGGCAGATCCAGCGCGGCCACCTGCCGGCGCAGATCCTCGGCCAGGCGGCAGGCATCTTCGGCCCGGGTACTGGGCAGCATGACCATGAATTCCTCGCCGCCCCAACGACCCAGCACATCGGACTGGCGCAGGCGTTCGCCGGCCGTCGCCACCACCCGGCGCAGGACCTCGTCGCCGATGTCGTGGCCATGGGTGTCGTTGATCCGCTTGAAGTGGTCCAGGTCCAGCATCACCAGCGAACAGGGGTCCGCATAGCGCTCCGCCCGCCGGGCCTCCTGCTCCAGCAATGCCTCGAAATGGCCCCGATTGGCGGCATCGGTCAGTGTGTCGTAGAAGGCCTGATATTCCAGCGCAGCCTCCAGCTCCTTCTGCCGCGAGATGTCGTGGAACATGGCGATGTAGTACTCGATCACACCGCTGGCATCCCGGATCGCGGTCACGATCTCGTGCAGCGGGAAGATCCGGCCATCCTTGCGCCGGTTCCACACCTCGCCGGACCAGTGGCCGTTTGCACGCACGGACTGGAACATCTCCTCATAAAAGCCGCGGTCCTGACGGCCCGAATTCATGATGCGCGGATTCTGGCCCACCGCGTCTTCCTCGGTGAATCCCGTGAGCTCGGTAAAGGCCGCATTGACGCGCTGGATCGTACCCTCGACATCGGTGATGAAGATGGCCTGACTGCTGTCGAAGGTCGCCGCCAGCAGACGCTGCTCCTGCTCCAGATGATGGCGTTCGGTGATGTCCTGGACCGTGCCGATCATCCGCTGGACGCGTCCGTCGGCATCGAACTCTACATAACCGCGTTCGTGCACCACGCGCTCTTCGCCGTCCGGGCGCAGAACCCGGTGCACGATATCAAGCGCCCCGTCCCCACCCAGCGAGGCATCCACCTCGGCCTGGACCCGTTCGCGATCGTCCGGATGCGCCGCATGCATAAAGGCCTCGTGCGTCCCGCCCCATTCACCGCGGGACATCCCGAAAATCCGGAAGACCTCGTCCGACCAGCGAACCTCGTTGCGGACAAAATCCGACACCCAGTTGCCGATATGCGCGATGCGCTGGGCCTCGGCCAACTCGCGCTCGCGCAGATGCAGGACCTCTTCGGCCTGCACCCGTTCGGTGATGTCCAGGATCACCCCGAACCAGAGCACACTGCCATCCTCCAGTGCCTCGGGACTGGCGTGCCCTTCCACCCAGATCTCGCCGCGCTCGGGGTGGCGCACGCGATAGCGCTGACGCCACGATTCCAGGCAGCGCATGGAGGCCTCGATACTGGCGGCGACCCGATCGACATCATCCGGGTGGATCACGTCGAAGACGCGGCGGGCATCGAGCATTACGGCCTCGGGCGTCACGCCGTACACATCGACCATGCCCTCACTGGCATACGGGAACGACGCCCGGCCATCCGGGTGCTGACGGTACTGGTAGATCACCCCGGGCATGTTGTGCGCAATCTTTTCCAGATGGCGCTCGGTCTCCACCCGCGCCCCCACGTCCTGGAAGGCACCCACCAGTTCGACGACCGCGCCCTGACCGTCGCGGATCGCGGTAACCTGATCCTCCAGCCATTGCCAGTGCCCGCTGGGCATGCGCTGGCGATAGCTCAGACGACAGAATCCGCGCGCGCCCTCGGCCAGCCAGCGCTTCACCTGGCCGACAGAGCGACGAAAATCCTCGGGAGCCAGATGGGTCCGCAGCCAGTCCGGCTGGGTCGTGATCTGTTCCGGTGTCCAGCCAGTGACCGCCTGCACGTTGCGGCTGAGCCAGGTCATGGTGCCGAAGTCCGACGGGTCCATGGTGTAGATCACCGCGGGACTGGCACGCAGCAGGGTCTCGGTACGCTGCTGGGCCTCCTTGCGCGCGGCGATGTCGGCAATCACGACCAGCAGCGCCTCGGGACAGTCCTCGGTGGCCGGGATTCGGCTCGTGGTCATTTCCACCCAGCGCGTCTGGCCGGTGGCATCCAGCAGACGCGCCTCGAAGCTGCTGGTGCTGCAATCCCCGTTCAGCAGGGCGTGACGCCGCGCCGCGCAACGCTCCCGGTCGTCCGGGCACACGTAGTCTTGCAGGATCGCGTCGGTCAGATCCGCCGGATCGCAGGCCAGCAAGGCGCCCAGGTGGGGATTGGCGCGCAGGATGCGCCCCTCGGTATCCATCTCGGCCAGCCCCACCGGCGCATGCTCGAACAGCGCCGCATAGCCGTGGATGGCACAAATCTCGCTCATCGGGTTCCTTGCCCGTCTGTGTCTCTCTTTTCGGAGACTTCGTGAAAGACACGCCCGGCGTGTCTTCTGCCCTCGGACCTGGCAGTGGATTGATAGACTGAATCCAGAAAACTACCAGATGACGAGTCTGGTTTCCGCTTGACCCCACAAAAAGGCGTTTACTGCCCTGCAAAACGGAAACGCCCCCGACAAGCGGGGGCGTTTCCGAACGAACCAGGAAGCCCGGGGCCGGCCCCCGGGAATCCCGTCAGCCGTGCGTACCGGTGCGCGGCGCGCTGGCGTCCCCGTCCTCGGCGGGCTGGAACACGACATCCAGCGCCTTGGCGGCGGCCACTTCGTTGAAGCGCCGGTTCGGTAGCGTGTGTGGCGCGCTCTTGATCGTTTCCATGTCGTTCTCCGACTCGGCCAGGATGCAGGCCATCGCCTCGACAAAGCCGTCCAGGGTCTCTTTCGACTCGGTCTCGGTCGGCTCCACCAGCAGGCACTCCGGCACCAGCAGCGGGAAGTAGGTGGTCGGCGCATGGTAGCCGTGGTCGAGCAGGCGCTTGGCCACATCGCCCGCAGTCAGTCCACGTTCCTTGGCCTGCTTCTTCATGGTAACGATGAACTCGTGGGTGGCACGGCGCTTGGGATAGGCCAGGTCGAACCCGGCTGCGGCCAGTTCGCGCGCCAGGTAGTTGGCATTCAGGGTCGAGAATTCGGAGACCCGCACCATGCCCTCGCGCCCCAGCATGCGCATGTAGATATAGGCCCGCAGGAGCACACCGGCGTTCCCGGCAAACGCGGACAGGCGCCCGATGCTCTGCGGACGATCGGACTCCTCGGCAAAGCGGTAGCCGCCCTGCTCCGCCTCGACCACGTGCGGGATCGGCATGAACGGCAACAGCCGTTCGGCCACGCCCACGGCACCGGAACCCGGTCCACCGCCACCATGCGGCGTGGAGAAGGTCTTGTGCAGGTTCATGTGGATCACGTCGAAGCCCATGTCGCCCGGGCGCACCTTGCCGAGGATCGCGTTCAGGTTGGCGCCGTCGTAGTACAGCAAGCCGCCGGCCTCGTGCACGATGCCGGCAATCTGCTTGATGCGCCGTTCGAACACGCCCACGGTGGACGGATTGGTCAGCATGATCCCGGCGGTGTGCGGACCCACGGCGGCCTTCAGGGCCTCGATATCCACGTCACCGGTATCGTCGGTGGGGATCTCGCGCACCTCGTAGCCGCACATGATCGCGGTCGCCGGGTTGGTACCGTGGGCGGCATCCGGGACGATGATCTCGCGGCGCTCGGTATCGCCGCGGGAATCGTGGTAGGCGCGGATCATGGCCACACCGGTGTACTCGCCCTGGGCGCCGGCCATCGGGGCCAGCGACACCGCCTTCATGCCCGTCACTTCCTTCAGCATCTCCTGCAGTTCGAACATCGTCTGCAGGAAGCCCTGGCTGTGGCTGGCCGGAGCAAGCGGATGCCGGTTCAGGAACCCCGGCAGCATCGCCAGGCTGTTACAGGCGCGCGGGTTGTACTTCATCGTGCACGAGCCCAGTGGGTAGAACTCGGTGTCGATGGAGAAGTTCTTCTGCGACAACCGCGTGTAGTGCCGCACCACGTCCAGTTCCGAGGCCGCCGGCAGACCCGGGGCGGACTTGCGCTGCAGGTTCGCCGGGATGCGGGTCGCGGCGTGGTCGCGCGGCGCCTGGGCCACGGCCGAGCGGCCGGCGCGGGAACGTTCGAAGATCAGATTGGCTTCAGTGGTGCTCATAGCGGTTTCTCGCTTGCGTATTCGGGTGACGGCGACCGGGCACAGGCCCGGCCACCGGCGGCACGGAGGGAGTCCGGCCGATTACTGGGTCGGGCTCAGGTTGGCCCGATCATCCAGGGCCGCGAACGCGGCGTCGTAATCCGGCTCGTCGCCGATCTCGGAGACCAGCTGGGCGTGCATCACCAGGTTGTCGGTATCCAGCACGACCACACCGCGCGCGGTGATCCCGGCCAGCGGGCCGTCCTGGATCAGCACGCCGTAGTCCTTGGCGAAATCGCGATCACGCATCATCGACAGCACGGTCACGCGTTCCAGGTTCTCGGCAGCGCAGAAGCGGCTCATCGCGAACGGCAGGTCGGCGGAGACGATCAGGATCTCGAGATCCGGACGGCTGGCGACCATCTCGTTGAACTTCTTGGTGGAGTCGGCGCAGACCGGGGTATCCAGGCTGGGCACGATGGAGATCAGCTTGCGCTTGTCGCCGAAGTCGGCCAGCGAGACATCCTGCAGATCCTTGTTGGTCAGCTTGAAGTCCGGGGCCGGCGAGCCCACGTGCGGCAGATCGCCGTTGGTGTTGATCGGATTACCTTGCAGCTTGATTTCGGCCATGGTTGCCTCCCGGCTTGATGTGTATGGCGCTTGGTGTCGTTGACCGTGGGAAGCCGATAACCGCCTCAGGCGGCCTGCTCCCAAGTGGTCACGTACTGCTCCAGGTCGGATTCGGTCTTGGTCTCGGTGGCGCAGGCGAGCACGCAGCCATCCAGCTGCGGATAGTCCCGGCTCAGCTCGAGGCCCGCCAGCACGCCGGCATCGGCCATGGTCTGCACGCGGGTCGCGGCATCGCCGCCGAAGTCCAGCGCGACTTCGTGGAAGTACTCGCCGGTAAAGCGCGGCTTGATGCCCTTGGCGGCCAGTTTTTCCACCAGCGCATGGGTGTTGGCGTAGCAGGCCTCGGCCACGCGGGTCAGGCCCTCGTCACCCAGCAGCGACATATGGATCGTCGACGCCGTCACCACCAGTCCCTGGTTGGTGCAGATGTTCGAGGTCGCCTTGGAGCGGCGGATATGCTGCTCGCGCGCCTGCAGGGTCAGCACGAAACCGGGCTTGCCGTCGGCGTCCTCGGCACGGCCGACAATGCGCCCCGGCATCTGCCGGATATGCTTTTTCAGCGTGGTCATGAAGCCGTAGTACGGCCCGCCGGACGACAGCGGCGCACCCAGCGGCTGGCCCTCGCCGACCACGATGTCCACGCCATTGGCGCCCCACTCGCCCGGCGGCTTCAGCAGCGCCAGCGAGACCGGGTTCACCACGGCGATAACCGGGATGCCGCGTTCCTCGGCCCACCCGGTCAGGGCATCCACGTCCTCCAGGATGCCGAAGAAGTTGGGCTGGCTGATCACCATGGCGGTGACGTCGTCGTCCGCATACGGCGCCAGCACCTCCACCGGGGTCTGGCCGGTGGTTTCGTCGAACGGCAGTTCGACCAGTTCGATGCCCTGGTTGCCGATCAGCGTCTTCACCACCTTCCGATAGTCCGGGTGCAGCGCCCCCGGCAGCAGCACGCGCTTGGCCTTGGAGCGGCGATTCACGCGCACCGCCATCAGCACGGCCTCGGCCAGGGCGGAGGCCCCGTCATACAGGGAGGCGTTGGAGACCTCCATCCCGGTCAGGCGGCTGATCATCGTCTGGTATTCGTAGATCAGCTGCAGCGTGCCCTGGCTGGCCTCCGCCTGGTACGGCGTGTAGGCGCTGTAGAACTCGCCGCGCGTAGCGATCTGCCACACGGCGGCCGGGATGTGGTGCTCGTAGGCACCGGCCCCGATGAAATTCGATGGCATGCCGTCCTTCGCAGCCCGCTCCTGCATCAGGCGGGTGATGCCCATTTCGCTCTCGCCCTCGGGGATCCCCGTGAGTGGCGGCGCACGCAGGTCGGCGGGAATCTCGTCGAACAGGTCCTCGACGGATTCGGCGCCAATGCTGTCGAGCATGGCACGGATGTCTTCTTCGGTATGCGGGATAAACGGCATGTCAGGTCTCGCTTTCGCCGATTGCGGCGAAGTTCGGTTGGGTCCCGGCCGGACGCGGCCGGGACCGGTGATACGCGGCTACGCTCAGGATTCCGCCTCGACGTGCGCGGCATAGGCATCCGCATCCATCAGTGCATCCAGCTGGCCGGCATCGGAGGGCTCCACCTTGAACAGCCAGCCATCCTCGAAGGGCGACTCGTTGACCTTCTCGGGGCTGTCGGCCAGGTCCTCGTTGACCGCGGTCACCTCACCGGAGATCGGCGCATAGATATCCGAGGCGGCCTTGACCGACTCCACCGTGGCGCAGGCCGTGCCGGCCTCGATGGTGCTGCCCGCTTCCGGGGCCTCGACAAACACCAGATCGCCCAGCAGTTCCTGCGCGTGATCGGTGATACCCACGGTCACGCTGCCGTCGGCCTCGCTGCGCACCCACTCGTGGCTTTTGGTGTACTTCAGATCCTTCGGTGCTTCGCTCATGACATCTTCCTTTTGCTTGTTAGATCCCGCCTGCGCAGTGTAGTCCGGTGCACGCGGGATGAGGCAATCCTCGCTTCAGTTTTTCGGCAGATCGATCTGCGGCTCGCCGTTGCGGACGAACACCGGCTTGACCACGCGCACCGGCAGCTTGCGGCCGCGGATGTCCGCGTGCAGCTGCTCGGCCTCGACCCCGGCCGGGATACGCGCGAACGCGACCGACACGCCCAGACTGGGCGCGAAACTGCCGGAGGTGACCACGCCGTCGCCGGCCTCGGTTTCGATGCGGGTGCCGCCACGCAGCACCCCGCGACCATCCAGCACCAGCCCCACCATGCGTTCCTTCACGCCCTCGGCCTTCGACTGCTCGATCGGCGCGCGGCCGATGAAGTCCCGCTCGGCATCCTTCAGCGCGATGGTCCAGCCCAGGTTGGCGGTCAGCGGATTGGTCTGGTCGTCCATGTCCGTGCCGTAGAGATTCATGCCGGCCTCCAGGCGCAGGGTGTCGCGCGCGCCGAGGCCGATGGGGTGCACGCCGGCATCCTTCAGCTGTTCCCAGAGACCGTCGGCCTCCTCCGCCGGCAGCATCACCTCGAAGCCGTCTTCGCCGGTGTAGCCCGTGCGGGCGACAAACCACTTGTCATTCCAGACCGCGGAAAACGGCTTGAGATCCCCCGCATTGCGAAGATCGGCCGGCAACAGCGGCAGGGTCTTCTCTACCGCCTGCGGGCCCTGAATCGCAATCAGGGCGAACTCCGGGCGCGGCTCCACGTTCACGTCGAAGTCCTTCGCGACCGCCTGCATGTGAGCGATGTCGCCCTCGGCCGTCGCGGCATTGACCACCGCGCGGTAGGTATCGCCGCCGGTCCAGTAGACGATCAGGTCGTCGATCACGCCGCCGGCCTCGTTCAGCATGCAGCTGTACAGCGCGCGACCCTCGGTCTTCAGCTTGGCCACGTCGTTGGCCAGCAGATATCGCAGTAAGGCCTGGGCCTGCGGGCCGTGGATATCCACGACCTGCATGTGCGAGACATCAAACATGCCGGCGGATTCGCGCACCCGCTTGTGCTCCTCCATCTGGGAGCCGTAATGCAGCGGCATCTCCCAACCGGCGAAATCGACCAGCTTGGCCCCCGCGCGCTGATGCGCGGCATGGAGCGGAGTTGTCTTCAACGTCGTCATCTAGTTCTCGCCTTGCTTGCGTGTCGTGGTCGGCTCGCCGGCATCCGCCGGTGGAACCGCGAGGCCCGGCCGCCGCGCTCCGGGCATAAAAAAAGGGGCGGCCGGCAGAATGAATCTGCCAGCCGCCCCTCTGTCCTGAAACCTGAGAGTTTGCGTCGCGTCAGCCCGTTGTCGGACTGCGTGACCGCCCCCTTCGGTGGGCCGTTTCCGGCCGCTCTCCAGAGTGTGTCTCCTGCACCGTTCCGGTCCTGTAGCCTGAGCGATTCCGGGCGGATGTTGCGCCTTCGGCGTCTGCCAATCGACTGGCGATCGCAGATCTCTTCCAGAACGGTGTGCGGGCATTGTCGAGCGCCCACAGACGAAAGTAATTGTAGACCAAAATACCCTCGCTGCGAAAGCCCGGACGGGCCGCGCCACTATTCCGGCGCCGCGGCCTGCCCCGTCACCTGCCCCCGCATGCATCCAAAAAACACCGTCATTGCGAGGAGCCGAAGGCGACGAAGCAACCTCCGAAAGCTGGCAGTGCGTCACGATCAGCATCCGGTGGTTTCGGACGGAGGTTACTCGCTGCGCTCGCCCTTCGGGCCGGCCTGCGGCCGTTCAACGCGCTGCGCGCTTTTGTGCCGCGTCGCTGCGCTCCTCGCAATGACGGTGCCAGTGGCGACACTCTGCGCGGGCGACACTCTGGGCGCGCCCTACAAGGCCATGTCGATCGCAAGCAGGA
>SL_7KL_010_BRINEDRAFT_10001762_pt1 | contig 10256 bp, 10 predicted proteins | sample SodLak_010_BRINE_FD_10663 | JGI IMG/M metagenome (IMG submission 10663)
GCTCGTCCGCGACCGCGACCACGACCTCGTCATCACCGGTCAGCGTCGAGCCGACCTCGACCTCCTCGACCAGGCCGAGGCGACGCGGCAGCCCCTCGACGGCCACCAGCATCCCGACCTCCACCGTCCCCGTCACCGGCAGACCCTGCTCCTCCTGCCACGCACGCACCGCGGTCTCGACCGCCGCGTCGAACGGGCCCTGCTCATCGAGGTCGAAGCCCTCACCGGCCAGCCAGCGACGCAGCTGCTCCACATCCCGCCCCTCCAGCCCTGCCGCCAGATCACGGAAGAACGGCACCGCACCCTCCACCACCAGCACCGGACCCTCATCGACCAGCAGCAACCGATCACCGTCCGACATCAGCGCCGCCCCGTCCACAGCCACCTCAGTGACCACCCCGGGCATCCGGGTGCGCGCCACCACCTCACGGTCACGGAGCACCGACGCGGTCAACGACAACGACGACCCCACCGTGCGCTCGGCGACCTCAGCGACCACCGGGACAGCCGCCCCCCTGAGCGACTCACTCCCACAGCTCGTCGAACGGGATCCCCGGACAGGTGAACTGCGCCTGCTCAACCTCCTCGAACGGGCCGGTGAGCTGTAGGTACGGGTTCCACTGCTCCGGCGTGGGCCACCTCGCCGCGAACGTCTCGAAGGTCGGCACGTCCCAGTTGGCTTCGAACCCCTCGTCCTCCAGGCACGGGATCGTCTCGTTCACGTACCAGTCGTATTTCGCCTCCAGCTGCTGCTCATCAGGATCCTCGTTGAACCGCGGATCGATCCGTACCCGCTGCTGACAGGACGCGATCGCCTCCTGCGCCGCCTCCTGCTGCTCGTCCGGTACCGGCTCGAATCGCACGGAGCGCTCCGCGTTGTTTCCCTCCGCCGCGAACCCCTGCTCACGCACACACGCCGCCTGCGCCTCCGCCCACTCATCGGGGTGGAAACTGCCATCCTCCTGGGCCAGCTCACGCCACGACCCATCACCCAACGGCTCCGGATCGTCACCCAGCTCACCCGGCTCGGGCTCGCCGCTCTCTGACGGACCTTCAGGCAGCTCGTCTCCTGCCGGTGCCTCGAGACCCTCGACGTTCTCCACCGCGTCCTCGCTGTCAGGCACCGCTGAGCAAGCTACGGCCACCAGCACCACCACGGCGAGGATGATGGGACGGCGACGACGGTGGTGCTCGTTCCGGATGAAGACCCCCGTGGCAGACGATCCGCGCCGGACGGTACCGACCCCTCAGCGTGCGGCAACCCCAGCGAACCGACCCGGAGCGGCATCGGTCGTCCCGCATCGGTGGACATGGCTCCACCGGGAAGCTGTCCCTCACTCGACCCCGACGCCCACACGCCTGGCGAGGGCCGGCGGTGACGGGGACCCCACGTCGGAGCGGTCATCGGATCAGCGATCGCTTCGTCCCGCAGCGACCGCTCCGGCTCGGTGTCGTCGCCGGACGTCCGCTCATCGCCGTCGTGGCCGACGACGAGATCTCGGATGCGACCGTGCTGATCTGGCGTGTACGAGCCGGACCAGGACCATGGGTGGACGCCGGAGGCGATCCGCGCCATCCTTGAAGGAGATCGCAGGGAGGAAGGGCCGTGAGCCGCCACACCCACGGCGACGGCGCACTGAGCCGCCGCACGGTCGACTACGAGTACGTCCTCCACCACGAGCACGAGGAACCCGGGCTGCTCGTGGTCCGCGGCGTACCGGCCGAGGCGTGCGCCACCTGCGACGAGGAGTGGTTCGACGAGGACACCGGATTCGCGCTGAGCCGGGTGCTCAAGGAGCACGCGCCGGCCGCCGGGCGGGTCGTCACCGTCGACTGGGTCGAGGTGCAGGCGGCCTGATCCCTCACCGGCGACACGCGAGCGGACCGATCGCTCACGCCGGCGTCAGGAGCCCTCGTCTCGTCCCTCGCTGCGTCGTGGCCACGCATCGTGTGACCATCCTGTGACCATCCGGCCCCGGCCCGGCCAAGGAGAGAGGCGGCTTCCCGAAGGGAACCGCCTCTGACCTGGGGCGATGCGGCGGAGGGAGGGGGATTCGAACCCCCGAGNCCCGTAGGTCTNCCCGCTTTCGAGGCGGGCGCACTAGGCCGGACTATGCGATCCCTCCATGCCCGCGGCAGCGGGCGGCCGAAGGGTACGCACCCGCAACGCCCAGCGGCAACCGGCCGTTCAGCTCCGGGCCCGCCGGGCGGCGAAGAACCCCTTCAACAGCCCAGCGGCCTCCTCAGCCAGGACACCACGGACCACCTCGACGTTGTGGTTGAGCCGCGGATCGCGGGGGACGTCGTAGAGGGCGCCGACCGCACCGGCCTTCGGATCGTCGGCGGCGAACACCACGCGGTCGATCCGGGCCAGGACCAGCGCGCCGGCGCACATCACGCAGGGCTCGAGCGTCACGTACAGCGCGCAGCCGTCCAGGCGCCACCCGCCCCGCTCTGCCGCCCCCGCCCGCAGCGCCAGGAGCTCCGCGTGGGCCGTGGGGTCACCATCGACCTCGCGACGGTTGTGGCCACGGCCCACGATCCGGTCTCCCTCGACCAGCACCGCTCCGATCGGGACATCGTCGTGGGCCGAGGCCGCCTCGGCCTCGGCGAGCGCCACCTGCATCCAGTGCTCGTGCATGCACAGCAGGCTACGTCGCCTCGGCCCGGGCAGCCTCGCGTGCCAGGAGGGCGCGCTTGCGTGTGGTGCCCCAGCGGTACCCACCCAGCTCCCCCGTGGAACGCAGCACCCGGTGGCAGGGGATGAGGACGGCCACGGGGTTGCGGCCTACCGCGTTGGCCGCCGCGCGCGCAGCCCGCGGGTTGCCCGCAGCACGGGCGATCTGCGCGTAGGTCGTCACCGCGTCCTCCGGGATGCGCAGCAGCGCCTCCCACACGCGTAACTGCAGGTTGGTCCCGACCGCGAGCACGGCCAACCCGGCTGGATGCGGACCGCCACGCACACCGCCGGCCGCCCCCGCCGGCGCGGACATCCAGCGCCCTGCGACGTGGTCCGCCACCCCTCGGGTCGCAGGCACGTCCTCCACCAGCTGCGCTCGGGGCCACTCGGCCCGGAGGGCAGCCACCGCATCCGCAGCGGTGCCGGGCGGGTCGATGAAGCGCAGCTGCAGTACCCCACGTGTCGTCACCGCGACCAACGCACGCCCCAGCGGTGTGGCGTGGGTGCCGTAGCGGATCGTCAGCTCCGCTCCCGCGCGGGACAGCTCTCCCGGCGTCACCGCCTCCAACCGGACCGCCAGGTCGTACAGGCGCCCCGGTGACGACAGCCCGACAGCCCCGGCGACGTCCAGGACCGTCGCGCGCTCTCGCAGTAACACTTTGGCTGACCCAAGTGTTAACCACGATAGGAACCGGTGCGGGCTCACCCCGGCGAACCGGACGAAGGTGCGGTGGAGATGACCGGTGGACAGGTGGAGGGCCGCTGCCAGGTCGTCGATCCGGGGCTGGGCGTCCTGTTGGGCGTCGAGCCACGTGATGGCGTCCGCGACCCGCTGGTAGTCACGCAGCCACGCCGCATCCTGCGGGGTCTCCACCTCCATCCGACAACCCTCCACTCCCGCCGGCGGCACGGCGAGCACAGCCATCCCAGCTCGCAACCTGCAGCAGTCTCGCGTGTCGCCGCGCCCGGGGCGACCCGGATCCTGACGCGTCCCGGGGAACACCGGGCAACGCACGCTCGTCCAGCCACGGTGATCCGTACGGGCGAGAACCGGTACCCCCCTAGGGCATCCAGAGGTAGGCTCTAGAGACGGTCACGGATCGAGGACACCCCATGCACGGCTACGCCGCCCGCAGCGACGAGCTGCAGGCCCGCCTACGGCGGATCGAGGGCCAGGTCCGCGGTCTGCAACGCATGATCGAGGAGGACCGGTACTGCATCGACGTCCTCACCCAGATCTCCTCAGCGACCAAGGCGCTCCAGGGGGTGGCCACCACCATGCTGGACGAGCATGTCCGGCACTGCGTGCGGGACGCCATCGACCAGGGGGCCGAGTCGGCGGACGAGAAGATCGAGGAAGCCCTCGAGGTCGTGCACCGGCTCATCAAGCGCTGAGCGACCGTCGCCCATCCCTACGTCAGACACGATCGAGGAACACGCATGTCCACCCGCACCTACTCCGTACCCGAGATCTCCTGCGGCCACTGCAAGAACGCCATCGAGGGCGAGGTCGGCACCCTCGAGGACGTCGCTTCCGTGCACGTCGACATCGAGGCGAAGACGGTCACCGTGGATGGGGCTGCCAGCGACGCGGCGATCCACGCCGCGATCGAGGAAGCCGGCTACGACGTCGCCCCCAGCTGACGGACCCAGCTGACGCCCCTGGCTGACGGTCCTCGGCGCACCCGGCTACGAACCGTGCTAAGACAACGGACGGTCGGGTGGTCGCGTTCCACACCCCGGAGGCCGAGATGACCAACGTGATGGATGCTGCGCTCTCCCCCGAGCGCGCGATGGACGTGCTGCTGCAGCTCGAGGCCCAGCTGCAGGGGATCGTCGACGGGCAGCGGGCCATCGTCGGCCTGCACACCGTCGTCGATGGTCACGTGGAGCTCATCGACGTCGACCTTTCCGATGACGGCACCCTCGACCCCGGCGATGCCGAGGCCCTGATCGTCGTCACCTCCGAGGATGTCGGTGACGGCGACGACGTGCTCACCGTCACGCAACTGATGTGCGTCCTGCCCGACGGTACGGAGGTCGGCATCAGCCGCGCGGAGGGCTCGGACCAGGCCCGGATGTGGCGCACGGACCAGGACGCGGGCGATGCCGCCCAGGAGCTGCGTCCCCACGACGTCGCGGCCAACACCGCCCGGCGCGCCTTCGGGCTCGCCTCCGCGATCGGGACACGTCCGAGCGTCGCGGGCCTGATGGGCCGGGCGTGGTTGGTCGCCGTCGCCGGCGAGGCCCTGCGACGGTTCGACAGCCCTGACGGCGTCCGCGACGTCGAGGTGGAGGAACTCGCCACCGCAGCCGAGCAACCGCTGCTCGGCGGCCTCGCGGATGCCGACGGTCCGCTCCCCACCTGGGAGCAGCTGCACGCCCACGCCGCAGCCGGTCGCCTCGAGCTCGGTCCCTTCACCGTCCGACCGGCGCACGCGGCCTGGCTGGACGTCGACGGTCTCGCCCAGGTGCTGGACACCACGCTGCCGAGCGCCGAGGACCTCCTCGAGCAGCTCCAGGTGACCACCGGTGACAGCGGCATGGCCTGGGCACTGGCCTGGCTACTCGACCGGGGCTGGCACGAGCGCGGCTGATCCGTCCACAGGCCGCAACGGGCCGCGGTGGCACACCGGCCGGTGGCGCGTAGCCTGCCGCCGACATGCCACCCCCCGCACCCATCGCCGCGAGCTTCCCGGGACCCGACGCCCTGGGTCGCAGCGTGGTGGTCGGACCGCGGGCCACGGCGCCGGAGGGGTACGAGGGCGCACGGCGGCTGGTGATCGACGAGGAGGTGCTGGCCGACCCGGCACCGACCGTCGCGCTCCTGCGCGCGCGCTGGCTCCGGCGGCGCCGGACGGTCATCGAGCTGCGCGTCACCAACGAGCAGGCGCGCGCGCCCGAGCATACGGATACCCCGCCCTACGCGCTCCCACGCGACCACGCGTTCCACCGGGAGCACCTGCACTTCCTCACCTGGGCGAACAGCTACGACCTGCGCGGCGACGCCCCACGCTGGTGGCACGGGGTGCTGGCCCAGCGCCACGCCGGCGCCACCGACAGCGAGCTCGCGGACATCCGGCTGCCCGACGGCCAGCACGCCCTGGTCGATGGTGGCCCCCGCGGCCCGATCCCCGGCGCTCCGGCAGGGCCGATCGTGCACCGGGAGTCGGTCGCTCTCGGCCGGCTCACCGTGCAGGGCACCGCCGCACCCAGCGAGGCGCTGGCCGACGATCAGCTCACCGCGGTCACCCACGGCCACGGCCCGGCCCGGGTCATCGCGCCGGCCGGCTCCGGCAAGACCCGGGTGCTCACCGCCCGGCTGCGCCACCTGCTCACCGACCGCCGCGTGGAGCCGGAACTGGTCACGGCCCTGGCCTACAACACCCGGGCCGCCCAGGAGATGCGGGAGCGCACCAGCGACCTCGACGTCTCCATCCGCACCCTCCACTCGCTGGCGCTGCGTATCTGCAGCCTCGACCGGCGTCGGCAGGTCATCGCCGAGCCGGAGGTCCGCCGCATCCTCGACCGGCTGATCCGCACCGCGCGCATCCCCAACCAGGACCCCTTCCAGCCCTACCTCGAGGCGCTGGCGGAGGTGCGCCTCGGGCTGCACGATCCCGCCGAGGTGGAGGCCCAGCGCGGGGACATCGACGGCTTCGTCGAGGTGTTCGACCGCTACCGCACCGTGCTGGCCGACGAGGGCCTGCTCGACTTCGACGAGCAGATCTACCGAGCCGTGGAGCTGCTCCTGCAACGCCCGGAGCTCCGCGCCCAGGTGCAGCGGTGGGGCACGCACCTGCTGGTGGATGAGTTCCAGGACCTCACCCCGGCCTTCCTGCTGCTGATCCGGCTGGTCGCGGGGCCGTCCCTGCAGGTGTTCGCCGTCGGCGACGATGACCAGACCATCTACAGCTACGCCGGCGCCACACCGGAGCACCTGACCGCCTTCCACCGCTGGTTCCCGGGCGCCGCCTTCCACGCGCTGGAGGTCAACTACCGCTGTCCAGCACCGGTGGTCGAGGCGGCCTCGACCCTGCTCTCCCACAACCGGCACCGGGTGGACAAGCGCATCCGGCCCGCCCACCCCGCCACCGACGCATCGACGCCCACCGCCCGGCCCACCGCCCGGCACACCGCGAGGAGGGCCCCGTGAGCGAGGAGCGTGCGGGCCTGGCCCTGCACCGGGTCGGTGGCGGTGCCATGGCGGAGCGCGCCGTGGCGCTGGCGGGTGCGTCGTTGACCGAGGGTCGCGATCCGACGGAGCTGGCCGTCCTGGCCCGGGTCAACAGCGCGCTGCTGCCGGTGCAGGTGGCGCTGACGGCAGCCGGCATCCCCCACACCGCACCCCTGGACGCCGCCGTGCTGCAGCGCACCGGGATCCGGACCGCCCTGGCGTACCTGCGCCTCGGTCTGGACACCGCACGGATGCGCCGCGCCGACGTGCTGGACACGCTGAACCGGCCTGCGCGCAAGGTGAAGTCCGCGGTGATGCCCCTGCTGCCACGCCGTTCCCCCTGGAGCATCGGTGTGCTGGAGCGGGTCGGCGACCAGCTGTCGGAGACCCACCGCCAGCGCTTCAGCGACTACCTCGGTGACCTGCTGGACCTCTCCGGGGTCCTGGCCGACGGCGGGGACACCGCACGGGCCCTGGCGGTGATCCGGCGCCGCATCGGGCTGGGGGAGGCGATGGACGCGCTCGACGCCTCCCGACGTCGGCCGGAGGGCTCCAGCCACGGCGACGACCTCGATGCCCTGGAGCAGTTGGCGGCGCTGCAGCCGGACCCCGAGCGGTTCGAGAGCTGGCTGTCGGAGCTGCTGCGGGTACCCGGCGAGCCAACCGGGGTGACGCTGTCCACCGTGCACCGGGTCAAGGGCATGGAGTGGCCCCAGGTGGTGGTGTTCGCCGCCAACCAGGGCCTGTTCCCGCACCGCCTCGCTGACGACGTCGAGGAGGAGCGCCGGGTCTTCCACGTCGCGATCACCCGCTGTCAGGAGCAGGTCGACGTCATCGCCGACACCCAGCGAGCCTCCCCGTTCCTCGAGGAGCTCACCACCCCACCGCGGCAGACCGCCCAGGCAGCCGGGCGTGGTCCCGCCGCTGCCGGCGTGCCACGGTGCCCGCCCACCTTCGACGCCGCAGGCCAGCTGCACGCCGCACGCGGGGTCGAGCTGACCCTGGCCGGTGGCCTGTCCGGTCGCATCGTCACCCTGGGCCGNCACCACGTCGTCGTCGAGGTGGAGGACCCGGAGCTCACCGACACCGGTCACGCACCGGTGCAGGTCCGCGTGCCCCATGGCAGCCGCGTACGGATCGCCGGGACCGAGCACGTGCTGACCGGTCCGCAGCGGGCAGCAGCAGAGGCACGAGCGCCCGGATCACCCGCACGACCCGGATCACCCGGCCAGCTCGAGGTCGAGGGCGAGGCGGATGCGGTGGATGACGCACTGCTGTCCGCGCTGAAGGCCTGGCGGACATCGGTGGCCCGCACCAACGGCGTCCCGCCCTACCTCGTGTTCCACGACCGCCACCTGCAGGTGCTGGCCGGGCGGCGACCGCGCACCCTGTCCGAGCTCGCGACCTGTCCCGGCGTGGGGCCCGCGAAGCTGGAGCGCTACGGCGACGACCTGCTCGACCTCGTGGCGCAGGCGGAGACCGCGGCCGACGCCTGAGCGGCCCGTCGGCGAGGTCGCAGGCTGCGGATAGGGTCGCGCCCCTCCCGGTGCCCACCGGACACCTGCTCCCGTCATCCCGACCCGCTGCCCCAGGGGATCCTCCGTGCACCGTCGACTCCGCCTGCGCCGTTGGCAGAAGGACGCCCTCGACGCCTTCGAGGCCCAGAGCCGGCGCGACTTCCTCACCGTCGCCACCCCGGGAGCGGGCAAGACCACCTTCGCCCTGACCGCGGGGCTCCGGGACCTGGCCCGACACCCGCACCGCCGACTGGTGGTGGTGACCCCGACCCAGCATCTCAAGCACCAGTGGACGGAGGCTGCCGCCGCGTTCGGGCTCCACCTCGAGTCCAGCTGGTCCGCATCCGAGCCCTTCCCAGCGGACATGCACGGGGTCGCCGTCACCTATCAGCAGGTCGCCACGAGTGCCGCAGCGCTACGGGGTCCCAGCGACGACGCCTTCGTGATCCTGGATGAGATCCACCACGCCGGCGCCGAGCGGGCCTGGGGCGACGGGGTCGCCCACGCCTTCGAGCTGGCGGCACGCCGCCTGTCGCTGTCGGGGACCCCCTTCCGTAGCGACCGCAACCCGATCCCCTTCGTCACCTACGGCCCCACGGACGCGAACCCGTGGGCGGAGGCCGACGAGGCCGTGGCCGATCACGTCTACGGCTACGACGACGCCCTGCGGGACGGCGGGGTGGTGCGCCCGGTGTTCTTCCCCCGCATCGGTGGGGAGATGGAGTGGACCGCACCGGACGGCACCGCGATGTCGGCCACCTTCGACGACGACCTCGACCGCACCGGCGCCTCCCAGCGGCTGCGGACCGCGCTCTCCCCGGAGGGCGAGTGGCTGCCCACCGTGCTCGGGCAGGCCCACGACCAACTGCTCCGCCTCCGTGAGCAGCAGCCTGATGCGGCCGGGTTGGCGATCACCATCGACGTGGAGCACGCCCGTGCGGTGGCACGCCTGCTGCGGTCCCGGCACGGGGTGGACGCCGTGGTGGTGACCTCCGACGATCCCGACGCCAGCGAGCGCATCGCCGCCTTCGCCCAGGGACGTGACCCGTGGATCGTCGCGGTGCGGATGGTCTCCGAGGGGGTGGACATCCCGCGGCTGCGGGTCGGGGTGTACGCCACCACCACCGTCACGGAGCTGTTCTTCCGCCAGGCCGTGGGTCGGCTGGTGCGCTGGCAGGGGCACATGCGACGCCAGAAGGCGTTCATGTTCCTCCCCGATGACGTCCGGCTGCGGACCTTCGCAGCCCAGCTCGCCCAGGCCCGCACCCACTCCCTCAAGCGCCGCGAGGAGGACGGGGAGCAGCCCTCGGTGGAGCTCGACGAGCTGCCGGCGGAGGGCGAGGACCAGCTGTCGCTGTTCCAGGCCATCTCGGCGACACCGGTCGGCGATCCCAGCAGCGTGTTCGACGACCGCCACCCCGAGGACCTGATCGTCGACGACGTGGTGGACCTGACCATGGAGATCGAGCTGGCGGCGCCGCCGCCGATCGCCGGCGCCGGTGAGCTGGCCGGCGCGCTGACCACGGTGCCCCGTACCCAGCGCAAGCGCGAGCTGCGCCGGGAGAACACCGACCGGGTCCGGATGCTGACCCACCTGACGGGGCTGACCCCGGAGGTGGTCAACGCGCGCCTCAACCAGGAGGTCGGCATCACGGCGATCGGGGAGGCCAGCCTCGCCCAGCTCGAGCGGCGTCGCCGGATCGCCGACCGCTGGATCGATCGGGTCTGAGGTGCTGCCGCTGCACGCGCTGCTGGACGCGTGCCTCGTCGTGCCGGAGCACGCGGGCGAGGTCATCGCCCCGGCCTACGACGCCCTCGACCCGGCGCAACGACGGGCCCACATCGCCGCGCACCCCGACACCTTCCTCCGCGCGCTTCCGAC
>SL_7KL_010_BRINEDRAFT_10001763_pt1 | contig 10256 bp, 7 predicted proteins | sample SodLak_010_BRINE_FD_10663 | JGI IMG/M metagenome (IMG submission 10663)
CACGATCTCATCACGCCTGCTTTCATCCACCCGGATAGTGTACTGGGCATAAACATGGGTGTTGCCTTCTGCTAACTCAGGTGTAACCACATGATCTTTCAACAGCTCGCTGTAGCGGGCGCCGGCATCGCTCCGTGCTTTTACCTCGCCTTCAAACCCGGGCCACTTGCCAAGAAGTACGGCCGCCTGCATACTATCGAACCGCCCGTTCATTCCTACATGGGTGTGGTAGTGGCGCTTAACACCGCCGTGGGTTCGGATTGCGCGCATGACATCTGCAAGTTGATCATCATCCGTAAATAGTGCTCCGCCGTCACCATAGCAGCCGAGCGGTTTGGCAGGAAAAAAAGAGGTGCTGCCAATCAGAGATGCCCCGCAGCTTTTTACTTCGTTGCGGGTAGCGCCGAAACTCTGGGCTCCGTCTTCAATCACGGCAATATTATGTTGCTCAGCAATAGCGTTAATGGTCTCCATTTCCGGCATCTGCCCGAACAGGCTGATCGGAATAATCGCCCTGGTGTTTTCGGTGATCGCTTCCTCAAGTTTCGAGGGATCCAGGTTAAAGGTGTCGTGCTCAATATCCACAAAAACAGGGGTTGCCCCCACCAGCATGATGACCTCAGCCGAGCTGATCCATGAAAAGGGTACCGTAATCACCTCATCTCCGGGTCCGATATCGAGGGCGCGCAGGGCAATTTCCAGGCTTTGTGTGCCGCTGCCCACCGTGATACAGTGATTCACACCTACATATTCTGCCAGGGTTTGCTCAAGCTCATCCACTTCAGGGCCCATTATGTAACGCCCGTGCTCTAAAACATCATGGATGCGTTTATCAATCTCAGGTTTATATTTCTGGTATTGGGTTTTGAGGTCTATGAATTCCATATCGTGATTGTAATTAAGTTCGTTTAGTTAACCGCTAAGGACGCAGAGTAGCGCTAAGTACAATTCCATCCCCTCCATGTGATGTGCTTTTCATCATTGAAAGTAGATCGGGTCTGACTTCCATATTATTGTACAAAGAAATGGAGTTGGGTTGCCTTCCAGTTCTTTAAATTCCATTTTGTGATTACAATTAAGCTCGTTTTGTTAACCGCTAATGGCGCAAAGAGGCACTATGGGTTTTCTTTGCGTATCTCCGCGGCCTTTGCGGTTAATCCATTTTAAATTCATCGTAAGTTTTTTTTCCTGATGAAAGGTTGTCCGGCAGTGATTCTTCCTCATCTAAATCAAGGCACTTTACCTGTTTTGCCTCTGCTGTATCTTGAACCTTGTTCCCTGTGCCATTTAGCATCTGATAACGAAATCCGCTTTCGGGACAGACCAGGTTTCCATCCGAATCCGATTTCGAAAGAACATGCCCGTGCCGGCTCATCCANCCTTTTTGTTTTCCGGGGTTGCCCAGGATCAGGGCGTAATCGGGAACACTTTTAGTTACTACAGCTCCGGCTCCGATAAATGCGTATCGACCGATGGTAATACCGCATACAATCGTTGCATTTGCACCAATTGTGGCTCCCCTCCTGAACAACGTTTTTTCATAGAGTGAATGACGATTCACCTGGCTTCGCGGATTGGTGACGTTGGTAAGAACACAGCTGGGCCCGAGGAATACTTCATCTTCCAGTTCGCAGCCGGTATAGATAGAGACGTTGTTCTGCACTTTCACCCGACTGCCGATTTTTACATCATTCGCCACAAACACATTTTGACCAAATACACAATCGGTTCCAATCTCTGTGTTTTGAGAAATATGGCAAAAATGCCAGATCTTCGTTCCTTTGCCAATAGAGACAGGTTCGTCTACGTAGGCAGACTCATGGATTTTTATGTTTTCAATATCTGAGTTTTGAGTCATAAACAAGTTTCGTTTGGTTTAACCACCAAGACCGCTAAGAACGCAGAGGGACTCGGTGTTTTTATATTGTGGCGGCGTAACTCATACTTTTGTTACATATTCAAAATTTTATACGCCGTCCTTTTCCTAATAAATGCCCTGTCATCCTGAGCGAAGGTCCGATTCTCCGGACCGGAGCCGAAGGATCTCCATGTGTCAATTTAATTCTATAATCAACATAAGCAGATTCATGAATTTTTACGTTTTTAAGTACTGAATTTTTCCCCATTCTTAAATTTCTGATCTGGTTTAAATAAATGAACGTTGGTTGGAAGGTTTATGAGTTTAACAGTTTATGGTTTTATTAAGTCTGTCAACGGTTAAACAAATCACGCAAAGCGTGATGAATAAACGTATAAACCTTTCAACTATCTTTTCAACTTTTCAATACTCGGATGCACCAACCCACTCGGCTTCTCCGTTAATTTCATCGTTCTCAGCTTATGCACGAGTTCTATAGACGGACGTGCGTCTTCAATTCCAAAGCCATTTCCTTTCAGGGTTTCTTGATAAACCCGGGTGTGCAGGTCCGTAAACCCGCCGCTGAATTCAATATCCTCACCATCCACACTTATATTCCGAAATGTTCGCTGATCTTCAGGTGCACCAAATGGCAAATCTTCCGGTTCAAGTGAGAGAAACCACTCCACATCTGCATCCGGCAGCTCAAGAAAACCACCCATCCTGTTTTTTTCCCGAACGTAAAGCTCTGTAGTCTGTGCCGGGCCGAACAGCCACATCAGCAGATCAAAAAAGTGTATCCCGATATTAGTTCCTATGCCGCCCGATTTTTCCTCGTCTCCTTTCCAGGAATAATGATACCACAGGCCGCGGGATGTAATATAGGTAAGCCGTATTTTATGCCGCTTTCCGTTATCGGCATCGTCTATTTTCTTTTTCAGTGCTACAAGAGAAGGATGAACGCGAAGCTGCAGAATAGTCCAGACGCGCTGGCCATACTCTTGCTCAAGGTCTTGCAGAATATCCAGGTTCCAGGGGTTTAAGACCAGTGGTTTTTCACAAATGGCGTCTGCATCCACACGCATTGCAAGTCGGATATGTGCATCATGCAAATTATTGGGAGAGCAGATGGACAAATAATCAATCGCCTCTCCGTTTTTTTCTCTTCTGATTTTTTCCAGGTGGCGGTCAAACCTCTCTACCTCTGTAAAAAAACTGGCTTTAGGAAAATAGCTGTCAATAATTCCAACCGAATCATGAGGATCAACGGCGGCTACCAGCCGGTTCCCTGTATCTTTAATTGCTTTTAAATGGCGGGGTGCAATGTATCCGGCAAGTCCGGTTAGCCCAAAATTTTTCATTCTGTAATTCTCTTATATCGTTAATAATTATCCTGCCCTGATGCGTCAGATACTGATATAGCTCTCGGCTGACAAGATGATAAAATTAATCTAATATTCACTCGATGTCTAATGATTTTTTAAACTGGCAATGTTTCCCGGNAGAGTGTTATCCGGGATGAAGTCGAAATGTGTGGTTCTAAAACAGATTGAAAAATGAGAGTTTATAAAATCAGCATTAAATAGGAAAAACCTGAGTTCGATTCTTAAATTTGACGGATATCACAAAAACAGTCCAAAAAGGGCGTCATCTCGCACTTGATGCGTGATCTACCGACCTTATCAAAGACAGGAGATGCCGGATCTAAGTCCGGCATGACATAATTGTTGACGAATTAACTTAATTAACGCCCTTGTTGGGCTGTTTTTGCCATTTATTTAAATAGAACTCAGGTAGGAAAACAATGGTACCTATACCGGTATAAGTTGACATACACTCACATTTATAAAAACAGATCGAGCCCCCGAAATTAAAACTCTGCAATAAGCTCCTCTTAACGACAGAACGCTGCTGGATAACTGTGGGCATAGTTGATNGTGTGTATTGTTATTGGTGCAGNAATTGCGCTCTTCAAAACAAATNNTTATGATGAGTTTTCATTAATTTTTATAAAAATAGTTGCATCATAAATTTTTTGAATTATTTTGTCTGCTTAGTATTGGGATTCATGTATTTTGTGTAGAAACTGCACAAATCTATATAGTTAACTGACCGCTATATTTCAGTAATTCAGGCAGTTTACAAATGAGTACAAAAAAACAGGGTATCATTACAAACAGGCATCTTCAATCAGTATTAGAGGATGTACCGCAACTTTTCAAAAACTTTCCATCTGACAGCTACCGGGAGTTTTTGGAATGCGGAACCCTTCAGAAATTCTTAGAGGGCAGGTAATTATATCTGAAAAAGAGAACATGACAAATCGGGGCTGGCTCGTCACTGAAGGAGAAATATCTATATTTTTCAATAATGTATTAATAGAACGAATAAAAGCAGGTGATTTTTTAGGAGAAACTTTTATATTCAAGAAGAAAAGAAATCCGGTAGCCGTAATGGCTGAAACAGACGTTTCGATGATTTCTTTTCACCGTGAGCCGATTCTTAAATATTTTCGTGACCGGTCAGACCGGCTCTTAAAAATTTTTATTATAAATATGCTGCAATATCAAAACGATCAGCTACTCAGGGTGCATGAAAAGTATACACGGCTTTACAAAGAAAGTGTTGGTAAGTTATAAGAAAAGACTATTTAGGTTATGATTACGACAATTGATTACGACCAGGTTTCAAATATTCTCAGACCTTATATCTCTCATATAAAGGATCATGAAGAGGGAGAATTTCTGATCCGGAGCCTCATAAATATGCTTGAAGAGATGCCGAGAGAGGAACGTAATATTCTGAGAGATCATATTGAAGAATACTTAGCCAAAATGGATGATTATGACGCTTCGGATATTGATCTGGGAGGCCGCGGGTGTATTGGTAAAATTTGGTATCGGATCCACGGTATTAAAAAACCTATAGAAACCAGCCCCACGTACTCCAAGCTGGAAACGAACATGCTTATTCTGAACCTGATCAATTCAAACCAGTGGGAGTATTTGATTGAGCACAAAAGCGTTGACCTTTCTTATGTACTCTCCAGTGATGTGGAACAGCGATATCGTGCCACAATCTATTTCGATATGAATCATCTTGGGATGAACATGCGGAAAATTAATTCCGAAATCAGGCCGTTTAAAGGGCTTCGTCTTCACCCTGAGGTGGCCAAATACCTGAGTTTGAAATATCTTAAATATGGGCTAACGCTGGTAACCGGAATTACGGGTTCCGGTAAATCCACAACGCTCGATACCATTATTGATGCCAATAACCGCTCTGTACAAGGCCATATTGTTGTTATTTCGTCTCCTATTGAGTTGGTTCACGATCCAAAAAAATGTATAATACGCCATCGCGAAGTTGGCCGCGATGTTGGATCTTTTCGTGAAGGAATTGTTCAGGCAATGCGTCAGGATCCGGATATTGTTGTAATTGGAGAGCTTAGAGACGATGTTGCCATCATGAACGCACTTGAAGTTACTGATTCGGGACACAAAGTTTTTTCCACGCTGCACACGGCGTCAGCAATGGAAAGTATAGACAGAATTATTGGTGAGGTTGAAATTCATGAACAGGAACGTGTAAGGGTTCGCCTTGCAGATGTACTGACCTGTGTTATCAGCCAAAAACTTGTTCAAACACTGGATGGAAAACGGGTTCTTGCAAAAGAGGTACTTATCGGGACACCTCCTGTACGGGCCGCCATCAGAAATAATAATGTTGCGGAAATTTACCAGATGCTAAACGAAGGCAGTAAATTTGGTATGCACACGCTTGAGCAGGATCTGAAAAGGCTTGTTGATGAACGAAAAATCAGCAACGAAGAAGCCATAAATCAGGCAAACAATAAAGACCGAATAAAACAACTTCTAAAATAAAGGGGATCTTTTGTTAGGGAATAAAGAATTTTTAGGTATAACTCACGAAGACGGCCGGGTACGCATTGCGCGATTGCGTAAAACGGGCAAATCACTTGAACTGGCAGAACTTTTTGTGTTTGATCTGCCGAATTCCCTCAGCTCTAAACCGAGCGGAATTGAGGGAGGAACAACAGAAGCCGAAGACGTTTTCGGGCTCGAATCGGACNTGGACGATCTCGATTTAAGCGGAGAGCTCGGCGGTGAATCTGACGACCTTTCCGGAGATCTCAGCGGTGATGTTGGCGATGATTTTGACATGACTGATGTTGAAGAAGACGAGGACGCTCAGAATGAAATGCGCATGGCCGACTACCTGAAGCAGTTTGGCCAAAATAAGCTGGATATCGGCGTTCATGTACCCTTTGGACGAACGGTTTTCCAAATTCTGAAGGGCGTGGATCTCGATTCCATGAAGAAAAAGGAGCGTAAAGAGTTTATCCTTGAAAAATTACGCCCTATTTATGAAAACGAACTTAATGAAGATCAGTACGCATGGGAAAAAGCCGGCGATAATAGCCTTCTTGCATCCTGTAATGACAATTATGATCTCCTTCACCTTGTAGATGTTGCAGAAACATATTACGACGGCAAAACCATTATTCGGGAACTTCTGAGCGATGAGAGTATCTGGATGGGCCTTGCCCGCACCAATTATGACCTGAGCGAGGAAGATGTAACCGGCCTGATTTCTATCGGTGCAAAAACAAGCCGGGTTATTTTTATGCAGGGCAACGATATCCTGAGCGTTTTGCCGGTTATTACTGAGGGTGAAAATCGTGACTCCGTTCTGAATACCATTTTCAGTAAAATTCTCTTTGAATTTGATAAAGGTGAACTCCCCAAAATTACGCGTCTTCTGCTGGTTAACTCATCAAAAACCAGTGAAAAAGCAAAAACATTTTTTGAAAAACAGTTTGATGACGATGTTGAAGTAGATTACCTGATGCCGGACCCGGAGCTGCTCTCTCTGGCTGACGATCTTACCCTTCGCGATCAGAATGTAAATTCACCGGTGGTGCTGCAACCCTATTTAACGGCTATCGGTGCCGCCTGGGCAGCAAGCGGAATGAATGAAAAAGAGTTCTCAACTCTATCACTGCTGCCGGATTTTATCGAAGAGAAGCAGAAGGTTTTCAAACTTGAGTGGCACGGTGCAGTTTTATTGCTGCTAATTGCTCTCACCCCCCTCTTTTTAAATAATATATATAATGATAAGTCATCTGAACTCCGCTCTCTCGAACAGCAGGTTCAGATTCTTGATACACAGATCGAAGATATAAGGCCGATCGCAACAATGACAGAGGATTTAATGGCAGACCAGCAGCAAATACAGGCTGAAACAGACCGGCTTCTTGAACTTGCCGAATACAGCCAGCGATGGTCTGAAACCATGCGAATTATAAATCACGGAGTCGACGAAATCAGCAACCTCTGGATACGGTCGATGCGCTCTGATGATGCAAACCTGATTGTAAACGGCGTAGCCCTTGGCCGGGTAGAGATACCGGAAATTTCCAATCTCTTTACAAACGCTAATATTGAACAAGTTCGGGAATCGGAAATGCGTGAGCGGGATGTGTACGATTTTTCCATTAACGTTAATAATATTCTGCAGGATATTGATCCGTTTTTACTGGAAATGCCGGAAGCCACATTTGATCCGGAACAAATTGAGGAGTCTATAACAGATGCAGGTGCAACCCCGATAAATTTATCGGAAGAAGAGGTGCAGCAGCAATTCATGGAAAATGAGCCCCCTCAAACCACGGCATCAGAGCCCACAGTTGCAGAAGATCAGGCACCGGAACCTGAAGAAGAGACTGTTAGCGAGCCGGAACCTGAAGTGACAGCAACACAACCACCCTCTGAAACTGAAACTGTTGAAGCTTCAGAATCTTCATACGGGCTGATGGGGCCCGAGGAATCACTTAAGTGGGGAGCTTATACCATTGTCATTCACTCACTTCTCGACAGTGCCCGCGCAGCAAATGCTGAGGAGATTATCAGAGAAGAAGGCTTCAAAACAACAAAATGGCAGATAAATCGGGAAGGAATGAGCCGATGGTGGCGTGTGGGGGTAGGCCAGTTTGAAACCATTACAGAGGCAGTAGAAGCTATGTCTGATCTTCCGGATCCAATTAATAAAGATGATAATTACATTATCAGAATCAGGGACGACTTCTAATAAAACCGAAAACCGGGATGACTAACGAAATTTTTTTTAAGAGTCCGTAAAATTTATATCGCATGAAATATTCCATACGAAACAGCCTGATTTTAGCGACTACACTTCTGCTTTTGGGCGGAGGAGGTTGGTTTTATATCAACTACACATTCAATCCTGAAATAGAGGAGATGGAAACTCTTGAGAGGGAAAAACAGCAGGAATACCNGGAACTGTCAAATCTTGCNAATCAGTTTNCAGTNGCACAAGCCGGGTATAATGAAACAATCTACACGCGGCTCAATCATCCAAAAGAGTTGTTTCCAAATCACAATTCAAGCCGTTTGTTTGAATATTTGCGTCAGCTGAACCAGGATATATCATTTACTCANTTAAACTACACGCTGCAGGACTCGATACTGAACAACGATCACGGAATTATACGCACAACCATACAGGGTGAGGGGCGCTACGAAAACCTTGTGAATTTTGTTTATAGACTTGAATACAGCCGTCCGCTGATTCAGGTTACCAATGTTCAGATAAGCAATATTGAAGAGCTTGAACGTATTGAAAATGTAAATTTCCAGATTGGTGTTGATGCATATTACCGCCGAGGTGATTGGACAAATTATCTTGCCAGCCTCAATACTGCCGGCCCGCTTGGAAGAATTCAGCATAATCCTTTTTATCCNCTTATNCGTTCTGTACCGCCTAACGAAGATAANCTTACCGATGTAGACCAAAGCCGTCTGGTTGGTATTGCCGGCAGAGAGGCTTTAGTTATTGATCAAACCGGTGCATTAAAGCGTTTCCGCGTTGGAGATGAAGTGTACCTTGGGAGATTGAGAACAATTTATCCGGAACGAGGAGAAGCTGAATTTCAGCTGAATCGAGGCGGTATCGTAGATAGAGTGATATTGAAACTACAACAAGCTAACTAAACAACCTATGAAGACAAGAATAACACTGATCCTAATACTGATCTATTTCATTGCTGTTATCCCAATTTTGGCACAGGACAGATTTCCGGCCAGGGAATACACCAATCCGGATGAACTGATTATTCTTACAGAGGATGTCAGCTTTTCTGATGCTATAGATCTTATTCAAGATTTTGCATCAGAGTATAAAGACAAAATTATTGTGAACCAGAGCAGCTTTGAAGGGTCAATCGGGATCTCCGTTCCTCAAATGCACTGGCAGGATGCGCTGGAACGTATTGCTGCACACAATAACCTTGTTGTTGACGAATACCCGAGATATTTTGAAATATATGACAGGCCTGCAGAAACCCCTGAAGCTCGTGAACGTGCTGCAGAGCGCATTGAAGAGCAGCGNGTTGATTTTAACACACGTGAAATAGAAATTAATGCCACTTTTTTCCAGGGAGATCGCTCCGCAATTCGGGAAACAGGAATTGACTGGTCAACACTCAGCAGTTCAGGACGTGTGCAAATCGATCAGACAACAACTCAAAACGTTCAGCAAAGCGCACTGGATATTTCGGGAAGCTGGGCTGATATTCTTGACTCCGGCTGGGACATCCAGGCTTTGTTTAGTGCATTTGAATCAAATCAAAAAGGTGAAATACTCTCCTCCCCTACTATAAAAGTTATTGACGGTGAAGCCGGATCTATCCAGGTTGGTCAGGATATCTCTATTAAACAGCGGGATATTGCCGGAAACATTACAGATCAGTTTTTCAATACCGGTACCATCTTAAGGGTAACTCCCAATGTACTTTATAGTGATGACGGAACACCGTTTATATATATGACGGTGAATGCTGAACGAAGTACCGGCCAGCCTGATCCTGTAAGCACCATCATTAACAAACAGGAGGCAAGTACCGATCTCCTGCTCTTAAGCGGTGAGAGCGCCATTATAGCCGGTTTGTATGAAACTGAAGAAGTTGTGACAAGGCGTGGAATTCCAATTTTAAAAGATGTCCCGCTTTTAAAATATCTTTTCGGTTACAACTCTACTGAATATGTAACCCAGGAACTTGTGGTATTGATCAAGGCGAGCCTCGTGCCAACCCTGCAGGAGCGCATGGACGCACCCTTTGATAATATGCCGAACCTGCTCCGGCAGCAGCGTGATACCCATCAGAATCTGCAAAATATACCTGATGCTCAGTAATACATTCTAAAATTACCCTTTATTTTTAATCAAACCTGTGTAGATCAGCTGCACAGGTTTTTTTATTTAAGGCAGGCGATCTGTGACGTTCGAACCTTAGTTCGATTTTCTAAAGTTCGAATAAAATTAATACCTATCTCACCGTCAATTCCAGGCTTGACCC
>SL_7KL_010_BRINEDRAFT_10001764_pt1 | contig 10253 bp, 20 predicted proteins | sample SodLak_010_BRINE_FD_10663 | JGI IMG/M metagenome (IMG submission 10663)
AGAGAAGGTTCTTAAGATTTATCGGAAGGATACAGGGGATGATTTTAATAAGTATAACTTGTTAAAAAACAAAGACTTCGATAATGTAGTTAAGGTATATTATAATAAAGAATTATCAATACCTAATGTAACAGATCCTATTGCTATTACTGTTTTAGAATTACTACATGAAACAAATTTACCAAAGTCTATATCATTATCTATAGTAATATCACACCTTGAAGATGAATATTATAGGAACCACCCTGCCTATTCTGAAGGAATAAATGAATTAAATCAAAAAATAGTAGATTTTTTCAAAGAAGATCACGATTCAAAAAGGTTTTACGGTGGCTATAAAGTTGGTGATGGGTTAGTAGCCTTAAAAGAAACCATAAAAAATTACAAAAATAATAAAGAATTACTATATTTAGTATTGTACTGTTACTTCCATTATTCAATAAATGACTATGGATCAGTAACAGAAAAAATACAAGTGCTTGAATCTATAGCAGATAATAAAGACATGTTTGAGGATATATTAAATGGTATAAAAGAATTTGAAACTATAGGTGAGAGGCATGATGATATACATATTGGAAATATATTATATAGTAAGAAAGACAAAAATTATAAATTGATAGACCCTATCTAATGAGTTTAATTAAAAAATATTTAACAGAAATGTCAGTCATAGACGATGAAGTATTCGTTCTGAATCCTCATGAAGCGGAAAAAATGAATTCTTTATTTAATGAACTTGGTGCAAATCTTGATTATATACGTGTTGATAATATCAATGAGGCAAAAAGCGCTATAGCAGGGATGAAAGCATCAGATAGATTTGAAAATAATTTAGCTGTAAAAATAAAACGTAGTACGCATACACGTCTTAGAGAAATGATCGATGAGGGTCTTAAAGCTAAAGATTGGTATTATGAAATTGCAGACGCTGTGTATAATTCTTTAGGTGAATCTGAAGGATGTTTATTTCTCCTACTATTAGCATCAACATCACCAATGAATATGTTATCAAAAAATTTCTCAGAAGCTTCAATTATATATACAGGATTTAAAAAGGATATAGAAAGAAATGAAACATTGTTACTAAAATTCTTAAATGATACTGAAACAGGTGCGCATGAGTTTGAATATAATGAAGGTTCTGAATTTTGGGATTTATATTTTATTAAAGCTATGGCAAATTATGGTAAAGAGGGGATTGGTAATGTATCAGCAAAAATAAATAATATCCGTAAATCTATGAATTATTATTATGAATCTAATGGGAATTTAAAGAGAACTGAAGTTATACGTTTTCTTGGATCTAAATTTAATCCATATTCAAAAACGATATCAGGTATTATAGATATAAGTAGTGATACTGTCCTACAACAATCCAAAGTATTTAATTTCGCAATTAATTTATTAGACCCTGAATATAATGTGGATATTAAAAATAAAAGATGGTATTTTGTAACCATAGATAGATGGATGACAAGAGCTATGTATCCTTATCTTCCCGAAAAAGAACAAAAGGATGTTATAGATCATAATGCAAAATATTTATATGCACAGCAGAAAATCATGGATTTTGCAAAAGAAGTTAATTTAGAAGCACATCAAGTCCAAGCTTCTATATGGACAGCAAAATTAAAAGAATCAGGTAGTGGTGTAGATAGTTTTGAAGTTGCAATTGGTAATAAAATTCGTGATCTTAAAAAAGCAAATAAAGAGTTTGATATTACCCATGATGCTATAAAAGAAGTTATTGATGGAATTTATAAGTATCAAACTGTTCAACCTGAAAGGCAAATGTCAGACACGGCTCAATACTTAGAAGATGAAGTAGAATGGTAAAATTAAATAATAAATATTATGGATAAAGATAAAAAGATACAGGATGCATTTGAACTTTTAAATGATCAGAATGATCATCCTTTTTATGTAGATGGTGGTGAAAGTTTAATTGAGAATCTTCCTTATGTGGAAGTTCGTGCAGATTTACCTGACGTACAAAGGGAAAGAATTCCTGAATATAATATGAACACAAAAAAATGGGAACACTCACATATAAGATAATATGTCACTAACTGCTCTACTTATCGAATCATTATCAGATTACAATGATAACGGAACTATAACTTTATATCACTATACTGAATCAAATAAAGATGAATTGGTATTAGATGTTAATAGGTTTGGAGAAAACTTTTGGACGAAGAGGGATAAAGCTGTATCTTCGACACCAAAGATATTCTTTTATTTAGATCCCGAAGATAAAGAACGTTTCTTTAATAGTGGCTCAACATTATATTCAGTAGACGTTTCAGCTTCTGATGTCTATAATGTGTTAAAAGATCCTTTAGAATTAAAAAAAGAAGTTAGAAATAATAACAATGGTGTTATGAATATTGATGAATTAGTTAATAAAATTAAAACAGCAGGGTATAAAGGTATGTATTATAGACCAAATCGTGAACTTGTTACGTGGTTTGAAAATATAACAGTGCAGAAAGTTTCTGATGAAGTAGAAGAGGCATATATTGAAAATCTTAGTCCACAAGAAACTGTAGAGATTATGAATGGCAAACATGTGGTAACCCTATCCGCTGAACGTTCAACAGATACGCAAGCACAACGCTCTAATAAAACAATTAAATTATTTAATAAACTTAAAAACTTAGGTTACAACTTTACACAAGCTCAAGGTGGATATGTTGAAACTATTGATGGGGAAAAAATAGAAACTGAAGAGACATCATTCTTAGTATGGAGTGAAACCAATGAAAATTTCTTAGATGATATGCTCAATTTAGGTGCTGAATTTAATCAAGAAACGATTTTGTATAAATCACCTTATGAATTAGAAGGTAAATTAATTGGTACTACAGATTCAGAATACTTAAGCCGTGGTGAAGAAGATAAAGTTGGAAGATTTACAACAAGTCCATCAGAAGGAAATCCTTATTATACTAAAGTCGGAAACTTACGATTCACATTTGAATAATATGAGTTCAGAAGAAAAAGTTAAAAAAGTAAACGAACAGATTAAACGGAATTTAAATGGTAAAGAAGACTCTATAAAGATTCCTGTTTCCTATATGGAAGAATATAAAAAATATCTAATCGAAAAATTTTCTTGACTTTTATAATTTAATTTATTATTTTATACTGTTAACCTTAATTAAACCATGTACTTATGACTTTTACTGAGTATAAAAGAGATCTATTACAGTCAATAGATACTGAAAAAAGGGAAGATGACAACGGATTGTCATATGAAGCCTTCAGTGAAATACCACCAAGATTAAAAGTTACTGAAAAAGACGTTGGTAATAAAGTGTGGATAGCATCATATCCAAGAACTACTGATTGCTCTGTTGTTGATATAAATGATGATGGTGTTAGACTTAAATTTAAAGGTGAAGTTCCATTACGATGGTTTTACCATGATGAGGTAATGATTCACTTAGATCTATGGACTAAGAAAAGGTTGGATTTTTCTGTAGAATTATCTTCAAAGTTTGCTTGAAATTTTCATTCTAAGGCTCTAAAAGAAAAGGGGAGTATTACCACTCCCCTTTTCCTATTTAATTCACCTCTGATTAAATACACCCACTATAAATAGAATTCCTCCCATATCTTAGAGTCAATACCATAGTCAATAATAACAATTTGATCTCCACCCTCTCTTCTTGCCACTCCATATGAATCCATCCTATAAAAATCGCCTAATTGATCCATGTTATAGTCTGCTATAAATTGTTCTATTTCTTGGCAGAAATCACTATTCTCAATTAATTTATAATCGTTCTCATCAATATTTTTATCAGACCTATTCTTTGCCATATATTTAAATGTCTGTTCTAACGTTTCATTTCCACTAAATGATGTATCTAAATAAAGTCCTAATTTATTATTCAACCTCATATCTACCCAAGACAGAAAAATTAAATAAGAAATCCATGGTACTCCTGTCACTGATTCAAATTTCTCGTCTCTTTCTAATACCCCTGCATATTCAGATATAAGAAAAACATTATTTGAAGCACAATAATGAACCTTTGACAATATATTTTCATACATCCTATCAGTTCCAATATCACACTCTTTGGTATTTTGTGCTATCCCCTTTGCATTTTTAGCTAATTTAACAACCTTATCATCATTATAATGGTATACTTTTCTTGATGAACCATGCCCACCAACATCTTCAAATTTATCTTCAGCCTTTTGTATTAATAATTTATATACATTAAGTTCTTCACTATTCTCGAATAACTTATCCATCTCTTCCAACTCTTTAGTTGGTACGAATTCTTCTAATAATAATTTTCTTAAACTCATTTAAATTTTATTATAGCATATTTGTCTTCATAGACACCACCAAATTTATTATAGATAGATGGTATCTCTTTTTTATTAATTTGTTTTGATATATTTGAAAAAAGCCCCTGTATGTTATTATCTTTACAATAGTCAATTAGAGCTTTATACATCTTTGTACCATAGCCTTTATTTCTATGCCTATTATTTATATTCACACCCACCACTTTTACGAATTTTTTATTCCCATAAAATTCAATTTTGGTATTCAGCATTCCAACCATTTTGTCATTATCTCTACTATGTAAAAGAACCTGTAAAATTTCATCACCACCTTGTATATGATCTAACGTAATCAGATAGTTAGTATCCTCATATAAAATATAGTCATAATACTTTCTATATTTATTCTTTACCATAACTTAATAGATTTACAAACGTATGATCCGAATGTAATATATTATTTGAATAATCATATCTAAATAACATCTCTTCTGTATCAGAAAAGAATGCTATTACATCACCATTATCTTCTTCGTGAACTTCAATCGTTGGTACGTTCTCTTCAATCTTTCTTATCAAAAAAGGAATTCTATTATATGGTACTTTATATGACAGTCTAAATCTATCATCATCTTCCTGCTCAACAAGTAATTTTTTTATAAGGCTCATTATTTTTTATTTAAATTAAAAAAGGTGGAATGTATCTAAACACCCACCTTTAATTATTATAGAATTTATAATCTTATAATTTATTCTGTATTTTACGTCTAAGCTGATTCAATTCTAAAAACGTAATAGCACTTGCCACAATTATTGTAGCACCTATGCCTATTTTTATTACTAATGTTGCTAACATATCTCTTTAATTTTTTCTGTATTCTTAATTTTATTGTAAACTGATGGATGCATTATGAATGATCCATCAGGAAGTTTAATTATAGATGAAGAAGGTTTTGTTTCAAAATTATCGTCATCTTCTTTATATTTATTTCTGATCCATTTCAGGTACATATATCTAAATTTTCTAAACAGTTTAAACCTTTTCAGAAAAGTATATCTCCTGATTTTTGGATGATTAATTTGTTTTACAGTTAATAGATAAGGAGATGTATAAATATTTACTCTAAATAAATCATTCATCATTCAATTCATTCACAATTTCTTTTGCTATTCTTTCACTATGTTTTTCACCCGATATAATACATAATGATGTATATGATAGTGCATTCTCTAAATAATTTTTAATAGTATCATGAACATATTTCTCAGAATACTTAGGTTTATGTTCTTTTATATATTTTTCAGCATTCTCTTTATGCTTAAAATACAACCACTGTTTCTTTCTTTTTAAATTTTTATGAACTTTTAAATCAAAAAGATTATCCCATGTTCCTTTAGGAAGTACAGCATGAACCACATCTCCCACATATATATCTTCGAGATCTTCTGATGTAAATTTAAAATGTCTACTTACATCAAGTTTAGATAATGACATCGACAAAAATTTCTGTTTGGCATGTATATCATTATCTATAACAAAAAGTGTTTCAATACACATAGTAATTTCATCACCTTGTTCACTACGCCATCTTACTCTATCCCCGATTCGAAATAATTCACCTGTTTTTATACATCTCACCGATTCCATTTTTACATCAGGATCATCTAACAAGTCGTATAAGTCATATACAATCCCATCCATTTTATAGTTCTCGTTTGTCCATTTAACATATTGATTATTATATTCATCTATAAATGTTAATATTCTGTACTTATCCCAAATATCCATAATCATTTATTATTTAAATTATTAAAAAAATCCTTTTTAAATTTCTCTGAGAAAGAAAAATTATTTAATGTTTTCTTGATATCTCCTTCACTATATTTCAGTTCATTTTCTTCTATCCATAGTATTGCTTTTAATCTCGTAGAGAAATATATATTTTTATGTGGTATATATAAAGCTCCTTGTTCAGTATCTTCTGCCATTGTATAATGGGCTTTTTGTAAAGTATTTTTATCTACTACATAACATTTATCCCCTTCATATAAATCCACTCCATCTTCGGTTGTGAATAATGGTTGTTTATAAGGTTGTATATGTTTTAGGGGAATCTTACTTTCATTTCTACTTTCTACAAATAAACCACCTCCCCAAGCATCATCTTGAACTATCTTAGTAATTTTAAATGTTGAATTAATAGTTTTTACTATATCTCCAACAGTAAATACTTTTCCATCAGAGAGTCTTCTGACAGAATAGATTTCAGTTAAGTTTAGAATTTCACTATTTTCCTTCTTAGATTGTCCTCTACCATATGTTGATCTATTAATCTCATTTCTTGTAACAATACCTCTATTATATTTAAATGATAATATCTCATACTCTTTTTTTACAACCTCTTCCCAAAATTCAGGATTGTTTTCTACTTCATTTTTATTTAGATAGTGTATATCTCCTATATATTTTCTACCATCAAATTTTAAAATTACTTCACTCTTATATAACTTCCATTCAAAAGGTAAAGAAGGATACCATTTTTTAAGTCTATATTTTTTCATAATTTTATACCACCATTACTATTTCTTTGTTAATATTCATATAATTATCTAACAGGGCTACATCTTGTATCCCTTCTGTCACACGATGTCCATCCTTTTTAATCATATCATACGCTTCTTCTTTAGATCGCGCTCTTACGATTGCATGTTGACAATCACCGTGTCCATAATCATTAATTGTTGCTATAAATAATTGCATAATTTATTTCATTTTATTTATGTGTCTATACAAGATATTTTATTTTCAATGATAAATCAAATAAAAATAAAATATCACTATTACATAAATTAACCAAAAGAATAAATCTAATAAAAATGCGAAAGTATCACGACTCATTCTTCCTTTTTATATCCCATTTCATATTTTAAAAAGCTTTGACCTACAGGTGATCCTAACCATTGAATAGCTGATAAAAAAGCATTTATTTCATCTTCAGTAGCAAGTTTATTTGGGTGTATACCACCATTATTACTTGCGCCATGAACAATAAAAGATATACGCATATCAACATCTCTTCCATCATCTATGAATGTTTTGAAAAATCGTTCCTCTTCAGGGTTTTGTTTAAATCTATATTCTTTTTTTGATTTCATAATATATTATTTATAATATTCCCAATTACATTTTTTTAATCCTGTTTCATCGAAACAATCTTCACATAATATAACTTTCCGTCTATTGTCAGTATATATATTTTTTTCACTTCTAATAGTAATGACCAATTCATACCACCCATTACCGATATATAATCCCTTATCATCAGGTGATTCTTTTTCACATTTATCACATAGTTCTTTTGTAGCCATAATATTATATTAATGAAATTAGTTTAAAAGTATATATTAATGTAATGTAATGAACTAATTGATCAAAGCCAATTATAGTAAATGCTCCAAAGTTAGGAATACTACTTCCATATTCTTTATTTTGAAACTTCTTTGATGCAATTCTACTTGTAAAATAATCAGTTAATGTATGTAAAATAAAAGTTATAGTAACGAAAATAGCTGATTTCCATATACCCAATATAAATATCATCGGTATATACCATACTATAGAATATGTTATTGTATGCTTTAATAACGCATTATCATCAATAGATTTATTTACTGCCCATTCTTCATCTTGAAGAATAAAGTCGGCTATAAAATGAAATAATATTATTATAGTAAAATCTATAATTGTCATTTACGCGCCCCGTATATTATGATTGAAATATAAAGTAATTTTATAGGCTAAGTTTGGTGTTAATCCTGCATACCCATCAACCCAAAAGAATGAATCTTTTTGATGATATAACATATCAGAATCATCATCCAAAATAGCATATTTAATATAAGATTGCATATTTTCGTTTCTAACGCCCCGAATATATTCATAAATGTCTTCACCCCGACATCCATCTACAGACGGTGTAACACCTACACAATTTCCTCTGAATCCATTATTTTCTAATACATCTTCATCATATGCTGTATGTTTCCATGTAGAAGAAATAACTACATTTAAATCAGAAACGCAATCATGAATATAATTTAACTGTTCAATGTTAAATGGATCAATAGGTTTTATTATCTGTTCTTTGGTTCGACTACCTTTTGTCTTTTTAAACCAAAGATGATTATTCATTACACCATCTAAATCGAGAAATAAATATTTAAGCATTTTAATTTCCATTTGCGTATAATATTGTTGGGTTATTTGTATGAATGTCTAATCCGATTTTTTCCTGTGTCTCTTTAGTTACACGTGAATTAAATTTATCAATTCTAAATGGATTAGTAATAATATGATTACCGTTTAATGTAGGCAACGTTGTAATAATATTATAATCTTCACTATGTTCAAATGTTTTCTGAACATATTCAATCTTATTGATTATGTAATTTACAACCATCTCATCCTTCACATCTACATCAACAATCCACATCTTATCATTGATGTATTTTTTACCACAAGCTTTACTGTACACGCTTCTAAAAGCATCGAACTGTTTATTTTGAGAATATTTTCCTAATAACTCGTACATGTACATAGCTGTTGAAAAATGTGATCTTCTATTCAACCGTATGTATGCTCTTGCCTGAAGTCGGTTACATAGATTTATAATAATAGATCTATATTCATCATACTTATCTTCAGTAATAAACTGAAATGTTTTAATTTTTGTAGAATGTTTTAAATTCTCATGTTCCTTTTTTCTCATAAGAATCTCCACATAATAAAAATTATCAGATCCATCTTCAGTATCTTCAAATTTTAAAAGAGGTCTTATTCTCTCAAAGTTATCAACAAAACTCATAGTTTAATATTTATAATAGATTTATAATTTTCTTTTATCAAATCATCTAATTCCTCTTTTGTATATGTAAATTTACCATCGAATCTATTCTTTAATAATTTATATGTTTTAATACCATTATAGAAATCCATATTATTTTCTTCAATAACTATATCTTTATACAATGCTGTCCTTTTAATATTAAACTTCACTGATGAGAAATACCTAAGAGCCACATTAACTTTTTCCAAGTGGAGGTGTAATAAATCGAATGTACTTTCACATTTATTCAATTCTTCATATGTGATACCAAGAATTATATTTTTATATAAAAGTGATAATACAAAACCATCATGTTGATGTGATTCATTTTCACCCCAATTATAATCATTTAAAAATGTTATTTTATCTGATATTGTCATAATATTTAATCAACTATTTTTAATATAAATATTTCACCGTTATGTTCTATTATATCCCCTTCTTCACAAAGATCTACATACTCAACTCTATAATCTAAACCCGCTTTAATTTTCTCAGCCTGAGCCAAAATTCTTGCTTGCTCAGTGGAAGATGCATAGATATAAGTATCTGATAAATGCTCGTTCACCCATACTATTTTATATTCATTCTGTTTCATTTTCTACCTTCATTATAGTTTCAATTACTTCTTTGGTTTGTTTGAATGTTCTATTCCATTTTTTTTCTAATTCTTCCGCGCCACCGAACATACCACCAAATAACTGTCCGACACCCGATTCTGACATCTCATTGAATTCATCAAGTTCTTCTTTGAAACCTTTCTTTACCTTCGACTCCCATGTATCAACAAACATCCTTTTAAACGCCTTTGGATCATCTGTGTTGTTTTTTATATAATGGTCAAATATTGTAAATATAGCCATATCCTTGAAATGTCTGAACAATTTATTATCCATAGGATCTTCTGTTGGTTCTTCACCTGATAACATTTTCGCGAAATATTCTGATTCTTCCATAATAAAAAATTAAATTAAAAATTATAAATAATAAACTGTAAATACTTTATCGTAATAGGTACTAACACCTTTTAAAATTGATTTGACTTTATCCCAATCA
>SL_7KL_010_BRINEDRAFT_10001766_pt1 | contig 10251 bp, 9 predicted proteins | sample SodLak_010_BRINE_FD_10663 | JGI IMG/M metagenome (IMG submission 10663)
CTACTGCGTGGTGCGGGGCATCGACTACGTGGTGGAGGAGTGTCCGCTGGTCGAGGGCAACACCGGCCACGAGCTCAAGGCCGCCTTCGACCTACTCGAAGCCGCCTCGCCGGGGCTGAAGGCCCAGTTCCTCTTCGGTTTCTACGACCGCCAGGAGCGGCTCGTCGATCCCCGGGCAGAGGAGGCGGTCGAGCTCGGGGCCTGCGACAGCTGCGGCATGCCGACCACGGGCACGGTGTGTGCCTTCTGCCGACAGCGGGAGCTGATCAGCCAGGCACTGCCCGTGCTCACCGGGGCACGTCGATGAGCGCCGCACCCCTGCTGCCGGGAACCGACGCGCCGCTCGGTGCGGGCGAGTTGGTGCTCCTGCTCGACCGCAAAGCGCGGCGCTACCTCGTGGAACTCGAGCCGGGCGCGCAGTGGCACAGCCACGGTGGCCTGGTCGAGCACGACGCCATCATCGGGCAGGTGGAGGGCAGTGCGATCCGCACCAGCAAGGCCATGGAGGTCATGGTCCTGCGCCCCACCCGCGAGGACTTCATCCTGAAGATGCAGCGCGGCGCGCAGGTGGTGTACACCAAGGACCAGGCGATGATCGTCGCATCGGCCGACATCCGGCCCGGTGCCACGGTGATCGAGGCCGGCGCCGGCTCGGGTGCGCTCACCCTCGCCCTGCTGGCCGCCGTCGGCCCGAGCGGCCGGGTGGTGTCCTTCGAACGACGGGAGGACCACGCCCGCATCGCCCGGCGCAACGTGGAGCGCTTCCACGGTGGTCCGGTGGACAACTGGGAACTCGTCGTCGACGATGTCGTGGCGGGCCTGGCCGGGCGCCACGCGCACCGGGTCGTGCTGGATCTGCTGGAGCCGTGGCTGGTGATCGAGGCGGTCACCGAGGTGCTGTCACCGGGCGGGATCCTGTGCACCTACACGCCCGGGGTGCCGCAGGTCATGCGTCTGAGCGATGAGCTGTGGGCCTGCGGCCGGTTCGCCGAGGTCCGTACCACGGAGACGCTGGTACGTCCCTGGGACGTCGACGGCCTCGCGGTGCGCCCCGCGCACCGGATGGTGGCCCACACTGCGTTCCTGACCACGGCCCGCCGGGTCCCGGCGCGCGACGACGGCGGACCGGCACGCCGCAGGCGCAAGGCCGACACCGGGGGACAGGTGGACTGGGAGGCCAGCGACAGCTCGCGGCTGCCGTGAGCTCAGCGCGTACGGCTGGCGGTGGCCACCCACGCGATGAGGGCCACCGCCACCACGCCCGGCAGGGCCAGCATCAGGCTCGCACCGATGACGGTGACGGCAAGCACCGCCCCCAGGGCGCCAGCACCGATCGTGGTCAGCAGCTCCACGGGGCGGCTCACGGGGACCTCCGGTGCCGGGTATCTCCGGCAGGTTGCGGGGGTTGAGGATGCCCCATCGTCCTCGTTGCCGTGGCCCCTGCACCCCGTCCGTACGGCGGGCGTCCGTCCGCGACCGCTGAAGTCGGACGCTCGACCGCCGACGGGGGGCACGACCACCCAACCCGGTCACTGCCCGCTGCCCCGACGCCGTGAGGACGACGATGCAGGCCCCCGCGCAAGAACTCGACCGCTTCCTGACCATGGTCATCGCCCAGCACGGCATGTGGAAACTGCACCTGCACAAGGCTGCCGATGGCCAACCGGTCACCCTGGTGCCGGAGACGGCACGACTCGACGACCGGTGCGACCTCGGCAAGTGGCTCCACGGCGGGACCGACGGGGTACTGGAGGTCGGTGAACGCCAGGACATCCTCGACCTCCACGCCCGTTTCCACCGGGTGGCGGCCACGTCACTGGAACACGGGCTCGCCGGACGCCGGGCCGAGGCCCGCCAGGCGCTCGAGCCGGGGAGCGAGTTCCTCACCATCTCCACCGACCTCGTGGAACGCCTCCACAAGCGCCGTGGACGGCGCTACGACACCGGTCACCTCACCGACCCCCATGCGGTCAGCCAGCAACTGACGGGCACGCTGATCGAGGCCGGCGCCCAGGCGCAGCTGACCCTGGACGGTGCAGAGAGGGTCGCGGAACACGCCAACGCCGTGGCGGCAGCCACCGAGGAACAGGCCACCGCGGTGCAGGAGGTGGCGGAACAGGCGGAGGGCTCCGTCGCGCTGGTGGAGAAGGCGGCTGAGGGCGCGGGTGAGGCCGTGGCGGCCATGAACGAGCTCACCACCTCAACGGAGCGGGTCGCCGAGGTCCTCAAGCTCATCGACCGCATCGCGCGGCAGACCCACCTGCTCGCCCTCAACGCCACCATCGAAGCCGCCCGCGCGGGCGAGGCCGGTCGCGGCTTCGCCGTGGTCGCCAACGAGGTGAAGAAGCTCGCCACAGAGGTGTCCGACGCCACCCGTGAGGTCGGTGAGATCGTGGGTGGTGTCCAGCACCACGGCTCCTCCGCCGGCGAGCGCATCGCCTTCATCTCCGACGCCATCGTCGAGGTCCGCACCGCGCAGCAGTCCATCGCGAGCGCGGTGGAGGAACAGCGCGCCGTCGCCGCCGACGTCGCCTCGCGGGTCTCCGAGGTGGCCACCTCGGTGGAGGGGATCACCAGCAACGCCCAGTTCATCGCCAACGCCACCGACGACGGGCTCACCCTGGCGACCTGGCTCGAGGACCACACCGCCATGGAGCTCAGCACCACCGCCTGAGCGGCCTGGACCTCACCTGCGAGTCGGGTGCCCACCCCGCGGTGCGACTCGTACACTCGCGACGCCACGCCCCGCCAGCTTCCGGTCACGGGAGGGCGGGCCAGCCACCCGACGCGAGGAGACCACATGGTGGGTCGACAGCGGGACGGCGACGACCGGCAGCAGCCACCGGAAGGCCAGGGCTTCGATCCGCCGGGCGTCGATCCGCCGGGCGTCGATCCCGATCCCCTCGCCGCCGGGAGCACCGCCTTCGAGCAGCCTCCCGTGACCCGAGCCGAGCCGGCGGACGAGAACGACCCGGACGCGGTGCTCGCGGAGCTCAAGGTCCTGCGCGAGGAGGCGGAGCTGCTGCGGCGCCGGCTGGCCAGCGCGCCGACCCGGATCCGCGTGCTCGAGGAGCGGCTGCTGGAGACCAAGGGCCAGCTGCAGTCCTCCCTGGCGCAGAACGCCAAGCTCGCGGAGACCCTGCGCAGCGCCCGGGACCAGCTCACCACGCTGAAGGAGGAGGTGGAGCGCCTCTCCGCACCGCCACAGACCTACGGCACCTTCCTCGGCGTCGGTGACGATGAGGGGACCGTCACCGTCATGGTGTCGGGCCGCAAGCTGGAGGTCTCCACCAGCCCCGAGGTCGAGGTGGCCGAGCTCGAGCCGGGCCAGGAGGTCCGCCTCAACGACGCGATGAACGTCGTCGCCGTCGGCGGCTACGACGACCGAGGCGAGGTGGTGACCATCGCCGAGCTGCTGGGCGACGGACGGGTGCTGGTGGTCGGCCGCACCGACGACGAGCGGGTCGTCACCCTCGCCACGCCCCTGCGTGCGCTGCCGCTGAAGGCCGGTGACTCGCTCCTGCTCGATGCCCGGGCCAACACCGCACTGGAGCGCGTTCCCAAGGCAGAGGTCGAACAGCTCGTGCTCGAGCAGGTACCGGATGTGACCTACGAGCAGATCGGCGGCCTCGGCGACCAGGTGGAGGCCATCCGCGACGCCGTGGAACTGCCCTACCTCCACGCGGAGCTGTTCGTCGAACATGAGCTGCGTGCACCCAAGGGGATCCTGCTCTACGGCCCACCGGGCTGCGGGAAGACCATGATCGCCAAGGCCGTGGCCAACTCACTGGCTCAGCGCGTCGCTGAGCGCACGGGCCGCACCGACGTCACCAGCTACTTCCTCAACGTCAAGGGCCCGGAGCTGCTCAACAAGTACGTCGGCGAGACCGAACGCCAGATCCGCCTGATCTTCCAACGCGCCCGGGAGAAGTCCGCCCAGGGTTTCCCGGTCATCGTGTTCTTCGATGAGATGGAGTCGCTGTTCCGTACCCGCGGCTCCGGGGTGTCCTCCGATGTGGAGACCACCATCGTGCCGCAGCTGCTGGCGGAGATCGACGGCGTGGAGAGCCTCAAGGACGTGGTGGTGATCGGCGCCTCCAACCGTGAGGACATGATCGACCCGGCGATCCTGCGTCCTGGACGCCTCGATGTGAAGATCAAGGTGGACCGACCCGGTGCACGCGCCGCCCGGGAGGTCTTCTCCATCTACCTCCACGACGGCCTCCCCTTGTCCGAACCGGAGGTGCACGCCGCGGGCGGTGCCGCCGCGGCGGTCACCGCGATGATCGACCGCACCGTGGACAAGATGTACGCCACCGACGCCGACAACGAGTTCCTCGAGGTGACCTACGCCAACGGGGAGAAGGAGATCCTGTACTTCAAGGACTTCAACTCCGGCGCCATGATCGAGAACGTGGTGGCCCGCGCGAAGAAGCTCGCCATCAAGCGGCTCCTCGACACCGGCGAGCGGGGACTGCGCACCGACGACCTGCTCACCGCCATCCGCGACGAGTTCCGTGAGAACGAGGATCTGCCCAACACCACCAACCCCGATGACTGGGCGCGGATCAGCGGCAAGAAGGGCGAGCGCATCGTCTACGTCCGCACGCTGCTGTCGGGCCAGGACGTCCCCGGACGCTCCATCGAGAACGTCAACCCGGGGCAGTACCTGTGAGCCGGCACCGATGAGCACCCCCAAGTACGTCGGCGTGGAGACCGAGTACGGCATCGCCGTGGACGGTCCCAGCCCCGTCAACCCCGTGCTGGCCTCCTCGATGGTGGTGGGTGCCTACCGGGCCGCCGGCACCGGTGATGTGCGCTGGGACCACACCGACGAGTCACCGCAGCACGACGCCCGTCGCGGCACGGTGCCACCGCCGGGTGAACCGATGATCGACGACGAACTCGGGCTGGCCAACACCGTGCTGACCAACGGTGCGCGCTTCTACGTCGATCACGCCCACCCGGAGTACGCGTCACCGGAGTGCACCAACGCCCGCGATCTGGTGGTGTGGGACCGGGCCGGCGAGGTGATCCTGGCGGACGCCGCGCAGCGGGCCGTCGCCAGCCTGCCCGCCGGCAGCCGGGTCCTGATCCACAAGAACAACACCGACGGCAAGGGCGCCGCCTACGGCACCCACGAGAACTACCTCGTCCCCCGCACGGTGCCCTTCGGCCGCCTCACCCGCCAGCTCCTGCCCTTCTTCGTCAGCCGGCCGCTGTACACCGGCGCGGGACGCATCGGCAGCGAGCTCGATGCCGGCGTGGACTTCCAGCTCACCCAGCGTGCCGACTTCTTCGAGGTGGAGATCGGGCTCGAGACCACGCTGAAGCGGCCGCTGATGAACACCCGCGACGAGCCCCACGCCGACCCGGATCGCTACCGCCGTCTGCACGTGATCAACGGCGATGCCAACCTGTGCGAGGTCGCCACCTTCCTCAAGGTCGGCACCATGCTGCTGCTGCTCGACGCCATCGAGGACGACGCCCTGCCCGCTGTGCCGGTGCTGGCCGAACCCGTCGCCGCGTTCCACGCCGTCAGCCACGACCTGACCGGACGGGTGGCGCTGGACCTCGATGGCGGGGGGACGATCACCCCGCTGGCCCTGCAGCGGTGGTACCTCGACGCGGTGCGCCGCTACGTCAAGGATCGGGAGCAGCCCCTCGACCCGATCGCCGAGGAGGTGCTCGCCCGCTGGGAAGCCGTGCTCTCCACCGCCGAGGACGACCCGCGCAGGCTGGCTGGACAGGTGGACTGGGCCACCAAACTGGAACTGCTCGAGGGCTACCGGACACGCCACGGCCTCGACTGGGCCAGCGACCGGCTGAAGATGGTCGATCTGCAGTACCACGACGTGCGGCCCGACAAGGGGCTCTACCACCGACTCGCCGCTCGCGGACGGGTGGAACGCCTGGTGACCGACGACGAGGTCGCGGCTGCCGTGCACACCCCACCCGCCGACACCCGGGCGTGGTTCCGGGGTGAGTGCATCCGGCGGTTCCGTGACCAGGTGGTGGCAGCCGGCTGGGACTCCCTGGTGCTGGACGCCGGTCGGGACAGCCTCCAGCGCGTCCCGATGATGGAGCCCGGGCGCGGCACCCGGGCACAGGTGGGCGCGCTGCTCGAGGAGGTCGACGACTGTGCGGGCCTGCTCGACCGGCTCCGTGCGTGACGTGCGCGCGCGGGTCGTGCTGATCGGCAGATGCCACAGCCGCACGCGCCGGTCCACAGGGGCTCCCCACGGGTACGCTGCGACCCCCCGACGGCAGGCAGGGACACCATGAGCGACGGAGGCCAGACCCACCGACGCGGCGGCGAACAGGCCCCCGAGGAGACGGTGGAGCAGGAGCCCGTCGCCGCGGAGGACGCCCAGGCCCGCGATGTCGTCGACGACGTCGATGAGTTGCTCGATGAGATCGACGACGTGCTCGAGGAGAACGCGGAGGAGTTCGTCCGCGGCTACGTCCAGAAGGGCGGGCAGTAGCACGCCGCGGGCCTGACACCGCACGGGCACCCCACGAGCGTGCGCCCTGACGGCCGAAGGGCAGGACGCGCCGCCCTCGGGGGAGTATGCTCGACAAGCGACGACCGTTCTCGGGCTTCCTGCTCCGGCCGTCGCGCCACCCACCTGTGTGCACCACCGGCAGCGCCAGCAGCACCCGTGGGACCACCGATCCGGGACGCCGCCACGCCGTGGGTCATGACCCGAGAGGTCGCCATGCGCATCCTCGAGATCGCTCCCCCCTGGTTCACCGTTCCTCCGACGGGCTACGGCGGCATCGAGCAGGTGCTCGCCCAGCTCACCGACGGCCTGTCGATGCCGGCCACGACGTGACCCTGCTCGCCAGCGGCGGCTCCACCTCCAAGGCCACGGTACAGAGCGTCTTCGACCTGCCACCGAGCGCGGCGCTGGGGTCGACCTGCCATGAGTTGACCCACGTCGTCGCCGGGTACCAGCGCCGTCACGCCTTCGATGTGATCCACGACCACTCGGGCTTCAGCGGCGCGGCCTTCGGGGCCCTCTTGGACGGCCCTCCGGTGGTCCACACCCTCCACGGCCCCTGGGTGCCGGAGGTCGAGGCCTTCCACCGCTCGATCGGCGGCGCGCTCCACCGGGTGGCGATCAGCGAGGACCAGCGCTCCCGCGCACCCCAGGGGGTCACGGTCGAGCACATGGTGCACAACGGGATCAGCCTCACGGAGCATCCCTTCCGACCGGCGGCCGATGCGGACCGCCACCTGGCCTTCGTCGGTCGTGCCAACGTGGAGAAGGGCCCGGAGGTGGCGGTGCGCGTCGCAGCCCGGCTGGGCCGGCATCTGAAGATGGCCGTGAAGATCAACGAGCCGGCGGAGCAGGCCTACTGGGACGAGCACGTCGCCCCGCTCCTCGACGGTGCGGACGTCGAGGTGGTGCGCAACGGCACCAAACAGGACGCGATCGACATCATGTCCGGCGCACAGGCGACCCTGTTCCCGATCTCCTGGCCGGAACCCTTCGGCCTGGTGATGGTGGAGTCGATGGCGGTGGGTACGCCGGTGATCGCCTACGCCGCGGGCGCGAGCGTGGAGGTCATCGACGCCGGCCGGACCGGGGCGCTGGTCCCTCCGGACGACCTCGAGGCCTTCGTGGCAGCCGTACGCACCGCGGACAGCTTCGCTCGTGCCGCGTGCCGGGCGCACGTGGTCGAGCACTTCTCGAGCGCGGCGATGGTCACCGGCTACGAGGCCGTGTTCGCCGCGGTCACCGAGCAGCACCTGCGGGGATGGACCAGCGTGCGGGCCGCCCCTGCTGCCCGCCGGCGCTCCGGCAACGGTGGCCGCCGACACAACGACCCTGCACCCATGGTGCTCGGTGGGCCAGCCCACTCGACCGCGGCTGCTGCTGTCGCCGCCGGTGCGGCCTGATGGGCGCGGCAGCGCAGTCCGTGGGACCCCACGGCGAGGTCACCTGTGTCAACGGTCGGACCTTCTGCCTGTCGACGGCCAGCGGACAGATCCGACCGGGGCCCTACGGCGACGGGGTGTTCGTCGAGGACACCCGGATCCTGAGCGCGCTGGTCCTGACGCTCAACGGCGAGGAACCCCACGCCCTCGGCGGTTACCCCTTGGGGATGCGCTCCGCCCGCTTCAGCGGCTGCGCCCATCTCAACGCGGCACCCGATCCAGCGCTGCTGGTAGAACGCCGGCGCACCGTCACCGAGCACTGGACGGAGCAGATCCGCATCACCAACCACGGCATGGTGCCGGTGGAGATCGAGGTCGGGCTGCAGGCGGCTGCTGACTTCGCCTACATCTTCGACGTCAAACACGGTCGCCACCCAGCGGCGTCCACCGGCCAGCTGGTCGCACATGGCGTGCGCTTCGACAGCGGCGACGCCGCGGGCTCGGCCCTCCTCGGCATCGTCCCGATGCCCGACGAGCACGTCGACGGCACCGTGCGCTGGGCGCTGCGCCTGCCGGCGCAGGGGTCTGGGAGGTCGAGCTCACCCTGCAGACGGCAGACCCGTCCGTAGCAGACGTGTGGAGCGACAACCCCCCTCCCACACCCGCATCGATGACCGGTGTGGGGTCCTTGGCGCGTCCCCGCATCACGTGCAGCGATGGGCGTTTCGAGCAGCTGCTCGAGCGCTCCATCGGCGACCTCGATGCACTGCTGGTGCACGAAGGGCCGTACCGGTACTTCGCGGCGGGCACACCCTGGTTCCTCACCCTGTTCGGCAGGGACGCACTGTGGAGTGCGATGATGGCCCTGCCGCTGGGTGTCGAGGTCGCCGGTGAGACCCTGCAGTTGCTGGCGCACAACCAGGGAGCGGTGTACGACGCCATCACCGAGGAGGCACCCGGCAAGATCCTCCACGAGGTCCGTCACGGCCCACAGGTCGACCGCGGCGATCTGCCGCCGAGGTACTTCGGCACCATCGATGCAACCCCGCTGTTCGTGACCGCTGTGGCACGCGCGTGGCGGTGGGGGCTCGACGACGGCACGGTCACGGCGCTGCTGCCCCACGTCGAGCGCGCCCTCGCGTGGATGCGCGACGACGGCGCCCCCGACAGCAACGGGTTCCTGCACTACGCCGCGTCCGGTGAGGGGCGGCTGGCGAACCAGGGGTGGAAGGACTCCGAGGACGGGATCTGCTTCGCCGACGGCACCCTGGCCGACGCACCCATCGCGCTGTGCGAGGTGCAGGGCTACGCCTACCGTGCGGCCATCGACGGCGCGGCGATGCTCGACGCCCACGGCCGGCCGGCAGGGGAGCAGTGGCGCGCCTGGGCCGACCGTCTGCGCGCGCGCTTCCAGGCCGCCTTCTGGATCGATGATCCCGACGGCGGCGGCTTCCCGGCGCTCGCCCTCGACGGTGCGGGGCGCCAGGTCGACGCCGTCACGTCCAACGCCGCCCATCTGCTCGGGACCGGCATCCTCGAGCCCTGGCAGGAGGCGGCGGTCGCCGCACGGCTGGCGCGCAGCGACATGGACTCCGGCTGGGGCCTGCGCACCCTCAGCAGCAACGCACCACGCTTCAACCCGCTGTCCTACCACGGCGGGTCCGTGTGGCCCCATGACACCGCCATCGCGATCGACGGCCTCGCCCGGATCGGCGCCGACGACACTGCCAGCCACCTGCTGCGCGGACTGCTTGCCGCAGGCGACCACCTCGGCTTCCGTCTCCCTGAACTGTTCGGCGGCGAGCAGCGCACCGAGGGCACGCGGCCGCTGCCCTACCCGAGCGCCTGCAGCCCACAAGCCTGGGCGGCAGGCGCCGCGCTCCTGGCACTGCGCGCCGTGGTCGGCATCGAACCCGACGTGCCCGCCGGCGTCCTGCACCTGCGACCGATGGATCCGGCACCCTTCGCCCGGCTGACCGTCGAAGGCATCCCCCTGGCCGCAGGCAAGCTCAGCCTCCACCTCGAGGACGGCATCCTGCAGGTGCTCGAGGCACCCGCACAGCTCCAGGTCATCCTGCATCCGGCGGCCGGATGATCACCACGGGGCAGTGGGCGTGGGTGGCGCACTGCTGGCTGACCGAGCCCAGCATCAGGGTCTTGAAGCCCCCCAGACCGCGCGATCCGACCACGAGCATCTCCGCGTCGCGGGACCGTTCCACCAACGCTTCTGCCGGGCGCCGACTGGCGATGACCACCGCTGCGGCGTCGGTGGTGCCAGGGAGGCGGCCGATCATCTTCTCGGCCACGCCCTTCGCGTGCTCGGCGGCACGGCGCGTGGCCGTCGCAACGTGGTCACGGGCCGCCTC
>SL_7KL_010_BRINEDRAFT_10001767_pt1 | contig 10250 bp, 8 predicted proteins | sample SodLak_010_BRINE_FD_10663 | JGI IMG/M metagenome (IMG submission 10663)
CGTCCAGTTCGTCCTCAAGCCGCTGCCAGTCCGCCAGTTCCTCCTCATCCAGCGGCGGCTCGAAGATGCTCTCGGGTGGCGGACGCACCCGCAACGCCAGCGCCGCCTCCAGCGCGTCGTCTCCGACATGGACCTCGGCCAGGCGGGTCCGGTCCACCAGGGATTCCTGATCCACGCCGGCGCTGAGATCCGCCAGCAGACGGTCCAGCGCACCCAGCGACCGACGCAGGTCGACCCGCAATTCGCCAAGACGCGGCACCACCAGGGAGTCCATCAGGTAGCTCGCGGTGCGGGTCAGCAGACTGTCCGTGCCGTCAGGCCGTCGCAGCTCGCTCCGTCGCGGCCGGAAGGCAACGGCCAGACCGCCGTCGGCGACCTCCGGCTCCAGATCGAGCTGCAGCCGGCCATGCCATTCGCCCGTACCGATGCATCGGCCGAAGGCTTCGGTGCCCAGCCGGGCCCGGGTCGCGAAGCTCGCCCGCAATTGCCCCTGCTCCGTCTCCAGTTGCATGTCGGACAGTCGGGCCCAGTTGCAGCCGTCCTGGCGCAAGGTCACGAGACCTGAATCATCCATGCCCAGATCCTGCGCCAGCAGCTTCTCCAGCATCGGCGGACTCAGGCTCAACGGCACGGTCAAGGTTTCCTCCGCCGATGCCATGCCGCCCGACAACGGCAGACAGAGGATGATGAGCAGAGCGCGGAACATGTGCATGCGTGAGGCTTCCCGGGACTTTTCAACCGAGTATGCGCCGGCAGGACAGCGACGAAAAGAAATGTTGCATCGCAGCATTCCATCCACTAGGCTACAAGGCATCATTCACTGATACCGCAAGGAGGTATCCGATGAGCAGCAACGTGAACAAGATTTTCGAACAGCAGATCGAGCAGATCACCGCCCCGGCACGGAAGTTCGCCGAACTGGCGCTGAGCCACGCCGAGAAGGTCTCGGCCTTCCAGACCGAGGTGGCTCGTGATTACATCCTGATGGGTGTCGGGTACGCCAAGGAAGCTGCCGCCATCGACAGCCCGGAAAGCCTGCAGAAGTGGCTGAGCGGTCGCAGCAATGCCGTGCAGAGCGTCGGCAAGCGCGTCGGTGACGACGTCCAGACCTTCCTGGGTTATGGCCGCGAATATGCGGAGCAGACCAGCAAGCTGACTCGCGAGCAGATCGAAACGGTCAGCAAGGCGGTCGATCGCGCGGCCTGATCGCTGACCCGAGCGCTTGTTTCCAGCCGACCTTCGGGTCGGCTTTTTTGTGTCCGGGGGCCGCATGCTGCCCCCTGCCTCTGGGTCATTCGGTAACACCTCGGCCCTGACAGACCTGGCGCCCCATTTAGGCTCGGCGACCCCTGCCCTCGCGATGCCGCGCCCCCTTCCAGTGCACGACCGTCCTGAAATGCTCCAGCGTGATGCACGCTCGAAGGGCCCGCCGGGCCACCTGCCAAATCCGCCCCATCCGTAACGTTGTCAAAAAACCACAGAATAACGAATTCCTGTTTTATTTATTTTGTTAATTCTTTTAATTTTGAACCATAAAGGTATTCCTTTTTTCCTTATTTGTCGGGCCATACAAGAGCAAATATAAAATCTGAAAAAATTGACAAAACGGCGAATAGCGGCGATCTTTTCAGGGTCGTTGCGTTTCACCAACAAATCGGCGCAACAACAGCGCGCCTGTCGCAAAAATCCAACAGGCACGCCGGAAGACACCGAAAAAGTGAAGTGCAACGCGTGACGAGGCCGTATCCGTGAGCGACCTCGTCTGGACTCAACCGTCGCCGATCGGGGTAGACCATCCGAAAAATAACGGGAGCGACGGAAATCGGTCCGGATTGGCACCTAAAAGAAGCCTGAGCGGCCTTCCCTCGCCGCCTGGGCACTCGATAGAAATAACGGAGGAAGAAACGTGAGCAGAAAAATCCTGACTGGAAAAACTGCCGGAACCGCGCTGGGTCTGGCGGCAAGCCTGATGATGGCGCAGAACGCCGCCGCCCTGGAACTCGGTACCTTCAACGACACCACGTTCTCCATCGGTGGTTACGTCAAGGCCGACGCCACCTACACCGATCGCACTAACCGTGCCGCGAACGACGCCAATGAATCGTTCACCGTACCGGCGCTGATTCCGCTGGATGGCGCCCAGGATTCGGACAACGTGACCCGCTACAGCATCCGCGAGACGCGGATCAACTTCGGCACCAGCACCCCCAGTCGCCTGGGCACCGTGCGCACCTTCATAGAGATGGATTTCCTCGAGGAACGTGATCTGGCCCGGTCTCGCCTGGTGGGTAATAGCACGCCACGCATCCGCCATGCGTTCATCTCCGTTGGACCGTGGCTGGTGGGTCAGACCTGGGGCACGTTCTATGACGTCTCCTCGCTGCCGGAAGCGCTGGACTTCATCGGTCCGGTGGGCACCATCTTCAACCGCAACCTGCAGCTGCGCTATACCCACGACCTGGGCATGGGCAACAACCTGATGTTTGCGCTGGAGCAGCCGTTCACGACGTTGGTAGCTGAAGATCCACTAGGTGACGCAAACGGTGAAGCAATCATCGCCGAAGGCGGCGCCTTGCGCTCAGGTCGTGATGACCGATTCCCGGATGTGGTCATTCGCTACAACACCAGCGGCGACTGGGGTAACGGGTCTCTCGCAGTCATGGGGCGGAATATCCGCGCCGATCGCAGCAGCTCGAGAGAAGCCGGTGTTGATATCGATGACGACAAGTGGGGGGCCGCGGCCAGCCTGAGCGGGAACGTCAACGTGGTTGGCAAGGACACCTTCAAGTTCCAGTTCAACGTGGGTAATGCCATCGGCCGCTACATCTCGCTGAACGCCTTCCCGGACGCCTTCGTCAACGAAGACGGTCGTCTGGACCTGCTGGATATCTACGGCGGCTTCGTCGGCTACCAGCGCTGGTGGACCGATCGCACCCGCAGCAACCTGATCTACAGCTACGTCGAGGCGAACAACCCGAGCAGCGCGCCGGAGTCCGCCAACGAGTCGATCCAGTCGGTGCACGTGAACCTGATCCACTCGCCGATTTCGAACCTGGACGTGGGTATCGAGTACATGTGGGCGGAACGCAACATCGAAGGCCGGGTTGACCGGGGCGATGGCCGCTCCGGCACCGTCAGTTCCGGTGACATGAACCGGGTGCAGGTATCGGCCAAGTACAGCTTCTGATCAACTCCGTATCAGAAGCACGGAATAAAGGCGCCTGCGGGCGCCTTTTTCATGTCCGATATTCGATCTCGCGTTCAGAAACGGTAGCGGGTGCCGATCCCTACCACATTGGAGCCACCGCTGGCGCCCCCGTAGAGGCCGAACACCGCGGACCGGTGATGCAGGCGCGTGAAGACATCCAGGTTTCCGCTGCCCGGCATCGTCACACTCACTTCCACCAGCAGGTAGTTCAGCAGCCGCTGGGTGCCCTTTCGCTCCTCGGAGACCGGCGAGTTGGTGGCATAGGACTGCCCTTCACCGACGGCGAAGCTGGTGTCCATGTAATGGTCCCAGGGAAATCTGGTCCAGCGCGCGACAATGACGCCGACAAACTCCCAGTGATCCTGGTCGCCGGTATGGCGGCCGGCCTGCAGTTCCGCCTCCCAGCGCAGGTGCTCCCAACTCGTGCCCAGATGCCAGCCCATGCCGCCCGCGTAGTATTCCGAGTCCTCGAACGAGGCCTCAAGGCGGGTCAGAATGCGGACCATCCGGTCACGGCTCAGACGCCCGGCATAGGCGAAGACCCAGCGCTCGCGATCCGGCCCGGCCCATTCGTGGGATGAGCCCTGGCCCGCAACAGCGGACTGGGAGGGCAGGATCAGGGCAACAAACAGGAAAACTACAGGCAGCAGCAAACGAATTTTCATTCTTGTTCCAGGAAGCGTGTAATTGTGATGGGGAAACGCCATGACCACGTTGCGCTGCTGGACCGCAGAATGCGGTGCGGCTCTGCGCAGCGCACCTTGCCTCGAAAACATGCGGACTCCGACGCGGGCATGAAAACACGCCAGCGTTGCCCTGGCGGCGAATCATAGCAGCATGTTCCTTCCGGTCATCGGAGATTCGGCCATCAACGGCACCTTCGCCCGGGGCGGCGGTCGCAGAGGAAAACCAACCGAACAGACGGGAACCTGCCCATGGTGACGCACGAAACAGTCCACCGCCCACGCTTCGCACTGCTGCTTTGCCTGCTGCTTGCCGCCCTACCCACCTGGCTTGGTGCCAACGACTCCTGCCCGGACCCCGGCAAATGGGTGATCAGCGGCGAGAGTGGGCAGTTCAGCACCAGCGAACTACTGGACCGGTACGCGTCTGCCGATGTCATCCTGCTCGGCGAATTGCATGACCGCGTGGAGGACCATCGCTGGCAACTGCATCTGCTGGCGGCCCTGCACGGCCGGCATGACGAGATGAGCATCGGCTTCGAAATGCTGCCGCGCCGCAGTCAGCCCACCCTGGACGCCTGGCTGCGCGACGAACTGGACGAGGAAGAACTGCTGCGGGAGAGCAACTGGTTCGAGGTCTGGGGGCATGCCTCGACCCTGTACATGCCGCTGTTCCAGTTTGCCCGCATGCACCGGGTTCCCAGCTACGCACTGAACGTGGACCAGGCCACCGTCAGACGTGTCGGCAGCGAAGGCTGGGCAGCGGTGCCGAAAAACGAACGCGAAGACGTCGGGCCGGCTGCCGAACCTCACGCCGCCTACGTTGAGGAAATGCGGGATATCCTGGCGGGCCACCCCCTGCCGGACGACGCTGAGCCTGATGACTTTCTCGACCGGTTCGTCCGTTCGCAGACCGTCTGGGACAGGGCCATGGCAGAGAAACTGGCCGAGGCAACCGAACTTCACGCCGGACCGGCCATCGGCATTGTCGGCCGCGGCCATGCTGAATACGGCCGCGGTATCCCGCACCAGCTCGCCGATCTGGGCATCGACCGCGTCGTGGTGCTGCTGCCCCACCGGCAGGGCCAGGATTGCCTGTCCGATCCGCCCTACCCGGCCCATGCCCTGTTCGGCGTTGCCGCGGGCAGCCACGACGGCCGCCTGGCCCCACCCCGACTGGGCGTCGAAGTCAGCGCGAACGATCACGGTCTGTTCGTTACCGACGTCACCAGTGACGGCCCCGCCGGTCGGGCCGGAATGCTCGCCGAAGACATTCTCGTGCGCGCCGCCGGACGCGATCTGGAGAAGCGTGACGATCTGCTGGCCCTGCTCGACCAGCAACAGACCGGCAATGCGCTGACCATTGAAATCCTGCGAAACGGCGAACCGCTGGACCTGCTTGTGGAATTCTGAAGCGACCTGCAACGGTGCAGGCGCACCCAATCAGTGCGCCCGGCCCGCGATCTCCCGACGCCGTTAGCGCCCCACGGGGCTCTTGAGAGACGGCCTGTTTCTTGCTCGATCAGGAATCGGTCATCGCTCTCGGAGTCCGCATGCAGCGTGTCTATCTGCCGATTACCGCCTTGCTGACCGGTGTTGCACTGCCCGCTATTTCGCGGCTGGTCAGGGGCTGCTGGCCATGCTGATCCTGCGGGTCGTGCTGCGCAGCCGCTCACGGGAGCCGCAGCCGGCTCACTTCACACCAATCCTGCGCACCAGTCCCGCCGCCATGGAAATGACATCCAGCGAGTTTCTGAATGGCGAAGCGGAGGACAAGCCAGCCCCTTCAACCGATTACCCCGAAAGGCCGACCGCCTGAGGAGAGCTCAATGCTGCTTGCCACCGACCTTGATGGAACCTTCCTTGCCGGCGATACCAGTCACCGCCTGCGCCTGTACCAGAGTATCGCCCGGCATCCGGATATCAGGCTCGCCTACGTCACCGGTCGAAGCCTGGAATCCGTGCTGCCGCTGCTGGCAGACCCGACCCTGCCGGTGCCGGATTACATCATCACCGATGTCGGGGCCGGGGTTTACCATGGCGACACACTGCAACCGATTGCTGACCTGCAGTCGCCCATCGACCGTCTCTGGCCCGGCGAACAGGTGGTGGCTGAAGCGCTGGCCGACCTTACCTGGCTGAAACGACAGGACATTCCCCAGCTTCGCCGCTGTTCATATTTCTGCGAACCCCACGAAGCGGGTGACCAGGAGCTGGCGGCACGGGTAACGAGACTGGGCTGCGATCTGCTGTATTCAGCGGAGCTTTACCTCGATGTGCTGCCACCCGGCGTGAACAAGGGCAGCACCCTCACCGCGCTGGTGGACTGGCTGGAACTGGAGGTCGAAGACGTCCTCGTGGCCGGCGACACGCTGAACGATCTCAGCCTTTTCCATACCGGCTACAAGGGCGTCTGCGTCGGTGGTTCGGAAGCGGGGCTACTCGATGAAACGGAGGGCAACGCCCGGGTTCTGCATGCCCAGGAGCCGGGCTGCGGCGGCATCATCGAAGCGCTGGCCTGGTTCGGCTTTCTCGGTCAGCATGGCATGTCGGCGGAAATCCAGCAGGTTTCCGAGCCGGGCGGTGCGGAGCTGGTGATCGTCTATCATCGCCTGCCCTACGAGGAAAAGCGCATCGACGGCAAACTGATCCGGCGCCGCCCGACCTCACCGAACGGCATCATTCCGACCCTGCTGGGCCTGTTCGGCGACGGCCGTGAAGGCGCCTGGATTGCCTGGGCGGAGCACGACAAGGCGGATGGTGAAACCTTCGAGACCCACACGGCGGTGGATCCGGAACGCTATCCGCTTCTGACCTGCGGACGGATTCCGCTCAGCAAGTCCGATGTTGATGTGTTCTATCGTCGATTCTCCAAGGAAGCGTTCTGGCCCACGCTGCACACATTCTGGGAACGGGCCAGCTTCCGCGAGGACCACTGGGAGGTGTTTCTGCGAGTCAATCGGGCCTTCGCCGAGCGGGCTGCCGAGGAAGCCGCCGATGGCGCCCTGGTCTGGCTACACGACTACAACCTGTGGATGGTGCCGGCCTTTCTGCGGGAAATGCGGCCGGACCTGCGCATCGCCTTTTTTCACCACACCTACTTCCCATCCGCCGACGTGTTCAACGTGGTGCCCTGGCGGCGGGAAATCATCGGCAGTCTGCTGCAGTGCGATTACATCGGCTTTCACGTGCCACGGCAGGTGGAGAACTTCGTCGACGTCGCCCGCGGTGTCACGCCGATCCGGATCCTCGGCCGGGAGAACTGCGCACCGCGTTTCCTGACCTACGGCTGTGCCGTCGGCCTGGAGGAAACCACCACCGCGATCGAGGTCAATGGCCGAAAGATCGGCCTTGGCGCGCACCCGGTCGGGCTGGACATGGGCCGGGTCCAAGACTGCCTGGATAATCCCGAGGTACAGGCGCACATGCAGGAATTGCGGGACGCACTGGGCGATACCCGCTTGATTCTCTCGGTCGAGCGACTGGATTACACCAAGGGCACGCTGGAGAAGCTGCTGGCCTTCGAGCGCATGCTGGAGGACAACCCGGAGCTGCAGGGCAAGGTACAGCTGACAACGGTCTGTGTCCCCGCCGCCGCCGAAATGCAGGTCTATCAGGACCTGCAGCATCAGATCGAACAGGCGGTGGGCCGGATCAACGGCCGCTTCACCACGGTCGACTGGACGCCGGTGCAGTTCTTTTTCCGGCCATTACCCTTCGAACAGGTGGTTGCCTGGTATGCGATGGCGGATGTCATGTGGATCACACCGCTGCGCGACGGTCTGAACCTGGTGGCCAAGGAATTCGTCGCGGTGCAAGGCCTGACCGAGGGCACCGGTGTGCTGGTGCTGTCCGAATTCGCCGGTGCGGCAGCCGAGCTACGCGGCGCCGTGCTGACCAATCCGCATGACATCCGCGATCTGGCCAACACCTGCTATCTGGCGCTGAATCTGCCTGCCAGCGAGGCCCGGGAGCGACTCCGGCAACTGTTCGACATTGTCAGGCATCATGATATTCACCGCTGGAGCGAGGGCTTCATCCAGGCCAGCCGGGGAGGAGACGGTAAAACAACGCCGGCGGCAGCCGTGCCGCCTCGTCGGGCATCCTGAAACAGGAACTGTCATTGCTGCCCCCTGTCGATTTCGCGTGTACTGGTCGATGCCGTAGCATGGATTTCACATGCAATCCGGGATGGGTCGTGAAACGGCCAATCAGGAGGAACGCGAAATGATTCGATTAAGCACAGGCGCTCTCGGGCTGGCATTGCTGATGCTCCCGGTCACACAGGGCGTAAGCCAGGAAATACAACCTCAGGCCCAGCCGCCGGCGACCCCAGGTGAAAGCATGCCGGGTGGTGAGATGGAGCCGACTCCCCCAGCGCAGGGGCAGCGGCCGGAAGCCGGTGCGCCGCAGCAACCGCCTGCAGGTCAGGCGCCCGCGCAACCCGCGGAACCGGCACAGCCCACGCCCGGACAGCAACAGCCGGCCCAGCCGGCACAGCCCGCGGAACCGGCTCAACCCAGCCCGCAGGCACCGGCAGGGGCGCCGGGCTCAGCCGAGCAACGCTCCCCCGCTGCTGATGAACAGCAGTTGCCTGAAATGGGACCCGACGATTCGCAGTTGGCGCCGTCACGGCCGCAGACCGCCACCGGGGAAGGCCGCGGTCGACAGCCGATGCCGGGCGAACAGCTTCGCGGCGACCAGGCAGGACCAAGTGTCATGCCGAACCAGCCGTCGGATGAACAGCGACAACCCCAGCAGCCGCCGGGTGGCCAGGGCGGGCAGCAAGGTGCCCAGCCGCTGCCGGGTCAGAATCCCGGACGGACACCCGGTGCAGGTGGCACGCCCGGGGAAGGTGGCCATGGCGCACCGCCCGGTTATTGATCGATGCGAGGGAAACGCTGATCTATTCGCAGGCCTTGCGTTGGAGTCCGCTCCGAGGCAAGGCGCGCTGAAAACGACGCGTAGGGTGCATTAAGCGCAGCGAATGCACGCAGTGTGATCCGTCACGATCGTGGTATAAGCCGTTCGGCGAGCACCTTGGCCAAGCGGTGTCTAGGCCTGGTTTTGTCCGAACACCGTCCTTGTCCGAAAACCTACCTTGTCCCGCAAGCGGGTCACACCGCGCGGGTCCGCTACGCTTGACCCGCCCTACGCATCTACGCCTGCGTTGGACTAGATTCAGCGTTCCCTGGGGTTATTCCGAAAAAGCCGGGCCTTGTGCCCGGCTTTTTTTCGTCTTCCGGAAAGCCCTGCTCAGCAGCGACCCTGCTTGGCGAGCCCCGGCGGACAGAAGCCCGAACGGCCTCGCGGCCCCTGCTGGTAGTAGTGGTGATGGCTTTCCTGGTAACGGCCACCGCGATGATAACGATCATCGTACCGGCGCTCCTGATAGCGTCGATCCTGATAGCCGCGGGTGCTGATTGCCGCGCCCGTCGCGCCACCGAGACCGCCACCAAGAATCGCACCTTCCCGGCCACCAAGTTCCGCTCCCAGATAACCACCCAGGGCGCCGCCGAGACCGCCACCAATCGCCGCACGCGTGCTCTGGTCATGGGCGCTGGCCGTCATCGGGACCACCAGTGATCCCGTCAGCAGCATTCCAAGAAGCATATTGCGGAACATGGTCGTTTCCTCCTTGCGACTGTTATTCATGACTCGCAGTCGAGATTGCCAGTGCACAACTGAACGACGACTGAACCGGTAAACGCTTTACTGCGGACAAAAAAAACCGGCTGCCGCCAGGGCAACCGGCTGTTGCTCGGAGCATCTCTCTCAGTGATCGGCAACGCGTCCGGCCCAGTCACTCAATACCGGTGCCATGGTCTCGTCCCAACCGGCGGCCTGATATAGCGCCAACATGGCCTCCGGCATCTCACCGACCGCCACACCCGCGAGGATGATCTTGCAGTGCTCGGACATCATGCCGCGAAGATGATCCGTATCCTCACGGCCGGCCTGGACCGTGGATTCTGCCGGTGCCATGCAGACTTCGTCGGAAGCTTCGGCGCTGGCCTGCATCACTTCCAGGAATGCTCGCTCGCGGGTCTCACTGTCGTCGGCCGAGCGTGCGGCTGCCAGGATCTGGGACGGCACCTCCCGCTTTATGCCGGACACGGCGGCGTTGACGCCCGCCTCGTCCAGATCAGCCATCGCATCGGTGAAATCCAGCGCGAACAGAGCGTAAACCGCCAGCCAGGCCTGAGCCTGCTGATTTTCACCGGCACCGTTCTCGCTCATGTTCCGCATCAGCTCGGCAACCAACTCGTTACCGATTTCCTCATGCTGCCCCTTGCGGTGAGCGGCAAGATCCTCGAGCCGCTGCACCGTTTCGCTGTCCATGTCGTCGTTACCGGCGG
>SL_7KL_010_BRINEDRAFT_10001769_pt1 | contig 10239 bp, 8 predicted proteins | sample SodLak_010_BRINE_FD_10663 | JGI IMG/M metagenome (IMG submission 10663)
CGGCCGATACGTATCTTCAGCGGGAGGCGGCATCAGGGGACTGGGCGCAAGGGCTTGCGCCCGGCGAGACCATCAGCATCGAATTCAGACTGGAGGATGCCGACCTGACGCCAGATCAGTTCCGGTTCCGGCTACGGAGCCACTGATTTGCTCTCTGGTGCTGATCCGATAATACCGGTCCTCACACGGCACGGGCCTGGTCAATGACGGGGGGCACACTTAGGCGGCACCTTGAGGTATCATCGAATACCGTTCGATATTCGCTCCGCGGAGACGCAAGCGCGATCGCCGCCACCGGGCCGGCATGGCGTTCAGCACGACGTGCATCGATTGGGCGAGGGCTTGCGTGGAGCAAAGGGCACAGACAAGAAATCCATGATTGAGCAAAGCAGCGCGCAACAGAACGAGGCCGTCTGCGGCAAGGATGCCGACTCCGACACAAACGTCGGTGCGATCCGTGCCTGCGTCGCCAGTTCTCTGGAAACCTACCTGCATCAGCTTAACGGTCACGACTGCGTCAACCTGCACAGCCTGGTGCTGGCAGAAGTGGAGCCGCCACTGCTGACCGCGGTGTTGTCCTATTGCAATGGCAACCAGACCAAGGCGGCGCAGCTGCTCGGGCTGAATCGGGGTACCCTGCGCAAGAAACTGGTGCAGTACGGCATCGATCACTAGTCCACCCGGCCGACCGTTCGTAGAGAAGGACTCGCCATGACTGCCATCCCCGGCCTGCGCCCCTTGTGTCGCGCCCTCCTTAGCGTCTCCGACAAGACCGGCGTCACCGATTTCGCCCGTGCGCTGGCTGCCAGCGGTGTTGAATTGCTGTCTACCGGCGGCACCGCCCGCGTACTTCGCGAGGCGGGGCTGGAGGTCAGGGACGTCGCCGAACACACCGGCTTTCCCGAGATGATGGATGGCCGCGTAAAGACACTGCATCCCATGGTCCATGGTGGCTTGCTCGGCCGGCGCGGCATTGACGACGCGGTGATGCAGGAGCATGGCATCGCGCCCATCGATCTGCTGGTGGTCAATCTCTATCCGTTCCGGGAAACCGTGGCTCAACCGGGCTGCACCTTCGAGGATGCAGTGGAGAACATCGATATCGGCGGACCCGCCATGGTGCGGGCCGCGGCCAAGAATCATGATGGCGTCGCCGTGGTAACGGATCCGGCGGATTACGCTGCGGTCATTGCCGAAATGGAAGCCCATCAGGGGCTTGGCTTCGACCGTCGGCTGGCGCTGGCGGTGAAGGCCTTCGAGCATACGGCGGCCTACGATGGCGCGATCGCCAATCATTTCGGCCGACTCAATGCGAAGCGGCGGCCGGAAGGTTATTCGCAGACACTGAACCTGCAGTTCCAAAAGGTGCAGGACATGCGTTACGGCGAGAACCCGCATCAGTCAGCGGCGTTTTACCGCGAAGCCGGCAGCAGCGAGGCGTCGGTGGCCAATGCCCGGCAGATTCAGGGCAAGGCGCTGTCCTACAACAATGTTGCCGACACCGATGCGGCGCTGGAATGTGTCAAGGCATTCAGTGCGCCGGCCTGCGTGATCGTCAAACATGCCAATCCCTGCGGCGTCGCGGTGGCGGAAAGCCAGATCGAGGCCTACGAACGGGCATTTTCCTGTGACCCCACCTCGGCCTTCGGCGGAATCATTGCGTTCAATGAACCGCTGGATGCGGTCACGGCGCGGGCTATTGTCGAACGGCAGTTCGTCGAGGTGATAATCGCGCCGGGCGCCGACGAGGCGGCGCAGGAGCTGGTGGCCACCAAGAAGAACGTGCGCCTGCTGGTCTGCGATGCCTGGAAATCCAGCCGCGTCGACCGGCTGGATTTCAAGCGGGTCACCGGAGGGCTGCTGGTGCAGGATGCGGACATCGCCCGGGTTCCGGACACGGAGTTACGTGTGGTCAGCAAGCGTCCACCCAGCCCGCAGGAATTGCAGGATCTGCGCTTCGTCTGGGAGGTCGCGCGCTTCGTCAAATCCAACGCCATCGTCTACGGCCACCACGGTCAGACCGTGGGTATCGGTGCCGGGCAGATGTCCCGGGTCTGGAGTGCACGCATTGCCCGTGAAAAGGCCCTGGATGCCGGCCTGAAAGTGGAGGGCGCTGTGATGGCTTCGGACGCCTTCTTCCCGTTCCGTGACGGCATCGATCAGGCGGCCGAGGCGGGTATCGCCGCGGTGATCCAGCCCGGCGGCTCGATCCGCGACCAGGAAGTCATCGCCGCCGCCGACGAACACGACATGGCAATGGTGTTTACGGGGATGAGGCATTTCCGCCACTAACAGGCTGCGTTTTACGTTTACCGTTTTAGGTTTTAGGCCCTAAAACGTAAAACCATAAAACTTTAAACGACGATTCCGGAATCGACTGTATGAACATTCTCATCATCGGCAACGGCGGCCGGGAACATGCTCTGGCCTGGTCCTGCGCGCGGGCTGAGCGGGTTGAGCGCGTGTTTGTGGCGCCGGGAAATGCCGGTACCGCGCAGGAACCCAAGTGCCGCAACGTCAATGTCGGGGTGACCGATATCCCGGCGCTGGTCTCTTTTGCGCAGGACAACGCCGTGGACCTGACCATTGTCGGGCCGGAGACGCCGCTGGTGATGGGCGCGGTCGACGCTTTCCGCGAGGCCGGTCTGCGCTGCTTCGGCCCGGATGCGGGCGCCGCGCAGCTCGAGGGTTCCAAGTCCTTCAGCAAGGATTTCCTGGCCCGGCATGAGATCCCGACTGCGGAGTACGCGACCTTCACCGATCCGGCCGAGGCGCGGGCCTATATCATCGAGCGTGGCGCGCCGATCGTGGTCAAGGCGGATGGTCTGGCGGCCGGCAAGGGTGTGGTCGTGGCGCGCACCGTGGACGAGGCGCTGGCCGCGGTCGACAGCATGCTGGAGGACAATGCCTTCGGTGATGCCGGGGCCCGGGTCGTGGTCGAGGAGTTCCTGGAGGGCGAGGAGGCCAGCTTCATCGTCATGGTCGACGGCGAGCACATCCTGCCGCTGGCCAGCTCGCAGGATCACAAGGCCCGTGACGAAGGTGACACCGGCCCCAACACCGGCGGCATGGGGGCGTACTCCCCGGCGCCGGTGATCAGTCCGGCCATTCACACCCGCGCCATGCGCGAGGTGATCGAGCCGACGGTGCGGGGCATGGCGGCCGAGGGCCATCCTTACACCGGATTCCTGTATGCGGGCCTGATGATCGACAGTGACGGTACGCCGAAAGTCCTGGAGTTCAACTGCCGCATGGGCGACCCGGAAACCCAGCCGATCCTGCTGCGCCTGCGCTCGGATCTGACAATGCTTTGCGAGGCGGCGCTGGATGGCCATCTCGATCAGGTGGACTGCGACTGGGAGCCGCGAGCGAGCCTCGGCGTGGTGATGGCGGCTGGTGGTTATCCGGGCAGCTACGGCAAGGGCGATGTCATCGAGGGCCTGCCGGCGCCGAACGCCGAGGCCGGCCGCAAGGTCTTTCACGCCGGCACGACGCTGGATGAGCAGGATCGCGTGGTCACCGCCGGTGGCCGGGTGCTGTGTGTCTGCGCCCTGGGCGAGAGTGTCAGCATCGCCCGCGATCGAGCCTACCAGTGGGTCGACGCCATCCACTGGAACGGTGCCTTCCACCGCCGCGACATCGGCCACCGCGCGATTGCGCGGGAATAGAAGCTTGGGGTTTTCGGGCAGGGAAGGTTTTCGGCTCAAACCCACGGCAGCCAGCTTTCGCGGTTTCCCTGATTTGTAGGGTGCATTAAGCGAAGCGAATGCACGCGGCGTGATCCGTCACCGGGATGCACGTCGATCAGCAGCCCAGGTTCTGTCCGCCCGGAACATGAAGGATCGAAACGCCCGGGCATGACCCTGCCTTGCAGTGCATGTCTGGAAGGCCATCATTGTCTATCTCCGGAGTTGATGAAGCTGAGGCCTCAAAAAGTCCCTGGGAAAGCTGCTGACGCCCTTCTCCCTGCCTGAGTGACCTCGATTACATGTGCTCCGCCTGTGTCGGCACCACCCACACAGAAATGGCGCCTTCGGCAAACGCCTGACACCGCGTGGATTCGCTGCGCTTAATCCACCCTACGCGGCTACACGGCTACACGGCTACACGGCTACGCGCGGATGCCGTGATGTTGGGTTTTTGTAGGGCGGATCAAGCGCAGCGGATCCGCGCGGTGTGATCCGTCACCGGAATGCCAAAGACCCTGCGGATTTTGTAGGGTGCATTAAGCGCAGCGAATCCACGCGGTGTGATCCGTTATCGAAATGCCCCGGAATCGGCAGCCTCCCCTTGCTCTGTCTGAAACCTGAACACTGAAAACTTTCTCTCTCCTCATATCCCTCCCGCCAATAACGGCAGAATCAACGCCGTGATCACCCCGGCCATGCTCAGGCCCAGGCCTGCGAAGGCACCGGCGGTGGCGCTGATACCGAAGGCCTGGGCGGTGCCGAAGCCGTGGGCAGCCAGGCCCATGGCAAAGCCCTTGACCTTGTCGTCCCGAATGCCCAGCAGTCGGATCAGCGGCGGCGCCAGGATGCAGCCCAGGCTGCCGGTGATCAGCACCAGGGCTGCCGTCAGCGAGGGCAGGCCGCCGAGCTTCTCGGTGACGCCCATGGCGATGGGCGAGGTGACGGATTTCGGCGCCAGGGACAGCAGCGTCAACCGGTCGGCGCCCAGCAGCCAGCCAACGCCCACCGCACTGAGCGCCGCGGTGCTGGCGCCGACCACGCCGGAGACGATCAGCGGCACGATCAGCATTCGTATCTCGCGCCGGTGGTCATAGAGCGGGATCGCCAGCGCCACGGTGGCAGGGCCGAGCATGAAGTGAATGAACTGGGCGCCTTCGAAATAGGTGTCGTAGTCGGTGCCCGTGGCGAGCAGGATCAGCATCAGTCCGGCCATGGCCAGCAGCACCGGATGCAGCACCGGGTTGGAACCGAGCCGCGCGTTCAGCCAGATGGCTCCCTGGAACACGATGAAGGTCGCCGCCAGCCAGAGCAGGGGCGTGGCGGACAGGTAGACCCAGATATCGACGATCTCATCCGCCATCCCGTTCGCCCCCGTCTGATGTGTTGTGCTTAAGCAACAGATTAAACAGCACCAGGGTGACGGCGATGGCCAGCGCTGTGCTGATTAGCAACGCCAGACCAATGGCCAGCCAGTCGCGGCCGATCAGTTCGAAATGCACCATCAGGCCGACGCCGGCCGGCACGAACAACAAGGCCAGGTAGCGCAGCAGGGTGTCAGCCACGAGGCGCAGCGATTGCGGCACCGCACCATGCCAGGCAAGGCCTGCGAGCATGATCAACATGCCCACCACCGGGCCGGGTATTGGTACTTCAAGCAGTTGCACGAAAGTCTCGCCGGCAAGCTGGCAGAGCAGGATCAGGCTGATGCCTGTCAGCGCATGCATGATTTAAACTCCGTCTTGTGGCTTATGAACAACAGCCGTGTTGTTTTTTGCTTGCATTAGTGTTGCACAGGTGTCACAGTCCGTTGCGAGTGACACGGTCACTGTCCTGATTGTTGATCAGGTGAATTCTGCGGAAGATGTGTTAAAAGGCTGTTATTAAAAAAGAAACACCGTTTGGCACGGCTTCTGCAAATGTCCATGAACCGTTCAGTGACGAACGGGCATGAATAACCGTACATGGGGAGGAAAATCCATGCGCATCAAGAATACTGCACTGGCGGGCGCCGCCATGACCGCTCTGGCCCTGGCCGCACCGGCCCAGGCCGATCTCAGCTTCCAGGCTGGCGACTGGACCGTTGCTTTTGACGGTAACGTCAACACGTTCTACATGATCACCGACCCGCGTGATGACAATACTGTCTACGGCGGTCTGGCCGCGACCGAAACCGGCGCCGGCACCAGCGCCACCCGTCAGGAAATCCGCACCGGCCTGCTGCCGGCCAAGCTGGGTTTCAGTGCCTCCACCCGCGCCAACGGCTATGACGTCGAGGCCTACGTTTCCTACTGGCCGGGTGTCACCTCCGATGGTGTGACCGGTCGGGGCTCGGCCTTCGGCAACAACACGGTCAACTTCCGGCAGGTGTACCTGTCCTTCGGCAACGAGAACATCGGTACCTTCAAGATGGGGCGTGACCTGGGCATCTTCGGTTCCGACGCCATCCTGAACGACATGACCATCATGGGTGCGGGTACGGTGTCTGACGTGACCATCGGCGGTGGCAACACCACCCTGGGCCGTATCGGTACAGGCTATATCTACGCCGACTGGAAGGCACAGATCGCCTACAGCACGCCGAACTTCAACGGCTTCCAGCTCACCGCCGGTGTCACGGAAGCGTTTGAGCCGTTCACCATTGCTCCCGGCGACGGCTCCCTTGCAGCGGGCACCAAGCGGGATCAGCCGGCCTTCGAAGCAAAGGCCACCTATGATTTCGCGATGGAAGGCGTATCGGGTCGCTTCTGGCTGGGCGGCATTCATCAGCGGAACAACTTCGAAGGTGGTCAGAGCTCCTATGACATGCAGGCTCTCGAAGTCGGCGTGAGTGCGAGTGCCGGTCCGCTGTCGGGTGTTGCCTACTACTATAGCGGTAAGGGTCTCGGCACCACCGCCCAGGGTCATCAGGCGTATTCCACTATCGCCGATAGCCGCCGGGATTCCGATGGCTTCTATGTGCAGGGCATGTACGCCCTGCCGCAGATCGGCACCAAGCTGGGCGTGAGCTACGGTGAGTCCAATCTGGACCGCGAAAGGGGTGATCCGGACCAGCTGGTCGACAAGAACAGTTCCTGGATCGCTGGCATCTACCATCCGCTGACCCCGAACCTGACCCTGGTGGCCGAGTACACCGCCACCAAGGCCGAACCGCAGAGCGGCAGCTCGAACCGCGAGCGGAACGTTGCCCTCGGCGGCATCCTGTTCTTCTAAGGTTCGATCGGGTAGCAACGCTAAAAGAAAGGGGGCCGGGAAGGTTCCGATAATCACACAAGGCTGTGTGACCCATGTATGACCTCAAGGGCCGCTTACGCGGCCCTTTTTTTGTGCGTACGCGCTTCGCGCGGGTTTTCGGACAAGGAAGGTTTTCGGTTTTCAGACAGGGAAGTTTGTAGGGTGGATTAAGCGCAGCGAATCCACGCGGTGTCATCCCGGCGGGTTCGCTCCAACATTGCGGGTCCATTGTTCACGTCTTCGCCACCGCCAACGCCATACCATCCGCGCGCGCATCGCCCTTCCGACCCGTGTCACACCGCGCGGGTCCGCTTCGCTTGACCCGCCCTACGAAACCTTTTTTTGTGCACGCGCGTTGCGCGTGGGCTTTCGGGTGGAAAGCCGTTTGCGGCCTTCGTGGTCTTTTGAATTTGTGGGTTTTGTAGGGTGCATTAAGCGCAGCGAATGCACGCGGTGTGAGGCGTTTGCAGCAGGACAAAGAAGGTTTTCGGACAGGGAAGGACGGAAACGTCCCGGGTTTGCGGTTGGTTCGGTGTCGTTTCGGGGGTGGGCGGCTTATCCGTACGGGATTACACCGCGCGGGTCCGCTTCGCTTGACCCGCCCTACGAAAACAACGGGAGGTCGCTGCCGTCCCGTGATTTTGTCCGAAAACCGAAAACCTTCCTTGTCCTGAAGCCCGCTGTCAGGCGGGCAGTCTCACGGGTTTACCCGTGCGCAAATCCGTCACTGCCGCCCCACGCAGGCTCAGGATTGGCCAGTCACGGGCTTCGGCCTCCGCGTGGAGGGTGTCATCGGGATCCACGGCGAAGGGGCGGTCCACCCTCTCCAGCAGGGGCAGATCGTTCAGCGAGTCACTGTAAAACGACGTTTCGGCTACCGGTTTGTTCTGCGCGGCCAGCCAGCCGTCCAGTGCGGTGATCTTGCCTTCGCGGAAGGTGGGAGTGTCGATGACGCGTCCCGTGTAACGCCCATTCTTCATCTCCGGCGTTGTTGCCAGCAGGGCGTCGACGCCGAACAGCTCCGCGATTGGCGCTGTGATGAAGCGGTTGGTCGCGGTCAGTATCAGGGTCCGGTAACCGCTGTCCTTGTGATTTGCCACCAGGCTCAGGGAGGCCTCGCTCACGATCGGTCGGATGGCCTCGTCGACGAACTCCGTACGCAGACGGTGCAGCGTCTCGGCCGGGTGTTCGGTCAGCGGCTTCAGCGAGAAACGCAGGAACTCGTGGATGTCCAGCGTGCCGTCCTTGTACTGCGCGTAGAAGTCGCGGTTGGCCCTGTCGTAGGCCTCGGCGTCCACCAGTCCGCGCTGAACCAGGAACTGTCCCCAGAGATAGTCGCTATCGCCGGCGAGCAGGGTGTTGTCGAGATCGAAAATGGCAAGTTTCATGTTTCAGAAGAGTCGGGGTAAGTGCCGCAGGGTTCAAGTCCCTGGCTGGATAAAGCTTCCGATTTGGCCGCCGGGATTGCCCTCGCCCAGCATTCAATTTGCCGCAAGTGGCGGAAATGTGGAAGAATCAGGGCATTGCTCAAGGGTGGAGAGAAGCGCCAAGTGATTGATTCCGACGGGTTTCGGCCGAATGTGGGGATCATCCTGACGGATGGCGCTGGGCGTGTGTTCTGGGCGCGGCGCATCGGTCAGGAGGCCTGGCAGTTTCCGCAGGGCGGTATCGACGCCGATGAGACTCCGGAGCAGGCACTCTACAGGGAGCTCATGGAAGAGGTCGGGCTGGGGCCCGAGCAGGTCCAGATGGTCGGCTCGACCACCCGGTGGCTGCGTTATCACCTTCCCCGCCATCTGATCCGGCGGCATCGGCGGCCGCTGTGTATTGGTCAGAAACAGCGCTGGTTCATGCTGCGTCTGGTGGGCAATGAGGCGGATGTGCGCCTGGATGCTGCGGATAAGCCGGAGTTCGATCACTGGCAGTGGGTCGATTACTGGCGTCCGGTGCGCGAGGTCGTGTTCTTCAAGAGGCATGTCTACAGGCGTGCGCTGGGTGAGTTGGCGCCGCTGGCGTTTCCGGACGGTGAGGTGCCCGAGCCTCCGGGACGGGAGCAGCGGCTTCGGCGCAATGGCGTCAATGGTTCCCGCCGGCGTCGCGCCAAGGCCGATCCAACGGCCTGAGCCGTCCTTTTCATACCGGTTCCCTGGATTTTCGGGCCCGCAAGCGGGCAAGGCGACTTCATGCTTCAGACATTGCACAGCATCATTCAGGAAGTGAACGCCGCCCGCGGGCTGGATCACGCCCTGAAGATCATTGCCAAGCGGGTGGCGGATTCCACCCACGTGGATGTGTGCTCTGTCTATCTGGTTGACCCGGACACCCAGGAATACGTGCTGATGGCCACCCGGGGCCTGAATCCGGCTGCCGTAGGCCAGGTGCGCCTGCGTTTTGATGAAGGCCTCGTGGGTCTGGTCGGTGAGCGCAAGGAAGTACTGAACCTGGAGGATGCCGAGGCGCATCCCCGTTTTCGTTACTTCCCGGAGACCGGGGAGGAACGCTTCCATTCGTTTCTGGGGGCGCCGATCATCCATTTCCGTCGCCTGCTTGGCGTGTTGGTGGTGCAGCAGACCGAGCGTCGTCGTTTCGATGAGGAAGAAGTCGCTTTCATCGTCACCATGGCTTCGCAGCTCTCCGGCGCCATCGCTCACAGCGAGGCCAGCGGCGACTCCCAGGGCGGCGCGTTGCCGTCAGCCCATTCCCTGCGCCGCCGAGCCCTGACCGGCGTGCCGGGCAGCCCGGGTGTTGCCATGGGCCGGGCGATGGTGGCCTATTCGCCGGCGGACCTGTACGCAGTGCCGGACCGCCCGGTGAAGGATGCCGACAAGGAGGTCGAGCTGTTCCGCTCGGCGTTGGAGGCCGTCAAGGACGAGGTTCGCGAACTGGCGGATCGGCTGGCAGACGCAGTGCCGTCGGATGAACACCGTCTGTTCGACGTGTATCTGCGGATGCTGGACAGCGAAAGCCTGACCAAGGGCACGATCGAGCGGATTCGCGGCGGTAACTGGGCCAGCGGCGCCCTGCGCGACAGCATCGCCCAGTACGTCAGTGTGTTCGATGAGATGGAAGACCCGTACCTTCGGGAGCGGGCCAGTGATATTCGCGATATCGGCCGGCGGATTCTGATGCGGCTGCAACTCGACAGTGGTGACAGCCGTTCGGTGCCCGAGGGCACCGTGCTGGTGGGCGAGGAAATCAGCGCCTCGCAGCTTGCGGAAATTCCCACGGAGCGGCTGGCTGGCGTCGTAACGGCACGGGGTTCCGGCAATTCCCATGTGGCGATCCTGGCCCGGGCGCTGAATATTCCGGCGGTGATGGG
>SL_7KL_010_BRINEDRAFT_10001770_pt1 | contig 10234 bp, 11 predicted proteins | sample SodLak_010_BRINE_FD_10663 | JGI IMG/M metagenome (IMG submission 10663)
TTCTGGTGGTATCGATATTCAATTACTTGGTATTGGGGTTAATGGGCATATTGGATTCAATGAACCAAGTGATACTTTTCAACTCTATACGCATGTTACACACTTAAAGGAATCTACTATTAAAGCCAATGCAAGATATTTTGAAAGCCATGAAAACGTACCAAGACGAGCCATTACAATGGGCGTTGGTAGTATCATGAAAGCAAAAAGAATTATTCTTTTAGCATTCGGTGAGAAAAAACAACCCATTATGAAACAATTATTTGATCAAAAAACCATTGATCCAAATTTACCAGCAAGTATTTTACATGCGCATCATGATGTGACCGTCGTAATGGATGAAGACGCTGCTAAATTGATTGAGGAGCGATAATGTGAAAACTAGAATTGAAAATATAAAACTTATTACCGAAGATGGTATTTTAAGCAATCGTGGACTTTTAATTCATGATGATGTAATTGAAAAGATATATTACGCTGATGATGAGCCTCAATATGAAGCCGATCAAACCATAAATGGGCAAGGGGCGTATTTGTCTCCAGGGTTTATCGATATTCATACCCATGGAAATTCTGGATATGATGGCGTAGATGGCACCCTTGAAGCAGTAAAAAACATTGCATCTTATCACTTGAAAAATGGTGTGACTAGCTTCTTAGGGACTACTGTTACTTCTTCAAAGCCTGTATTAGAAAAGTCGATTGAATCAATTTCTACGTATCAAAATAAACAAGCCAAGGATTCTAAAGAAGCGACCGTTGAAGGCATATATTTTGAAGGGCCGTTTTTTAATGTTAAGAAAAAAGGCGCGCAGCCTCAAAAATCTATTGTCAAACCCTCATTAGAACTCATAAAGCATTATGTAGACCTCTCAAATGATGCAATAAAAGTGGTCGCATTAGCCCCTGAGATTGAAGGCGCATTTGAAGTTGTTAATTATTTAAATAGCAAAAATATAACCACTGCGATTGCACATACGGACTCAACCTATGAAGAGGCTGCTTTAGGCATCGAAAAAGGAATGCGTATTGCAACGCATTTATTTAATGGAATGCGTGGGTTTACCCATAGAGAACCAGGGACTGTTGGCGCAGTGTTAAATCATGACTCGATCTATGCTGAATTAATTGTTGATGGTGTGCATTTACATCATGCAGCGGTTAATCTTGCCATAAAGGCTAAAGGGACTGATAAATTAATTTTAATTTCAGATGCGATGAGAGCTGCTGGATTAAGCGATGGAAAATATGACTTAGCAGGGCAAGAAGTTACGGTTGAAAATGGCGAAGCACGTCTAGCCGATGGAACCATTGCTGGAAGTACATTAAACTTAAATAAAGCAATAAAAAATGTTATAAAACATAACAATGTTTCTATTGAAGATGCGGTAAAAATGGCATCTACTAACCCAGCAAAAGCCATTGGTATATTTGATCGAAAAGGAAGTATTGCTGAGGGGAAAACTGCGGATTTAGTATTCTTTGATGAAACCATTACGATTAAAAAAGTAATGAAAAATGGATACTTATTTGATAAATTTTAAAGGATGTGATGAAATTGAAAAAAGGCAAAATAGCATCACAAGGTATTGCACTTGGTCAAGTGCATATAATGGAAAGTCCTAAAATTGAAATTAAAGAACAAACTTGTGATGATACCGAGAAAAGTTTAAAAAAGTTAAATGAATCAGTGGAAAAAAGTACTAAAGATTTAGAAACCATTCGAGAAAATGCTGAACGTTCAATGGGGCAAGAAGAAGCGGAAATATTTGATGCACATATTCAAATGGTGAATGACCCAGAACTCTTAAATCAAACCAAAGCAATGATTGAAGGGGAAAAACTTTGTCCAGATGCTGCGTTTGATAAAGTCGCAAATCAGTTCATTGAGATTTTTTCGAATATGGATGATGATTATTTTAAAGAGCGTGCCGCAGACATTAAAGACATTAAAACTAGAGTGCTTTTATACTTACAAGACAAAACCCCAAATGATCCATCATTAATTGAAAAACCTACCATTGTTGTCGCGCATGATTTAACACCTAGTGATACTGCAAGTTTGAATTTAGAGTATGTAAAAGGCTTTATTACAGAAGTTGGTGGATTAACTTCTCATAGTGCAATAATGGCTCGTGCCCTTGGTATTCCTGCAATTGTTGGTGCGAAAGATATTATCAAAGACTTATCAAATGATGACTTTATTATTTTAGATGCTATCGATCATAATATTACCATTAACCCTAATGAAAAAAACCAAGAAGAAGCTCAAAAAAAATTGGAAAAATACCAAGCGTATTTAGAGACATTAAAACAATATAAAGACGAACCAACTCAAACAAAAGATGGGTTTAAAATTCCTTTATTTGCGAACATAGGTTCGCCAAATGAAGTAAGTGGGATTACTCAAAATGGCGCTGAAGGCGTTGGGTTATTTAGAACTGAATTTTTGTTTATGGAAAGCGATACAATGCCTGATGAGAAAACACAAATTGAAGCGTATAAAAAAGTCTTCGAAACCGTTCAACCTGTCATTGTAAGAACACTTGATATTGGCGGCGATAAAAATATCCCTTATATCTCACAACCTAAGGAAGACAATCCCTTTTTAGGAAAACGCGCCGTAAGATTATGTTTTGATGAAATAGAGCTTTTTAAAACGCAATTAAGAGCTTTATTAATTGCTGCAAAAGATCAAAAAGAAGTAAGAATAATGATCCCTATGGTCGCTATTGCAAGTGAGATTAGAAAAGTAAAATCAATCTTAGAAGATGTTAAAGCCGATTTAAAACAAGAAAATATATCCTATCAAAACAACATACAATTAGGGATTATGATTGAAATCCCAGCCGCAGCATTAAATGCAGATGCACTGGCTAAAGAAGTGGACTTTTTCAGCATAGGAACCAATGATTTAATTCAATATTTGTTCGCAGCTGACCGCATGAATGAATCGGTAGGGTATCTTTATGAACCCTATGACCCGACACTCTTAAGATTAATTCATTCTGTGATTAAGGCCGCCAAAAACAATAATGTTGAAATTGGTATGTGCGGTGAATTAGCAGGGAAACTTGATATTGCATTAGTGTTAAGTGGGATGGAAATTGATGAATTATCAATGTCTCCAGCCAATATTTTAGAAATCCGTAAAACATTAAATACCCTTAATCACAAAGATTTGATACAATTAAGTCAAGAAGTGTTAAATGCTTCAGAAGCCTCTGAAGTAAAAAAAATAATAAAACAGTTTAAGGATGATAATTTATGAAAGAGAAAACTATCGTAATTTCAGATGAAGCCGGACTTCATGCGCGTCCTGCTTCGAAAATCTCAAAAAAAGCATCATCGTTTAAAAGTGAAATTAAGATGATCTATGAAGGAAAAGAAATTGATCTAAAAAGTATTCTCGCTGTAATGAGTTTAGCAATTCCTCAAGGTGGAGAAGTGACTTTAAAAATTGAAGGTAGCGACGAAGAAGATGCGTTAAATGGTGTATTAGAAGCGTTTAGTGAACAAGAAATTGATATTAAAAAGTAAATGTAAAACGTCAGATGGATTTTCCATCTGACGTTTTTATTTGTTAGCTTCAAAATGTATTTCTTTGCGAATAGGATCAACTATTTTTTCTAGATTAAAAACTGCTTCATTGTCCAAAAGTAACATTTTATATTTTGAGCGTCTTCCTTCACTGGGGGTNAAGATAAACGTTACTTTTTGAGCATTAACTAACCTGTAGATGAANTTAGTTTTTCTAATATCCGTTAATTCCTTTATAGTAAACTGGTCAATCGTTTCTTCGTTTTTCTTAAACTCAAGCGCATCTTGATGAACAGTGAGACTTCGGTTGTTATACATCACATAATCTCTTTGTACATACCATGTAGAGAGTAATACCCCTAATGCATAATATATAACAAGATTTAAAACTAAGTTATTTTCAAAAAATACCCAATCGTCTCCAAAAAAATCTTGTAAAACAAATAATACAATACTGGCTAGTAATGCTCCAACGACAATGAATACAATAAAGTAAATTTTTGATAATGGCTTGCTTTTAAATGTTTTATTCATAAAAACTCCTTTAAATTAATGGAATGATTTAGAAACAATTTCATAACGGTTTGTGTTGATGTAAGCCTTATTGTATTCGAAGACTCTACCATCTTTTAAATACGCGCTAATTTCAGTTTGAATGATTGGTGTATTTTCATGAATATTAAGATACNTAGCATATTTTTTGGGTGGAAACGTTGCATGATATGATTGTGTTGCGTATTTAATATCCAATTGCAAGGATTTTTTAATATATTCATAGATAGACCCTTTGACAACGTCTTCATTGAGAGGAATAAGGTTTTTTGGAAAATGTGCCTCATCGATCATTATGGGAACATTATTCTTTAACCTTAGTCTAGTGACTTTATACACCAAATCGCCTTCTTTAATGTTTAACTTCCCTGCAATAAAGGCATTTGCACTTTGCAAGCTGTATTTAATGAGTTGGTTAGAAGGCTTCCCTCCTGTTTTTTTCACTTCATTTGAAAAACCACTGAAGCTATCTGCCTTTTTGTATAAGTGTTCATCAGAAGTAAATGTACCTACTTTACTCACCCGGTATAGTTTGTTTTTACTGACTAAAAAGTCAATGGCTTTTCTAACAGTCATTCTCGATAAATTATAACTATTGGCTAAATCTCTTTCTGAAGGTATCATTTGATTTTTTTCCATTGTTTCGATGGTTGCTTCAAGTTTTTCGACTAATACTAAATATTTTGGCTTCATAACCCGCACCCCTTACATTACCAATTGGTATATACCTCATTATAATAATATATACCATTTTTTGTCAATGCTCAAAATAATCCAAATTAATTTGACAATATTTCTTATACTGCTTATAATAAGGGTGAATGTGGAATATACCAGCACAAAATTTCACACGTTTACGTTCAATGAAATTACGCATTTGGATTTAGATTTACATCATTTTTCTAAGGATGGAGATGGAATCACATGCCAAATCATAAAGATTATTTTAATCATGTAAAAGCGCTTTTAGAGAATCTTATTGAACAAGAAGAAAAAAATATAGATCGAGCAATTGATTTATTGTTTGATGCAACGGTTAATAAAAACAATATATTTTCTTTTGGAGCAGGTCATGCTTCTATACTGTCTCAGGAATTCACGTATCGAGCAGGTGGAATTGCGACGATTAACCCAATTTTTGAATCGAACTTAATGTTGCACACCACTCCTTTAACCTTCACCTCTCAAGTAGAACGATTAAATGATTATGGAACACTGATCGCAAATAAAACACCTATTAAGAAAAACGATGTCGTTATTGTACATAGTGTCTCAGGAAGAAACACTGTAATGATTGACTTTGTGAACGCAGTAAAACAAAAGGGTGCTAAAGTCATTGCGATTACAAACTTAACGTATTCTAAAAGTATAAAAAGCCGTCATCCATTAGGAAAAAGGCTTTTTGAGATTTCTGATATAGTGATTGATAATCATGGTGATGTTGGAGATGCTGCCATCAAATTAGATGGTCTTAAACAAAAAGTTGGCCCTACAAGCACAGTCATCGCATCTACGATTGCGAATGCTATAGTTGTAGGACTTTCTCAAAAACTTTTAAATGCAGGAGAAGATGTTCCAGTGATGTACAGTGCCAATTTAGATGAAGGCGATGCACATAATGAAAAAATATTTAAGACCTTTAAGGATAATATCTTTTATTTATAGTATTTATTTGTAGGACTTAATAGTTTTGATTTTCTTAGCATCTAAGGATTGCTGGGTTTTCACACCAGATCCCATATGAAAGTTGGTTATATTGGTAGTGTTGATAATTGTTTTAACATTATCTACATTTAATCCCTTTCCAGCTAAGAGTTCAATATGACTTTGATCAAATTTAGGTTTAAGTTTATTTAGTATATCCTTTCCTTCTAAGGCAGTTTGTTTGCCACCGGAAGTAAGGATAGTACTGATTGATTTATTGAGTAGTACGTCAATAGATGCTTGATAATCTTTTGCTTCATCGATTGCACGATGAAAGGTTAATGATAATTTACCTTTGTGTGTTATAACTTTATCAAGCAAGGTTTCATCTACGGTACCATCTTTATTAAGAGCGCCAAAAACAATTCCTTGAGCGTTCGTAGATTTGATAATTTCTAAATCTTTAAAAATGACTTCTTGATCTTCTTGGTCATAATAAAATGAATCGCCATGAGGCCTTAACATCACTTGAACAGGGATATCAACGGCATTCGTAACTGACTCAATTAAACCAAGAGAAGGCGTTAATCCCCCTTCAGAAATAGCACTGACTAATTCAATGCGATCGGCGCCAAACTTCTTTGCATCTTTGGCTTGTTTTAAAGTTTCAACGATTACTTCTAAATACATACAATCACCTCAAATATAGTATAACAAATTTACTAACATTATTTATAATAGTTGTTTATAATAAAATTATAAAAAAAAGTTATAAAAAATAGAGGAGGAGTTTAGATTTATGGATCAATTAAAAGATTTTGGAACTAGGTTACTTGGGTACTTACAGAAAATTGGTAAGTCATTAATGTTACCAGTTGCTGTATTACCAGCTGCCGCCATATTAATGGGGGTAGGGTATTGGATCGACTCAGTAGGTGATGCGAGAGCTGCTGTAGTTATTTCATCTTATCTACTGACTGCCGGTGATGCTATTATAGGGAACATTCCACTATTATTCGCTGCCGGTGTTGCTTATGGCCTTTCTAAAAAAGGCGATGGTGCTGCTGCATTAGCAGGGGTTGTTGGGTATTTAGTATTCATCACCTTACTAAGCGCAGGAAGTGCTGAAACGTTACGCGGCTCACTTAGTGAAAATTATGAGTTGGCATTCGATAATATCGAAAATGCCTTTATAGGTATTTTAAGTGGTATTATTGGTGGACATACTTATAACGTATTCCACAAAGTTGAGCTACCAAAAGCACTGGCTTTCTTTAGTGGTAAGCGTTTAGTCGCAATCATGACTTCGTTTATCGTTATGGTTATTTCACTTGGTTTCTTATTTGTATGGCCAGTCATTTTCTCTGGTTTAACATCATTTGGTGAATGGATGGGTGGACTTGGTGCCTTTGGTGCTGGTCTATATGGATTCTTTAACCGTCTATTAATTCCACTTGGATTACACCACGCATTAAATGCTGTGTTCTGGTTTGAAGGATTTGGAATTGCTGACCTTGAAAACTTCTTAGGTGGAACTGGTGTGCAAGGTGAAACAGGACGCTACATGGCAGGATTCTTCCCAATCTTTATGTTTGGTCTACCAGGGGCTGCACTTGCAATGATTCATACTGCTAAGCCAGAAAATAAAGCTAAAGTTTCCTCAATTATGATTGGAGCTGCATTTGCTTCATTCTTTACAGGAATCACTGAACCAATTGAATTCTCATTCTTATTCGTTGCGCCATTATTATTCTTAGCGCATGCAGTATTAACAGGTATCTCTATGATTATTGCAGCGGCTATACCTGCACTGAGTGGTTTTGGCTTCTCAGCAGGCGTCGTAGATATGGTCTTACAAGCTCAAAATGATTTGGCAGTTAATTGGTGGTTACTCCCTATAATCGGGGTTGCATTCTTCTTCATTTATTATTTCTCTTTCCGCTTCTTGATTGAAAAATTCGACCTACCAACACCAGGTCGTAGAGAAGACATGGGCGATGATGAAGAAGCATCTGGACCAGGGAAACATGCTGAAACCGCTAAGAAAATGTTAGCGGGTCTTGGTGGTAAAGAAAACATCGATGACTTTGATTATTGCGTAACCCGCTTACGTGTTAAAGTGATTGATCCACAAAAAGTTGACCGTGAAGCACTCAAAAAAGCTGGCGCAAACGATGTACTCCGTTCTAGTAAAAATATTCAAGTTGTTGTTGGAACGAACTCACAGTTTATTGCCGGTGAAATTGAAGAACTACTATAATCATTAATTAGCAATACATGAATGGGGGATTATTTCGCCCCCATTCATTTTTCATAAAAAGAAAGGATTGATCATTGTGAAAACGAAATTTCATATGCCAATTAAAGGAAATTATCAAGACATCAGTGAAACACCAGATGACGTATTTAGTGAAGGAAGTGTCGGCCCGGGATTTGTCATAGAGCCATCGGAAGGGAAAGTATATGCGCCTTTTAAAAGTGAAGTGAGCGTTATGTTTCCAACAGGGCACGCAGTAGGACTTAAAGATTCTAAAGGCGTTGAAGTTTTAATTCATATTGGCTTAGATACTGTCAATATGAAAGGCGAAGGATTTAAGACCCATGTGAAACAAGGTCAAATGGTTAAACCTGGCGATTTATTAATAGAATTTGATATAGATACCATTAAAGAAAAGGCAGAATCAATCATGTCACCGATTGCGTTTTCATCGAGTCAATCAGTAGAAATCATTAAACAAAAAGAAAAAGAAAGTCGAGATTTACTTAAGATTGAGGTGAAATAATGCCAAATAAACGTGTATTGGATATAAGACCAAATGAGTTTGATCAATACGAAGGTAAAGCGATACTAAATGCGATAAAAGCATCTGAAGGTCGAACCATGGTCAGTGAAATCATTTGTCCTGCCCCTGCCCTTTTTTACGATGTATCTAATGCTGAGCTTTCAGCGGCATTTGGGGCGGATGTTTTACTTTTTAACATGTATGACGTCAATAATCCTTCTTTAAATGGGTATCCTTATGAAGGTAAGGCTTTATTAAATGACATACGAAAAAAGGTTGGAAGATTTGTAGGCATCAATTTAGAACCGGTTTCAAAAGAAGGGCTTATGGATGAAAAAATTGAAGTAGACCCTGGAAGAATTGCGACGGTTGAAAATGCAAAAAAAGCTTACCAGCAAGGCGCTCAGTTTCTACTGTTAACAGGAAACCCTAAAACAGGAGTGACCAATAAAGAAATCATTGAGTCTTTAAAAGCCATTAAAAAAGCATTGGGTGATAAGTTGGTGCTTGCGGCTGGGAAAATGCATGCCGCAGGGATAGGTGGAGAAACCGCTAAAAACATTATCAACGAAAATGATGTGAATGCATTTATTGATGCAGGGGCCGATATATTATTAGTTCCTGCCCCAGGAACAGTCCCTGGAATAAGTGAATCTTATGTAGCATCGCTTGTGGATATCGCGCACAACAGAAACATATTGGCATTAAGTGCCATTGGAACCTCTCAAGAAGGTGCCGATGAACATACCATAAAAAATATTGCGTTATCTGCTAAAAGAGCTGGCGTTGATATGCATCATATAGGAGATGCAGGGTTCTTTGGTATTGCGGTTCCTGAAAATATCAAAACCTATTCAACAGTGATTAAAGGGATTAGACATACCTATCGTAGAATGGCTATGAAATAAAAACTACATCTTTTTGAACTGCACCCCAAATATTGGACATAAAAACTTCCAATAGAAAGGGTGTAGTTTTTATTTGGTATGTTTTGGAGCTAAATTTATAAAGAAAACGTGTATTAAACAATTACTACATTCCTATAAATGCATTAAAAATATACGTGTGATACTGTTCGTGTTTCATGGATGTATAGTATAATATAAAAGAGGTGGTTTAATGAAAAAGGTATGGCTCATATTTTTCTTAATATTTTTAGTGATAGGGTGTGAAACCACATCAGATTCTGATAGTGATTTAAATCAACCATTTGGTGATGAAGGATTAGTTTTAACCGTTGAATCAATCCGTGAAACCCAAGGTCAACAGTTTGGTGAAGCGCCTGAAAACACTTTTTATTTATTAATAGATATGACGATAGAAAATACTTCAGATAGCAGAAAAACCATTACTACTTCATTAATGTTTGAACTCTTTGGGGATGAAGGTGGGACTTACCAAGTAGACAATTTCATATTAAGTGAAACCGATCTTCAAACGATGGATACGACCCTAGATCCAAATGAATCAAGAAATGGGACGCTCCCCTTTATCGTAAGTGAAGCAGATACGGCGTGGGAACTGACGTTTTCGCCCGATATATTTAGAGGTCAAACGTATTCTATTCATTTTGATTTAGACGATTTTGATTCTTAAGGATGTGATACTATGAATAAAACCGTGTTTATTACCGGTGGGTCAAGAGGCATTGGCAAAGCCATTGCATTAACGTTTGCAAAAGAAAATTATAATGTTGCACTGAATTATGTTTCCAA
>SL_7KL_010_BRINEDRAFT_10001771_pt1 | contig 10232 bp, 10 predicted proteins | sample SodLak_010_BRINE_FD_10663 | JGI IMG/M metagenome (IMG submission 10663)
TCAAGTTTCTTCCAATATTAGCTTATGATGGTAGCTCAATGAGGCAGATCGATGCTGGCGAAGTATTGGACTTTGCATTAAGTGGAACTACTGCAACTTTACTTGCTAAAAAATGGGATAGTGCGCTATTAGTAAATGTTGAGAATGACACTTTAAAAAGATTGATGGATAATGAAAGAGCTTTAGAAGCATTGAGCAACATCGAGGGCTATAGGGCGATTAATGAGGAGATTGAAGCTATTATTAATAAGTCTGAGTCAATTAAAAAAACCAAGAAAAAAGCTAATGATGAAGATTTGACAACTAAGGAGAAAAGAGAACTCACAAAAGAAGAAAAAGAATTAAGAAAACTTAGAAAGGAAGTTGAAAAAAAACTGCGGAAATTTGCTACAAGAATACCTGTGTTTATGTATTTAACTGATTACAGGGAAAGAAGCTTAAAAGATGTTATTACACAATTAGAACCGGGTTTGTTTAAAAAAGTGACAGGATTATCAATAAAAGATTTTGAATTACTTTTAAGCTTAGGAATTTTTAACTCATCTAAAATGAACGATGCTGTGTACAAATTCAAACGCTACGAAGATGCCAGCCTGGAGTACACGGGTATCAACAAACACGAAGGGGAAGAAGTGGGACTTTATGACACCGTGTTAAGTCGCGAAGATTATGAAGAGACATTTGTGAATGAGCCGGTGTAGATTAATTCAATTACAGTTTTAAGTAACTATTTAATGGACAGAGAAAAGTTAAAAAAAGAGGTACTATTAGCAGATTCTCAAAATGATTTATTGAAGTGTATAATAGATTTTGTTGAAGAACCTGAAAACTTTGATGATCGAGAGGATTTTGCAAGGCTTCTAAATCATCTACACAATGAAAGAAAAATTGATGTCCTAAAAGCTTTTGATAGCTTAGAGTATAAATCTGAACCTAATAATTATTTTGGCGTAAGACGTATTTTTATCGGAATTCTACCAGGGTTGGAGGGTGATTTGAGTAGGATTTTAATTTTGTGTCAAAACCTTATTCGAGCAAGTAAAATTTGATTTAGCTAGCCATGAATTGATCGAACCCCTTGAAGATTATTTGAAAGAAGATGATAAGAGATTAATTGAGGCTTTTGAAATAATTTCAGAGGATTTCAAAAGCTACCATCAATTAATTGGTCCGATATTAGCGACAGGTCTAAAGGAAAACTATGAGTTTTTTTATCCAAAAATAGAATTACTGTTTAATGATCAAGATGAAAGATTGAGGGCAATTTCTTTTCAGGTTTTGAATAACTCTAAAAGCAATATAAAAAATGGTGATCACGAGAAAATTAAACAAATCATAGTTGAAAAGTCACAGTCTGAAGAGGACCAGGTTTTAGCAACTTTAATTCCCTTAGGCTTTACTTTGTTTTGCGAATTTGACGAAGATATTGAGTCCTTTAATAAGTTGCTGGAGGATTGTATAGGTAATGGCTCTGATATTACCCTTAACTTTTTGGCCGATTTTTTTGCAAAACATTATTCCGACCTCACAATTCCAACAAAAAATATAGTCCTATCAGCTCTGGAAGCTATAAATCCAGAACATAAAGGTACTATTCAAAAGGTCGATAGAGGAATTAATAAACTTTATCAATCTGGTGAAAAGGAGTCAGCATGCTTGTTATTGGATAAAATCTTAGAAGAAAATGAAGGTAATATTTCAATAAATAATTTCAGTTTAACGAAATCGATGCTTATCAGAGATCGAGAGAATATTTTGAGCTTTGTTATTACAAGATGGTTGTATTCTGGTAATTCTACTCTTTGTATTAATGCGAATAAACTGATATCAAAAATCAGCGAAGAGTATGCTATATCATTGGATCTATCTCAAATTGATGTATCCTCAGAAAAACAAGTATTATATCTGTCAAGAAAGATTATAGGATACCTTTCTTATATGCCTGATAAAATAATTCATTTGTTATTCTCAATGGTTAAAGAGATAACTGATTTAAAAGTACTCAATTCAATTCAACAAGATTTTTTTGAAGTCATATTTATAAACTTCCCAGGGGATACAAAAAAAGTTATTAAGAAATACTCTGAAGATGATGACTTATCTGATTTTGCAAATGGATTGATTAAAATGCACGAAACCTATAATGAAAGACTTAAAAGTGTTGAGACAATTAAGGAGTTATGGCCTTCTTTGAGTCAGAGGGAAGCATATAGAAGAAATTTTAATCAAAAATATCATGAATCGTTAAAACAAGCAGAAAAACAATCAGTTCTTTCAAACATTGTTCACAAATCGGTCATTATGAATGGAAGTGCATCTGTATCGTATACTGAGATCGATGGGGAACCCCAGCGCCATTTTATGAGATTAGGAAAAATGGAACACTCATTTGAACAACCCAGAATGCCATCTATAGCACCATTTGATTTCATTTATTCAATTAATCAGTTCAGGTTAGAGGAAAAACCGTGAAATTAATTTTAAAAGAATTTTTGTCGGGGTTAAGAGAGAGAAATGAATTAGATGCAATCATACCAGACTTGCTAAGTGAAATGGGTCTTCATGTTTTTTCAAAACCTAAGCGTGGTATTTCTGAGTTTGGAGTAGATGTTGCCGCTTATGGAAAAATAAATGATGATGAAGATACAGTGTACTTATTTTCAATTAAACCAGGTGACTTAACAAGGACTGAGTGGGCTAAACAAGACCCAAGTGAAATTCAACCATCATTAGTAGAAGCAAAAACAGCATATATAGAAAACAGACTTCCAAGTAAATACAAAAAATCAAAAGTTAAGATCTGTTTATGCTTTGGAGGTACTATCCATAATGATGTAAGGGACTATATAACTGCCTTTGAAAAACAGCATGAAACAGATAGAATTAGCTTTGAACAATGGGATGGAGATATAATAGCTGGTTTCATTCAAGATTATCTATTAAATGAACGTTTATTAGATTCGGAGAAGCGTTCTCATTTACAGAAATCGCTTGCTTTAATCGATGAACCAGAAGCATGCTATAAACATTTTCGCAGACTTTTAGACTCATTGGTAAATCGAGATTTTAAGAAGAAAAAAGAGAAGATATTCACACTGCGGCAAATAAATATTGCAACATATATACTATTTTCATGGAGTAGAGACGCTGAGAACCTCGAAGGTGCATATTTATCATCTGAATTGAGCATACTATATGGTTGGGAACTTATTAAAAGGGATTACGGAAAAAAGGGAAGTTTGAATAAGCAATTGTTCTCAAGCTTTAGAAGTATATTAAACATATACTTCATGTCATCAGGGGAGCTCATCGAGAATAAAATTCTTCCACATGTGTCAGTTCCATATGGGCTAACTACAGCTATTAGAGGGCAGGATTATGTTCAGTCAAATCTTAAACTTTTTGATTACTTAGGTAGATTAGGACTGTATGTAATATTTGTCCATTGGCATTTGTCCGTTGACAGAGAATTGGAAAATGACTTGAAGTTGAAACTTGAGAATAAAGTCATAGATATTAATAATAGGATTGTGCAGTTAATCAAAAACAATCCCATATTATTTCTGCCTATTAGCGAAAATCAGACTGTAGACTTAGGTTTAGCGCTAGTTGCATTATCATTAGATATTGATAAAAGCGATTTCTTAAAAGGCTGGCTAAATCAAATAACTCAACGATGGCATTATAGTGTAGGTACTTCAAATAAGTATCCAAGTATGTTATCTGATTATCAAGAATTACTTGACCATCCGGTTGACAGTGATGAATACTTCAAAGATGTAACCAAGGGAAGCACTTTATTACCCCTTATTGCTACTTGGGCTGCAATTTTTGAGGACTCTATCACATACGAAAATGTTCAAGAGATTCATGACAAATATTATCAGCACAGTAATTTACAATCCTGGTACATAGGAGATGACTCAGAACAAAACATGTATTTTAACTCCGATATACATGGTGTGACTCTTAATGATGTATGGTTACAGAAGTCTCCAAATGAATTTTTAAAAATGATTTTTGATGAGTCAGAAGAATTGAAACATTTTAATTCTTTATCAGCAGTGGAAGCAGGGTTTTATCCATTGGTTCTAGTTGCATGTCGTCATTTTAAACTTCCTGTCCCAGTTGATTTTATGAAATGGATGAGTGACGTTTGGAGTGATAAGATAAACGAAGAAGTAGAGTAACAATTCAAGCAATTACACTCGAAAATTGAATTTGTCATGGCTTACCGATCCCTTACAGCAGATAAACGAAATCAACTGAATCGATTGGTTGAGCTAATTGAGCCATTTCTTCCACTTTCCACCTACAGGAAAACAGCCAATTCATTTGAAAATATTTTTAAAGAAAGTGGGGTCCAAAAATATCTTGGAAATAAAAAGTTGCCAAAGAAAAAACGCTTATATAAAGGTTTCAGTAAGGTTTATCAGCAACACCAAAAGATTCCTTATACAATTCTCAGAAAAGTCCTTCAGCAAGGTGAGTTATATAGAAAAAGTGACTCTGTAAGAAACCCAATTAAGCTCGAAGAAATTGACGTGCTCCGGGATTGTCTGAAAAAATTAGAATTAAACCTTGATGCTGAACTTGCAGCCATCGAACTCAATCCTGATTTACCGGAGATCCAGGTGCCGCCAAAGGTTCTTATAGTTAGACTTGAAAATCATCCATTGGTTGATGAAATACGCAGTGATCCGCTGCAGAAGTTTAAGGATGGACATTTCAATGAGGCTGTGCGAAAGGCATGCGAAAAGTATGAAGCGAAAGTTCAAAAGTTGAGTGAAAACTCTGCAATCGGTTCAAGTTTGATGGGGCAGGTATTTAATCCTCAAAGCCCTGTAGTAACGATTACTACTGGAAGTCAGCAAAACACTGCTACAATTCAGGAAGGGTATCAGAAACTGGCCATGGGTATGATGTCTGGCATTCGAAACATCTTTAGCCATGGCGATGAAGATCGCCGGACACCGGAAGAGGCTTATGAAATGTTACTGTTTTTAAATTGGATGTTTAGGAAATTAGAAGAGTGAAAAATGACTATGGATGAAGCTAAATTGAAGCGACAGCTAAATGAATTAAGTGAGTTACTCGAAAGATTGATCAGCATTCTGTTTGAGAAAGACGGAATTGAAGGGGAATACAATGAAATATTGGAAAACTATAAACAACAAAGGGCTGAAATACTCCTTGAACTCACTAAGGATTACAAAATTCCAAGAATTTCAGACCCAGTACTCAGGGGTGAACTTCAGGATTTTTTAAAACATGGAGACAAACTCAATAGTGCCGCAAAAAAAAGCACAGAACCAGGAATAAGAAACTTTGCTAAAGTAATGGCAGAACAACTTAGGCCTGAGTTTGATCCGGTTATACTTGATGATTTAGCCAGTGAGCATTTATACAGTTGGTTTAGTGGTACAGACTATGTGATACGTATGATCGAAACCGGCACGATAGTGATTAAGAATATTGATTTTCCAGAAAAACTAGAGTCTTTGGTCAATGAGTTACGACAGTGTTTGATTTTTGAAAGATATTTTGCTGCAGGAATCATGCTTAGAACCATTGTTGAGGTGGCTGTAGATGATATTCTAAATCAAAAATATCAGGATGAAGAATTCGATACGCTTGAAAAGAAGTTGGACTTTTTAGAAGGCAGATCTGCATTCAGACGACCGGCGTCTATTTTAAATGCGTTCAGAAAACAGATGAATGAATTTGTACATGGCGAACGATTAATCAATCAGAAGTATGTTAAAGGCCATGTCGATGTAGTCTTGGAAAACCTTGAAATGATGTATGAAAAATTCTAGTACTATTACAAGATTTCGCAATTAAAGAATAAAACAAATGTCCGACATCAAACTCTTCCATCTCCAAGGCGACAATGTAACCGAACTCACCGGCTCGGCAGTAAAAATAGAGAAATCACTTCAGGAGCAGATTGAGAAAAATCTGGATACATATCTCGGAGTACGGTTTTTGGCTACGGAGTATTCAACCGGTGTAAACCACGGCGGGCGGATTGATACTCTGGGAATTGATGAGAACGGCAGCCCGGTCATCATCGAGTACAAGCGGTCGATGAATGAGAATGTGATTAACCAAGGTCTTTTCTATTTGGATTGGCTGATGGATCACAAAGCTGAGTTTGAATTGCTTGTTTTGAAAAACCTGAGCAAGGAAGACTCTGAGAATATCGACTGGTACAACCCTCGCCTACTCTGCATTGCCGGAGATTTTACAAAGTATGACGAACATGCCGTCAAGCAGATGAACCGGAATATTGAGCTTATACGATACCGGCGGTTTGGTGAAGACCTGCTCCTGTTGGAACTGGTGAATGTTGCGGAGGCTAAAAATGGAGGCTCTAACTCAATATCACCCAGCCCAACCAAATCAAAACAGGAGTACAAAACGGTTTCTGACCACCTGAAATCAGCCAACCAGGAACTCACAGACCTCTATCACGCCCTTCGTGATTATATGATGAACCTGGGCGATGATGTGCAGGAAAAAACCCTCAAATACTACTTTGCCTACAAGCGTATCAAAAATTTTGCCTGTGTGGAGGTCTATACCCAGAGCAACAAGCTGCAGGTCTACGTAAAACTCAATCCGGATGAGATTCAGCTTGAGGAAGGCTTCACCAGAGACGTCCGCAACATCGGCCACTTCGGAACCGGTGATCTCGAGATCACCATCCGCAAAGAAGAGGATTTAAGGAAGGCCGAGCCGTTGATTTTGAGGAGTTATGAAGGGAATTAAAGAGAATTTATTAAATACTCTTTTTTCGGTTAAGTTCTCTATTTTTACACTCTCTACACTTATACTCATATAATTCATAATTTACTTTTGTAAGGTCAAAAGTAGATTTTGCAATAATGGATTCTATTGGAACATTTGACGTAGTGAACCCGTGAAAGCCTCCACCTTCAATATTTAGCTCGGCACCATCAATGGCATAAACTACACCCTCATTTATAATTGGATAAAATAAATTTTCATAGCATTCTATTATTTCAAAAGATTTTTCAAGAAGAGGTTTATACTGTTCAATGTTTTTAAAAATATCTAAAGCCATTTTATCTGACTCAATTTCATCCAGAGATGCCATTCCACTTTCTTTTCCATGAATTAACCTAAGTTTATGTTCTCTGATTTTTTTATTAAGAGTTGCTGGATTATTTATAAGATCATCTAATCCATCTATTGAAATTTTTAGAGTATGTAATCTCTCTCCTCCTATATTTTTACAATAGACCATGACACTAGAACATACCTTACTTAGAAAAACGATTTGTTCTCTTTCATAAGTAAATTTAGTTGACCAAAGAGCATGAGTTATACCTATTTTTTTAGTTAATACAGTATACTCTTCGATTAATTCACTAACAGGCTGGGGATACTTTTTTCTTTTGATTCCTTCAGATTCTATTAATTCACTAAAATTAGAGTGAGTACCATGGAAAAATATATTTTTCTTACAACAAATATTTTTACTGAATAGCCCGACATTTTTATTAAACGTAAAAGTCCTCACGTAAGCTTCCCAATCTTTTGAAATACATAAAAAATAGAATTTCGGTTAAGTTACATAATCGATAGGTATATTTTGACCCAAAGATTTGTGATAATGGTGGTGTTTCCATTACGGTTTTTTTGGTAATTCATCTAAGGTATAAAGATATAGCTATTCAACTTATCATCATGCTTAACACATTACATATCAGTCACTTGCTTAGCCATCTCAAACTCCTTCTCAAACGGCAAGCCAAGCTCCTTAACCATGTGTGGTATAGCCAGTGACCAGCTTACGTAGTAATACGCCAGTGTTTTATTCCCTGAAAAGCTGCTTCCTTCAATAGATGGAATATGGTAGCCATCCTTCTTGGGGTCAATGCCGGTCATGCCTACTTTGGCAATATCCATCGCTATCGTTTTGATATTCTCTTTTGGCACATCCTCAAAATATTGCAAAGCGCTCACCATGTACATGACTACAGCCTGATTGGTGTCTTTATCGGCATGGGCTTCGATGAATTTCTTCATCTGCCGCTCTTCCATCGGATCGGTGGACTCTATGCCATAGGGATCTCGCTCGATGTCGTCTAATACCGATTCAGGGGTTTTCTGGCTCACTTCACGTTCATCCACAAGCTCGAAAAAAGCTGAAAGGTTTAAATCATCACCCCAATATTCAATCAGCTCATATTCCTCTCCGGGCTGTTTATCCTCCCGATACTCCTGAAACTCCTCATAAAACTTGTTGGCATACTCCAGTTCCATATTTTTCGGTTTATGGTCACTGATCAAATCCACTCCATACAGATCCCGAAAATGAAGGGCATTAATCAGGTTGTAAACAACCGAATTGGATAGAACCTTAGCAGGGCTGCTTTTGATCGTTTCTTTTCTTGTTACGGCATCGGCCCCCTCCATTACATTGGCATAGAGCGATTGAAACTGGTACGGGTGCAGCTCCTGGTGTCTTTGATGTATCCGGTCTTCAATAAACAGGTCAATGGGCGTGTTAAACACCTGCCGGTTCAATCCATCATAGATTGATTCCATATACTTACGGACGTTTTCTTCGGGTACGCCACGGCGCTTTAACTTGTCTGCATCTTTTTTGAACCGGTTCATAAATGACGCTTTGAAGGAATCTCGGGTTATAAATACCTTGTTTTCGCCTTCACTTCGTGCTTCTTCACGCAGCTCCAGGTGAATCAATTCGTGCATCATCAAATGATCTGCCGATGGATGGCTCGGCTTGTATTTCACCAAATGATAGTCACGGTTGTAGACCTCTGCATATTGGATAGTAGCTGCTGTTGGAAGTTCTGGATCGGTTTCCTTTCGGATTGGCGTGTCGGTTCGTTCCTCAAGTTCATCGATAAAGCGATCAATGATTGGTTGAACATCCGTATCGTCCATCAACTCATTGGCTGCTGACAGTGCAAGGCTAAGACTGTGATGATAGAGTTCATCCCGCTTTGGATTCGTTTGTATGGCCTTAAGTGCTTTCTCAAAAGCGGTTTGATAGTCTGATTCCCGATTAGAAATCATAGCCAATGCATGAATCGTATTGGGGTAGTCGGGATTGGCTTGATGAGCCTTCTCAAATGTGGTTTTTGCCTGGTTAAGATTACCAGACTCCATAAGCTGCACGCCAATATTATTCAGCGTCAGATGATCGTCCGGTTTGATGGCAAGCACCTCGTTGTAAAAGGTCATGGCAGTATCCACATCCTGTTTGTGCTTGGCGTAGATGTTACCCATCATAATAAGCGCCCACTCGTTTTTCGGATTCCACCGGAGGGCGTCTATCAATGCATCGACTGCGGCTTCCTGATCCCCGGTATCGGAATGGATTTGCCCGAGAATGCGATGATACTCCGAAATATTCGGGGCACCTTCGATCAGCTCCTCAGCAAGCTCTTTGGCTTTATTAAACTGCTGGTTTTCAGCAAGGGATACCAGTTTTGCATATTTCTGTTTATCGGCTTCAATTCGGTCAACATCCAGGGTGATGTGAATCTGATCTTCCTTTCGTTTTACCTTTGGTTCAAAGGGTCCCACCGAATAGAATCTCTTGGCGGCATCCATCAGTTTTTGATCATCGTCTTTGGCTTCCGGGAACAGATTGTAAAGAAAGTGAACGTCTTGGGTTATTGTCATTCTTTGATTTTCATATTCAGTGTGTTGCAGTGCTACCTATCTCGGCAATATAAAGATTAAACAGTCCGCTTGCATGGGGTGACGATATGTTGTCATGAGCCCCCTGTATATTAATTAGCAAACAAATAAGGTAACACTATGAATGCAGACAAATACGAAGCCATCAACGTACTGATTATTACAAAAGGTTTTGAAAGGGAAGATCTACAATACAGGCTTACCCCTTATCGGTTTCACCGTAAAAACGGGCAGGTGTTTAGCATAAAGAAAATACGTCAGCATCACACCGAATACCGGGGCGGCAGTAAACAGTTTCACTACATGGTGGAGACAAACGGGGGTTATTTTTGCCGTCTTCTTTTTGATACCAAGACATTATCCTGGCGTTTTACGGAGATTTCGAAAGGCGGGCTGGTTTATGAATGAAAAAAAATCAAAAAAATTCTGTAAGGAATTCACTTTTTCGGGTTCATACTATAAAGGCTACTGCTCGATGTTTCTGTTATTCTATTCAAAAACTTCTACTTTACATGTAAGGGTATAAA
>SL_7KL_010_BRINEDRAFT_10001772_pt1 | contig 10220 bp, 9 predicted proteins | sample SodLak_010_BRINE_FD_10663 | JGI IMG/M metagenome (IMG submission 10663)
GCGGCGCGCTTCCATCCGACACCCCACCCCGCAACGGTGCCAGACGTCGCATCGTCCCGGCACGGTGGTGACCGCGCCTGGGGGGACAGGGGCAGGCGCCGCGGGCCGTCCCGCACGCCGACCGGCACGCGCACGCGCAGCCCACACCGTCCCCGGCGCCGACCGGCACCCGCACGCACAGCCCACACCGTCCCCGGCGCCGACCGGCATCAGCACGCACAGCCCACACCGTCCCCGGGCGCCGACCGGCATCAGCACGCACAGCCCACACGAGCCACTCCGGTGGCAGCAACGAGCGCCCTGGTCGGTTCCTGGGCTGGAGCCCAGGAACCGACCAGGGACAGCGCTGGGCACGTCGCCGGACCACGATCATGTGGTCATCTCCTGGGCTGGAGCCCAGGAGATGACCAGGGAGGCCGACGCGACAGCCCTCACCGCCGGCGGCGCCCCACGAGCAACGCTCGCGAACGGGGCAGGCTCGACAGCCACCCCCACCCGCGCGCAGGCCCGGACGCACCCGTTGCGCCACGCCCGCGCCCACGTGTGAACGGGTCAGCGTGCCGGGTGCAGCGGTACCCTGGCGCCATGCCCGCCTCCCCGCTCGAGACGTTACGACGACCGTCACGACGCGCCCTTCGCGGCGCTGCGCTCGCGGCGTTGATCGCCAACATGGTGATCGTGTTCACGGGTGGGATCGTGCGGGTGACCGGCTCAGGGCTCGGCTGCTCGGACTGGCCGACCTGCGACGGCAGCAACATCACGCCGATCGCCGGCGGCGGGGGCCACGAGGCGTGGCAGGGCTATGTGGAGTTCGGGAACCGCCTGCTGAGCGCTCCCGTGCTCCTGACCGCGGTACTGGTGTGGTGGTTCGTCCGGCGCACCGGACCCCACCCAGCGGTCGTGCGGCGGCTCGCGTTGCTGCTCCCGCTGGGTGTTGTCGGCCAGATCGTGCTCGGTGGCGTGACGGTGCTGACCGGACTGTCGCCCTACACGGTGGCCGGACACTTCCTCGCCTCGATGGTGCTGATCGCCGCCGCTGCCGGCGTGTTCGAGCTGGTGCGGGCGCCCGACGACGCCATGCCGGCGAGCCGCGGCGTGCAGCGGGCGATGACGGCGGTGCTGGCGGTCGCGCTGGTCGTGCTGGTGCTCGGCACCATCGTGACGGGCACCGGGCCCCACGGTGGCGACATCAACGCACCGAGGTTCCCGCTGGACCTGCGGGTCATGGCGATCGCCCACGCCGACGCGGTGTGGCTCCTGCTGGGACTGACCGGCGCCGTGGTCGCGGTCACCTGGCGCAGCGGACCGGAGCGCTTCCGGCGCACGGTGCGGCTGCTGCTGATCGTGCAGTTGGCGCAGGGCGGCCTCGGCTACCTGCAGTACTGGCTCGGGGTACCGCCGACGCTGGTGTCGTTCCACATCATGGGGGCGACCGTCATGTGGGCGATCGCGGTGCTCGCCTGGGCTCGAGCCCGTGACCACGCCTCGCTGATCGGCGCGGGTAGCGGGGACAGCACACCGGAGATGGACACCGCCCGCGTGGTGGTCGACTCGGCCACGGCAGCACCGGACGGGCGCGCGCGCTCGACACCGACGCCCACACCGCAGCTGGGGGACCACGCCACGCCGCGCGCAGACGACACCCCCACCCGCCATCCTGAGGACGCCGCCACGCCGCGCGCAGACGACACCCCCACCCGCCATCCTGAGGACGCCGCCACGCCGCGCGCGGCGTCTTCCGCCACCTCGGCGCGACAGGTGACCGACGACGCGCCCGGGGCTTCCACGGCAACGCCGTGACCGATCCGCTGCGGGTGTTGGTCCTGGGCGACTCAACCGCCTTCACGGACGCTGACGGCCCGCAACTGCCCGACACCCCCCACCTCTACCCGCAGGTGCTGCGCCGCCACCTCACCGACCGCCTCGAGCAGGACGTCGAGGTAGTGGTGGTGGCACAGGCGGGGGCGACGGTACGCGAAGCGCTGCGGGCGGTGACCAAGGACCGCCACATCCAGTTCGATCTGCTCGCCCATGCCGACGCGGTGGTGGTGGGCATCGGCAGCTTCGATCATGCGCCGGCTGGTGTACCACCGGCTGTCCAGGCGGTCGTGCCGTACCTGCGTCCGACCCGAGTCCGGCGCCGGGTCCGCAGCACCCTCCACGGCCTCTACCCACGCATCGTCCGGTTGCGACGGGGGAGGGGGAGCCGCACACCCCGGTCGGAGTTCGCACGGCTCTACGGCGAACTCCTCGATCACCTCCGCAGCATCACCTGGGGGCGGGCAGCCGGTGTCGCACTGGGGCCCATCAGCCACCACAGCGCGTACTACGGGCACCTCCACCCCGGACACCCCGGAGCGGAAGCACGCCAGCTCGCGTTGGCCCGACAGCGGGGTTTCGCCACCGTCGCGACCTGGCCGCTGATCGAGCGCCACCTCGCAGAACTGAACAGTGATGGGATCCACTGGCCGCGGAGTGTGCACGAGGCCGTCGGCGTGGCTGCGGCTGACGCGCTGTTACCCCAGTTGACCGGTGCGAGCCCNCNCCCCGGGCTACCGGACGCTGCAGCGCGCGCGCTCGCGGCACACGCCGCGGCCGCCGACGAGCACGTCCCGCCCGNCGCCACGTGACGTTGCGGCCGCGGTCGCGGNGGGCGGACCACCNCTGATCGACCGGAGCGGCGCGGCGGGCCGCGATCCACACCGTGCAGCATCTCGACGCCCCACACGTCGAAAACACTGCACGAACCGGCGCCACCCACGCCGACCGCCGGGCGGTCGTCACCGTGGCCAGGACGAGTGACGCCTACGCCTCGGCGTCGACGACGGTGCCCCAGCCGTTCATGTTGGGATGGATCGCGCAGTAGAAGTACCAGTCCTCGGGCAGGTCATCCCAGGTGAGTTCATCGGAGACGTAGTAGTCCGTGGCGATGCCGGTGATGATGTCGGAGTTGACGAACTCTTCGTCACCGCGGGAGGGGTCGTCGCGATCGCCCTCCAGGGTCGTGATCACCACGTTGTGGGGAACGCCGGCCTCATCGTTCTGGTAGACGAAGGACAGCAGCTCCTCCTCGGGATCCGGGACCACCTCCCAGCTGTCGGTGGTCTGGCACTCCCCCGCCTCGTCGTACAGGCAGAAGTCCTGGGAGTTGACCGAACCGATCACCGGGGCCGCTTCAGGGAGCACGAACAGCGGCTCCACGTTGATCATCCGGTCCTCGTCCTCGATACCCGGGATGACACCGGCGGACAACAGCGCACCGACGAGCAGCGGCAGCACCGCAGCGAACACCACGACCCCACGGCGGGCCGGGTCGAGCTTGTCCTGGGCGGAGGCGAGGCTCACGGTGAACAGGATCCCCGCCGCGGCCACCGCGGCCAGCATCAACGCGCCGGACTTGGTGTTGAACAGCAGGATCGCTGCCACGGCGCCGACGAAACCAGCGATGGCCGTCAGCACGGCGAGCGGCAGCACGATCGGCATGATCACGCGGCTTCGGAAGTCGTGGTTCACATCCGCCTCACAGGAGATCGTCGTCTTGCGGCGTGTGCGAGCAGCAGGTGCAGCTCTGGGGGCGCTCAGAGGGTCGGCGCATGGTCGAACAGGGTGATCACGGCCATGGCCGCGTACAGCACCAGGGCGAAGGCGAGCCCGGTGTACATCAGCCGCGTGTAGATGGGCGAGTCGAACTTCAGATGCATGAACCAGCCCGCGACGTACAGGAACTTGACCACCATCAGCACGATCAGCAGGGGGATGGCGATCGCACCGAACTCGAAGAAGTAGGTGGAGACCTCCAGCGCCGTCAGCACCGCCAGCACCAGCGCGATGTGGACGTACTGGCGCGGCGTCGGATGGTCGTCGCTGTGGTCGGTCGCCTGCTCCGGCGACTGCGTGCTGCTCATCTCGGTCTCCTCCGCGTGGACCGTCGGATGTGGCCGTCACCCGCACGGGCGGGTGACGGCGCGTTCAGTCCAGGACCGCGATCTCCGGGATCAGGTAGACGACGGTGAAGATGACGACCCAGATGATGTCGACGAAGTGCCAGTACAGGCCGATCATCTCGGTCTTGACGTCCTGGTTCGGCTTGATCTTGCCCGTCAACGACAGGACGTAGAGGCTGCTGAGCAGCAGGATGCCGACGAACACGTGCAGGCCGTGGAAGCCGGTCAACACGTAGAACGACGACGCGAAGGGCGAGGTGGACAGCTCCAGGCCCTCACGGAAGAACACGTTGAACTCGAACACCTGACCGCCCAGGAAGACCGCACCCTGGCCGGCGGTGGCGAGGATCCACATCCGCATGCGCCGCAGGTCGCCCTTGGTGTGTGCGTGGTGCGCCAGCACCATGGTCAGGGAGCTCATGAGGAGCACGAAGGAGCTGATGGAGGTGAAGGGGATGTCGAAGATCTCCACCCCCGGACCGCCCGCGGTGGTGTCGAGGTAGAGCAGGTAGGCCGACACGAAGGCACCGAAGAACAGGAACTCCGAGCCCAGGAAGGTCCACATCCCGAGCTTGCGGTGATCGATCCCCAGGGTGGTGGTCGCTACGTCGGTTGACATCGGGCTCTCCTCGTGAGCCGCCCCGTCCGGGGCGCTCGGCCGGCGCTCGCTGTCCGGCCGGGGTCGTCTCGGACGGTCAGTGGGCGCCAGCGGCGGTGGCCGACGGGATCGCCTGTTCGGTGTCGTCGGGCTCGTCGTCGTCACCCTCGGCGACCGGCTCGATGATCCAGCCGTACATCCCGATCACCAACCACGCCAACCCGATCCCGATCAGGATGAAGTTGCCGAACACCAGCCCGTAGCCGAAGGGGAAGAACCCCAGCGTCTGCACCAGGGGCCAGTAGGAGGGGTCCGGCATGTGGATGTGCTCGTCGTGCGCCGCCTGTGCGTCGTGGTCCTCCGCCGCACCGGCGGGGACCGGGATGGCTCGACCCGCCTCATCCTCGGCGTACTTGCGGTGCCAGAACTCATCGCGGTGGGTGACGGTGGGGATGACGTGGAAGTTCTCGTACGGCGTCGGTGAGGGGGTGATCCACTCCAGGGTGCGGGCGTCCCACGGATCGTCGCCGGAGGCCTCGCCGTTGCGGGTGGAGTTGATGAGGTTGTAGAGGAAGACCAACGCGGAGAAGAAGAGCACCACGAAGCCGAGCGACGACAGCAGGTTGTACAGCTCCACGGTGCTCCCGAGCTCACCCGGCAGCACGGCCGTGCGCCGCGGCTGACCCAGCAGCCCGGAGAGGTGCATCGGCCCGAAGGTGAGGTTGAAGCCCAGCAACCAGGTCCAGAAGTGGAGCTTGCCGAGCTTCTCGCTCATCATCTTGCCGGTGACCTTCGGGAACCAGAAGTAGATCCCGGCGATCAGGCCGAACAGCGCGCCACCGAACAGCACGTAGTGGAAGTGGGCGACCACGTAGTAGGTGTCGTGCTGCTGGGCGTTGTGGGGCACGATCGCGTGGGTCACGCCCGACAGTCCCCCGATGGTGAACATCGACACGAACCCGATGGAGAACAGCATCGGGGTGTTGAAGCGCAGTTTGCCGCCCCACATCGTGAACACCCAGTTGAAGATCTTGATGCCCGTCGGCACCGCGATGAACATCGTGGACAGCGCGAAGGCGGAGCGCGCGACGGGGCCGATGGCCGAGGTGAACATGTGGTGGGCCCACACGCCGAAGCCGATGAACCCGATGGCGGCGCCGGCGAAGACCACGGCGGCGTAGCCGAACAGTGGCTTGCGGGCGTTGACCGGCAGGATCTCCGAGATGATCCCCATGGCGGGCAGGATCATGATGTAGACCTCGGGGTGCCCGAACAGCCAGAACAGGTGCTGGTAGAGGATCGGGTCGCCGCCGGTGGCCGGCTCGAAGAACTGACCACCGAAGACCGCGTCGATGTTCAGCATGAACAGTGCGACCGCGATGATCGGCAGGGCGAACAGCAGCAGGAAGTTGGTGACCAGGGCCATCCAGATGAACACCGGCATGCGCATGAAGGTCATGCCCGGCGCACGCATGTTCAGGATGGTGACGATGAAGTTGACCGCGGCCGCCAGGGAGGAGACACCGAGGATGTTGATGCCGACGGCGTAGAAGGCCATGTTCGAGACCGCATCGGTGGACAGCGGGGCGTAGCCGACCCAGCTGCCGTTGGGCGCACCGCCGAGGGCGAAGGAGCTGTAGAGGAACAGCCCGCCGAAGAGGTAGGCCCAGTAGCTGAAGGCATTCAGCCGGGGGAACGCGACGTCGCGGGCGCCGATCATCAGTGGGATCAGGTAGTTGAAGAACGCCGCGGACAGCGGCATGACCACCAGGAACACCATGGTGATGCCGTGCATGGTGAAGAACTGGTTGTAGATCTCCTCGCTGAGCACGGTCTGCTCAGCCTGGGCGAGTTGCCACCTGATGAAGCCCGACTCGAAACCGCCCAGGGCGAAGAAGACCAGGACGGTCACGAAGTACATGATGCCGATCTTCTTGTGATCGGTGGTGGTGATCCACCCGACGAAGCCGTCACGCTGCCGCGGTCGGCCGGCGTACCCGGTCTGCTCGGTGGTACTCGACATCAGCGTGTCTCCTCGCTGTCCCGGGGGTGGTCCCCGGTGGCGTCGTCGGACCTTCTCAGTCGAGGCTGAGCATGTACGCCACCAGGGCGTCCAGCTCCGCGTCGGTGAGGTCGAGGTTCGGCATGCCGATCCCGCTGACCTCGTACTGCATCGGCTTCATCGAGTCGGGGTCACGCAGCCACTCGCGGAGGTTCTCCTCCGTCATGTCGTGGATGGCGCCCGCGAACTCCAGTCGGCTCATCAGGTGGGTGAGGTCGGGGCCCTGCCCGGGGGACCGATCGCCACCCGCCTCGTACACCTGGTGGCACGATGCGCAGGCCAGCCGCCCGTCCCCGAGCTCGTGGAACAACTCCCGGCCCTGGGCTTCGAGGGTGCCGTCGGCGGGCTCCGCTGCCGGGCTCATCTGCTGCTCGACCCAGGCCTCGAAGTCCGCTTCTCGTAGGCCTCCACCCGGATCCGCATGTTGGCGTGGCTGACACCGCAGTACTCAGCGCACTGCCCGAGGTAGCGGCCAGGCTCGTCCGCCTGGATGTTGAGGAAGGTGGTCTGCCCGGGAACCATGTCCTGCTTGCCCGCCAGGCGGGGCACCCAGAAGGAGTGGATGACACCCTGGTCGGGTGAACGGGCCAGATCCGCGGCGGTCATCTCCAGACGTACGGGCCGGTCGGTGGGGATCGCGAACTCGTTGGCGGTGTAGATGTCGTAGTCCGGGTAGTAGTACTCGAACCACCAGCGGTGGCCGATCACCTCGACGGTGAGGTAGTCCTCCGGCTCGTCCATCACCTCGAAGATGCCCTGCACCGTCGGCACCGCGATGACCGCCAGGATGACCGCGGGGATCACGGTCCACACGATCTCCGCACGGGTGTTGCCGTGCACCTGCGTGGGCAGGGAGCCGTCGTCGTCCTTGCGGGTCCGGAAGCGGATCACGGAGAAGATGATCAGCCCCTGTACGAAGATGAACACCGCGAGGGCGATCCAGGCCACGGGGATGATGAGGTCGTGGGGCGCCTGGGCGAAGGGGCCGGCGGGGTCGAGGGCGTTCTGTTCAGCGTCCCCGCAGGCGGCCAGGACCACCGCTGCCAACGCGAGCGTCCCCAGCAAGCAGGTGGGAGCGGGTGCGGCGGCTGCGACGTGTGTGCGACTGCTCGCGCAACGTGTCGTCTCCTGGTCGAGCGGGCGTGACCCACGCCCTGCGTCACTGCGTACCTGGCCGACGCTGGCCAGTACCGGTGTGTGCACGCCTCCGCTGCGCGACCAACGGGCCCCGGTGAGGTGCCCGGCCCGGCTGTGGTGCGCGACGGACCTGCGGCGGCCCACCTGGAGGCGGGATGGTAGCCGTTCGGACCTGGCCCCTCCCAACCGACGGCCCTACTGGCTGCGCCCACGGCCGCGCCCTAGGGCCTCATGGCTCCCAACGGAAGGTCCGCGCACCGACGAGGACCGCGCCAGCGCCCCATGCCGCAAGGGCGAGCGTCGGCAGCACCGCGAGCCCGTCGCCGGCGAGAGCGACGGACAGGCTCCTGCCGAGCGCACCCATCGGCAGGTACCCGCCGACAGCCGCCAGGGGCCCTGGCAGGGCACCGGCGTCGAAGGTCACCCCACTGACGACGAGTAGGGCCAAGAACAGCCCGTTGGTGGCGGCGATGGTCGCCTCGGCCCGCAGCGAGCCCGCCAGCAAGAGACCCAGGGCGGTCGCGGTGAGGGCGCCCAGGAGCACCAACGGTGGGACCAGTAACAGTCCACCCTCGGCTCGCCATCCAAGGCCCAGCACCGCCACCAGGATGACCGCCGCGGCCTGGACGAGCAGCAGCGCCGCCACGGCCAGTCCCTTGGCGACCAGGAAGTTGCCGCGGGTCAAGGGGGTCGCGCCGAGCCGCTTGAGCACGCCGTACTTGCGCTCGAACGCGGTCTGGATCGCCACGGCGACCAGCCCCGTCGCCATCACCGAGATCGCCAGGACCCCGGGGACCAGGAAGTCCACGGGGTCCTGGTCACCCGTCGGCAACACCTCGACGAGGGAGAAGAAGACCAGCACCCCGAGCGGGATACCGAAGGTGACGAGCAGGCTCTCACTCGACCGCAGCAGCAGGCGCAACTCCATCCAGGTCTGGGCGAGCACTGCACGGACACGGGGCGTCCGCCGGTCCACCTCGCCGGTCGCAGGGGCGCTCACGCTGCCGTGCCGGCGCCGGAGGAGTGGGCTGCGCGGTGAGGGGCAGCATCCGAAGTGGGTGCATCCTCGGTGAGGCGCAGGAAGACCTCCTCGAGGCTCGAACGGCCCGCTCGTAGCTCCTCGATGCGTTCACCCCGTGCGGCGAACCAGGTCGTCAGGCGCACCAGTAACTCCGGCTCATTGGCCGCCTGCACGCGGTAGCGACCCGCGGTCTCCTCCACGACCGCAGCCGACAGTGCCGCCGACAGGGCACCGGCATCCAGGCCGGGACGGGTGACGAAGGTGAGCTCGGCTGCTCGTGCGCGGTGAGCTCCGTCGGGGTGCCCTGGGCGATCAGGCGCCCGGCATCGATGATCGCCACCCGATCAGCCAGGGCTTCAGCCTCATCGAGCAGGTGCGTGGTCAACACGATGGTCACGCCGTCCTCCTGCAGTTCCGCGATGAGTTCCCAGGTCCTACGGCGGGCAGCGACGTCCAGCCCCGTCGTCGGCTCATCGAGGTAGACCACCTCGGGCCGTCCGACCAGCGCCAGGGCGAGGGAGAGGCGTTGCTGCTGGCCACCGGAGAGGTCCCTGAAGCGGGTGCGTCGCGAGCCGAGCAGCCCGACGCGCTCCAGCAGCAGTTCAGGGTCCAGTGGCTCGCGGTGGAACGCGGCATACAGCCGCAGCACCTCATCGGGGTAGGCGTGGGGATAGACCCCCCCTTCCTGCAGCATCACCCCGATGCGCGGGGTCAGCTTGGGGCGTTCGCTGCGCGGATCGAGCCCAAGGACCCGGACGGTCCCGGCATCCGGCGCCCGGTAGCCCGTACAGCACTCCACCGTGGTGGTCTTGCCGGCGCCGTTGGGCCCGAGCAGCGCCAGGGTCTCGCCCATGGCGACATCCAGGGACAGGGCATCGATGGCGGTGGTCGCGCCGTAGCGCTTGGTCACACCACGGATCGCGATGGCGGGCTCTCGCGACCTCGGGGCGACGGCGCTGGCATCGGACACGTTGGGCTCGTTCGCTGTGTGGTGGCGGCCGGTGCGGGACCAGGGGTGGACGAGGGGCGGACAAGGGGTGGACAGGGGGTGGACCAGTCGGGCACTCGGCAGCAGCGTAACCGCAGGCGGATCCGCTCCGGGCCGGCACGGGGTACCCCCGACGGCACGGCCCACCCCCGCCGGCACGGGGGTACCTGCGCCGGCACGGGGTACTCCCCGGCCCATCCCGGAGGTCAGGGCGATGGCCGCACGCGCAGCGCGCACGGCCTGGTGCGGTTCCAGCGCCGTAGAACGCCGGGCTCGCGTGCCGCTCCCCACGTCCATCCGCCCGGCGACACGGACCGCGACATGGCGCTCTCCAGCGCAGGTGGACACGGGGGGTACCTGACCGTTACGATGATGGGGCAGCTTCGAGCTGCCGCGGCCCCGTGTGTCCCCCCGTCGCACGGGGCCGCACCATGTCCAAAGGCGACCAGCCTCGGTCGTGGCGTCACGGG
>SL_7KL_010_BRINEDRAFT_10001773_pt1 | contig 10217 bp, 9 predicted proteins | sample SodLak_010_BRINE_FD_10663 | JGI IMG/M metagenome (IMG submission 10663)
GATGATGCGGTCCGCGATGAAATCCTTGCGGGTGCGATTGGCCTCGACCACGGCGGCGACCAGATTCTGCGGCACATCGCGGTAATTGGCCAGAAGCTGCTTGGTATCCTTGGGCAGGCAATAGCCGCCATAGCCGAAGGACGGGTTGTTGTAATGCGCCCCGATCCGCGGATCGAGCCCCACGCCCTCGATGATCTGGCGCGAATCGAGGCCCTGGCCAAGTGCGTAGCTGTCCAGCTCGTTGAAATAGGCCACGCGCAGCGCAAGATAGGTATTGGCAAAAAGCTTGATCGCCTCCGCCTCGGTCGGGTCGGTGAAGAGAACCGGCGCATCCTTGCGGATCGCACCCTCGCGCAGCAGATCGGCAAAGACCTGCGCGCGGGGGCTGCGCTCACCCACCACGATGCGCGAGGGGTGCAGATTGTCGTAAAGCGCGCGGCCCTCGCGCAGGAATTCGGGCGAGAACAGGATGCTGTCGGACCCGGTCTCGTCGCGGATGCGCCGGGTAAAGCCTACGGGCACGGTCGATTTCACGACAATGACCGCTTGCGGATTGGTGTCCAGCACATCGCGGATCACGGCCTCGACGCTCGAGGTGTCGAAGGCATTGGTCAGCGGGTCGTAATCGGTGGGCGTGGCCACGATCAGATAATCAGCCCCGGTATAGGCCGTTTGCGGATCAGTGGTCGCGCGCAGATCAAGCGCGTGGTCCTTCAGATACGCGGCGCAATCGGCATCGATGATCGGGGATTGGCGCGCATTGATCTGCGCGACACGTTCGGCCGAGATATCGAGCGCCGTGACGGCATTGTGCTGCGCCAGCAGGATGGCGTTAGACAGGCCCACATAGCCCAGACCGACAACTGTAATGTTCATGAAATCCCTTTCCGCCAATATATGCGCGTTGCGTTGCCCCGGCGGACTGCAAGGCCGCCGGGGCAATGGTCTTGCGCATTTGCCGGGCAAGGGCAAGGCGTGACGCCGCAGGGCCGGGTGCTGTCAGCCCGGCCAGACGGGCAGTTCTGCAAACACCGCTTCGGCCGAAGGCGGGTCTGCCGGATCCGCCTGATCCAGCATGTGAATGGCGGCCTGCCAGACCTGATCGCGCCATGCGACGAAAGCCTGCGCCTCAGTCTGCCAACGGGCAACAGTGCTGCCTGCATATCCGGCCAGATGCACAGCGCTGCTATATCTGAGCGATCTGGCCTGCGCCTCGACATGGGTGTCGATGGCGCGGGTGATGGATGCCTTGGCGCGGTCCAGTGCCTCGGCCTGCAGCTGCTCGGCTGTCTTGATGCTCAGGGCCATTATGCTGCCTCCTTGCGTGCCGCCGGGATTGTCACATCGCCATCTGCATCAGGAATGGTCCAATGCGCCGGATCGGTCGGCTGATTGCTGGCAGCATCATCGCCCAGCACCACCCGCACGGTCAGGTGCAGATTGCCGCCCTGCCGCGTGATCCTGCCGATGATGGGGCTGTCGGGCCAGTGACCCTCGCCGCCCTCGGGGACGGACGACAGGTCAAAGGACACGCCATTGATGGTCAGAATGTCGCCTGCGACATGCAGCGTGGTTTCAGGCTGGCCGGGTAGACCGCGCATGGGGGATAGTGTCAGATGCATGATGTCTCTCCTCAGAACCAGCGGCCAATGCCGATCAATTGAGCACCCGCATTCACGTTTGACCGCAGAGCTACGGAAAACCACCGGACACGCATTTTTGTGCTGAAGGTAAGGTCTTCCAACGGGAAAACCGCCGCCGTACCGTCTCGCCTGTTGCTGACAGCCGCTGCAGGCATGTCAGAAAAGGCAGCGGGCCAAGGATAGGCGTACTGGTTTGTCACATGCGCGCCACCCGAACTGTTGTCGATATCAACGCCGGTTTCTTCCACAATACGCCAACATATCTGCGTGCCGTCCGCAAAGCGCACATATTCACCGTTGCTGTTGCTGCCGCGCTCGATCACCGCGCCCGTGGGCAGGCCGCCGGACTGGCTGACTGCGCCGACAAGAGTGCCTGCTGTCCAGCCATGTTCGGTCAGGATGGCCCGCCCCGGCGTGGTGTCACCCGGCGATTGGGTGACGGCACCGCCGGTGATCTGGCCCGACACGGCCAGCCCGTTCGGCAGGCTGACCGCGCCTGTGGCGGCATCGACCGCCAGCCCGTCATGCCAGAGCGTGCCATCGGCGCTTACCTTGATCGCGAAATCATCGCTGCCCGCCAGCCCCATCTCGGCCCGGCCCGACCAATCACTCTGAAACAGCAGGCTGGCCGTGTCGCCGGGCGCGGCCTTGTTGATCTTGAGCTGATGATCCGCGCCCTCATGGCTGAGCAGCGTGGCAGGGGCGGATACGGACAGGCGATTGGTCGTGTCAAAGCCGGCATTCACCCCCAGCCCAGGCACATTCTCCAGATTGGCGGCAGTGAGTGCGGTCCAGGCGCTGCCGGTCCAGATCCGCAGATCACCGCCTGAGGCCGCGCGCCAGCCCGGGGCCGGGGTGATGAATTGCCAGCTCTCGCCGATCCAGGCGGCAAGCTCGCCGTCATGGCCCGCCCAGGCCCCGCTCGCGCCCAGCCCGAGCGCCCAGATCTCGCCCTCGGCGGGCAGGGACGGGGGCTGGGTCGCGCCGAAGGCCATGACCGTGAGCTGAGTGACAAGATCGAGCCGCGTCAGCGCCTCGTTATGAGTGACATGTTTCTGGGCCTGCGCTGGCAGGATGAAGGGCAGCGCAAGGCGGGGGGACAGGTCTGACATGCAAGATGCTTCCGGCTGGGAGGTCGAGGCGGGAGCATCGCCGAGACGGGTTAAATCGGGGTGGGGCAAGCGTACGCTGCATGGAGCGCCTGCACCCTACGGCCCCGGCAGTTGCATCGGGCGGCGCGCCAGTGTAGCGGGTCGGCGCCTGGCGCCCGTGTCGCCTGCAGGCCGGTTGGTTGCAGACCCTCCGGCGCGCGGCCATGGCGCCCCCGTGTTTGCCACTGCTGGAGCGGTCTGACCCCGATGATCACCCCATCCCCCCGATCACATGCCCATAGGCCTGCCCCCGCGCCCCCATCTCCGGGCGCTGCGACATGAGGCGCGTTTTCATCACGGGCACGGCCGGGTTCATCGGGTATCACCTGGCAAGGCTGCTGCTGGCCGAGGGGTTTCGCGTGCATGGCTATGACGGGATGACGGATTACTATGACGTCACCCTCAAGCAGCGCCGCCATGCCATGCTGCTGCAAAACCCCGGCTTCTCGGCCACCGAGGCCTTGCTGGAGGATCAGGTGCGGCTGGATGCCGAGATCGACGCTTTCGTACCCGATATCATCATCCATCTGGCCGCGCAGGCCGGGGTGCGCTACAGCCTCGAGAACCCGCGCGCCTATATCGATGCCAATATCATCGGCAGTTTCAACGTGATGGAGGCCGCGCGCCGGCTGGGCGTGCAGCATCTGCTGATGGCCTCAAGCAGTTCGGTCTATGGCGCGAATGCCGCGATGCCGTTTTCCGAGACGGAACAGGCCGACACGCAGCTCAGCCTTTATGGCGCGACGAAAAAGGCCAATGAGAGCATGGCCCATTCCTACGCGCATCTGTGGGATCTGCCGGTCACGATGTTTCGCTTCTTCACGGTCTATGGCCCCTGGGGACGGCCCGATCTGGCGCTTTACAAATTCGTCGATGCGATCCTCGAGGATCGGCCTATCGATATCTACAATCACGGCGAGATGTATCGCGATTTTACCTATATCGACGATCTGGTGCGCGGCATCCGCCTTCTGATCGATGCGGTGCCGCAGCGCCCTGCGGATGGTGTGGTGCCCGAGGGCGACAGCCTGTCACCCATGGCGCCGTATCGCGTGGTCAATATCGGCAATTCCGACAAGGTGCGGCTTCTGGATTTCGTCGATGCGATCGAAGAGAGCCTCGGGCGTCGCGCCATCCGCAACTACATGGACATGCAGCCCGGCGATGTGCCTGCGACCTGGGCGGATGCGAGCCTGTTGCAGCGCCTGACCGGCTTTCGCCCGCAGACCGATTTCCGCGACGGGATCGACCGGTTCGTGACATGGTATCGCGACTATTACGGGAAATGAGCATCTTGCGGGGCAAATCGGCATGACGGGGGGGCAGGCTACGCGGGTCTGAGGGGCGATCTTGCGGCCCTGCGCCGGTCGCGCGCAATGTGAACGGCCTGTGATAGGGGTGACGCAGCGCCCGAGCGTGGCCGGGACAGTCCTGAAACCGCAGCAGGCGCGGCACTCTCCCCCGCAGCCCCGTTCATTATACCTGTCTGCGCCTGTCATTTGTGCAACAAGCTGCCAATGTGCCCGGGGTTTGCAGTACGGAAGGGGTTGCAGACGTGGACAACCTGTTGGCAAGGCGCTAACAACAGACCGGGTAGAAAAGCGAATTGCACGCGTCATGATGTGTCCTGCCGGGTCCTGACCGCAGATTGCGGATAGCCGTCAGTCACCATCGCGCGCATATGTCTTTTTGGAGTGGGCCTCATGCGCGCCAGCATCGTCATCCGAACGCTGAACGAGGCCCAGTATCTGGACGATCTGCTGTTGATGATCGGTCGCCAGCGCACCGACGGGATCGAGATCGAGACAGTGCTGGTCGATTCCGGCTCGACCGACGGCACGCTGGCCATTGCCGAACGGCATGGCTGCCGCGTGACCACCATCACCAAGGCCGAATTCTCCTTCGGGCTCTCGCTCAACCGCGGCTGCGGTTTTGCCACCGGTGATATCCTGGTCTTCATCTCGGGCCATTGCGTGCCAGTGGGCACGGACTGGTTGCAGACATTGTGCCAGCCGCTGGTCGACGAGGTGGCCAGCTACAGCTATGGCCGCCAGATCGGCGATGATGACAGCAATTACAGCGAGCGGCGGATCTTCGCCAAGTATTTCCCCGATGCCTCGGACATCCCGCAGGAGGGGTTCTTCTGCAACAATGCCAATTCCGCGCTGTTGCGCCATGTCTGGGAAAAGCATCCGTTCGATGAGACACTGACCGGGCTGGAAGACATGGAACTGGCCAAGCGGCTGGTCGGGCAGGGCCACAAGATCGCCTATGTCGCCGAGGCGCCGGTCTTTCATCATCATCAGGAAAGCTGGGCCCAGGTGCGCCGCCGTTTCGAGCGCGAGGCGCTGGCGCTGCGCTCGATCATGTCCGAGGTGCATCTGTCGCGCCTGGATGTGCTGCGCTACGTGCTGACCAGTGTCATCGGCGACTGGCGGGCGGCGGCGCGCAACGGTGTGCGTTCGACCTCGCGCATGGACATGCTGCGCTACCGCTGGAACCAGTATCTGGGGTCGTATATCGGCAACCACGAACACCGGCGGCTGTCGCAGCGCGCGAAGGAACGCTTCTTTTACCCACAAGTCAATGAAAAGGCTGAACAAGATGACTGGCTCAGACCGCTGCGTCGCACTCCTCCCCATGAAAGCCAACAGTCAGAGGGTTAAGGGCAAGAACTTCCGCTCCCTGCATGGCAAGCCGCTGTTTCGCTGGATCCTGGACGCGCTGCTGGCGATCGACGAGATTGACGAGGTGGTGATCAATACCGATGCCCGCCATATCCTGGCTGAGAACGGCCTGACCGAAGGCGGTCGCGTGCGCATCCGCGACCGTAAACCCGAGTTGTGTGGCGACACGGTGTCGATGAACCTGATTCTGGCCGATGACATCGCCGCAGTCGAGGCCGGGACCTATCTGATGACCCATACCACCAATCCGATGCTCCCGACCGCCACGATCCGGACAGCGCTTGCGGCCTATCGCGCGGGTGTGGCGGCGGGGACGGCGGATTCGCTGTTCACCGTCAACCGTATCCAGACCCGCTTTTATCGCGCCGATGGCAGCCCAGTGAACCACGACCCTGATAACCTGATCCAGACCCAGGATCTGGAGCCCTGGTTCGAGGAGAACTCGAATCTCTATATCTTCTCGCCTGCAAGCTTCGCGGCGACCAATGCCCGGATCGGGCGCAAACCGCACCTGCACGAGATGGACAAGATGGAAGCCATAGATATCGACACGCTCGAGGACTGGGTTCTGGCCGAGGCCGTGGCCGGTCTGCGCAGCCGCGAAACCGAGGTGGCATGAAACGATGAAGGATGTGCTTGTCACCTGCCCGCCGATGCTGGGCCAGATCGACCGTTTCATGGATTTTGCCGCCGAGCGTGGGCTCAGGCTGCACCCTGCGCAGGTCACCCAGATCCTGAGCGAGGCCGAGCTTCAGGCCCTGCTGCCCGGCTATGACGGCTGGATCATCGGCGATGACCCGGCCACGCGCGCTGTGTTCGAGGCCGGGCAGGCCGGGCGTTTGCGCGCGGCGGTCAAATGGGGGATCGGGGTCGATAATGTCGATTTCAATGCCTGCAAGGATCTGGGCATCCCGATCATCAACACGCCGCAGATGTTCGGCACCGAAGTGGCCGATGTCGCCACGGCCTTTGTCATCGGGCTGGCGCGGCAGCTTTTCGTGATTGACCGGGGCGTGCGCAACGGCGACTGGCCCAAGCCTGCGGGTATCAGCCTGGTCGGGCGGACTGTCGGCGTGATCGGGCTGGGCGATATCGGGCGCAATCTGGTCACGCGGCTGCAGGCGCTGGGGATGCAGGTGATCGCCTATGATCCCGGTGTCGAGGGCGATGCGGGCATTGCCGGTCTGGGCCGGGCGGCCTGGCCCGCACAGGTGGAGGCGTGCGATTTCCTGGTCTTCACCTGCGCGCTGAACCGGCATAACCATCACATGCTGAATGCCGATGTCCTGGCCCGCTGCAGGCCGGGCGTGCGGATCGTCAATGTGGCCCGCGGCCCGCTGATCGACGAGGCCGCCCTTGTCGCCGCGCTGCAATCGGGCCATGTGCATTCCGCCGCGCTCGATGTCTTCGAGGTTGAGCCGCTGCCCATGGACAGCCCGCTGCGCGGGATGGAGCGCTGCATCTTCGGCTCGCATAACGGCTCGAACAGTGTCGATGCGGTCATCCGCGCCAGCCATACGGCCATCGAGCGCCTGGCAAGCTTTCTGCCCGAAACCGCGACAGAGGAGGCATGATGCCGGATACCGCGCAGCCCGAGACCCTGACGCCCGAGGCCCTGGCCGGCCGGAGCACCGCCGAGTTGGAGCGGATCTATGATGCGGCCCTGAGCAAGCTACCCTCGCGCGCGCCGATCTATCTGCCGACCGAGCGGGTGACACTGATCGACCGGGTCCTCGGCGTCGAGCATGTCCGCCAGATCTATCAGCAGGATCTCGACGCGACCTACCGCCCGCGCCTGCGCGCCCTGCGCGAAAGATACAAGGGGCACAAGCGCTGCTTCCTGATCGGCAACGGGCCCAGTCTGAACCGCACTGACCTGAACATGCTGAAGGACGAGGTGACTTTCGCCGTCAACGGTTTTTTCCTGAAAGCGCGCGATCTGGACTGGTCGCCAACCTTCTATCTGGTCGAGGACCATCTGGTGGCCGAGGATCGCGCCCATTGGATCAACCGGCTCAAGGGTCCGACCAAGCTGTTCCCGGCCTATCTGGGCTATGCCTTTCCGGCTGCCGAGGACACGATCTTCTACAATCATCGCCCCCGGAAAAGCTATCCGCATGGCTTCGATTTCTCGCTCGAGGCCGACAAGATCACCTATACCGGCTGCACGGTCACCTTCTCGATGATGCAGATCGCGGCGTATCTGGGGTTTGAGGAAATCTACCTGATCGGGGTCGATGCCAGTTATGACATCCCCACCGACGCGCAGGAAGGCAAGGATTATGCCGTCGGCGTGCTGGACATGAAATCCGACGATCCCAACCATTTCGATCCGAACTATTTCGGCAAGGGCTTTCGCTGGCACGACCCGCAGGTCGAGAAGATGCTCGAGGCCTATGCGGAGGCCCGGCGCACGCTTGAGGGCACGCCCCAGCGGATCTACAATGCCACTGTCGGCGGCCAGCTCGAGGTGTTCGAACGGCGCAGCTTTGCCAGCCTGTTCCCGCAGGCCCGCAGCCCCGAGGCGGTGGAGCATGACAACGCCGTGCAGCGCGCGCGCAAATACCCGAAACTGCTGATCCTCGACATGACGGCCATGGGCAACGGCACGGCGACCGGAGAGGTGAAGGCCAGCCTGTTCGATGGCTGGCCCGCCGACCGTCTGCTGCAGATCGCCCGCCATGGCCGCGACGGGCTGGCCACGGTCACCCCGACCGAGGGTGGCGGCTATCACAACAGCCCCGCCTCCGAACAGGCCTGCCAGGCCGCGGTGCGGGAATTCGCTCCCGATGTCATCCTCTATCGCCCGGTCCCGAAAGTGCCCTGGCTGCATGATTTCGCCATGCGCACCATCACGGCGTCAAAGACGCCGCTGGTCACATGGCTGATGGATGACTGGCCGGCCGAGACAGAGGCGACCAATCCCGCCGAATGGGCCCGTCTGGGGCCGGATCTGCGCAAGTTGCTGGACAGTGCGGCGCTGAATCTGTCGATCTGCGCGCGGATGTCCGAGGCCTTCGGGCAGCGCTACGGGGTGGCGTTCCGGGATTTCGCCAATGGCGTCAACCCGGTCCAGTGGCCGGCGCTGCGCCAGCATGAGGGTCGGGGGCTGAAGATCCGCTATTCGGGCGGGCTGGCCGAGAACATGACCCTCGACAGTGTGCTGCGGGTGGCCGGGGTGGTCGAGACGCTGGCACAGGCGGGGCACGCGATCTCGCTCGAGATCGGCACCCAGCCCTGGTGGCTGAAGAATCACGGCCATCGGTTTCAGGGGTTCCGGCATGTAAGCATCGATTCCACCGACCGCGATCCCGAAACCTATCGCGCCTGGCTGGCCGAGGCCGATGCCGTGCTGATCGCGTATAATTTCGACGACGAGACGCGGCGCTATGTGCGCTATTCGATGGCCAACAAGATGCCCGAATGCCTGGCCTCTGGCGCTGTGGTGCTGTGCCATGGCCCGCGTGATCTGGCGACGGTCGATTATCTGGACCAGACCGGGGCGGCCTGCCTGGTCGATACCCCTGACGCGGCCGCCCTGACCCAGGCCATCCTGGCCCTGGCCGAGGATCCGGCGCGGCGCAACCTGATGGCCCGCAAGGCCCGCGCGCAGGCCTTCGAGCGCCACAATATCGTCGATCTGCGCGAAAACCTGCGCGCCAGCATTGCTGACATCGCGGATGTGGCCGACCTGCCTGCTGTAGCGGTGACAGCCGGGACCGCGCCAGTCAGGGCAGAGGCGGCACCACGCGCCCCGGTCGGAGCAGCCCGGTCTGTGACCCCGGCTGTCAGCAATGAGGCCTCCAGCGATGCGCGGCGCCTGCTGATCGCTCTCTCGGGCAGGCTGTTGCAGGATCCGGCAGGAGCCCTCGCCACGCTAGAGGCGGACAGCGCCTCCCGGAGCGGGTTGGACGGGGCAATGCAGACAGTGTCAGAGACCGATCCGGTACGGGTACATTTCAATCGCGTGATGGATCATGTCCGGACAGACCGGTCAGCAGCACCACACAGGAGGGAAGGATGACTTTGGAGTTTGCAGCAAGCGGCGCCCCGACGGACGCCGGAACCGGAATGCCACAGAATGCGCTGGACGAGATTGTCGCCGCAGCACTCTGGTCCTCCCCGGAGCGGCTTGAACGGCGCGTCGAGGCCGATCTGTCGCCCGAGGCGCTGGCCGGGTCCGTGCCCGAGCTTCTGGCCGATACCGCGCCCGGTGCACCCAACATGGCAGTGCAGGATATGCCCGCCGCGCCGACACCCGAGTATCTTGCCCGGGTGTCCCATGCCCTGGACCAGCTCCGGTCCGAAAGCATCACATTCGTCATCGGCCCGCAGGAAGACCCAGAGGCGCAGTTGCCGCAGGCATGGTGGGATGCCACCGGGCGTCTGGCCTGGCTGTTGTGGCTGGGCAGGCGGCGGCAGATCTCGCGCACGCATGAGGTCTTCGAGCGGCTCGAGTGGGACTATGATGCCCCGGCCTACCGCGACTATGTGCGCAACGTGGTGCGTCAATTGCGTGCACGCGGCATCCATCTGCAGTAAGGATCGGCTCAGCCGCCGCCCGGGGGGCCGCAGATGGCGGCATATGCGGGCTGCGCTATGCAAACGGCAAGACAGGACATCATGACACGAACAGCTCTCATCACCGGCATCACGGGCCAGGACGGCTCGTATCTGGCCGAGTTTCTGCTGGAGAAGGGGTATGAGGTCCACGGGATCAAGCGCCGGGCCTCGCT
>SL_7KL_010_BRINEDRAFT_10001774_pt1 | contig 10214 bp, 11 predicted proteins | sample SodLak_010_BRINE_FD_10663 | JGI IMG/M metagenome (IMG submission 10663)
TGTATCAAATGTATAACCGTAATTTTATCAGCCAGGAAGTTTATCAAAATCTTGCCCAGGAAGATATAGCCCTGGATTACCGTCCGCCTTCAAGATCAGGAAGGGAGAGCCGGTATTTTGGTGAGTATATTCGCCAGCAAATCCAGGGATGGGCAGTAGAAAACGGGTATGATCTGTTTTCGGATGGGCTGGTAGTCTACACTACAATCGACTCAAGACTTCAGCGGCATGCAGAACGCGCTGTTGAAGAAAAAATAAGGGAATTTCAGCCAATTTTTGAACGCGAATGGACTTCTCCAGGCGGTGATTACATGGATCAGCTTTGGGATCAGTATCCGCAGTTTCTGCGAGATTATATTCGTGATACTGATCGGTACAAAAATGGTTTTGCCAAGTTTGAAACCAATCAGGAATCGGTAGTTTTCGAAAATTTAATGGCAGATTCTGCTTTTGTTGATTCTGTAAAAAGAAAACGCACAAAATTACAGGCAAGTTTTACAGCCATCGATCCCAATAATGGAAATGTGCTGGCATGGGTTGGCGGTGCTGATTATGGAACTCAACAATTTGACCATGTACATCAGTCCAGACGCCAAACCGGCTCAACTTTTAAGCCATTTGTTTATGCAGTTGCCATTGATAACGGATATATGCCATATCATACATTTTCAAAATACCCGGTCAGCTTTATTGATCGACGGGGCAACAGATGGAATCCTAAAGACCCCTCCATACCGGCAGGCCCTGAAATGGTTCCTCTCAGACAGGGTTTGGCTCGTAGTTTAAACAATGTTACCGTAAGACTACTTCCTGAAATAGCCGGTGCACCCGGCACCAATCGCCTTCAGGATCTTGATCCGGCAGCTCGCATGATCAAAAATATGGCAAGCAATCTCGGCATTGATATGTCACTGACACCGGCTTATCCGTCAATTGCACTTGGAACGGCTGAAGCATCTTTACTTGAACTTGTTAGTGCATACACAACCTTTGTAAATCAGGGTGTGCACATTGAGCCGGTTGCAATTACACGGATAGAGGACAGAGAGGGCAATATATTAGTAGAATATTTTCCGGAATACAGCCAGGAAGCAATCAGCCCTGAAACAGCTTATTTAATGATTGATATGATGAGAGGTGTTATACGTGGCGGAGAAGGTTATCACGGAACTGGCGTAAGACTCAGAAATGTTTATAACGTACAACAAGATGTGGCCGGCAAAACCGGAACGACACAAAATAGTGCTGACAATTGGTTTGTAGGCATGATGCCGCATATTGTTATGGGATCGTGGGTAGGAGGCGAAGACAGACGAATTCGTTTTCCAACCAACAGTCCCGGAAGTATCGGGCAGGGTGCACGAACGGCTTTACCTATCGTGGGCCAGTTTATTAATAATGTAACAAACGACCCCGATGCACCCTGGAGTTATGATGCTTTTGAACCGCCACCGGGATTCGTGATGCCTGAAGATCCTGCCACGAGCAGATCAGGTGATGACGGACGCGGAAGAATTGAATGGTAGCCGATCAGATTAAATTGCGCAATCGCGACTTTGGTCTCATCTTATTTCTGTTGATGGCCGTAAATTGTTCAAATGCAGATCAAAAAAAAGTTCAACCTTCAACTGAATTGCATTTTGCAGAAATCATTGAGGTGTGTGGCATTTCTATTTATGCAGCGCTTTATCATACAGATCCATCCCTGTTTTTTAATGAACCGGACACTTGGCAGGGCTACCCGGTTCACACCTTTCATAACTCACTTCCGGATACAATAAAAGCAGAGGTATTCAGAAATTTTTCAACCCACCTTTTTGAACTCAGGATATTCAGTCGGTTAATAAATTGCACTCCAGGCTGACAAAATGGTGCATGAGTGAAAACATATTTCAATTGCTTTCAGAACATAAAAGTACAGAAGAAATTATAGGTAAAGCATACGATTCAGGGTATTTTGAAAGGAGTTTTATAACAACACCCCAACGCTTTCACAGATTAGCAGATGAAGTGGGTTCAACTGATGCCGCTGCCACACTATCAAGTGCCGAAATTATCCAGCTTTATTCCCTATTGATTGATGAATTAGCTAAAAACAGATCAATTCGTATTAATGCGAATTTAGATTTTATCATGATTGATTAAAAAATTACCGATCTAAAAACCGGGGGGATAATTACACACTGATCTTTTACGCTTGTGATTACATTTTAAATTCCAAAAATACATCACTTAATTTTTTTAAAAAACAGTTCTATTTTGCGCTCAATAACTCCTATATTCCTACCCTAAAATGATTGACATTACGTTAAGCCAACGGTAATTTACAACGGTCTTTAATTGATGAATTTCTATGCTTGAACAATACATACCCATTTTCATTTTAATCGGTGTGGCTCTGGTGCTCGCAGTAGTACTGATGACTCTCTCCAGAATTATTGGGCCTCACCGTCCCAACACGAATAAACTTCGCCCCTATGAAAGTGGTATGGATCCGGTTGGTGAGGCAAAGGACAGATATTCAATTGCCTTTTACCTGGTGGCTATGGAATTTATCGTTTTCGACCTTGAAGTAGTTTTTATCTATCCCTGGGCAGTTCGATTTATGGAGCATGATACCGGAACGTTTATAGCCATGATGATATTCATAGGTATACTGATGATTGGTCTGGTTTATACCCTGAAAAAAGGTACACTGGACTGGGATATGAAAAATTTTAATACGATGCAATAAAGAAGTAATTATGGGATTAGAAAGCGCACTTGGCGAAGGTTATTTAACCACAAAACTCGACACCCTTACAAACTGGGCCCGCTCCAATGCAGCCTGGCCAATGCCTATGGGACTGGCCTGCTGTGCTATTGAAATGATGGCTTTTGCAGGACCTCGATATGATGTAGCCCGATTTGGCTCTGAGGTTATGAGATTTTCTCCAAGACAAAGTGACGTTATGATNGTTGCCGGATGGTGTTCNTATAAAATGTCGCACGCAATCCGAAGAATCTGGGACCAGATGCCGGACCCAAAATGGTGTATCGCAATGGGAGCGTGCGCTTCAACAGGTGGTATGCATCGCTGCTATGGCGTAGTTCAGGGAGTTGATAATTTCTTACCCGTTGATGCCTACATTTCAGGTTGTCCTCCGCGCCCGGATTCTGTTATTCATGCTTTAATGAAAATCCAGGATAAAATTAAAACTGAGCACTCCGTAATGCTTGACACCTAAGAATATGAGCTTAGAATTATCAGAACCACTCCAAAAAACGGTAGATAGTTTATCAGAAAACTTTTCTGATAAATTTATTGAAGTATATCAATCATCCGGCGACACTTTTATCCGGGTTGAAAGCGATGCACTGTTAGAAATTTGCAAGCACCTGAAAGAAGAACTGCACTATGTTTATCTGAGTGACATTTTTGGTATCGACCGTTACACATCCGAAGAAAGATTTGAGGTGGTGTACAATTTGTTATCACTCAGAACTACCGCCAGATTTTTTCTGAAGGTTAGATGTGAAGAGGAAAATCCTGAACTGGAATCAGTTACGAAAATCTGGCCGGCAGCAAGCTGGAACGAGCGTGAAGTTTATGATATGTTTGGAGTTAAATTCAGAAATCATCCTGATATGCGCCGAATTTTTCTACCTGAAGATTTCCAGTACTACCCTCTCAGAAAAGAATTTCCGCTTCTTGGAATTCCCGGATCTATAGAATTGCCAAATACAACTCCTGACAGGGAGTAGAATCCATTTATTATGAAATTAGAGAATATACAAGATAAAGTTAATTCCACGTTCTTTAAGGAGCACCAGAAAAAACTCTATCAGAGTCTTGAGGATAAGCACACAACCATCGAAGAACTCGATGATGGTGATCCACTCACATCCAAGATGGTTCTCAATATGGGGCCTCAGCATCCTGCTACGCACGGAGTACTCAGACTGGTGTTGCAGCTTGATGGTGAAACTATTGAAAAAACAAAAGTAGATATCGGTTATCTGCACAGGGGTGTTGAAAAAATTGCAGAAAATAAAACGTACCAGGAATTCATGCCTTACACAGACCGCATGGATTACCTGTCTCCATACAGCAATAACGTGGCACTTTGCACGGCTGTGGAGAAAATTGCAAGCGTTGAAGTACCCGAAAGAGCCCATTATATAAGAATGATTGGATGTGAACTGGCAAGAATATCATCACACCTGTTATGGCTGGGTACTATGGTGATGGATGCCGGTGCTATCTCATTTTTTATCTGGACATTTAAGGAAAGAGAAAAGATTTACGATGTAATGGATCAAATAGCCGGCCATCGTTTTACTGTATCACACGCAAGAATTGGTGGGGTTGCGAATGATTTAACGGATGAGGCAACAGGCTCCATCAGAGAGTTTATCGAAAAATTTCCTAAAGAACTAAAAGATTATCATAAACTGCTCGACCGCAACAGAATTTTTATTGAACGAAATGAAGCTGTTGGTGTTCTGAAAACCGAAGACGCCATAGGTATTGGCGCCACAGGCCCTGTATTAAGAGCCTCAGGCTACAAAATGGATGTGCGAAAACTCAATCCGTATGCCCGCTACGATCAGGTAGAATTTGATATCCCTACAAGAATGGAAGGCGACAACCTTGCAAGATATTTTGTTCGGATGGAAGAAATGAGCGAGAGTATTCGAATTATCAAGCAATGCCTTGATAAGCTTCCAAAAGGCCCTATTCGTACGGACAATGCCAAACAGGCATATCCTTCTAAAGACGAAGTATATTATTCTATGGAAGGAATGATACACGATTTTATGATGACGGATACCGGTATTTGTCCGCCTGAAGGTGCCGAGGTTTATCACGCAGTTGAATCACCAAAAGGTGAACTCGGATATTATATCCAGAGTGATGGAACCGGTCATCCGTGGAGGCTTAAAATTAATGCCCCCTCATTTACAAACCTGCAGGTTTTAGAAAATATGTTAGACGGCGAAATGGTAGCAGACACCGTGGTTATCATTGGTGGTGTTGACCCTGTATTAGGAGAAGCAGATAAATAAAACTATGGCTTACGAATTTACTAAAGAAGATCTCAAAGAAATTGAATCTATTAAGGCGAAGTATCCCGATGTTAAAGCAGCAACGCTGCCGGCACTTTGGGTTGCCCAAAATAGATTCGGACATGTTGAACCTGAAGTACAGCGTCTTGTTGCTAAAACACTGGAACTTCCGGAAGCACACGTTCATGGCGTTGCAACCTTTTACACTCAGTATTACAAAGAGAAAAAAGGAAAGTATGTGCTCGATGTTTGCACATGCCTAAGCTGTCAGCTATGCGGAGGGTATGATATAGTTGAACATATTGAAAACAGGCTGGGAATTAAAGCCGGTGAAACAACAGAAGACGGTATGTTTACCCTGACAGAAGTTGAATGCCTGGGCGCCTGCGGATATGCACCGATGCTCCAGGTTACGAATGATCAGTATGTAAACAACCTAACTCCGGAAAAAGTAGACGAACTACTGGAAAAACTTAAGAAAGGCGAAGAGCCTGAATACGATCAAATTGGAATGCCTCTTCGAAAAGTTAAATAACAAATTATGAGCTCTGTAGACTGGAAAAACTATAAACCCACTCTTATTCCCGACATAGACGGACTTGAAAAAATTGATGTCTATGAAAAGAATGGAGGGTATAAAGCATTTAAATCTGTTCTCACAGAGAATGATAAATGGCCGGACGAAAAAAGTGTTATTGATGAAGTAAAAGCCGCTAATATTCGCGGACGTGGTGGAGCCGGTTTTAACGCCGGATTGAAATGGTCTTTTATGCCACCTGCTGACGGCAAACCACGGTACCTTGCCTGCAATGGTGATGAATCAGAGCCCGGCACATTTAAAGACCGAAAGATTTTCGAATACAATCCTCATGTTTTTATTGAAGGGGCTTTAATTGCGGCATATGCCATGCAGGTTACCACGATCTATGTTTACATCCGTGGAGAATATCTTGTATATGTCAAAATGATGGAAAAAGCCATCCAGGATGCATATGACAAAGGTTATATTGGTAAAAATATACTCGGCTCCGATTATAGCGTAGATTTTTATGTACACATGGGTGCCGGAGCATACATTTGCGGTGAGGAAACTTCCATGCTTGAATCACTCGAAGGTAAACGAGGATATCCGCGCGTTAAACCACCATTTCCGGCTCAAAAAGGTTTATGGGGCAGGCCAACAACAATTAACAATATTGAAACTCTGGCTCACGTACCAAGCGTTATTAATAATGGTGCTGACTGGTTCAGCAGTATTGGAGCCGAAAATCATCCCGGGCCATTTCTCTACGGAATTTCCGGCCATGTAAATCGTCCCGGCGTTTATGAATTGCCATCAGGCGTGCCAGTTTTAGACTTGATACACGAAGTAGCCGGTGGAATGAGAAACGACAAAAAACTCAAAGCCGTAATTCCCGGCGGATCATCCACACCTGTTGTCAGGGCCGATCAGCTTGAAGGTATAACCATGGACAGCGACTCTTTGAGAAGTGTTGGCACTATGGTTGGGACCGCGGGTATGGTAATAATGGATGAAGATACCGATATGGTTGATATGCTCTGGCGTATTGCTCATTTCTATCATCACGAATCATGCGGACAGTGTACACCCTGCCGTGAAGGAACCGGATGGCTGGAAAAAGTACTCTTGAAAATTAAAAACGGAGAAGGTGAGGTAAAAGATTTAGACCTCTTGCTTGATGTAACCACACAAATGGAGGGCAGAACCATCTGTGCCCTTGCCGATGCAGCAGCATGGCCGGTAAGACACACAATTAACCGTTTTCGGGATGAATTTGAAGCAAGGTGCAAAAAGTCTGTACACGCAGTAGCGTAGTTTATTAGAGGCGGAAAACCATGATTGAGCATTTAAACATCAATCAATAATAACAAACCAAAAATTTAAGATGCCTGAAGTATTTATTGACGGACAACGATACGAATATGAAGGAGATCATAAACTCCTGCAGTTCATACAGGATATTGGGCTTGAGGTCCCATTTTTCTGTTATCACCCTGCCATGTCTATACCGGCAAACTGCCGTCAGTGTATGGTAAAAGTGGGACAGCCGGTACAAAATCGTGAAACCGGAGAGTTTGAACTCGATGATGATGGGAACCGAGAAATTCGATGGTTTCCAAAACTTCAAACAGCCTGCAACATAAATGTGGCTGATGGAATGGTTGTTCGCACCCAGGTAACTGATGAACTCGTACAACGGGCACAGAAAGACAATCTGGAAATGATTTTAATAAATCATCCCCTCGATTGCCCAATTTGTGACCAGGCCGGTGAATGTCCTCTGCAAATTCAAACGTATAAATATGGGCCGGAAGGCAGCCGTTTTGAGGTTAAAAAAGTTCATAAACCTAAACGTGTACAACTTGGCCCCCGTGTAGTTCTGGATGCTGAACGATGTATTAATTGTACTCGGTGTACAAGGTTTACACAGGAAATTAGTAAAACAGACCAGTTAACAATTACATCCAGAGGAGATAAAAACTACCCAATTACTGCCCCTGGACGTGAATTCGACGATCCCTACTCATTAAATACAGTTGATCTATGCCCTGTAGGTGCATTAACTGCGGCTGATTTCAGATTTAAAGCAAGAGTTTGGGAAATGAACCAGACACCGAGCATCGATATTACAAATGGCAAAGGCTGTAATATTGATATCTGGACCCGCGATAATCTTGTACTTCGGGTCACACCCAGGCAAAATGAACATGTAAACGATTACTGGATGCCTGATGAAGGCAGACTTGCATATACACGGTTTAATGAGAACCGGATTTCAAGGCCTGCTCAAAAACTTGACGGAGAACAAATTCTATCTTCATGGAATAATGCCATTGCAACTATTGCAGAACAAATTGAAGAGCACAAAAATGAAGAAACATTGGTGATAGGAAGTGCTCATGCATCTGTTGAAGAAAATTATGTGCTCAGTAAATTTTCTAATATGATGGGGCTGAATAACCCGGTCTTTACACCGCATATTGAAGAAGGTAAAGGAGACGGATTTTTAATCTCCGATGATATTGCACCAAATACGAATGGATGCCGGCTTCTTGGATTTGATGAAAAAGATCCCAAATCAATTGCTAATCAAATAGAAAAAGCCTCATTGATTCTGATTCTAAGTGATGACCTGATTGACAGGGGTGTGCTAGCTTCTGAACATTTTGAAGGAAAATTTGTAATTGCTTTCGGTACCAACCATTCTAAAACAACCAAAAATGCGGATCTTGTTATACCCATAACTTCCGCTGCCGAACACGCGGCAAGCTATGTGAATGTAGATGGAAGAATTCAGCGTACAATACCCGCAAAAGAAACCAAATACACGAACCGAAGGCTTAATTTAGAAATGTCGGAAGGCAGACTTGACCGGTATGGCACAAGCTTCGACAATTGGGTTACTGAAGATAATAAGGTTGACTGCATGCCATTGTGGTTATTTATATCACAAGTAGCTAATGAAAGCGGATTAGAGCTTGATTACAGCGATTACAGTGCCGGAAGACAAATAATGGACGAAATTGCTGAATCCATTCCGGCTTTTAAAGGCGTTAACTACCAAAAAATGGATGAAGAATCAGGCATACAGCTCGATTCATCCGCAAAAAAAGTAAAATCTTAAATATTTTAGGGGATGGCTGAAGTTACTGCAACATCTTACATTGTACTTGGAACGGCTCTTTTTATGCTGCTTAATTCTGCGGCTATTACTGTATATGCTGAACGAAGAGTGGCCGCATTTATTCAAAACAGAGTAGGCCCGAACAGAGTAGGTCCGCTGGGCCTGCTGCAACCAATTGCAGATGTACTCAAACTTATCTTAAAAGAAGATGTTACTCCTGTTCAGGGTCATAAAACCATTCACACATTAGCACCTCTAATTCCGGTCATTACTGCTTTAATGACAGTTGCAGTTATTCCATTTGGAGACGGGTTATATGCAACAAATATCAATGCCGGAGTCTTGTATCTACTCGCTGTAGCTTCTCTGGGCGTGTACGGTGTAACTTTAGCAGGCTGGGCTTCGAATAGTAAGTATTCGCTTTTAGGTGGGTTACGTGCCGCTGCACAGATGATCAGCTATGAACTACCATTGGGAATGGCAGTGGCTTCCGTTGTTATTTTTGTTGGCTCACTAAGCGTGGTAGACGTTGCTTTAGCTCAGGAAAACTGGTGGTTTGTATTTTTAAATCCGGTCGGGGCAATCATTTTTATAATTGCAGCATTTGCGGAAAGTAATCGTACTCCATTCGATTTGGTAGAGGCAGAACAGGAACTTGTTGGTGGATTTCATACAGAGTACAGCTCTATGAAGTTTGGAATGTTTTTCCTGGCAGAATACATGCATGTTGTCATCAACTCCATGCTGATGGTAACATTCTTTTTCGGCAGTTATCACCTTCCTTTTGCCGGATACTGGTTGCCGGAACTTTCACCGGTACTAAAAGGCTTCTTGGATGTATCCGTATTTATAACAAAAACTGCATTTTTCGTATTCCTGTTTATCTGGGTACGCTGGACAATTCCAAGGTTCAAATTCAATCAGGTTATGAAACTTGGATGGTCAAGATTGCTGCCAATCAGTATTATTAATTTTGTGGTCATTGCTGCAATTCTTTACTTCATAGTTGGTTAATCAGCTTTAAACAGAAGGAGTCTTACCCGCTACATTTATTAGACTTTATGTTATTGCATGCTTTTAAAATTTAATATCATCAGGAAGTATGCACTCACCGGTTTTATACTGATTGGCCTGATTTTTTTCATTTCTTGCGAGCCCGATTCTTTCCGTGAAAAAGAAAAAGAAGCTGAAGATCTTATATCCACAGCTCTAACGATTCCATGTTCGCCGGAGCAGTAATTCTGGTCGGATCATCTGATGAAATTTTATATAGCCGGGCGTTTGGATATGCACACCTCTATAATGAAGATCTCTCCGAAGTAGAAAATCCGATAATAATGACTGAAGATCATCTGTTTGATCTTGCTTCTCTCACAAAAGTACTTGGCAACAACATATGGTTTAATGGTTCTCCATTCACGAGGAGAAATCCGTACCGATGATTTTGTATCAAAATATTTACCTGAATTTGATACAGATGAAAAAAAATCAATTACCATTGAACATCTTTTAAGGCAC